>JAABUZ0100008315.1_pt1 | contig 12234 bp, 9 predicted proteins | sample 5562091 | NCBI WGS metagenome assembly JAABUZ01 (sample SAMN12813069, study PRJNA571459) | rock metagenome | isolation source: Antarctica rocks | place: Antarctica: Victoria Land, Linnaeus Terrace sud | collected 2015-12-21
GCGTGCGTGGAACGGCGCACGCATCTCGCGCGCTTCCCCGAGGTACCGCATACCTGGGCGCGTTTTCGCGACGGCACGTACTGCGGCGGCGGGGTCGTCGCGATGCGCCCGCGGGCACTCGAGCGACTCGACGTTTTTCTCGGCCGCCTCGGCGCCGCGCGCAAGAATCCGCTGCGGCTCGCCGCCATCTTCGGCGTACCGACGCTCGCGCGCTACGCGCTCCGGCGACTCACGATCGCGGATGCCGAACGGCGCGGTTGCGCGCTCATCGGCGTCCGGTTAGCGGCCGCGATCTGCACGCACCCCGAGATCGCGGTCAACGTCGACCGCGCAAGCGACGTCGCGCTAGCGGAACGTTTGATTAGCGTTCGATAGTGCCGCTGTAGTCCGCTCTGAAAATGTACGTGCCCGCAATCGCCTTACATGCGACGACTTCCGGGTCGTACGTCGTCGCGGCCGCCGATAACACCGATTCGTCCGCGAGCGACTGCGCCCCGGGACGCTCGCCGGCGCTCGACCTTAGGACCGTCGCCGTCCGCACGAAGCCTTCGCGATTCAACGCGATCCGGACGAGTATCGAGCCCGTCGTACGGCCCGCGCGAGCGACGAGCGGATACGTTGGATGATGAACGCGAACGGTCCGCGCATCGCGATGGGGCGAGTCACAGCTCGACGCGGGACGTTCGGCCGACAGATCGCTCGCGCGTAAACCGAAAGGCGCGAGCGCCGCATCGCTATCGAGCGACACTAGGGCCATCTCCAGGCGTCGCGTCAGGAGCGCGAACGCTGGAGCACCCTCGCCGACGTTCCAGAGATTCGCGAGCAGCGTGAGCCCGCGGATCGTACGATAGCCGAGCTCCGTGAGACAACCCGTCTCCGCATCGGCAGGGCCGGTAGCGGCCGGAATGCCGAGCTTCGTAACGCGCTCGATGACGTCGCGCTGACCGGCGGCGTCCATTTCGGTTAAGCGCGCGAGAAAACGCAGCGTCGGCGCGTCGTCGATCGCATGCGCGAACGCGTCCCCGAGAGAGATCGTCGCGCCGCCGCGGCTTCCATCGGAACACGCCGGCGTCGCCGCCGTCACGGGAGGCGCGGCGAACGCCGGTGCCGACATTCCCGCGATCAACGCGGCTACGAACGGGCCCAAACGACGGTTCGTCCTAGTGAAGCGCACGCTAGTGAGAACCGAAGTCGGTATTAAACGGATACGTGCCCGCTTTGGGCGTGCAGGCGACGAGCTCCGGCTCGTACGTCGCCGTCGCGTCCGAGACGATCGCTCCATCGACGAGCCCCCGTGCACCCGGGCCGTCGATCGTCGAACTTTTTAGCGTGACGGGCACAGATGCGCGATCAGCGTCAGTCCGCGCAGCGTTCCGTACCCGAGCGCCGTCGCGCATAACGCCGCGCCGCTGACGCGCGTCTATCACCGCCAGGCGGGCGTCCGAACAAGGGGAGGCCAAGGCAGCCGCGTCGGATCCGGCGTATGCGGGTGACGCGGTAAGCGCGATTCCGGCCGCAAAGATCCAAACCCGACAACGTTTCATACGGTACCGAACCTTACGTCCAGCGATTGAAGAGATCGTTTTCGATATCGAATTGATCCAGCGCCTTACCGACGGTGTGGGCGATGATATCGTCCACGCTCTGCGGCTTGGCGTACATGGCAGGAATCGGCGGCAAGATCGTCGCGCCGATTTCCGCGAGCTGCGTGAGCGTGCGCAGATGTCCGAGGTGCAGCGGTGTCTCACGTACGACGAGCACGAGCTTCCGTTTTTCTTTGAGGCACACGTCGGCCGCGCGGACGAGCAAATTACTGTTGAGCGAATACGCGATCGCCGCGGCGCTCTTCATCGAACACGGGATGACGAGCATACCGCTCGTGATGAAGGAACCCGACGAAATCGAAGCCGCGAGGTTGGAATCGCTATGGACGACGTCCGCGAGCGCCTCGAGGTCGGCTGCGGTATGCGGAGTTTCGATCTCGACGGTCAAGCGGGCCTGACCGCTCATGACGAGATGCACCTCGCAATCGGTCTGGGCGCGCAACGCCCGTAGCGCCGCGAAGGCATACGCGCTGCCGCTCGCACCGGTCACGCCGACGATGATCTTGCGCATCACGCGTTGCTTCCCGCATGCGGTGCGGGGTCCCGCACGCGCGAACGCGAACGCGCAGGCATCTCGATGTCCGATACGCTTATCATCGCCGACGTAGACGCCGCCGGGCCGCAAACCGTCGACGGCGCGTATTCGCTACCGCTGCTCGCATTCGTAAGCGATATCACGCACTACGTCGCCGGCCGCGACGAACGGACGGCCCGCCGCCTCGTGTGCGCGGCCTTCTCCGGCGTGGACGGCGTCGACGCCCGCGCTCTGTGCGTGGCCGCGGGCGAGCGCGGCCGCGTCGCCAATGCGATCGAACGCGAACGCATTCCGCTGGGCACCGCGAGCGCCCATGCCGCGCGCTGTTTCTTAAGCGCGCTCGACGAAGCGCACCGGGCCTTTCGCGCTCAGGGCGCAACGGCGTGCGAACATCTCGCGACGATCGCGATCGGTTTCGATTTCGCCGTGCAGCTCGATGCGCGCGAACGCCGCACGTTCGAGGCACTCGGTGCCGCGGCCGCCGCCGCCGACGCGGCGCGGGCGCCGGGGGTCGCCTGGGAAAGCACGACGTTCTTGGCCGCGATCGATGCGCTCGCCCGCAGCGCCGCAAGCGTGACGTCGCCCGCGCCGCCGGCGCCTGCGGTAACGCAGCCGCTCGTCGCGCACGAAGCCGAGACACCACGCGTCGTTAGACGCAGGCGCGGCCATTTCAGCGCATCGTCGCTCGGCACGTACGCCGAATGCGAACGCCGCTGGTACTACCGCTACGTCTGCGCGGCCGTCGAAGATCGCGGATCGTCCGCGTCGTTCTATGGGACGGCGTTCCATTGGGCGCTCGAGCGCTTTCACGAAGAATATCCCCGCGCCGATCTCGCGACGCCGGATATGCTCGCGCGCAAACTCGATTCGTATATCGCCACGGCCTTCGAGCGCTTCCGCTCGGGCTTCGAAACGACGGTCGAATACGAGCTGCAGCGGCGCCGCGCCAAACGTACGGGCCGGCGGTATCTCGCGTGGTTCTTGGAGCGTTCGCGCGCGCAACCGTTCAGCGTGATCGGTACCGAAGCGACCGTCGAACTCGAGCTCGACGGCCATACGTTCATCGGATACATCGATCGGCTCGATCGCGACGATGCCACGGGTGCGGTGACGGTGATCGATTATAAGACCGGCAACATCGCCGAGAGCGCGGAGCAATACCGCGAGAAAGTCGCGAGCTTTCGCGATTTTCAATTACCGTTCTATTATTGGGCGCGCAGCGCCGTGGGCGACCGGGTCACGCGGCTCTCGCTCGTGCCGCTCAAAGACGCCTCGCGCGACGTGCGGCCGGTCGAACTCGAAGTCGTGCCGGTCGCTTCGCCGCGCTCGTACGGCGATGCGCCGATCGGCACGATCGGCATCGACGAACTCGAGCGTGCGCGCGCCAAAATGAGTGAGATCGCCGCCGGACTCGCCGACGGGCCGATCGAACGATTTCCCGCCACGGACGATCCGGACGCGTGCGGGTATTGCGCGTACAAAATCGCGTGTCGCCAGCGCCCTCTGCGGCGCGAAGACCGGTTCGGCCGGTGAACGCGCTCGAAGCCGGCGTCGCGACGACGCAACGCGAAGCGATCGCCTGCGATCCCGCGGGGGGCGCGCTTGCGATCGTCGGTCCGCCCGCGTCTGGAAAGTCGTTCGCACTCGTGCGCCGGGCGCTACGTCTAGCACGGGCGGACGGCGGGCGCACGGTCGTGCTCGCAGCACCGAGCGATGCGGGCGTGCGCCGCCTGCGTGCCCGCATCGCAGCCGAATCTGCGACCTATGCGAATCTCGAAATTCGGTCGTTCGGCGACGTCGCGTTCGAGCTTCTCGCACAGGCTCGCGCGCCGGACGCTCCGCCGCTGCGCGCCATCGACGACGTCGCGGCTTCACGGCAGTTCGAAGAAATCGGAGCGGCGCTCTTCGCACTGGACTGGACCGAATTCGTCAGCGACGAAATAGATCCGGAGATCACGGGTTTGCGCGCGCCGGAGCGTTTTTCGGCAGCCGCCTTTCGGCTCATCCGCAAGCTGCGCGGATCGCTCGTGTCGCCCGAAGAGTTCCGCCTGCTCGGTCTTCAGGGCGCGACGAAGTTCTACGGCCAGCCCCCGAACTTCGCGAGCCCCGACGTGTTGCTGGAGACGCAGCCGAAGTATCGCGATTCGCTCCGCGCCGACGCAGCGGAACTCGCGCGTCAACACGCGCGCGAAGTCGATCTCGTGAAGATCCTCGCGCGTTTGTACGCATCGTATCGCGATGCGATCGTCGCGTCGGGCACGCTCACGCCGATCGATGCGGTGTACGAAGCGACCATGCTGCTGCGCGCGCGTCCCGCGCTCGCGGCCCGCGCCCGAGCGACGTACGCGGCGTGTCTGGTCGACGACGCACAAGATCTCGCGACGGCTCAAGGCGGACTCATCGAAGCGATCTTCGGCACCGCCTTCGATAACGTTACGCTCGCCGGCGACGCGGCGCAAAGTACGCGCGGTTTCGCGACGGGCGCACGCGGCGCCGAACTTTTCAAGCGGGCGGCGGTTTCGATCGAGTTGCCGCCGGGCGCCGCGATGGAGCCGGCGATCGCGCGCGCGGCGCGCCTGGCGGCCGATCCGCAGGCGCACGATGCCGGGCTGCCGGCCGGCGCGACGCGCGCTGCGGTGCAGCTCTATCGGGCGACGACGCAACGCGACGAAACGCATTTCGTCGCAAGCGAAGTCGCGCGCGCGATTGCGGCCGGCTGTGCGCCCGAACGCATCGCCGTAATCGTGCGCGGCCTCCCGTGCGCGCACGGTTTCATCGACGCGTTGCTCGCGCGCGACATACCGGTCGATGTGGGCGGCGCCGCGAGCCTCTACGAATACCCCGCCGTCGCGGACGCGCTCGCGGCCCTATGGGCCGCCATCGATCCGTTCCGGCACGACTGGCTCCTGCGCAACCTCGAAGCACCGTGGCTACGCCTGTCCGACGCCTCGATCGCAACGCTATGCGGGGACGCCGCGGAACCGCAGCCGTTGCTCTTCGCCTTGCCCGACGACGACGTCGATGAAGCACGCACGGGCCGCTGGGATCGTCGGCGCGATCTGCGGCTGGGACGCAACGTCACGCGCGGCGACGTCGACCTCGACTTGCCCGATGAGGCGCGCGCTCGGCTCGGCACGTTCCGGGCCGCCCGCGAGCGCTGGGCCGCGGCGGCCCGGAGCTGCGGCCTCGCGACGCACGCGCGCCTCATTCTCGCCGAGACCGCGCTCGCGACGGCGGCCCCGGCCGCGCGCGGCCGCTTCGAAACGTTGCTGATCGCGCGCTTGCTGGACGAAATCGACCGCTTCGCCGCCGCCGATCCGCTCGCTACTTTGGAGGCGTTCTTGCTCACCGCGGAACACACCGCACGCGCCGAAGCCGACCTCCTCGCAATCGACGTGCGGGACGAGCGCGCCGTGCGCGTTCTGGACGTCGAAGCCGCGAAGGGCGAGACGTTCGATATCGCTTTCGTCGTGGACGCGCGTGCCGGCGCTTGGCCGCGCTACTACGTGCCCGATGCGTTTCTCTTCGTGCCGGGACGCGGCATGATTCCCAAAGACAACGTCGGCGACGCTCAGGCAGCACGCACCGCTAAATTCACGTATCTCTGGGCGCAGCTGAAATTTCGGGACAAATATAACGCCGAAGAACGGCGGGCCTTTTACGTGGCGGCGACGCGGGCGAGAGCGCGCCTCTACGTCAGCGCGTCGGGTCGCCCGACGCGCGGCGTCGCCGCCCCCGAGCTGCTCGCCGAGCTGGAAAAGCACGTCTAGCACTATTTTCATCGGAATCTAAGGATGAATCGCGGCCGCGCGATGTTCTATGAGGAGAGCCTCGCCGCACCACCCGTAGGACGCGCATGAAACTGGACACTTCGACCGATCCGCAAGTCGGCTACCGGCCACCCGGTACGCTCGACATGGCGACCGCGCTTGCAAGGTACGACGGCACGTTTTCGCGGCGCAATGCGGCCCATCTGTTGCGGCGCGCCGGGTTTGGGGGCACCCCCGCGCAGGTCGCTGCGGCTGCAGCGGGCGGCATGGCCGCGGCCGTTGCGAGCCTCTTGCATCCGCCACAGGCCGACGTCGCGTTACCCGACTATCCCGATACGGGCGACCTCTACAACGTGAAGACGCGCAATTATACCGCGCAAATGTGGTGGCTGGATCGCATGTTGCGCTCGCAGCATCCGCTCGCGGAAAAGATGACGTTCTTCTGGCACGGCCATTTTGCGACCAGCATCCGCAAGGTGCCCGCGAACCTCATGGTCGCTCAGATGAACCTGTTGCGCCAACAGGGTCTGGGCAATTTCCGCTCGCTCTTGCTCGCGGTTTCCAAAGACCCGGCGATGCTCGTCTGGCTCGACAATCGAGCCAACCTCAAAGCGCATCCCAACGAGAATTACGCGCGCGAAGTGATGGAACTCTTCGCACTGGGTCTGGGCAATTACAACGAGGACGATATCAAGAACGCGGCGCGCGCGTTCACGGGCTGGACCCTCGATAAGCAGCAAGCCTTCATCTATCGCGAGGCGCAGCACGACGACGGCAGCAAAACGGTGCTCGGACGGACGGGCAATCTCACGGGCGAAGACGTCATCGCGACGATCGTCTCGCAGCCGATCCATCAGCGCTTCATCTGCCGCAAGCTCCTGGAGTACTTCGTCTACTCCGATCCCGAGCCCGAACTCATCGACGCGCTCGCGCGAACCTATGCGCTCTCCGGTTACGATATCGCACAGACCGTCGGCACGATTTTTCGTTCCAACGTTTTTTATTCGACGCGCGCGTATCGCGCGATGCCCAAGAGTCCCATCGAATTCGTCATCGGAACGCTGCGTTTCATGGACGTGCGCGCGGTCCCCAAAGATACCGTGTATTGGCTCGGGCGCATGGGTCAAGAACCGCTCGCGCCCCCGAGCGTCAAAGGCTGGGACGGCGGCCCGACGTGGGTCAATACGTCGACGCTGCTCGCGCGCTTCAACTACGTCAACCGCATCGTCAAAGCGTCACCGCCGCGCGCGGTCGCACCGCCGGCGACGACTCCGCCGACGGGCAGCACCGCGCCCGTCGCGATGGTACCTCCCATGACGATGAACGCCGCGAGCGCGATCGACTACGCAACGTTTCCCGCGTTTACACCCGATCGGGTTGTCGCACGGGCGGGCGGAATCAACGCGTCGCGCGTCCTTGCGACACTCGTGCAGGATGCGCTTCAGGACGACGTGACGGCCGACGTCCGGCGCACGCTCCTCGCGTATTTGGATTCCACGAGCGCAACGGTTCCGGTTCCGCTCAATGTCGAAAATTACCAGGATAAGATCCGCGGCGCGCTCGCGCTCGTCCTACAACTCCCTTCGAACCAACTAGATTAACGAGGCAGATCACGTGGCGACTCGTCGCGCATTCATCTCTCATTCGCTCGGCGTCGCAGTCCTCGGTGGAACGATTCCGTCGTTCCTTAGCGCCGCAGCCGACGCGCAAGCAATGCCGACGCTGGGAGCGACGATCGATCCCGGTAACGTCCTGCTCGTCATCCAAATGGGCGGCGGCAACGACGGCCTCAATACCGTCGTGCCCTACTCCGACGACGCATACCATCGCGTGCGTCCGACGATCGGCATCGCGCAGCCGAGCGTCATTCGCATCGACGATCGTATCGGGCTCAACCCGGCGCTCGCCGGACTCGACGATCTCTACAAAGAGGGCCGCGTCGCGATCGTGCAAGGTGTCGGTTATCCCAATCCCAATCGTTCGCATTTCGAAGCGACGCAAATCTGGGAGACGGCTTCGCCCGATCATGCGGCGACGAACGGCTGGCTCGGGCGGTATCTCGACGCGACGGTGCCGCCGCACGCGGGCCCCGGCAGCGATCCCGCCCAATTCTTCACCGCCGTCGCTCTCGGAGATACGATTCCGACCGCGCTCATCGCGCAGCACGTCGACGTTCCGGCGATCGGAGCGCTCAACACCTACGGTCTCAACACCGGCAAAGATACGGCGTCGAAGCAAACCGCGGGCGTGCTCTACGATGGCGCGAAGCCCGGTCAATCGCCGTATCTCGCCATGATCGAAGCGACGGCGCGCAACGCGATGCACGGCGGCGACGTCCTACGCGCCAAGATCGCCGATTATAAGCCGGCGGTCACGTATCCCAAAGATCCCTTCGGACAGCAACTCCAACTCGCGGCCCAGATCGTCGGCTCGAACGTGGGCACGCGCGTCATCTTCGTCTCGATCGGGTCGTTCGATACGCACGCCGGACAGCGCGCGCAGCAAGACCGGCTGCTCGGCTATCTCGGTAACGGGCTGCGCGCGTTCTACCAGGATCTCGCGGCCCACCAACTGGCCGATCGCGTGCTCGCGATGACGTTCTCCGAGTTCGGACGACGCGTCGCTCAGAACGCATCCAACGGCACCGATCACGGTACCGCGATGCCACTCTTCATCGTCGGCGGCAAAGTCAAGGGCGGCGTCTACGGCGCACACCCGTCGCTGACCGATCTCGACAACGGCGATCTACGCCACGCGCTCGATTTCCGCTCCGTCTACGCGACGGTGCTCGAGCGCTGGCTCGGCCGAAGCCCGCAAGGTATTATCGCCGGGAGCTACGATACCGTCGCGTTCGTGTAACCCGGCCGCTACGGTGCGCCCGTCACGCGCTGCACCATTTTATACACGATGCTTACCTGCGTGCCGCTCTTAACGGAATAGTTGCTGTCGTCGTAGCCCCACCAATCCCAACAGCCGTTGGGGTTGTAGGGCGTCGGTCCGGGTGCTTCGACGGCATACGGATAGAGCACGATGATGCCGTTGGTATCGGCCCACTCGTCGATGCCGCTCTCCGTAACGAACTTGTTACCGATCTGCGCCTGCCCTTGTAGGCAGCCGTGGAAGGCGACGACGAAACCGCACGTCGACCCCGACGCACACGATTTCGGAACGAAGACGTAACCGGTCGTATCCAGCGAGTTGCCGGCGCCGGCGCCGAACTCGGCTTGATCGAACTTGATGAGGCTGCCGTGAAGCGTTCCGGTATTGCGCGCTTTGAGCGTTCCGAAGAAGAGCGAGAGCCACGTCTTCTCCGAATCGTACGGCTGCGTCCCCGCATTGCACTCGAGCATGTACGGACTCGCAGCGGTGCCGCATGCAACTTCGCCGGTCGGCGATTCCCAACCGTGATCGGCGGGGAACGTGCTATCGAAGGTCGTCTTCGCGCCGTAGTGCCGATACTCGCTGTCGAGATCCGCCATTTCTTTGGGGTTGACGACGGAGTCTTTCGTGCCGGACCAGAGGTAAATGGGCTGACCTTGCAAGTTGCTTTCCGGATCGATCGTGCCGCTCGTGGACTGCTGATCGAGGTACGCCTCCGATTGCGCGAGCGTACTGAGGTAAAGCGCCTGCCCGTTCACCGTCTCGCCGCCGCAGTTCGCGAGGGCGAGCTCGACGCTGTCCTGCGCGCAGTGGTAGACGCCGCCCGCATAAATCGCCGCGCCCTTAAAGACGCTCGAATGCGCGACGTGCATCTGCACGCCGAAGAAGCCGCCCGACGAAATCCCGGCGACGAACATCTTTTTCGGCGAGACACGATATGCGCCCAGACGGCCTGCCGCGCTACTGGTGGGCAGCGAGCTGGCCGACGGCGACGGCGCGGGTTTGGACCGGGCGGCCGTCACCTCCGTCTGCTGTTGCGATGTCTGCCCGGGCGGGATCGCACCGTTCGTACCGGTCGAACCGCCCGACGCGCAGGCTGCGAGCGTGCTCGCCACCACGACGGCGTAGACGTGAAAAATCGATCGAAACACGCTCATCCGGTAGTCCTTCCCACAAAACGCGCGGCCGCCCTCGCCCGATGTCCGCCGCTCGGCAGCCGTCGTCCGCAAAGACGTGCACCGAAAGCATCTCGGCGAACCGCCGCTTCAGCGTACAGTCGCGTACGGTCAGGGCCGCAACGTTCACGCCGGTCAACGCGTCGGCAGACCGCCGCGGCGGGGGAACCGCCCCGGCGCGTCCTACAGAACGCCGTGGTACCGAGATGCGTGCGGCGGTAATGCTCGAGCCGGTCTCGGTCGATGCGTACGTGCGCGACGTCCTGCCGGAATCGTTCGCGTTTTGGAACGACGGTCGCGAGTTCGACCGCTACGTCGCCGACTTGCGCGCGATGGCCGCATCGACGTATGCCAAACGCCGGCCGTTTCTCGTCGGCATCCGCGACGGCGAGCGCTTCGCCGCAACGTGTAAGACGTACGATCGCGAACTGCGCTGGGAAGCACGTGCCTTACGCGCGACGGGCATCGGTGCCGTCTTCACGCCGCCGGCGCTACGCGGCCGCGGCTACGCGACGGCGATGCTCGGCGCGTTACTGGATGCCGAACGCGCGGCGGGACGCGATCTCGCCTACTTGTATTCGGACATCCATCCGGCGTACTACGAAAAACTCGGCTTCACGGTGCTGCCGTCGCGTTTGATTTCGCTTCGCGCCGAATCGCTCGCGGGGACGCCGGCCGGTGCGCGACCGATCGAAGATGCCGATTGGAGCGGCATCCGGCGCTGCTTCGAAGCGCTCGATCGCACGCGTCCGTGGAGCTTACGCCGAACGCCGCTGGTGTGGAACTGGATGCGCGGGCGCTGGAGCGTGACGCCGCCCTCCGGCACGCAGAACGTCGCCCTCGCGATCCGCGCGCAGCGCAGCGTGATCGCCTATGCGATCGGCCGTCGCGCACTCGCGCACGACGCGTTCGTCCTCGACGATTTCGCATTCGACGGCGACGCGGGGCGCGCACTTCTCCCGCCGTTGCTGCGCGCCGCCGCGGGCGATCTGCGCCGCGTCAACGGCTGGCTGCCGCCGTTCGCCGCGCGCGACGCTTTGCCGCGCGGTTCGGTTCGCACGCGCAAAGATGCGGTGTTCATGCTCGCGCCGCTGTCGCCGCTGGGACGCGCGTGGTGGGTGCAGAACCAAGCCGCAATTCAGACGGCGCGCGCGGATGCGACGTGGAGCGCCGATCACGTCTGAGCGCGTTACGTCGGGCTTCACGAGGCGCGCGCGCGCGTGCGCCGAACCGCAACGTCATGGCAGAGAGCGATCGACAGCGCCTCCTGGAACGGGCGCTCGCGCTTCCGGAAGCGACGGCGGACGATTTCTTCGGCGATCGGGTCCCCCCCGGCGACGCCGATCCTTCGCACCTAAAGCGTATTAACGATACCGGCTTGCGCACGAAACTCGTCGAGACGCGGCTCGCGGTCGGTCTGCAATCGCCCAAGGGCCCGCAGAAGATCGCCTCGATCGTACGCATCTATCCCGGCTTCGACGCCCCGGACGGCAGAACGGCCGCGGCCCGGCCGAAGAACGGCCGGCCGGCAAGCGCGCCCAACCCCGCACAGCAGCGCGGACTGCCGACGGTTGCGGAAATGGAGCGACTCATCGCTCGCATCCGCGAGATCGAAGCCGCCGTCGTTGCGGAACTCGCAGTGGAAATCGACGAACGCGTGGCGCGGCTCAAACGCAGTCTCGCCGATCTCGACGGCGCCGAACTCGAAGCCGCGTACCGCGAACTCGGCGATGCGCTCGACCGTAAGCGGGCCTTGGATTCCCAAGTGCGTTTCGAGACGTTCCGGCGCATCGAACGGGATACGGATTTCGCCGAACGTTCGTACGTGCGCTTACTGCGACACTGAGGGCGCGAACAGCGAGAACTGGCGCACGGGTTCTTCCGTAATCGAAGCGACCCGCACGCCGAGTAATCGCACCGCCGCGCCCGCGAGCGCGGCGCGCGTCAGACAACCGAGCGCCGCCGCTTCGATCGTTGCGGCATCGTCGGTCGGAACGGCCACCGTCGTCTGCCGGCCGAGGATCGCGAAATTCGAAAGCTTAACTTTCACGCCGATCGTCGAGCCGCGTAAGCCGCCGGTTTGCAGGCGGCGCGCGACCTCGGCGCTGAGGAGGCGGACCGTCGCGCGCAACTCCGTTTCGTCGCGAACGTCGTATTCGAAGGTCGATTCGCTCGAAAGCGAGCGCGTCTCGCGGTCGCCGGAAACGCCGCGCGTATCACGGCCGCGCGCGAGCTCGCGGACGGCTTTTCCGCCCCGTCCGAAGAGGGCG
>JAABUZ0100008316.1_pt1 | contig 12234 bp, 7 predicted proteins | sample 5562091 | NCBI WGS metagenome assembly JAABUZ01 (sample SAMN12813069, study PRJNA571459) | rock metagenome | isolation source: Antarctica rocks | place: Antarctica: Victoria Land, Linnaeus Terrace sud | collected 2015-12-21
CGCCGAGGCCGAGGAACGAGAGCCCGCTCTCGAGCAGCACCGCGTTGCCGACGCCGAGCGCGGTCGCGACCGTGGCCGCGCCGAGCGCGTTGGGCACGACGTGGCGCCGCAGCACGCGGGCCGGCGTCGCCCCGAGCGTCGCCGCGGCCGTGACGTACTCCGCGCGCACCACGCCGAGCGCTTCGGCGCGGACGAGCCGCGCGACCCCCATCCACCCCGTGAGCGCGAGCACGACCACGGTGGTCCCGACCCCGGGGCCCCACAGCGCGGCGACGACGAGCAGGAGGACGATCCGCGGGACGGCGAGCAGCACGTCCGCGAGCGCCGTCGTCGCGCGGTCGACCGCGCCGCCGCGCCACGCGGCCGTCGCGCCTAACGCCGTGCCGATCGCGCCGGAGAGCACCGACCCGCCGACGCCGACGGCGAGCGAGAGCCGCGCGGCCGCGAGCGCGCGGACGAGCAGGTCGCGCCCGAACGCGTCGGTGCCGAGCGGGTGCCAGAGGCCGTGCGCGTCGCGGGCGCCGGGCGCGACGAGGCGTCGCGCGAGCACGTCGCCGATCGCCCGCGCGTCGGCGGGGGCCAGCGCGGGGACGACCGCGGCCGCGAGCGCGAGCGCGCCGAGGAGCAGCGCGGGCCAGACGAGGCCGGCGCGGGTCGACCCACGGCAGCAGCAGGTCGGCCGCGAGGTTCGCGCCGATCGTCGCGGCCGCGTAGAGGAGGGCCGCCCCGAGCACGACCGGGTAGTCGCGCGCGGCGATCGCCTGCACGACCACGCGCCCCACGCCCGGCCACGCGAACACGGTCTCGACGAACACCGACCCCGCGACGACGCCCGGGAGCGCGAGCGCGAACAGGACGACGAGCGGCGGCAGCGCGGCGCGCAGCGCGTGCAGTCCGTACACGGCCGCGGGCGCGAGCCCCTTCGCGCGCGCGGTGCGCACGAAGTCCCCGGCGAGCACCTCGCCCACCGCGGCGCGGGCGTACCGCGCGACGCCCGCCGCGCCGACCGCCGTGAGCACCACCATCGGGAGCACGGCATGCCGCAGCCGGTCTGCCACGGCCGCCGCGCCCTGCGCGAGCCCCGCGGGGTCGGACGCCCCGAAGCTCGGCAGCCGCCACGCCGGCGGGATGCTCCAGCGCGCCGCGCCCGCGGTCGCGGCCGCGACGAGCCCGAGCCCGAGCCAGTAGCTCGGCGCCGCGTAGGCGATCGTCGTGAGCGTCGTGATCGCGGCGTCGGCGCGGCGACCGCGGCGCGCGCCGCTCGCGCGCAGCGTGGCCTGCCAGGTGCCGAGCGCGACGCCGATCAAGTAACTGAGCGCGAGCGATCCGAGCCCGAGTGCCACTGACGCGGGGAGCGCGTCGCCAAGTACGCGCGCGACCGGCCGGCGTTGGGCGAAGCTCTCGCCGAGGTCGCCGCGCAGCAGCCGCGTTGTCCACCGGACATATTGCGACGCGATGGGACGATCGATGCCGAGCTCCGAGCGGAGGCGCGCGACGTCGCCCGCGCTCGCGCCGGGGGGGACGAGGAACGCGGCGGGGTCGCCCGGGGCGGCGTGGACGAGCGCGAACAGCAGCGTCGCCACCGCCCAGATTAGCAGGAGCGCGCTGCCGAGCCGCCGCGCGACGGCCCGAACGACGGACATCGTTTGCGCAACGGCACGGGCGGACGGACGCGTGGCGGCGGGCACGGGCGCATGATGCGCGGCTGCACGGGGAAGGGAAGGGCGGTCGCGCTCGCCCGCGTGTCTGGCCCGCGCGTGGCACTCGCAGCCGTCGCGCTCGCGTGCGCCGCGCCCGCGCGACCGTTCGACGTCGCCGTCGTCGCCTCCGGCGCGGATCTCGAGTCGCCCGATCCGATCGTGACCGTGCACCCGCTCTCGCGGCAGGTGCAACGGCATGTGCTGCTCGTGACCCTCGCGCGCTACGACGACCGACTCGCGCCGGTCCCGTACTATGCGCGACGCTGGCGCTGGTCGCCCGATCGCCGCGTCGTCACGCTCTGGCTCGAGCCCGGTCTCCGCTGGCACGACGGCGTGCCCACGACGGCGGCGGACGCCGTGTTCACGTTCGACCTCGCGCGCGATTCCGCCGCGGGCTCGCCGCGCCGCGCCGAGCTCGGCGCGCTCGCACAGGCGGATGCCGTCGACGACACGACGCTGCGCCTCCGCTTCTCGGCCGCGCAGCCCGATCTGCCGCGCTTCGTCTGCGAGCTGCCGCTGATCCCGCGACATCTCCTCGCTGCCGCGCCCCGCCGCGCGCTGCGCCGCGCGCCGTACGAGACGGCACCCGTCGGCAACGGGCCATTCCGGTTCGTCGAGCGCCAAGCGGGCGCACGCTGGACGTTCGCTCGGAACGCGGCGTTCCCGCCCTCGATGGGTGGTCCGCCACGCCTCGGCCGACTCGTGATCGCCGTCGTCGACGAGCCGACGACGAAGTTCTCGGGGCTCATCTCGGGAGAGCTCGACGTGGCCGGCATCGCCCCGACGAGCGCCGCGCTGCTCACCCACGACCCGGTCGCGCGCGTCGTGTCGTACCCGGTCGCGTTCTCGACCGGACTGGTCTTCAACACCGCGCGCCCCCCGTTCGACGACGCGCGCGTGCGGCAGGCCGTCAGCGCGTCGATCGATCGCCGCCGCCTCGTCGACGTCGCCCTGGCCGGGTACGCGACGCCGTCGGCCGGCGCCGTTCCGCCGGGGTTCCCGAACGCACTCGACGTCCCGGACCCACGTGACCCGCGCCGCGCCGACGTCCTGCTCGACGCCGCCGGTTGGGCGCGTGGGCCGGACGGCGTGCGCCGCCGCGCGGGGCGTGCGCTCGCCGTCGACCTCCTCACCGTCGGCTCGGGCGACAACGCCGTCGAGCAACTGGTGCAGGCCGACCTCGCGGCGCGCGGCATCACGGTCGGGATCACGCCGCGCGAGCTCGGCGCTTTCCTCACCGCCGCCCGCGCGCCGCAGAAGTCGTTCGACCTCGTGCTCGCCGGCGTGCCGGGCGACCTCGGCCTCGCGCACCTCGCCGCGATGTTCGCGTCGAGCGCCTCGGGCGGCACGCTCGACTACGCCAGCTATCATCGCCCGGCGTTGGACGACGCGTTCGCGCGCGCGGCCGCCGCGCCCGACGCTGCGGCCCGCGCCGCCGCGTGGCACGACGTGCAACGCGTGCTGGCCGACTCCGTCCCGGTCGCGTGGCTGTACCACGCGCGCGGCGTCCAGGGCGTCGCTCGGCGCCTAACGAACGTGACGATGGACCTCCGCGGCGAACTCGCGACCGTGCACGATTGGACGGGCGCGGCGCCCGCCCGTCCGTGAGCCTCCTCTCCCTCGACGCGGCTTGGATCGCGGATCGCCGCGGCGTCGTCGCACCGGGTGGTCCGCTCGCCCCGCTCGCCGCTTCGCTGGCGCGCGACCTCGCGCCCGTCGTCGCGCGGCCCGTCTGGCTCCCGGCGGTGAAGGCGCGCCTCACGCGCGTCGGCGGCACGTGCCCGCGCGACGGGGCGCGCCTCGAGTCCGACCCGTTCGCCCGGCGGGCCCACCGCTGCCCGGCGTGCGGCGCCGTCTACGACCGGGACGAAGACCACGCGTGGTGGGCGATGGGCTACCAGCTGTGGCTCGCCGAGCGCGCCGTACACGCGGCCGCCCTCGCGCTGCTGGGCGAGGGCGATGCGTTAGGCACGTTCGCCGCGCGCGTGCTCGACGCGCAGGCCGCCGCGTACCCCGCGTACCCGAACGTCGACAACGCACTCGGCCCCACGCGCCCGTTCTTCAGCACCTACCTCGAGTCGCTCTGGCTCGTGCACGTCTGCACGACGCTGGACCTGCTGCGGACCGCGGCCCCCGGCGCGCACGACGCGCTCGCCGGTCGCGTGCTCGAGCGCGTCGTCGAGCCGAGCCGCACGCTGATCGCGGGGTTCCCGGAAGGCACGTCCAACCGCCAGGTGTGGCACGCGACCGCGCGCCTCGCGGCCGCGCGGCTCCTCGGCGAGCGCGCCGCGGCGCGCGACGCGGTCCACGGCCCGCACGGCCTCGCCGACCTGCTCGGAACCGCGCTCCTGGCCGACGGCAGCTGGTACGAGGGGGACAACTACCACCAGTTCGCGCACCGCGGCTTGTGGTACGGATTGCGCTTCGCGGAGCGGGCGGGCATCGAGATCGCGCCGGCCCTCGTCGCGCGCTTCCGGGCGGGGTACGAGGTGCCGTTCCGGGTGGCACTCCCCGACGACACGCTGCCCGCGCGCCGCGACTCGCAGTACGCCGTCTCGCTGCGCCAGTGGCGCTGGGCGGAGTGGTGCGAGCTCGGCCTAACGGATGGCGCCGCGTCGTTGGGCGCGACGCTCGCCCGGCTGTACGCGCCGGCGGACCCGCCGGTGCCGCACCGCACGGGCCGCTGGCGCGCGACCGGCGAGAGCGAGCGCTACGAGCCCGCGAGCGCGCTCTCGCGCGCGGACCTCGGCTGGAAGTCGCTGCTGTTCGCACGGCCCGAGCTGACCGCGGTGGACCGCGACGTCACGCCGCGCGCGGTGCTCCTCCCCGCGCAGGGCTACGCGGTCCTGCGGCGCGACGGCGGCCGGGTCTACGCCGCGCTCGACTACGGTGGCTGGGGCGGCGGGCACGGCCACCCGGACCGGCTGAACGTGATCCTGCAGGACGGGCCCACGCGATGGCTCGACGACCCGGGGACGGGCACGTACGTCGAACGGACGCTGCACTGGTACCGCAGCACCCTCGCCCACGCGGCGCCGCTCGTCGACGGGCGCTCGCAAGACGTTGCGGCGCGGGGCGTCCTCGCTGGCTTCGACCCGGGGGCGGACGAATCGGACGACGCTGGCGCGTCGGCGTTCGCCGGGGTCGCCGGGTTCACGACCGTCCACGGCGTGCGCACCGCGCGCACGCTCGTGGCCAGCGCCACGTACGTCGTCGACCTGTTGACCTGGCGTTCCCGCCAGCCGTGCGTCGTCGACCTGCCGTTCCCCGTCGACGGCGCGGTCGCGGACCGCGACCTGTCGTGGGCGCCGTTCGACCCGCGGGGCGCGGGCGGCCTCGAAGACGGGTTCGATTTCGTCCACGACGCCGAGCGCGCCGCCGACGTCCTCGGCCCCGTCCGCCTCGCGCTCCGCGCGCCTAACGACGCGCGTGCCTCGCGCGCCGCGTTGTGGCTCGACGCACCAGGCGCGACCCTGTGGCGGGCGACCGGCCCCGGACCGCCCGGGCACGGCGAGCGCCGATTCCACGCCGTCCGCATGCACGGCCGATCAGGCGCGGTCGCCGCCGTGTGGGATCTGCGCGGCACGATCGCCTCGGTGCGCGTCGAAGGCGACGTCGCCATCGTCGCGTTCGCCGATGGACACATGGACCGCCACCGCGCCCCCCGGCGCCTGCGGCTCGATCGACCGCGCGCGAAGATTGAAGTCGGCGCGGCGTTCCCGAACGACGTCGTGTCGCGTGGAGAAGACTGGTGCGTGGCGCGCCGTGATCCCGCCGGCGGTACCGCGGAGTGCCGTCTCGCGCTCGGACCATCTCCGGCCCACAGCGCTCCGACCCACGTCCGCCGCCAGCCCGGCGCCGACGCCGGCTCGGGCCCGCTGTACGTGCTGCCCGCCGACGGTGCGCCGCTCACGTTCGAGCTGGGCGAGTCGCACTACGTACGCTCCGAGCCGTCCTGGCGCGAGGCCGGCGCGCCGACCGCGACGGCGCGCGTGTTCGCCGTCGACGGCGTGCTCACCATCGACGTCGACGTTCGTCTCGGACGCGAGCCCGCCTTCGCACCGCGGGATGCCTCGAACCCGATGGATAACGAGCGCCCAGAGGTGAACAGCGACGGCGTGCAGCTGCTCGTCGGTTCGCCTGCGGTGCCCGACGCAGCGGCGGCATGGCTGCTCGTGCCTGAGGAGTGGCCGCCCGCGGTGCGCGTGATTCCGACGAGTCGTGCCGCGGAGGAGCGATCGCTCGGTGCGCGGTGGATCCCGCGCATCGGCGGCTGGCGCGTGACGTGCGCGCTCCCCTACATGGGACGAGCGGGCGGGGTCGTCACCCTCGACGTCGCCGTCAACGAGAAGCCGCCCGGCCGCGAACGACGCCAGGGCCAGCTCCAACTCGGCGAGTCGGACCGCCGGTTCGTGTATCTTCGGGGCGACCGCCTGGACGCCTCGCGCGCCCTCCGGTTCCTGCTCCCGCCGGCCGTGCCGGCCCCCTGACCGCCCGCATGCCGTCGCTGCTCGACCACGTCCGCGTCGTCCTCTACGAACCGCAGAAGCCGATCAACATCGCCGCGACCGTGCGGGCGATGAAGAACATGGGCGTCGGCGAGCTTCGGCTCGTCCGCCCCTGCGCGTACGACGCGAACTACATCGAGGTCATCGCCCACCACACGCGCGACATCGCCGACCGCATCGCGCACTTCGACACGCTCGACGCCGCGCTGGCCGACTGCGTGCGCGTTGCCGCGTTCACCGGCCGCCGCCGCGCGGCCAAGTGGCCCATCGCCACGCCGCGCGAGGCTGCGGCCGACCTCGCGACCTACGCCGCCGACGGGCCGGTCGCCGTGCTGTTCGGACGCGAGGACGACGGCCTCCCCGCCGACGCGATCGACCGCGCGCACTTCGGCGTCACCATCCCGACCACCGCGCACGCCTCGCTCAACGTCGCGCAGGCCGTGCTCGTCTCGCTCTACGAACTGCACCTCGCGACCGACGACGCCACCGTCCCGTTAGGCCGCCCGCGGCGCCACGCCGGCCCGCCCACGCACGCGCAACTCGAGGAGTTCTTCGCGGACACCGAGCGCGCGCTCGCCGCGCTCGACTTCTTCCGCACGCGGAGCGTCGAGCACGTCATGCGCGGCATCCGCTCGCTCGTCTTCCGCGCCTCCCCCGACGAGCGCGAGCTCGGACTGCAGCGCGCGATGGCGTTCGAGGTCCTCCGCACGCTGGAACGCGAACGCGCCCGCGCCTACGCCGCCGGCCTCGCCGCCGGGGAGTCCGCGGCGCGGTGAGCGTGCGATGACCCGGAGCGACGCGCCCCCGAGCTGGCGCGCACGCGCGGCCGCGGCCGTCGCCGCCGACGCCAGCACCGGCAGCAAGCGCCCGGCCGCGCTCTACGGCGCGTCCGACGGCCCCGACGTCCCGCTGCACTACACGCGCGCCGAAGGGTGCCGCGTGCACACGCCCGACGGCCGCACGCTCGTCGATTGCACCAGCGCGCTCGGCGCCGTCGCGCTCGGCTACGCAGACGCCGGCGTGACCGCCGCCGTCTGCGCTGCGGCACGCGCGGGTCCGGTGAGCGGTCTCACGTCGACGCTTGAGCCCGCGCTCGCGGAGCGACTCGCGGCGGTCGTCCCATGCGCCGAGCGGGCGCTGTTCCTGAAGAGCGGGGCCGAGGCCGTGAGCGCGGCGGTCCGCCTCGCGCGCGCCGCCACCGGGCGCGACGTCGTCCTCGCGAGCGGCTACTTCGGCTGGCACGACTGGGCGAGCGACGCCGACGCGCGGGGCGTCCCCCCGGGCGCGCGCGAGGGGATCGCACGCATCGCCCGCGACGACGTCGCCGGCCTAACGCGCACCGTCGACGCGGTCGGCGCCGCGCGCGTGGCCGCGATCCTCGTCGAGCCCGTCGTCGAGCGCCTGCCCGACCCGGCGTGGGTCGCCGCGCTGCGGGAGACCGCGACGCGCGTCGGCGCGGTGCTGATCTTCGACGAAGTGAAAACCGCGTTCCGCCTCGCGCCCGGCGGCTACCAGCAGCTCGCGGGCGCGACGCCCGACGTCGCCGTGGTCGGCAAGGCCGTCGCGAACGGCTACCCGCTCGCCGCGGTCGTCGGGCGGCGCGCGGTGCTGGACGCCGCGCGCCGCACGTGGATCTCGTCGACGCTCGCGAGCGAGGGAACGGCACTCGCCGCCGCACACGCCGTGCTCGACCGGCACGCCGAAGCCGACGTGTGCGGCGCGCTGGCCGCGCGCGGGCGCGCGCTGCGCGACGCCGTCGCCGCGAGCACGCCCAACGTCACCGCGTGCGAGCTGCTCGGCCCCGACGCGATGTGGCTCCTCCGCTTCGCCGACCGGCCGCGCGCGCCAGCGGCCGCGCGCGAGGGCGCGTTCCTCCGCGCAGCGCGCGACGCGGGCGTGCTCTTCAAGCGCGGCGCGTACCAGTACGCGATGCTCGCGCACGACGACGCGGCCGTGAACGCCGTGCGCGCCGCGGCGGCCGCGGGGTTTGCGGCCGTGCGCACCCTCGACGACGCGGCCGCATGACGACCGCGGCCGACGCAGCGGCGACGGCTGCCGCGACGGCGCTTGCCGCCGCGCGCGGTGAGCTCGGCGACGACGCGCCGCTCGCCGGTCCCGAGCCGCTCATCGACGTGCACGCCCACTGGTACCACGCCGCGACGCCGCGCGAGGACTGGGCCGACGTCAACGCCGCCCGCCTCCGCGCCGGCGAACGCGTCGGCGTCTCGTGGCACGTCGCCTCCGTGCTCGGCACGTGGGGCCGAACCTCGCCCACCTATTTCGCGTCCCCCGCCGACGCCACGCTCGGCAACGACGTCGCGTACGCGATCGCCCGCGCGTGCCCGGACCGGGTGCGCGCCTACGCGCACGTGACTCCCAACGCGCCCGCCCACGCCCTCGACGAGATCGCGCGCGGGGTCGACGCGGGCGCGATCGGCGTCAAGCTCGCCGCGGCGCGCCGGGCCGACGACCCGCTCCTCGACCCGATCGCGGCGCGCGCCGGCGAGCTCGGACTCCCGATCCTCCACCACGTCTGGCAGTGGCGCCGGCGCGACTGGCCCTCGCAGGAAGCAAGCGACGGCGTCGAGCTCGGCCGCCTCGCCGCCCGGCACCCGCGCACGCAGTTCATTCTCGCCCACATCGGCGGCGGGGGCGAGTACCGCCACACCTTCCACGCCGTCGCCGACCTGCCCAACGTGCATCTCGACCTATCCGGCAGCGGCGTCGACCGCGGCATGCTCGACGATGCGCGCGCCGCGGTCGGGCCGCGCCGACTGCTCTGGGCATGCGACGTGACCATGTGCACCGGCCTGGCCAAACTCCGCGCGCTCGACCACGCGGGCCTCACGCCCGACGCCATCGCGGACGTGCGATGGCGCAACGCGGTGCGACTCTTTCCGCACGGCAGCTTCCCGAGCCTCCCCGCGGTTGCCGCATGATCGACGTCGACGTGAACACGCACATCGGCGGCTATCCGTGGCGTCCCGTGCCGCATCCGGATCCCGCCGTGCTCGCCCGCGTCCTCGAGCGCGAGGGCATCGCGAGCGCGTGGGTCGGTCATCTGCCGTCGGCGTTCTGGCGCGATCCCACGCCGGGCAACGCCGAACTCTACGCCGCACTCGCGCCGTTCGCGCAGCTGCGCCCCGCGCCGTCGATCCGTCCCGACTGGCCCGGGTGGGAGCGCGCGCTGCACGAGGCCGTCGACCGCGACGCGCCCGTGCTCCGCGCGTACCCAACGCTGTGGGGCATGCCGCCCGGCGACGCCGCGATGACCGCGCTCGCACACGCCTGCGCCGAGCTGGAGCGTGCGCTCGTGCTGAGCGTGCGCTTCGAGGACTCGCGCCAGCGCCACGCGTTAGACGTCGCGCCCGACCTCACGCCCGCGCACATCCGCGCGCTCGCCCGCGAGACCCGCGTGGCGCTCGTCGTCGTCAACGCCGGGCGCGAGTTCATCGAGGACGTCGCGTGGAGCCTCACACCAGAAGAACGCGCGCGCGTCTGGTTCGACTTCTCCTGGGTCTGGGGTCCGCCCGAGGACCACTTCGCCACGCTGCTCCGCACGCTCGGCCCCGAGCGTTTCGTGTACGGCACGGGCTGGCCGCTGCGCCTCACGCAGAACGCGCGCGCAAACGTCGACCTCGTGCCACGCGACGCACGCGCGCTGCTTCAACACACGCCGCTCGCGAGCGGTGTGGACGTGCTCGCCAGCGCGAGGCGTGGTGCGTCGGAACCGCAGAGCGGTCCCGTCCCGTTCCAGCATACGGAACATTTCCGCACTCCGTAGTCGTGCGTCCGTTGCGTCCCTTGCAACGCCCCTAGCTGGGGACCATCTTACGCCCGCCTCGCGGCCAGGCCCGCGGGCACGCGCATCCGTGTTGGTCACGGTTGACACGCGCCCGACGCACGCACGGCTCGCGTCCTCGTCGGACGCCTCTACATCTCCACGCCCAGGTCGCAGCGATGACGATGAGACGGAAGTGGCAGGCCATCCCGGGCTTCCTCGCCCTGGCGGCCGCCGCCACCGTGGTCTCGGCGTACAGCGGCGCATCGTCGTCGCAGTACCGCTCCCCCGAACAGCCCGTCCACTTCCCGCACCCGCGGCACGCGGGCGCGGTGAATTTGAAGGACACCAAACACAGCGGGCTGGGGATGAACTGCCTGTACTGCCACTACGCGTCCAACAAGTCGCCGGACGCGGGCATGCCCGCCGTCGGCACCTGCATGGGCTGCCACACGGTCGTGCTCGGTCAGGCGGACAGCTCCAAAAAGAACATCGCCAAGCTCACGAGCTACTGGAACAAGAAGCTCCCCGTGCCGTGGGTCCGCATCCACAAGGTGCCGGACTACGTGAACTTCCCGCACATGCGCCACGTCAACGCGGGCGTCACGTGCCAGACGTGTCACGGCAAGATCCAGGGCCAGTGGCAGGTGCAGCAGGCCGCCTCGCTCAACATGGGGTGGTGCATCAACTGTCACGTGAACGGCTATAAGCCGGGCGAAGGCGCGCGCCTCGCTGGTGCGCCCGACTCCGTGATCCAGGCCGCCGACACGCTGCCGGTGCACAAGGCCCGCTACGACTGCTCGTCGTGCCACTATTAAACCGAGACCCCAGCATGACTACCGAAGCGGGGTCCGCCGCCGCCGCAGGCGCTAGCGATGGCGCAGTTAAGCGCCGCGACTTTCTCAAAATCGTCGGCGTGGGGACGGCCGCGACCGCCGCGGTCGGGTGCACGTCGGAGAACGTCGGCCGGCTCATCCCCTACGTCGCCCAGCCCGACCAGACGGTCTCGGGCGTCACCAACTACTACGCCACCGTCTGCCGGGAGGGCGGCGGCGCGGCGGGCCTCTACGCGGCCGTCCGCGACGGTCGCGTCTACCAGCTCTCGGGCAACCCGTCGCACCCCGCCAGCCGCGGCGCGATCTCGGCCCGCTCGCAGGCGGCGCTCCAGGGCGTCTACAACCCGGACCGCTACCGCGCGCCGATGGTGCGCCAGGGCGGCCGGCTCGTCGCGACCACGTGGGACAAGGCGCTCGGCGCGCTGTCGCAGCAGTTAGGCACGCTGCGCAGCCGCGGCCAGGCGGCCGGCGCGGTGTTCATCAACCAGGCCGAGCTCGGCTCGTTCCCGGGCTTCCTCGACCAGTGGCTCGCGGCGTTCGGCATGCCCGCGCACGTGAGCTACGACGCGGAGGCGCCGCTCGCCGTCATGGCCGCCAACCGCGCGTCGTACGGCGGCGTGGCGTGGCCGCGGGTCGATTTCGACGCGTCGCGTCTCATCGTCTCATTCTCGGCCGACTTCCTCGATACGTGGGGCAACCCCGTGCCGCAGCAGCTCGACTGGGCCGACGCCCGCGCCAAGCTCGAAGGCGCGCCGCGGATGATTTACGTCGGGCCGCGCCGCTCGCTCACCGGCCTCAACGCCGACGAGTGGATCCCGGCGCGCGCGGGCACCGAGCTCGCCGTCGTCAACCTGCTCCGCGGCCAGCTCGGCGCGGCCGCGGCCGCGCAGCAGACCGGCGTCGCGCAGGCCGTGCTCGAGCGGCTCGCGCAGGAAGTGACCGCCGCGGGCAACGCCTTCGTCGCGCTCGCGGGTTCCACGGCGAGCAACGCGAGCGAACTCGCGACCGCCGTCAACGCGCTCAACCAGAGCGCCGGCGCCGTCGGGCGTGCGATCCGCCCCGACCAGGCGCTCCCGGCGTACGCGCGCGTCGCGACGCACGCCGACGTGCGCGCGCTCGTCGATCGGATGACCGCGGGACAGGTGCCGCTCGTCATGGTGCGTGGCGCGAACCCGGCGTTCTCGACCCCGGCGCAGCTGAAGTTCGCGGACGCGTTCAAGAAGGTGCCCTACAAGGTCTCGTTCTCGAGCTACCCGGACGAGACGAGCGAGCTGGCCGACCTGATCCTCCCGGACCACCACCCGCTCGAAGCATGGGGCGACGCGGAAGCGGGACCGGGACAGGTGGCGATCCAGCAGCCGACGATGGACCCCGTGTTCGACACGCGGCAGACCGCGGACGCGCTCCTC
>JAABUZ0100008317.1_pt1 | contig 12232 bp, 10 predicted proteins | sample 5562091 | NCBI WGS metagenome assembly JAABUZ01 (sample SAMN12813069, study PRJNA571459) | rock metagenome | isolation source: Antarctica rocks | place: Antarctica: Victoria Land, Linnaeus Terrace sud | collected 2015-12-21
ATCACGCGGTTCTCGATCTCCAACCGCGGCACTCCCCGGACCAGGCGATAGGTGGTCTCCAGGCGGCTGCAGCCGTCCGCCGCCAGGCGCAGGTGGACCTCGTCGTAGACCTCGTTCCGAGTCCGGGCGACCACTTGCCCCTCTCCCGCCGTTGCGCGCGACCGGAGCGTCCAATCCGCGGCCGAGACCCGGCTTGAGAGGTAGCCCACGTTCGCGGCCACGGCGTACCGGTCGTGCACATACTGGTTGAAGCCCACGGCGCCCGCGGCGTTGACCAGTTCCTGGTCGAGGCGGCGATCGAACAGGCGCGTGACACAGCCCGAGGCGCGGTCCAGCTGGACCAGGTAGTGCTCGTTCTCGAGGACGAGCTCCGGCGGGGCGGCAGGGGCCTCCGCGGCCCCTTGGGCGCTCCTCAGGAGGTAGCGACGATAACCGACGGGCAGCACCTCGGCGGCGACGAAGGTGAGTCGGGCCCCCCTCGGCCGGTGCCGCTCGTGTTCCTGTGGCCGGACGGTATGCGGGACGGCATGCCCCGCCGACTCATCGACCACCTCCAGCGGTGCGGCCGGTGGAAACCGGCTCTCGGGCAGGAAGACCTCCACAACGTCGGTGCGGACCCAGGGGCTGGGATTGAAGACAGCCACCGCAGGGCCGGCCGGACTGGCCAGCAGGGCTGAAAGTCGCTGAGCGGCGGAGTCGAGAAGGTCCTGCGAGCGCTCGTAGGCGTTGATCGCGAAGCCCGCCTTCTCGCGCCATTGCAGGGCGCCGGAATCCCGGCGTTCCAGCCCGTCGCCCCATGGTTCGGCGGCGCCCCAGGTGTGCTCGTCGAAGAGGGCCAGGCTCTCGCTCGCCTGTCGCAGGGGGGCCTTCCATTCAACGGGCTCGGACGGAGCGGCCAGGTCAGCCAGCTGGTGGACCGTCGCCGCCACCGCGAGGTCCGACTGAGCCCGGCGGTTCAACCCAACCTCGCGAGCAGCCGAGCCCAAGCCATCCGCCCACCAATCCGTCCAGTCGCCGGTGAAGACCGGAACATCCGAATCGAGGAACTCCGTCACAGCTGCGAAGAACTCGGCGTTGGTTGCCAGCCGGAGTCGCGGATAGACCCAGTCCTCATTCCAGCTGCGGACGACGTCGGCGGGTGTTCGGATGGGCGGCGCGTTGTCGGCGATGACGCCCTTCACGCGCAGGTGGAGGATGTCGTGCGGGTAGGGGACCTTGATGGCGGCCAGGCCCGGCGGCAGTCCGGGCCTGGTCATGGCCTGGTCGATCCTGAGGTAGGGGTAGGGGCGTTCGGCGAGTGCGGCCAGGTACTCTGGGAGCAGCTCGACGGTGGCCTCGTAGCCCTCGGCGAGACCCAGCACGTTTCCCTCCGAGTAGAGCCCGTGGGCGCTGTCGGTGTACCAGACGACGATCTCCTGGCCCGAGGCGGACCGCCACCGGAAGGGCCGGGCCAGCAACTGCCCCTTGCCGACGTAGGGGACGGCCCGGCCTGCGAAGTTGTGGGCCACTGAGAGGTGCGGGACACCCGCATCAGCGAGCAACCCGACCAGTGCCTGGCTCGCGCCCGGGACATCCGTCTGGGTCGCGGTCGTGATGGGTACGCGGTGCTCGTCGCGGAGCTGGGCGGCGACGGCCAGCTGCCCCGCGAGCTCATCGATCGAGCAGGCCTCGGTGTGCAGGTTGAAGCTCAGGGCCTCGAGACCGATCCGGCCCTCGCGCACCCGGTCCATGAACAGCCGCGTGGAGGAGGGAGGTCGGGCCTGAAGCCAGCGCCGGAGCAGCCAGGTGCCTTCGACGTTCCAGCGAAAACGGGCGTCGTCCGGGTAATGGTCGGTGCTCGCGACCAGGTCGAGGACGCTGTCCAGGTAGTGGAGGTGATGCCGGAACACAAGGCTTTGGGGGTCGGTGTAACCGATGTCGAAATGGGTCTGCTGGGCGATGTAGATCCGCCACTTTCGGACTGGCGACACGGTGAGCTCGAGGCCGGCGGGAGGGATGTTGAGAGCAGCCACGCGGATGCAGACAGGAGTCTGCCGGCTCACCTCCGGTAGGAACAGGCGAAAGGTCTGGCGGCCACGCCGCAGCGATGCGCCGACGGCGTCCACCGGCCGGCCTTCCAGCTCCAGGCTGAACCGGGCTTCGAGCGCATCCTCCCGGGAGTCGACGATGAGCCGGATCGCCTGCTCCAAGCCGCCCGGATTCCCTCGCCGCAGCAGCGGCAGGGCGCTCGCCTGGACCTGGAGAGAACCCACGGAGAACGTCTCGCCGGTGGCCCCGGCCCTGAGCTCTGCGCGCGCCCGCTCATGGAAGAGTCTCTCCGGGGGCGCCCAGCCCGGCACCGTCATGGCCGCAAACCTGACTGCCCCGGCGGGCCGAGCGTCTGCGGCAGCCGGGCTTGCATCACCTCCCGGATGCCGACCAGGTGCTCGCGCATCAACCGCCCCGCCCGCTCGGGCGACCGGCCGCGCAGCCCATCCAGGATCTGGAGATGGTGCTGGTGATCGCCCCGCCGGTCGTCGAAGACCCGCATGATGAGCAGCTGCTCGCCGGCGTAGAGGTCGAGGATGGAGTCGACCACCTGACTCAGGATCCGGTTGCCGGCCATACGCGCTATGGATCGATGGAACCCGAGGTTGAGCTCGTGCAGGCTGTTGTCGTCCCCTAGGAGACGGCTTCCAGCCTCTGCCAGCAGCCTTTCCATCTCGGTGAATTCGAGACCCGTGCCGCGTCGGGCGGCCAGCTCGGCCAGCGACGGTTCGATCAGGACCCTGGCGTCGAGCAGCTCGATCACGGTCTCCGACTCCAGGGGGCCGGGATCCGGATTCGGCAGCACCATGCGCAATGCGCTCTCGAGCACGTAGGTCCCGGAGCCGTGGCGCATCTCCACCACGCCCACAGCCTCCAGGCCTCGTATCGCTTCCCGCAGGGTGGGCGGGGCGACCGAGAGGCGCCGAGCCAGAGTCTCCACCGTCGGTAGGCGGTCGCCGGGTTGTAGCCCGCCCTCCCGGATCAGCCGGAGGACCTGCTCGGTCAGGTATCCCGCCGCCGACGTCCTTCCCGGCCCGCCCGCGCCAGGCCGATTGACGCGGCGCGAAGCGTTCGCTAAGGTCATCTGGTGATATATTGGCACGCGCCGAGGCAAGAGTCGGCGCCGCCGGCTTGGGCCGGAAGTGGTAGGAGGAGGCCATGAGGCGGGTTTCAGCGCTGAGCCTGGGGGCGGTGTTGCTGGTCATGGCATGCGGCGGTACGCCCGCCCCAACCGGCGGCACGACCGCGAGCCAGGGCAACGTCGGCAAGGTCGAGTTCCTCTCCTCCCAGGGGCAGGCCGTGAACGAGGCCGAGGGCATGCGCAAGCAGGTGCTGGCAGGATTCAGCGGCACTGTCGACTTCAACACCTCACTGACGGGCGGCCAGATGGTGCCCAAGGTGATCGCCGAGCACCAGGCGTCGAAGTTGGACGTCGACCTCATCGGCGACATTCACGGCGACATGGTCCCACTGCAGGGCGCGGGCACCCTGCAGGACCTCACCCCCCTGCTACAGAGATTGCAGAAGGACCGCAAGTTCAACTCGCAGCTTGTCACCTACGGCAAGATGGGGACCCAGAAGCAGTACTACATCCCCTGGCTGCAGGCCACCTACATGATGGTGGTCAACAAGAAGGCGCTCCAGTATCTGCCTAAGGGAGCCGACATCAACAGCCTTACCTACGACCAGCTGGTGCAGTGGGGCGAGAACATGCTGAAGGGGACAGGGGAGAAGAAGATCGGGATCCCGGCCGCCACCGGGAGTCGAGGCGGCCTCCTCAGCCGGTTCCTCGAGGGATACGTCTATCCCTCCTACACCGGCGGTGAGGTGACCGGTTTCAAGTCGCCGGGAGCCGTCCAGGGCTGGCAGATGCTGAAGCGGCTGTGGGCTGTCACCAACCCCCAATCCACCAACTACGGCTTCATGCAGGAGCCGCTGCAGTCAGGCGAGGTCTGGGTGGCGTGGGACCACCAGGCGAGGCTCATCGACGCCCTGAAGAACCTTCCCGACCAGTTCCAAGCCGTGCCGGCACCCAGCGGACCGAAGGGGCTCGGCTACATGTCGGTGGTCGCTGGGCTGGCGATCCCGGTCGGAGCGCCCAATCAAAAGGGCGCCGAGGCGCTGATCGATTACCTGACGCGGGCTGACAATCAGAAGAAGACGACCGGCGTGGTCGGGTTCTTTCCGGTGCTGACCGACGTCAGCGTCAGCGGCAGCGACGCGCCGCCCGGGGTCGGTGCCGAGGCTGGCGCCGCCAGCAAGCAGACCAACGCGAAGAAGGCTTTGCCGGCGCTGCTGCCGGTGGGCCTGGGGGCCAAGGACGGTGAGTTCAACAAGGCCTACTTCGACACCTTCACCCGCATCATCCTCAACAACGAGGACGCACAGACGGTGCTGGGCGACGAGGCCAAGCAGCTGCAGTCACTGCTCGACACCGCGAAGGCTCCCTGCTGGCCGCCGGATCCTCCGAGCACGGGGACGTGTCAGGTCAAGTAGAAGCGCCAGCGCTGCGGGCGGCGGCAGGCCGCCCGCGGCCCGCGGTGAGGATCAGCCGCCGGCAGCTCGAGCCCTATGCGCTGCTGGCACCGGCCGCCATCTTTATGGCGCTCTTCTTCGTTTGGCCCGCCATCCAAGCGCTGCTCATCGCCTTCCAGGCGGCGAACGGGTCGTTCACGATCGACAACTTCGGGGCCATGGCCAGAGACACAGACTTCCGCCTCGCGGTTCGCAACACGCTGGTGCTGCTGGCCCTCATCATCCCGGTGGAGACCACGATCGCGCTCGTGATGGCCGTCCTCGCTCAGAGCCGTCTCTTGGGTCGCAACGTGATGCTCTACATCTGGAGCATCCCGCTGGCTGTCTCCGATCTTGCCGCGGGCCTGGTCTGGTATTCCATCTTTACCTCCCACGGCTACCTGAACTCATTCCTTCAGGACCTGCACGTGATCGCCCATCCGGTCGGCTTTCTCGACTACAACAACCTCGGCGGACTGGTCACGGCGATCGTCCTGGCGGAGGTGTGGCGGAGCATGTCCCTGGTGATGGTGATCATCATGTCGGGCATCCAGGCCATCCCGCCGGAGCTCAACGAGGCGGCCGAGAGCCTGGGCGCGGGCGCCTGGCAGCGTTTCTCGAAGGTCACGCTGCCGCTCCTCAAACCCACGCTCCAGGTCGCCCTGATCCTCCGTACGACCGCCGCCTTCCAGGTCTTCGGAGTGGTACTGGCAATTGCGGGCAGCGCGCTGCCCGTGCTGGCGGTGAAGAGCGAGAGCTGGGTGAACGAGTACCGCAACTACCAGCTGGCGGCGACCTACGCAGTCCTGATCCTGGTTCTGTCTTCGCTCAGCACGGTGGCCTACCTCACCTTCCTGCGGACGCCTCGCGAGGTGTACCAGCGATGAGCGCAGTCCGCCGCCCACGCCGCCGGGCCGCCTCGCCTCAGCGCGCGCTAGCGTACGCTGCCGCGGGATTGATCACGGCGTTCATGCTGTTCCCGCTCTACCTGATCACGGTCGCCGCGCTGCAGCCGCGCACTGCCGTTTTCGATTACCCGCGGCCCTTCTACCCGAGCCCGATCTCGATCGAATCGATGAGCTTCTTTCTCAGTGCGACCGGCATCCTTCCCGCCCTCGGCCGCAGTCTGCTGATCGGTGTCCTGACTGTTGTGTTCGCGCTGGCGCTGGGCTGCCCCGCCGGCTATGCGATCGCGCGCTACCGCTTCGCCGGTCGCGACATGGTCCAGCTTCTGATCGTTAGCGTTCGGGCCTTTCCGATTCTCATCCTGGCCATTCCGCTGGCGGTCACCTTTATCAACTGGAACCTGTACGACACCGTGCTCTCCGTGGCCCTGGTCCATACCGTCATGGCCCTCCCCCTGACGATCCTGCTGGCGGCAAGCGTGTTCCTGCGCATACCGAGCGAGCTGGAGGAGGCGGCCATGAGCATGGGCACAAGCCGCTTTGGCGCGGTCTGGAGGATAGTCATCCCGCTCTCGCGACCGGGACTGGGAGCGGCAGCACTCTTCGCGTTCGTTCTCTCCTGGAACGAGGTGTTCGCCGCTGCCGTGCTGACCGTGCGCAATCCCACCCTCCCGGCCCAGATCGTCAATGCCCTGGGCCAGTCGCCGCTGCCCTTCCGGTTCGCCGGAGGCCTGGCTCTTACTCTCCCCGCCTTCGTCTTCATCTTCTTCATGCGCCCCTACCTGTTCAGCGCATTCGGTCAGGCTCGAGGCTGACGCCATGGCGGAGATCAGGATCGAGTCCGTCACCAAGGCCTTCTCGGGGGTCAAGGCGGTCGATGACGTTTCCCTGACCATCGAGGACGGGGAGTTCATGGTGTTGCTCGGCCCCAGCGGGTGTGGCAAGACGACGCTCCTGCGCATCATCGCGGGATTCGATCTTCCGGATGCCGGCAGTGTCTCGATCGGCGGCCGGGACGTGACGGCTTCGCCCCCCGGTCGACGCGACATAGCTATGGTCTTTCAGAGCTACGCGCTGTTCCCCCATCTGCGCGTGTTCGACAACGTCGCCTTCGGCCTGCGTATGCATCACGTGGCCAAGGAGGAGGTGACGAAACGGGTCCGCGAGGCGGCGGAGCTGATGGGCATCGAGGCCTTCCTGAACCGGTATCCCTCGCAGCTGAGCGGCGGTCAGCGGCAGCGCGTGGCGGTGGCCAGGGCGCTTGTGATGAAGCCGTCGGTCATTCTGATGGACGAGCCTTTGAGCAATCTCGACGCCTTGCTTCGGCTGCAGATGCGCGCCGAATTGAAGCATCTGCTGCAGGACATAAAGACGACGACGGTCTACGTCACTCATGACCAGGTGGAAGCGCTGAGCATGGGCGACCGCACGGCTGTGATGCGGGATGGGGCAATCCTGCAGTGTGCCTCACCGATGGCTGTCTACGATCGGCCGGGGGACCTTTTCGTGGCGACCTTCATCGGCAACCCTCCGATGAACATAGTCCGCGGTGTCGCGCACGATTCCGCCGTTGAGGTGGAGGGAGTTGAGTTGCATCTGCCCGAGGCCAATCAACTTCCGGCCGGGGCCGAAGTCAAGGTCGGCATTCGGGCCGAGAACATCGAAGTGCACCAGGAGCCCCGCGAGCGCGCCCTACCCGCGACCGTGGCGGTCATCGAGCCGCTCGGGTCACATCTGCTGTTGACGCTGGCAGTCGGCGCGGAAACCATCAAGGCATCTGTGCGGACGGACTTTGCCGTCAAGCGGGGCGACGCCGTGTGGCTGGAGCTGCGGGAGGGAAGTGTGCGGCTGCTTGGTGTCGCGGCCGAATCTGGCCGACCGACCTGAGGCGGACCCTGATCGAGAGCCTTCGGCCTGCGGTGACCCAGGCCATCTGAACGACACTAGGCTAACTGCGTGATTGCCCCTGACCTCAACACGCTGGCTCGGGATCTGGTCGCCGCCGCCTACCTGGAGGGCGACTTCGTGCTTCGCTCCGGCCGCCGCTCAAAGTATTACTTTGACAAGTACCTGTTCGAGACCCAGCCTTCGACTCTGCGCCGAACAGGGCGAGCGCTGGCCAGGCTGGTGCCGCCGACGACGCAGCGTCTGGCCGCCCCAGAGTTGGGCGCCATCCTGCTGGGAGGCGTGGTCTCACTGGAGCTCGACCTGCCGCTCGTACTGGTGCGCAAGGCAGCCAAGCAGTACGGCACCGGCCGGGCGCTGGAGGGACGCCTCGAGCCGGGTGAGAAGGTCACCGTGATCGAAGACGTGCTGACGACGGGCGGGGCCGCCATCGATGCCATCGACAAGGTGCGCGATGCCGGCGCCGAGGTCATCTGCCTGCTGGGCGTCCTGGACCGCGAGGAGGGCGCTCGGGAAGCCATTGAGGCCCTGGGGGTCACATTCAAGCCGCTCTTTGGCAAGTCCGATCTGAGTGTCTGAAGTCCTCATCGGGGTGCCACCGTCGTGACCGGCGGGGTCGCACCCGCCTCTTGCCCGTCAGCCCTGCCCCGTCGCGCCCCGAGTCGTAGCATCCCAGACAGAATGATCCTCATCGCTGTCGTGATCGCCCTCTGTCTCGTCCTGCTGGTCGTGGGATTTCTCGCGCCTCGACGTTCGCGGCGAGTCGAACACGGCATCGACAGCGGCGGCGAAAAGGCGGAGCGGAAAGCTGACGAGAAGACGCCGGACGCGCTCACCAAATTCGTCCAGAAGCCGATCGAGAACGCCCGCAAGGCCGCCGACAAGAGCACTGAGGCCGGCCGCAAGGGTCGCGAAAAGGCTTCCAACGAAGACGTCGACTGATTCAATCCGGTCAGCCCCGACAGCAAGGGAGAACTAAGCCGAATGATGTCATCCGTGGCCGCACTGGTTGTCTTCCTGGTCGTGTTTGCAGGGATCGCGGCTCTCGTGCTGATCCTGGTGCTGGCCGCCCTACGGAAAGGGCGACGGCAGACCGGCTATAACCCGAACGCCGGCTCGGATGGCACCTGGCTCGGGCCGGCCACAGCGGTGGATCCGGCGCCGCAGGGTGATTTCGGGTCAGGTCAGCACCATGGCGACGCCACCGGTGGCCATCACTACGGGTCCTCGGTCGATTCCGGCGCCGGTCACTTCGAAAGCGGCGGCCACTCCTCGGGTGACTCCGGGTCCGGCCAATCAGGCGGCGACTCCGGTAGCTCCGGCGGCGGCGACTCCGGCGGCGGCTCCTCCTCCGGTTGAGGCGCTAGAGGTGCGGGCAGAAAAGCCCGTCCGCATTTCTAGCGCTTGCTCGCCTGGAACACAGGGCTGGAGCGCAGCTCTGCCTCGAGGTTCGTCACCGGGCCGTGGCCCGGATAGATGGCCGTGTTGAGCGGTAGCCCGGCCAGCTTGGAGTGGATCGAAAAGAGCTGCTGCCGCAGGTCGGTCTCGGGCCGCTGGGCGCCGACCCCGCCCGCCACCAATGTGTCGCCGGTGAACAGGTGGTTGCCGACCGAGAAGCAGAGGCTACCCGGCGTGTGGCCGGCGGTGTGGATCACGCGAAGCTTGAAACGGCCGAACTCCAGCTCGTCGCCATCGCTCAGATATCGATCCGCGGAGCGCAAGAAGGCCTTGGCGTCCGCCATGTGCATGCCGCTCTCGGCGCCGAGCGCTTCCTGGAGCGCCGCCTTCCCGGCCACGTGACCGGCATGGCCGTGCGTGGCGACCACCCAGCGAAGAGTCTGCCCGGCCAGTTGCTGCAGCACCTTTTCGGCCGGCTCGGCAGGGTCGATCACGACCGACTCATTGGTGGCGGTACAGGTGAGAATGAAGCAGTTGACCTCCTTCTCGCCCTGCACTTTGAGGATGCCTAGCCGTGCCATCTCCCCTACCTATACCTAAATGATCAGAGTCCTGGGAATCCTGATGGGCCTGCTGGTGCTGGCCTGGACGCTGTGGTGGACGGCTGGCTACCTCTGGCGGCGGAGCCGCGCATCAGCCGGCCGGCGCCGACTCTAACCTGCAACACCCAGCCGGAGGTCTACCCAGTGTTCTGGAGCCCGGCGGCGATGCCGTTGAGGGTGAGCCGCACCAAGTGGGAGAGCTGAGCGCTGCGCGCCCCGCTGGGCCCCGCGCGCCTCAGCTCACGAAGGAAGCGGAGCTGCAAGAAGGAAAGGGCATCCACGTATGGGTTCCGAAGGTTCACCGCCAGCTGGAGTATCGGATGGCCGTCGAGAAGTCGCTCCTGCCCCTTCAGCTCGAGCAGCAGCGTTCGAGTCAGGCGGTACTCGTCGCGGATCGTGTCGACGAGGTCAGGGCGACGGCCAAGCTCCAGGTATAGGCCGGCGATCATCGGGTCAGCCTTGGCGAGGCTCATCTCGGCGTTGTCGACCACCGACGCCAGCAACGGCCACTCGAGCAGCATCTGTTTGAGGTGAGCGAGGCCTTTTCCATCAAGGGCCGCCTTCAGCCCGGTCCCCAGCCCGAACCAGCCTGGCAGGTTGCAGCGATTCTGGCTCCAGGCGAAGCTCCAGGGAATCGCGCGCAGGCCCTCCAGGCCTCGAGCCTCGTCCGTGCCCCGGCGGGCCGGCCGCGAGCCAAGTGGCAGCTGGCCGATCTGCTCCAGTGGGGTCACCTCGGCAAAGAACTCGGCGAAGCCTGGGGCGTTCACGAGGCCTCGATAGGCCTCCGCCGAGGCTGCCGCCATCAGTTCGGCGGCCTCCGCAAAGCGCTTCTCGGCTGCGGCAAGCCCGCTCTCGTGGCGGGGGGTGGACGAGCTGAGCACGGCGCTGGACACCTGCTCCAGGTGCCGCAGCGCGATGGCAGGGTTGCCGTAGCGGGCAAAGATGACCTCGCCCTGCTCGGTGACCTTGAAGCGCCCGGCCACAGACCCGGGGGCCTGGCTGCGGATCGCCCGGCCGGCGGGGCCACCGCCGCGCCCGATCGCACCTCCGCGGCCATGGAACAGCGTCAGGCTGACCTCGTGCCTGCGCGCCCAGGCGACCAGTGCGACCTGGGCCTTGTAGAGGGCCAGGTTGGCCGCAAGGTAGCCGGTCTCCTTGCTGGCGTCGGAGTAGCCGAGCATGACCTCCAACCGCTGCCCGCGCCGCTCGAGCCAGGCCCGCCAGACTGGCACGGCCAGAAGGTCGTCGAGGATGGTGGTGGCGTTGCTCAGGTCGCCGGGCGATTCAAACAAGGGAACGACGTCCAAGTCGAGGCTGCCGTCCGGAACAGCCAGCCGGGCGAGCGCAAGGACCCCGATCAGGTCCGCGGGAGAGCGGCTGAAGCTGACCACGTAGCGTCGGCAGGCCGCGGAGCCGTGCCGCTTCTGCACGCGAGCCATGCTTCGCAGCGTCTCGAGCGTCTCCGTCGTCAGCGCGGAGGGTGCGTTGAGGGGTTTCACGGACTCCCCTTCCGCCAGCGCGCCCAGCGTTGATAGATCGCATTCGCGCCCTGGCAGCAGCTCCGCCAGGACGCGGCGATGGATCTGAGAATGCTGCCGCACTTCCATCGAGGCCAGATGAAAGCGAAAGGTCTCCGCCTGCCAGATCAGGTGCTGGAGCTCGCCGCCCGCGATTGCCTCCTCTCCCGCCTGCCGAAGGGAATCCTGGACCGTAGCGAGGTCGGCCAGGAAGGCCTCGCACCCCGCGTACTCTCCAGGCTCGCGCAGCCGTGTCGCCCTCAATCGCTCGGCGGCGAGCAGCATCGCCTCACGGTGCGGCTCGCCCGGCGCTCGGGCGCGGATCCGGCGGGCGGCGGCCCCCGCCCGCTCGCTTGCCTTCTCGATCATCGCTGACAGACCGGCCGAGGGCGGCGTTGTCAGCTCCGACATGGTCAGAGTGCGGCCGAGGCGGCGCGCCGTTCCCTCCAGCGCCGCCAGGACCATCTCGGACTGGAGGTTCACGGCAGCCTCGGTCACCGCATGGGTCACGTTGGGATTACCATCGCGGTCGCCGCCCACCCAGGTGCTCCAGGCCAGAAAGGGCCGCCCAGCAAAGGCCCGACCTTGACCGGTTTGTTTTGCGGAGCCGGCGCTCGCTCTCTCCAGCTCCCGGTAGAGGTCCGGTACCACGGCGAAGAGTGACTCGTCGAAGACCGACATCACGCTCCTCACCTCATCCAGTGGCGCGGGCCTCTGGCGGCGCAGCTGGGAGGTGTGCCAGAGGATGTGCAGCTGCTCGGACAGTCGCCGTCGGGCGTCAGATAGATCGGACGCCGACAGCCGGCTGTCGTCAAGACGCTCCAGGAGCTGAGCGATGCGGCGCAGGGAATCCACCACCGCGCGGCGCCGAGCTTCGGTCGGGTGCGCGGTCAGGACGGGCCGCAGCTCAAGCCGGCCGACTAATGCCTCCAGGCTGGGCTGATCAAGCTCTGAACTCAGTTCCTGGAGCGTGCCGGTTAGAGACTCCGCCACAGCCACTGGGGCGTGGCTGCGCTGACGGAGGATCCGCACCCGGTGCCGCTCCTCAGCCAGGTTGACAAGCTGGAAATAGACGGTGAAGGCGCGCGCCACAACCTCTGCCCGATCGAGGTCCAGAGCATCCACCAGGTCGACGACGGTCGCGAGCTTGTTCATCGCGGCCACTCCGCGGCACTGCCTGAGCTCTATGGCTGCCTTGCGGAGCCGCTCCACGTCCTCCATGACATCCCGGCCGCCTGCCTGGTCGAGCACATCTCCCAGGGCGGATCCCAGCATCCGCACCTCGGCGCGAAGAGGAGCCAGGACTTGGTCCAGCTCCAGGCTCCAGCCATGCCTTGAACCCACCGGTCGGGAGCTCACTACC
>JAABUZ0100008319.1_pt1 | contig 12231 bp, 12 predicted proteins | sample 5562091 | NCBI WGS metagenome assembly JAABUZ01 (sample SAMN12813069, study PRJNA571459) | rock metagenome | isolation source: Antarctica rocks | place: Antarctica: Victoria Land, Linnaeus Terrace sud | collected 2015-12-21
AGGATGCGCTAACGCGCGAGATGGAGCGATTATGGGCGCACCCGAAGGTGGTGACGCGGATGACGAACTATCCGTGGTGGCGAACAGGGATCAATGCCATCACGCCATCTCTATCGTGAAAGAGTATTACAACGCCTATAAGGCCGTTCAGATCACCAATAGCGGCAGCAGCGCGCTGACGATCTCCTCCCTTACCCTCGCTGGTGGCAACAGCGGCGATTTCGGCATCACGGAGTATCGCTGCCAGGGTGCCACACTCGCGCCGAATGACTACTGCACCACCTACCTCTCGTTCCACCCCAGTGCAGCCGGTGGTCGCTCCGCCACGCTGAATATCTACAGCAACGCCAATGCTGACCTGACGACCCCAACCACCGTCTCGCTCTCCGGCTCGGGCTTTAACAGCTCCGCCGCGCTCATTGATCTACGCAGCGACCTGACGGTCTTCGGCAGTCAGAACGTCGGCACGACGAGTGCGCCAACAAACATCAATATTCTGAATAGCGGGAATGCGCCTCTCACCCTCAGCAGCATTACCTTTGCAGGCAACAGCCAGAACAGCGCTGACTTTGCGGTCAACACATCGGCATGCACCGGTCAGCCAATCGCGGCGGGCACGCAATGTGCCATCCCGGTGACCTTCCATCCCGGTGCGGCGGGAGTGCGCAAGGCAATCCTGATCGTTACCGACAGCGCGGCGGACAGCCCGCAACTCGCCTTTGTGCAGGGAACGGGGATGGTATCGAATACTCCGGCAGTCAGCCTCTCGCCGCAGTCACTCAGCTTCGGTAATCAGACGGTCAACACGACGAGCGGAGCGGCGACCGCCACCCTACAGAACACTGGCGCGGCGGCACTGAGTATTAGCAGCATCGCCACGACCGCAAATTTCGCACAGACAAATACCTGCGGCTCAAGCGTGGCGGCGGGAGCGAGTTGCGCGATCAATGTGACGTTCACGCCCCCGCAGCAGACGTCGTATACCGGCACATTGACGGTGACGGACAGTGCCTCCGGCAGTCCACGGACGGTGTCACTGTTTGGGACTGGCGTCGCGATGGCCGCAGGCTCCCCGGCTTGGAACAGCTATTTGACCCGGACCTTATCCTTCGACAATGTGCCCGTTTACGGGATCGGCGTCGCCACTGCCACGATTGGGGACGCCTACTACGCCACCGCCCCAATGACGATCATCGGCTGCACAACGACCGGCGACTTCGTGGTGCAGTATGGCTGTGATGGGTCGGTAGCTGTCGGAGCGTCCCATGACATTAACGTACAGGTGGATCCGCAGCATGTGGGGCAACAGACCGGAAATCTGGTCGTGGAGACAAACGATTCGGGAAGCCCACACACCATCACGCTTACTGTCAATGGGACGGGCGCGCCCGTCGTCCAGTTGCCCGCGACATTGGACACCGGCAACCAGCCAGTGAGCACGACGAGTGGCCCGAAGACGGTCACGCTGAAGAACACCGGTAACATTCCGCTCTCAATCAATAGTATCGCGGCAGGTGGGGAGTTCGCGGTGACTTCGAACACTTGCGGGACAAGCCTTGCGGCATACACGACCTGCACGATCAATGTCACCTTTACGCCGACCCAACTCGGCCAGCGCACCGGCACGTTGACAATTACCGACAATGCGGCGGGCAGTCCGCACACCGTCAGCCTGACCGGGACTGGCACGGTGCCACCGCCGAAGATCGTTCATCTCTCTACCCTTTCCGTTTCCGTCGCCGGTGGCACGCAAGTGACGATTACTGGCACGGGCTTCCAGAGCGGCGCATCGGTCTTCTTAGGCGGCGTCGCTGGAACGGTCGTCGGCACACCGACGGCGACGAACATCGTCGTAGCGACACCGGGACATGCCGCAGGGACGGTAGATGTCGTCGTGGCGAACCTGGACGGGCAGTACTCAGACGCATTCTTCGGCTTCTCGTACATCCCGCCAGGCTTCGTGCCGGGCAATCCGGCGCGACCGGGGCCGGGGGCATCGGGGTCCCCGCCGCCGCCCGCGCCGGGAGGAAGGCCGGGACCAGGAGCAACGGGGCCACCGCCGACTGGCCCACCCGCCGGGCGCACATAGCCGCTGCGTGACGAATAGCGTGCGATTGCATCGGGGGGGATTGGAAAATGTGCCAGGCAGTCGCCGTCTACTCGTCCGCGTGGGTCGCGTGCCAGTTCGGGTAGGCGGCTGCGACGTTGCGCATCAGGTCGCGGCCAATCGTTTCCATCTGCTTGCCGACGGCGAGCGAGGTCGTACGTTCGAGGAGCATCCGGGGCATGCGACGGAGCAGTGGCGGGATCGTGTCCACGACGGTGAGCGCGGCGGTGCCATCTATCGCGGTGCCCGCGCCGTGTTCCGTTAGCATAAGCGTGGCGGTGAAGTCGCCGAGCGTGCCTTTTGGTTCGAGCGGGGGAATATCCGTCGGGACGGAGTGGAGCGTCACCGCGCGCGTGCCATCACCTGTCACCGCAAGTTCGAGTTCGAGGATGAACTGCAAGCCCGCCGCCCCGACCGGTGCGAAGATGAGCCGGTACGCGCCACCCGCGTGCGCGACAATGCGCTCCACATTTGGCACGGCTGGCAGCAACGTGTCCGCGTCCATGAGGAAGTCATAGACGGAACGGCACGACCCGGCGAGGGTTAGTCGCTCGGTGAACGTCCCGCGCAGCGTGAATTGATCGTCCCGGGCGGTGAGTGGCATGCGGCGTCCTTTTCTATCATCAGCGTCGCGCGGACGTGCCGCGCGTCGTCTCCTCATCCGGCAGCAGTATATCCGCGTCGGAGAGATCAGGCGTGTCCGAGCCGGGATGCGGATCGTCCGGCAGTGCGGCGCGGCGGAGCGGCCCTTCCTCGTCGTCGTTCAGATCGGCCTCCTCGTTCTCGAAGTATGATGCGTCTACGATGCGATCCACGCCCGAATCAATCGAGCCTTCGGCGGCAAGCATATCCTCGTCGTCGCCACCGGTGGCGTTGTTGTTCGGCGCGTCGAACGGTTCTTCCCATTCCGCTTCCTGCGTGCTGTCCTGTGTCGGGTTGGTGGACCAGTTGACCGGCTCTGGCGTCGCATCCTCGGTGGGCATCAGGTATTCGGTTTGTGTTCGTGTTGCTTCGAGCGCGTCATCTGCCGACTCACCGGTCGCCGGGTCAACCTCATTGGGCAGCGTGCGATTGTCCGCATACGTATCGCCGGGGATTGTGTCACGCTCGCGTCTCTCATCCATCACAAATCTTCCTTTCATAGAGCAAACCCCTACCCATACGGATAGAGGCCTACCTGCATCAACTCATCCGCCGAGGGCGGCGTTGCTACAGTATGGCCTCCGGTACGAGTGACCAGGGAACATATCTCGTGCGCCGGGTACGCTCAGCCCGCTGATGGCAAATGCTGTACCGCGATTACGGATCCTCGTCGCGGGTGGGCATAGACCCACCGCTGCGATCCGGTGCGCTCGTTCGCGTGGCGGGTTCGCCGTCACTCGGGCTATGGAACTTCTCGGGCGTCGGATCCGGCGCGGCATTCGTCGTGCCGAAGTTTTCACTCGCTTCTTCGCCATAGCCGAGCGGCGCGGGCGGGGATGCCTGCGATTCAGCGGCCCGCTCGCCGGGTCGCGCGCTGTTCGCGGGGCGGTCGCCTTCTTTCGTCGTCGGGCCGGGTACGTCGCCGTGTTCGTGTGGCATGCGTGCTTCCCTTCTCATCGAGCCGCTCAAGGGCAAGTGGCACGAAGGGAAAGCGCAACAAATGTGCCATCAGGGAGCGTTCGGAGTTCGAAGTTGGTGTGTGAAGTTCGATGGCCACCTCCGAACTTCTCAATGTTGACGTGCGTCAGGGGGAGCGCAAGAATGCAAATTCGACGATCTGCTACCGCCGAGCGCCTGTCGTGGCGTGTGCGGCAACAATGGAAAGGACAGCCATGACGACCGCGACACGCGCGCCTTTCATCTACATCGGCGCCTACACCGATCCCGCGATGCATGGCAAAGCAGTGGGTATCTCCGTCTATCACATGGACCCGTCATCCGGCGCGCTGACGCATGTGCGGACGGTTGCCGACGTGGTCAACCCCTCGTTTCTCGCCATCGCGCCGTCGCAACGCTCCCTCTATGCCGTCAACGAGACGGAGAGACACGATGGGTTACCGGGCGGCGGCGCGAGCGCCTTCGCGCTGGATGCCGATGCGGGGCGCCTGACGCCGCTCAATCAGCAGCCGACGCACGGTACGCTCCCTGCCTATCTGACCATAGATCCCAGCGGTAGGTATCTCCTCGTGGCGAACTACGGCAGCGGCAACGTCGCGGTCTATCCAATTGGGGAGGGCGGCATCCTCGACGCGATGAGCGATCTCGTGCGGACGACGGGATCAGGGCCGAACACGGCGCGGCAGGCAGGGCCACACGCGCATATGATTACGTTTGACCCCTCCAACCGCTTTGCTCTGCTTGTCAATCTCGGCATTGACAAGACGCTCGTCTATCGCCTCGATACCGCGACGGGGAAGCTGCACGCGCACGACATCGTTACTGACGACGGCGTGACCGAGCAATCGTGCGGGCAGGCTGCGCCGGGAGCCGGGCCGCGCCACATCGCCTTCCATCCGACGAACCGGTACGCCTATGTCATCAACGAACTCAGCTCGACGATTGATGCCTTTGCCTGGGACGCGACGCGCGGCACGCTCGCACATCGCCAGACGATCTCCCTCCGGCCCGCCAATTTCACGGGCACGAGCAGTGGCGCTGAAATAGTCGTGCATCCGTCCGGTCGGTTCCTTTATGGGTCCGTGCGCGAATACAACGGCATCGCGATCTTCGACATTGACGCGGCAAGCGGGAAACTGACCGCTCTCGGCCACGAAGCGACCCAGGGAGAAAACCCGCGCAGTATCACCCTCGATCCGCTGGGCGTTTTTCTGCTTGTCGCGAACCAGGATTCTGACAACGTCGTTACCTTCCGCATTGACCAATCCACCGGTGCGCTGACCGCAACAGGAGCGATCGCCCACACCCCATCACCGGTCTGCCTGCTCTTTATTTGACGATTGCATACGGACAGGCCGTGGAAGAATATTCCACGGCCTGTTCGCATCGTATTAGATTCCCGACCGTGCTATCCGTCGCCGAGACGGCGGATGAAGGAGGATTCCCCGCCACCACCCGTCCGCGGCGGTGCCGATGGAAGCACCGTCGCTGGTGCGGAAGCGGCCATCGGCATGAGCACCGCGCACGCTACGCGCGCTCCACTGTTGCCTGCTGGGTCGGTCTTCTCATCATCCATCCCCACATGGATGACCAGCGCCGTGCCGTCGGCATCGAAGATGCTCGTCGGGTCCGGCGGCAGGGTGATCATATTCGTCATCGCGGTGAACGTGTACCCGCCACCGCTCGCCGTGCCTGGGCCGACCGTGAAGTTCGGCAGGTCGCCCGCGTGAGGGCCGTTCGGGTTGTCGAAGCCGTGCTGCTTGTTCGTCGGGTTGAAGTGCCCACCTGCGGAGGCGAAGTCGGGGCCATCGCACTTGCCGACTGCGTGGAAGTGGATGCCGTGGTCGCCCGGCTTGAGGACCGTGGCATTCGTCACGTTCACCGTGACTGCTACACCATTCGCTGTCTGCGTCAGGGAGACGCTGCCGATCGGGTTCCCCAACCCGTCGACCAGTGTTCCGCCCGCTTGCTCGCCTGCAGCACTCGTACTGAGCGGCATGGCGAACAGGCACGCGAGCATTGCCCCGAAGGTCGTCAGCACCATCAGTCGTCGCATGGATCATTCCTCCACTGTCCCGCTACGGGGCGACCTACCCCTGTACGGATCGCGAAGCATATAGTAGTACATACGTAACATTCAAATCAAAGGGCACACATCGCACAATGTATGCCAACTATTTTTGCTTAGATTATGCACTTCACGCACATGGTGATGTTTGCGGCGCGTTGATCGCCGGAAAATCCGCCACCGAAGGTCTGCTCGCAGACGCCACATGTATCCCCGATGCAAAGTGCGACAGCGGATTCTGCGCGACACTGCCTATCATGCAGGAGAATTCGTCGTATAATGCAGTTGTTTGTGTATAATGCGCCATGTCAGGACGATCTTCGATGCATCTGACCGTAAGAAACCGGGAGCTGCGTACAGTGGATGAGGCCAGCGAACCAGATGCACTCGATTTACAATTGATCCGGCTGCTCCAGGAGGACGGTCGCCGCCCGACCGCAGCAATCGCGCGCGATGTCGGCTTGCCTGAGGCAACGGTGCGGCGTCGCATTGACCGGCTGATCCGCGAGAAGACGATCCGGATCGTTGCGGTGGCGGATGACGAGAAACTCGGCCTTGCACTACATGTATTGATCGGTGTACAAACCGATCTGCAAGATGTCGAAACGATCGGGAGCGCGCTCTGCGCGCTCCAAGAGGTGCGATGGGTCGGGATGACCACGGGGCCGTACGATTACGTGATCGAGGCATTCTTCCATTCCACCCGGCACTTCCATCACTTCCTTACGACAGTGATGGCGCACATTCCTGGGGTGAAACGAACTGAGAGCCTGACCGTTCTCAGCCTTCTTAAGGACATCTATCGCTGGGATTTGCTGATGCAGGCTGGGAAAGATCGCAATGGAGGTGAGACGACAGGCGAGACAGAGCATCTGTCGCGAGGAGGTGGACTGAACGCGCGCGTCTGAGGATACTTGGAAAACATCGGTGAGTGGGACAATGCTCAGAGGGAGAACGGAAGTATGGACACGACGACACACCGCGAGATCGCGACTGCCTGGACGCACGCCGGACTACGCCGACGGGATTTACTGCGTCTTCTGAGCGCCGGGGTCAGCCTCGCGACGCTCAACGCAATCCTGACGGCCTGCGGCGGCGGAGCAGCGGCGACACCGACGACCGGTACGACCGGGGCGACGAGTGTAGCAAAGCCGACGACTGCCGCGACAACTGCTAGTGGGAGCGCGGTTGCGACCAACGCGACTGCCGCGACGACGGGCAGCGTGACGACGGGCAGCACGGCACGACCGGCGGCGATTGGCAGCCCCGTCGCCAGCCCGGTCGCCACTGGCAATGTTGCTACGGGCGTCACGCTCACCCTGCCGATCGTTACCACAACGGATATCACGCTGGATCCGCACAAAGCGATCAACTCGCTCGTCTTCGGCAATCTGTACGAGTACATGTACGGTGGCCTGACGCGCTACGACAAGGATGCCCACGTCATCCCCGATCTTGCGGAGCGGTGGGACAAATCGCCGGATGGCCTCGTCTATACCTTCCACCTGCGTGACGGAATCAAGTTCGCTAATGGGAAACCAATCACGCCAGACGACTTCATCTACTCGTGGAAGCGCGCGCTCGATCCGAAAACCCCCTCGCCCGCACTGATCTTTCTCGAAGACCTCAAGGGCTACGACGAGTACCGGATGGGCAAAACGACCGATCTCACCGGCGCGCGCAAGATAAACGACAAGACAATCGAACTCACCCTCTCGAAGCCCGTCAACTACTTCCTCAGTTATCTCTCCATCTATACGTGGTACGTGGTGGATAAGGACCTGGTGGAGAAATATGGGGACAGCAATAACACTGCGTGGACGAACCACGAGCCGTACGGCACCGGCGCGTGGAAAGTCTCGAAGTTCGATCCGAACACCGGCATCGAACTCGTGCCGAACGAGAACTACTGGGGCAAGCGCTCGCAGTCCGTCACCAAAATCAACATGCCGATTATCAAGGGGCCGACAGGGCCGACACAGGCGCTCAATCTCTACCGGGGCGATCAGGCCGATGTCTACTCCAACTTCCCGCTCTCGCTCCTCGATGCGGTCGAGAAGGACTTCAAGGACCAGATCGTGGACATTAATGTCGGCGGCACCGCGTCGGTGGCGATGAGTTGGACGAAAAAGCCGTTCGACAACATGCTCGTCCGCCTCGCCTTTGCGATGGCAATTGACCGCGAGCGGTACGACACGCAGATCTGGCGCGGCTTCTATCGCCCGACGGAGGCCTTCGAGCCACCTACCATACCCGACTATACATCGCCGCCGGGCATCAAGTTCAACCTCGATGAGGCGAAAAAGGTGATTGCCGCCGCCGGGTTCCCCAACGGGCAGGGGCTGCCACCAGTGACGCTGTACGTCGCCAGTTCATCCGCCGCAGAGGATGTCAACCGCTATCGCGCCCTCGCCGACATGTGGAACAAGGGCCTCGGCGCGAATGTAATCATTGATACCTCGCTCACCAGTTCGCAGATCATTGACAAGCGGACGGCGGAGAAGGGCTTCCAGATGGAGTTGATGGGGTGGATCAACATCACCGAGACGCCCCAGCTCATCAGCGAGGTCTTCCGCACGCAGGACATCTACCAGAAAGACCGCTTCGACTGGGGGACGTCTGTGCCGAAGGCGACGTACAATGGCGTCGAATATGACCCCGTGGCAGACGCGAAGAAGTTCGACGCGCTGATGGAGCAGGCGGATGTGGAACAAGACCCGAAAAAGCGCAACGACCTCTATCAGCAGGGCGAAGCGCTCGTTCTCAAGGATGCCGTTTACGTCCCATACGGTAACTTCCGCTACCGCGCGGTCGCCAAGCCGAAGGTAAAAGGGTTGGAGTTCGGCGCGTATTTCTATTTCTTTCCCTTCCCCATCGAAGGGAATGTCGCCGTGACGAAGTAAGAAGTAACCGGTGGTGGCAGGCTTTAGCCTGCCAGTCCTTGCTGTAGCAGGCTAAAGCCCGCCACCACCAATGACTTTCAAGGCCCAGTATCACTGAAATCGGCTGCCGGAGCCGGTGTACGAGCATCGTCCTGATTGTTGACCATTGCTGACAAGACAAGGGGAAGGTATGATTGCGTACCTCATCCGGCGCATTCTCTACAGTATTATCGTGATCTTCGGCGTGCTCTTCGTCGTCTTTGCGGTAGCGCGCCTCTCGCCGGTGGATCCCGTTAAGTACATCCTGCAACAGAGCGGGCGCAATGTCGGCGATGTGGATCCCGTCGAGTACGCCAACCTGCGTCACCAACTCGGTCTGGATCGGCCGATTCCCGTGCAATTCGTTACCTATATCGGTCAGGTGCTGCATGGGGATTTCGGCGAGAGCATCATCAATCGCGGGCGTAGCGTGTCGGACATCATGGGGCGGGGCATCCCGGTCTCGCTGCAACTCGCGGTGATGGGGCTGGCGTTGCAATTCATCTTCGGCAATCTGCTCGGCGTGCTCGCGGCGGCGCGACACAACTCGGTCTTCGATCGCGTGTCAATGGGCGTGGCGATCGTTGTCGGTTCGATCCCGCAACTCGTCTGGGGAGTCATTTTCATCATCGTCTTCGCGGTAAAGTTGCGCTGGCTGCCGATTCGGGGGTGGGAGGGGCCGCGATACTGGGTGCTGCCCACCCTGACCATTGCCGTCACGGGCCTCGCGATCTATGGGCGGTTTGGGCGGGCGGCGATCCTCGAGCAAATCCGGCAGGATTATATCCGCACTGCCCGCGCGAAGGGGCTCCAGGAGCGCGTCGTCCTTTTCCGTCACGTCCTGCGCAATGCGCTCGTGCCGATCCTCACCTTCGTCGGTCCAAGTTTCGCCGCGCTGATCGTTGGCAACTTCGTCGTCGAAACGATGTACGGTGTGCCGGGTATCGCCTTTTATGCGATCACCGCGAGCATCAACGGCGACTATCCCGTCATGCAGGCGACGGTGCTCCTGATCGCGGTCTCGATCATGACCGTTAACCTCGTCATTGATTTGCTGTATGGGGTCGTTGATCCCCGCATTCGTCTGTCGTAGGGGGAACCATGGCGCAGACCGATACCGCTGTTGCTGGCGAGGAGGGGAGTGCGGCTATCGCGGTTCGTGCGGTGCAACCGCGCAACAATTGGCAGATGGCCCTCACCCGCTTCCGGGGTAATCCTCCGGCAATGGCGGGGTTGGCGCTCGCGCTCCTCTCCGTCGTTGTGGCGCTCATCGCGCCGCGGGTGGTGCCGTATGACCCGACCGAGACGGACTTCGACCACATCAATCTCTGGCCGAGTCGTCAGCATCTCTTCGGTACGGACGCCTCCGGTTCGGATATCTTCAGCATCACGATCAGCGCCCTACGCACGAGTTATACTGTGGCGTTCATCGTCCTGCTGATCTCCATCGTCGTCGGCTTCACATTGGGGATGATCGCGGGCTATTTCCGGGGATGGGTTGATACGGTGCTTTCCCGCCTGATGGACGCGCTATTTGCATTCCCGAACATCATCGTGGCGATCCTGATCTCCGGCACCTTCGGCGTCGCGATGTACAAGCAGTTCGGCCCGGCAGGGCGGCTTTACCTCACGGTCGCGGCCCTCTCCCTTTTCAACTGGGTACGGCTTGCCCGCATTATCCGCGCGGAGGTCCTGCGCCTGCGCGAGCAGTTATTCGTGGAAGCAAGCATCGTGGTCGGGGGAAACGGCTGGTGGATCATCACGCGGCATATGTTACCCAACCTTTTCGGGATCGGCGTGGTCTTTATCAGTCTCGATGTTGGTCTTGCCTTCACGCTGGAGGCGACCCTCTCCTATCTCGGTCTTGGCGTTACCGCACCCACACCCTCGCTCGGTCGGCTAATCCAGGCAGGGCAGGCATATATTGATCCATTCTGGTATCAGTTCCTCTTCCCGGCTATCGTCCTTGCCTTGCTCGTCCTCGCCTACGCCTTTATCGGTGACGGCCTGCGCGACGCCCTCGATCCGCGCCAGCAGTCCGGTCAAAAAAGAGTGCGTGCGACGAACCCGGCGTGAGCGCGGCGCACTGAATCCATGTGCGCGCGCATCGCTGAATCAATCTGCTACACATGTGATGGCTGACGGCTACGTCTTTGCCCGCATGCCGTGATGCGAGCGGAGTGATAGCACGCCGAGCGACTGGATGAATACAGTGACAATTGACGCATAGACGATAATCTTCTGCCCGGTAGACTGAATCGTCGCCCCGGTATCCGAGAGTTTCGGATTCGGCCCAAAGAAGAGGAGGAGGACGTAGGCGAAAAGCAGCGTCCCGAAGGCGGCGAAGACCCAGGCAAAGCGGCGCGGGAAGCCGGGCGTGCGCAGGATCGCGGCCAGGTTCAGCATCACAGCGACGAAGAAGGCCCCAAACGTCAACTGGACGAAGGCATTGTGTGCGCCGAGCAGACGATCCCACGGCGTGGCGGCCACGTCCGCTCGAAAGTCGTCACCGATGTTTCGGGCGCGACGCTGAAAGAAGTGCTGGATACGAACATCAATCCTGATGCACGACTGATGACTGATTCATTCATCGCCTATCGGGAGCTGGGCACGGCGTTCGCCTCACACGAAACCGTAGACCACGGCAAGGGCGAATACGTACGCGGCGATGCCCATACCAATACGGTAGAAGGCTTCTACAGCCAACTGAAGCGGAGCATTGACGGCACGCACCATAGCGTCTCAGAGAAGCATTTGCCGCGCTACTTGGGCGAATTCGATTACCGCTACAATACCTGCAAGATGAAGGACGGAGAGCGGACAGAGCAGACGATTCAGCAGACGGCGGGGAAGCGGCTCCGCTATCGGGAGCCAATCAAGCCTTGACAGTTTAATAGCGATATGCTACAAATAGAAGGTAGGGGTGACGGGATTTGCACCCACAATCCGGCCAGGAACACGATTCCAAATCGTGCGCGTTTGCTGTTTCGCCACACCCTCGCAACTCTTGAGAGTGAGGCCTAAACCTCACTCTTTCTGTTTCTCGTGAAACTATCGCGTGCGATGCGTCGCACGATTTGACGTAGCATCCGGCATGTTTAGATCAACACCCGGCGTATCACCGTACATCTGTAATAGGTAACGGCGCGTTTCCGCAATGTCAATGTCGTAGAAGTTAGCGAACGCTTTTCCGGACATTGCATATGTATCTGAGTGAGGGGCTTTTCGCACCGCATAAGCCGCCCGATCACCAAGTTTTGCTTTTTGAAACCCGACAAGTTTTCTACTTCGGTCGAATAAAAGTTGTAATGCTTCTGGTTGCCCCATCATTTCAAAGGCTGCTCGATTCATCTGAAAACCGCCACTCCTCTGAAGGGATACAAGAGGCCGTTTGTCGGACTTCGATGCCCCTGTATGGTCGAATCGTTCCCATGATGGCTGTGTGCTGCTCATTCCTCACCCCTTAAGGATTCTAACTAGAACGTACACTGCAAGGTGCTGCATCTCATTATGAATGGAGCGCGCAACATTACGGG
>JAABUZ0100008320.1_pt1 | contig 12231 bp, 8 predicted proteins | sample 5562091 | NCBI WGS metagenome assembly JAABUZ01 (sample SAMN12813069, study PRJNA571459) | rock metagenome | isolation source: Antarctica rocks | place: Antarctica: Victoria Land, Linnaeus Terrace sud | collected 2015-12-21
GTAGGGAGCCGAGCCTGCTCCCCTGGTACAACAATAAACGCCCGCGATTACTCTCGGGCGTTTACGGTCTGGGCGAAAGGTTGGTTTGCGTGCTGGCCTCTCGCTATTCAGTTGTACCGTTACTATAACATGAAGTTACGGTGAATGCAAGATGAATTTTGGATGAAGTTTGAGATTGGCTAGCGGTCCTCCGAGATTCCTGTGACGTAGCGGAATTCCGGGCTGGGGCGGATTGTGCTCGACCAGCCGGAGCCACTCATCGAATGGCTTCCATTCCTGGAAACAGATTTCGTCTACTTCGAGAGAGCAAATGTCAGGCGTGATCATCGACACGAGGTTAATGCACCATCAAGACAGGCAACCATTGTTGCCCCTTATCCGGCCAACGCGGTTGACCGCACCCCATCCAGGATGGTCACCAGGTCGTCCACCTGTGAGGAAGGGAAGAGGCTGTCCGGTCCGTGGGGACTGAGGTCGGTGAACGGGGACTCGTACAGTCGCTCGACCGGCACCACGCCACGCTCGGTTAGATGATTGATGACGAGATCGATGAACTGAATCTGGTTGGCGTTGAGTGCCTTGCCGGCCAGGAACCCAGCAAACGCCTCCTTCGCGGCGCCTCGATCAAGGCCCACCAAAGACCTGACGAAAAGGCCCAGGCCCTGAGCTTCTTCTTTGGCCTTCTGGATGTGGTCGGAATCTGCAATGCCGTTCTCCATCAGCATCTGCTCGAGCTGGTTGAGGTCGGAGGCCGTAAGCGGCTTGTTCATCCGCAGGCGGTGAATCGCGATCTGATCCTCGTGCTGGCGAAGAAAGGTTTGGACCTTCGCACGAAAGCGTTCCATCGATTCATGGGGGGCGATACCGAGGAGATCGATCTGAGTTTCCTCCCCGATCTCGTCCTGAAAATCGCTGTACAGCACTCTGCGCTTGCGCTTCTCGATGAAGCGAACCAGCAAACGAAGCTTCTTGCGGACCCCTTCCAGCATGGCAACGGTGACATCTTGCCACCACTCGGGGGATTGCAGCTCTTCAATCAAGACCAGCTCTGCCCGGACCATGGGGATATTGTCGTACTCCTCCAATAGCTCGGCGATTTCCATCACTTGATCGCGCAGCTTGATGAAGTTCGGCTCGCGGCGGAGAACGGCGAGCTGGAGGTTGAGGAGGAGGAGATCGAAGCGCTTAGCTTCCTCCTCCTCGGCTTCGGCGTCCGAGGGCAGCCCCGCGACCTCGACGGCAAGGTCGTGCAGATCTTCCTTATCCAAGTTCTCCCAGGCGTTATAGTCGGCATAGCGCTCGACAAGTGCGCGCTTGGGGCGGACGACGAAATTGTACAGATCCATGGAAGCCACTTCGGTCTGGAGGACGGTGGCGGTGTCCGTTCGCAGCACGTCTGTCGTTTCCGCCAGCTGTGCCGCCGACTCACGGTCGAGCTCGGCGATGAGCTCAAGGCGGGTAGTGAAAAGTTTCTTGCTGAGAGTCTCGGCGAGCCGCCCTTCGGTGGTGGCGGGGTGTTGGTTGAAGAACTCCAGGTTCTGGCAGTAGTCGAGGACGTAGAAGTGGGTCTTGTCCTCGCCGGGGCCGAACAGGTCAGGACGCAGCCGCGTGCCCCGGCCGATCATCTGCCAGAATTTGGTCCGGGAGCGGACCTGTTTGAAGAAGACGAGATTGACAATATCCGGGATGTCGATGCCGGTATCGAGCATATCGACGGAAACCGCGATGTGGGGCGCCTTACCGGGGGTGGAGAAGTCGTCGATGAGCGTCTGACTGTAGGAGACGCCGTGGTGGATGGCGCGAGCAAACTGCCCCCGGTATTTCGGGTAGTTTGCATCGAAGCGCTCCACGATGTACTCCGCGTGCGCCTGGTTCTTGGCGAAGATAATGGTCTTGCCGACGCGATCGCCACCGGCGACGCGGATGCCGCGTGTCATGAGGTGGGCGAGTACCTTGTCCACCGTGTCTTCATTGAAGAGCCAGGCGTTAAGCGCCGCAGCCTCGATCCTATCAGGGACAGGTCCCCCCTCATCGTCCCACTCGAGGGCGTCCCACTCCTCCTGCTCGTCGGAGGTGAGCTCATCGTAGGTGATGCCTTCGCGCTGGAACTTGATCGGGACGGACACCGCTTCGAAGGGGACCAGGAAGCCATCGGCGATGGCCTCAGTGAGATCGTAGGCGTCGGTTGGGACACCGGGCTCCAGGTCGAACAGACTGTAGGTGTTCTTGTCGATCTCGTCTTTAGGGGGCGCCGTCAGGCCAACGAGAAGACTGTCGAAGTAATCGAAGATAGCGCGGTACTTCTGATAGACAGAGCGGTGAGCTTCGTCGATGACGATGAGGTCGAAGTAACCGGGGCCGAAGCGGCGGTGGCCGTCCTGTATTTCGTTGATAAGACCCATCATCGTCGGGTAGGTGGAGGCGTAGACGCGGCCCTCTTCGTGACGTTCGGTGACCAGGTTCACGGGGCTGGATGAGGGGAGGTGGGTCTTGAAAGCGCCGACAGCCTGGTTGACGAGGGCGATGCGATCGGCCAGGAAGAGGACGCGCTTGACCCAGTTGCAGCGGATCAGCAAGTCGGCGAGGGCGATCACCACGCGGGTCTTGCCGGCGCCGGTTGCCATGACGAGCAGCGCCTTGCGCTCGAGGTCGTTCTCGAAGGACTCGCCGACGCGCCGGATGGCCCGCGTCTGATAGAAGCGCTCGACGATGGCGTCGTTGATCGGCAACTCGGTGAGGGATCGGCGGGTGGTACGGCGCTGGATGAGGAGCTCTAGCTCGTCTTTCGTATAAAAGCCCTGCACCGAGCGGGGCGGATACATGGCATCGTCCCACAGCCAGTGTTGATAGCCATTGGTGTAAAAGATGACTGGTCGCCGGCCGAACTGCTTTTCCAGACAGCCGGCATAGAGCTCCGCCTGGCGCTTGCCCTTTCGGGGATCCTTGCGAGTGCGCTTGGCTTCGACCAGGCCGAGCGGCTTGCCGTCCTCTCCCCAGAGAACGTAATCGACGTAGCCGATGCCGTGGTTGTTGGGCATGCCGTGGACCTCGTACTCGGTGTCGCGGCCCGGTTGATCGATCGTCCAGCCGGCTTCGTAGAGCAGGAGATCGATGAAGCGGTCGCGGGTTTCGGCCTCGGAGTAGTCGTGGGTATCGGGCTGGTTGGCCGCTTCCTTCTTAGCCCTGGCCACCTCAGCGCGGAGGCGTACCAGCTTTTCGTCGAGAGCCTCCTTATCCAGAAGCAGCGATGTGAGCTTCTCATCACGCTCGGCGAGGGATATCTCGAGTTGTTGGAGCTTCTCGGCAGTCTGGGGCGGATCGACGGTTGCCGCTGGCACAGCGGCTAGATCAAAGGTCAGGTCTGGACTTGGTTTCCCACCCCGTCCGTACGTGTGAGCGAGCCAGTAACAGACGTGAAAGAGTTCCTTGAGCGCGGTGATGGCGTCGGGCTCTGAGACGGGACGGTGGTCGTGGACAGCGCGGTTACCAATCTTGTTGATCAGGAGGGCCTTGGTGAAGATGCCCTGTCCCGCGGTCTGCTTGAAGGTCGGCTCGTGAATCAAGGCGCTGAGGTTGTCCTGGTAGGGGAGGCGGAGGGAGGAATCGGCCTTGTACAGCCAGTGGACGAGGAGCTCGAGGGTGCGGCGGGCGTAGAAGCACGCGCTGCGCGGATCAGAATGGAGGTACGACTCGGCGCGCCCGGCGTCCTCGTGCACGGCAGGCCACTCGGCGGCGAGGAAGGAGAAGTTGCTCACGGGCTAGAGCTCGCCGCGAAAGGCGCGGTATTGGAGGGAGGAGAGGAGAGCGTCGAGTTGGTGAAGCGAACTGTTGTGCTTAACCTTGATGTTGTGGACTGCTGCCACTCGTCGGTGAAACTCTTCTTGGAAGCTGAGGGACGGGACAGGCACTTCTAGCTCGGCCATCTGTCCGGAAGTGAGTTGGGGGACGGCGACGCCGCTCCCCATGCGCTGGAATCGAGCTCTCGACGCGTCCGATGTCAGCACGGCATGCAGGAAAGCGGGCAAGACGCCGTGCTTCGGGCGAATTATGAGCAACTGGGCATTTATGAATGCTCTATCGTGGCTGGACGCGAAGACACAGCAGTTGCCGAGCGTGCCCCGCAGGGTAATTACCAGGTCGTTCCGCCGGGCCTTGCCCCGCGACAGTGAGGCGAATTTGTCATCTGAGATGTAGACGGCAGTCGTCAGATCCAGAGTGCCCTCGCGGATGTTCTTAGTGCTCAGAAATAGGACGCCATGGCCCTTGATGTCGTCGCCGCTGGGGTAGTTGCCCGAACGATCACCGTTCTCCAGGTCTGCGACCTCGGCCAATCTATGACTCGCCCACCCCGCGGGATTAGTCACCGGGTCTCCAAACATTTCGAGGAAGATGGATTGCGCGAGGGTGTCGAGCTGCGCTATGGCGGCCCGGCGTTTGGCGCGCAGTGCGTCCGCCTGGTCGAGGATCGCGGCGATGCGGCGCTGCTCGGGGAGAGGGGGAACCAGGAGGCGTTCGCGATAAGCGTCTTCCCGATTCAGTCCCGGTACCGTAGCAGCCCGGTTCAGTTTGGTCAGACCCATGGATGACAGCCGGTAAGCGAGCCATCTCAGGTCAGCCTCGGTGCTTGTTTGGTCGACGTAATACGTAGTGTCGATGGGCCAACAGGCGACGTCGCTGTAGTGAACCTCGCCGAAGGATCCCTTGCGCCCGACAATGATCGTTGGCCCTTGAGTCAGGGCAACATCATGCGTCCCGACGTCGCCGTTGGACCCGTAAACAGGAACGTGGCCGCTAGCCCGCCGCGATCCTGGCAGGCTCTTCCCATACTTGAACTCACAGATCTCACCGAGTGAGACTTCGCTCCATGGCGCAACCGCGGTCATGCGAGCATCGTCTCAAGGTGCTCGATGCCGCGCTGGATTTCACTTTCGAGCCGACCTAGATCGGCAAGAATTTCGAGCGGCGGTCGGTGATTGACTTCTTGGTGGATCACTTCCTTGTACCGATTGATGCTCAGGTCATAGCCCTGCGCGACGATGTCGGCCTTCGCAACGAGGAAGCTCTGGGCGGTGCGGGGGCGCTCCTGCTCTTCGGTGTCACGTTGCCACCATCTGGCCAACACATCGGGCAGGTTGTTCTTGACATGGTCCTCAGGCGCGAGCAACGCAACCGACCCGAGCTTTTCCTCCGGCAACAGCGGCGTCCGCTTGTCGTCCAGGGAGAAGCCGTCGGCCTCGACATCGTAGAACCAGACGTTATCCGTACCTCCGGAGTTGGTCTTGGTGAAGAGGAGGACAGCGGTTGAGACGCCGGCATAGGGCTTGAAGACGCCGCTGGGGAGGGAGATGACGGCATCGAGCTTCTGGTCCTCGACGACGATGCGGCGGAGCGTCTTATGGGCGTTGCTGGAGCCGAAGAGAACACCGTCCGGGACGATGACAGCGGCGCGGCCACCAGGCTTCAGCAGCCGTAGGAAGAGCGCCAAGAAGAGCAGCTCCGTCTTCTTGGTCTTGACGATCTGTTGCAAGTCCTTCGCTGTGTTCTCGTAGTCGAGTGATCCGGCAAATGGGGGATTGGCGAGGACAAGGCTATAACGCTCTTCCTCGCCCGCGTGATCCTGTGCGAGCGAGTCACGGTATCGAATGTCTGGGTTCTCCACGCCGTGGAGGAGCATGTTCATGCTGCCGATGCGGAGCATGGTGTTGTCGAAGTCGAAACCATGGAATAGCCCGTGGTGGAAGTGTGCTCGTGCCCTCTCGTCGTGGAATATCTCGGGCCTGTGCATGCGGAGGTACTCTCCGGCGGCGACAAGAAAGCCGGCGGTCCCGCACGCCGGGTCGCAGATGACATCAGTTGGAGCCGGAGCGGTTAGCTCAACCATGAGCTGGATGATGTGTCGAGGAGTACGGAACTGACCGTTCTGGCCCGCGCTCGCGATCTTGCCGAGCATGTATTCGTAGAGGTCGCCCTTGGTGTCGCGGTCCTCCATCGGTATGTCCGCGACCAGATCGACGACCTTGGCAAGCAGCGCCGGCGTGGGAACGGTGAAGCGCGCATCCCGCATGTGGCTGGCATACGTTGAGTCATCTCCGCCGAGGGTGCGAAGGAAGGGGAAGACGTGCCGGCTCACCACGTCGTACATCTCGCTCGGGGCGAAGTGGCGGAAGCGCGACCAGCGAAGATCTTCATATGACCGGCCTAACGGGTCGTTGCCTTCGGGGAAAATGCGGCGCTCAAGAGGTTGGCCGAGACGAACCGCCTTTCGTTCCTCGAGGATCTGCAGGTCGTCGAGCCTGCGGAAGAACAGGAGGTAGGTGATCTGCTCGATGACCTCAAGCGGATTGGAGATGCCGCCTGACCAGAACGCATCCCACAGCCGGTCGATTTGAGACTTGATGGGGCCGGTAAGCATGAGCCCTACTCCTTGCGTGACCTCCGCGTGACCTAGTGTAAAGGCGGCCCCATCGCCCGCCGCAATGCTACGACACCGGAATGAAGGAACACATATCCTATTCCGGCGCGCCTGACGGCCATACGAACCATTACTAAAGGTTTGAAGCGCTCAGGTCAGCGATGAGCTGTGTGAGGTCATCCGCTCCGAGAGAGAGTTCTGGCTCATCCTCGAAGTGGTACGACACATACAGAATATATCGGACCCCACACGTTTGTTGTAAAAATAGCATGCGTTCCGGGCTGTGGCAGGCGCCGGAGCTAGGCGGAACAAGCGCACAAGAGGCAACACCCGCCCCATCGGGTCACTGCGGCCGACAAGTGCAATTCCATCGTCATCCAGTGGCATCACTGTAGTAAGCGCGATTTCGTAGAATGCGGGCGCGTAGCCCATGAGCCGTCTCGCCTGATCGTAGTGATAGACTCCGTTCCGGATTCGGCAGGCGCCGGGCTGAATAAGATAGACATCATCAAAAATCGCGACGGTTTGCTGCCGTAACCACACCAGCGCTTCCTGCAACTCGTGGTACTGTGCTTGTATCTGTCTAGGATTGTCGATCCCTCCATGCGAACGCCGGTTTCGGATGAGGCGTACCTGGTCCAACGCCTCCCAGAATCCCTTGTCAACGAAGGCAGCAAAGACATCCGGGGCAACTTTTTTCGTCGGTTGCCATGCCCGATTGAGGTCAGCGTCGTCCGCCACCCGACGGATTCCTTTCGCGAGCGTTCGGCCAAGGTTGACCCAGGCCCCGAAGTCGCCGCGATCAAACGGTGTCCGGCCTGGACCGAACGCTTTCGCAACATCGGTCCGCAGAGCGGCGAATACCTGTGGGGTCCGGTAGATCGCGCTCACAAGAATGCCGGACGCAAACTCCGCGAACGCCTCAACGAAATGGACAAGACGCTCAACCTTTGCCCTAGGCGATGCATCTGCAATTGATTGATAGAGGATGGAGGCGAGCGGAAACGGGAGACTGTCGGCCCACGCTTCGTCAGGATCCGCGGTGGTGGAACGTTCCAGTCGCGCCGTGATGCTCGCAGTACCTGCCGGATTGCGCCACAATTCCCCACGCAACTCCGTGACTGTGGCCTCCACGTTCGCAAGGTGGCGCGCAACCTCAAGCACGCGATTCTGGGCATCGAGCGTCGGTACCAGGACCAGAAGGTGACTCATATCTTTCGCGGATACATGCGGTATGGTCGCGCCCCGCACGTACAGCTCGCGAGAGCGACGCCCTTGCGGACCGGAGAGCCACTCCGCAAGATACGGGGCATAGACCAAGTTGGGATCCAGCGTCACCTCTATAGTTCGATACGTTCCTCGCTCCTTGGGTTCTGGGGGCGATGTCAGCACCCTGCCGGTACCGAGTGTCGGAATGAAGATTACGTTGTGCGGCGGTTCGTACGACTCGCCCGCCTTCAGGGTCAGGCTCCTCACCGTACCGCATTCTTCTAGGGGCTGTGCGCCGAGTTCGCGAAGTGCATCCAGAGCTCGCTGCCTTACAAAACCTTCCCACCCGACGAACTGATTACGGTCTACGAGCACCCCAAGTTCTGGTCTGTCGCCTTCACTGTGGGCCTCAAGATTCCTAGCAAGATCCGTCACGGCGATCCCTGGATCGAGCCGACCGAGGAACACCGAGCCTCGCTGCTCCCGCTCAAAAACCACCAGCGACATGGGGATCGACATTCCTGAGTATGCGCCACTTCCCAGCGACACTACCGCACGGAGGTACAGGCGCTCATCTGACCAACTCTCCCAGAGGAGCCGTCTCTTTCCCGAAAGGAAGCCATCTGCGACTACGGCCAACATCACACCTGTCGCAGATAGAAGCCGAGTACTCCTATACAACACTAGATCCCCGAGTTCCTCTCGCAGGTATGCGGGTTCACCACCTCGCAGTTCCACCGCATGCATATACCCGGGAGGAGGAGAGGAAACGATGAGATCGAACTCTTGTTCCGCCAGCTGTTCCAGCCCCGAGATCGGATCAGAGTGCACCCATTGAATTGGGGGATCGGTAAGGCGAGAAATTGCTTCGTAGACGTCCCTACTGGGGACGATAGCCGTTCCTGCCGATCTCGGCGTCCCCTCGACGACACCCGCAATGAGTGCGGGGGCACGAGCAAATGGGTCAAGGAGAGCTCTACCCCCAAGTTGCCCGGTCACACTGCGAAAAAGCTCCAGTACTTGTACCTGGATGGTCGCGTCGTGACCTGACGTCAGGAGGGAGCTAAAGTCGTGGAGTAGCTGCCAGGTTATGGGGATGCGTTCTTCCATGGCAGCGTCAACCAGTTGCAGGAGGGAAGCGGAGCGCAAGCTGCGCTCTTGGTTCCGATAGAAACGATCTTGGATGCGTTGGCGCAACTCCTCATCCATGGCTATCCTCCACCCCGAGTCTCATTGTCATCAAGCAAGGATTCGCCCGCTAGGCAGCGCAGGCTGAAGAGACTGCGCGTATTCCGCCAGTGTCTTGCAGCGTTCATTAACTCGCCTCGTAGCTTTTCACCAGCAGCGGCTTGGATCGCTCAAAATCCTCTTCAGTGCGCAGAGTGATTTCGATGTCGCCGGTGCCGAAGTGACCAATCTTCCGCACATCACGGGTGAATCCCGGCTCGAGGGCGATGTTGTCCGGATCCCCCTTTACGTACACCACGATGTTTTCGGTCTGGTTTCGGATCTCCACGCAGGCGAAGTTCTTCAAGCGTCGGAACGCAAAGTAGTATTTCAGCGTCTTGGACTGCACATCGTCTCCAAGAGCCAGCAAGAAGGCTTTAAGTGCCTCGAATCGATCGCGCTGACAGGGGGTCGCGTCCCTCAAGTTCTCGACTACGGTGCGGTAACTGGGGGCTTTGCCCCTGGGAGCCTTTGCAACCTCATCATCTCCTTCCGCCTCCAAGACCTGATCAACGGGAGAGTTGACCAGGTCAAAGAGGACTAGATCCTCGCCATAGCGACGATACCGGATCAGCTCAATGTGGCGGTTGATCTGAGCGACGGCATGTCCATCGTACTTCGTGAAGTCCCCCGCGATGCACATCAGTCTCGGAGACGACCAGTCGATGGCACCGGCCCGCTCCTTGCCGAGGCGCTCCAGAACGAGCAGCTTGAACTCACCCTTGTGATCCAGGAGCCAGTCGAGGTAGAACAACCCCTGGTTGATTACGTTCTCATTGATCGCCCGCTTGTACTCGATTATCACTGGGCTTCCATTCTCGTCGATGCCCAGAGTATCAATTCGGCCTCCGTGCGACTTGCCGGTCCTGTACTCGGTCTCGAGCAGGCACACGCCAAGCATGATCTCCAGGTGCCGCTCGATCAGCGCCTGAAGCGACCGCTCGACGGCGACCGACGTGCCCGGAAGTGGCTCCACTTGGCCGTTCCACACGCGGAAGAGTTTGATGTCGCTCACCGTCGTGCAGGGACAATCATGTTCGGCCTCCTTCCCAGCATTATCCTGCCAGACAGCAGGCTCGTGGTCAAGGCGATCTAGGCAAGCGCGGGCCTGAGTAGAGCGATAGCTGCTGCGGGACATCACTTGTGAGGAAGATGGTTCCTTTCGCTCAAGGATATGAAGACTGTACGGCTGGCAGCTTTATGCTTCATTTTCGGACGAGTGGCCCCATTATGCTTCAACCATTCCGACTTGACGGAAGCGCCAAACTCGTAAGTCACGCCTCTCCGCCTGAGACCCCCGCCGGAGGCATATACTGGCCGGAGTGAATGACTGGCGGGGGAGCAATGTGGTGACGGAGACCGTGCAGAGCATCGATCCGGCGGTGATTGGGCGGGTGATCGAGGCGAATCTGAATGCCTATCGGCTGTCATTTGGGTGCCTGCCTGGCGCCGAGGTGCACCGCGACGATCGGGTGGTGTGGATCGATTCAGGCGTGGCCGATGGGACGTACAACGTGGTGGTCTGGGAAAACTTCGATGCGACCGAGATCGACGCAGGAATCGAGTCGACGCTGGCGCACTTTCGAGCGCGTTCCCGGCCGTTGGGATGGTATGTCGGTCCAGGCACGCGGCGGGCCGATCTGGGTGAACGGCTGCTGGCGCACGGGATGAGCTTCGACGAGGAGGAGCCGAGGATGGCAGTTGAGCTGGCGGAGATGCGGGAGGACGTTGCGGCGCCCGCCGCCTTGACGGTGGAGGAGGCACGGGACGAGCGCGGCCTGCGCGAGTGGATCGACGTCTGGCTGTTTCCCGCGCCGGAGGAGGTGTGCCGGGTGCACTTCGAGGTGCGACGGGTACGGGGCATCGGCGTGGAGCTGCCCTGGAAGTATTTCTTGGGGAGGCTGGATGGGAAGCCGGTGGCAACCTCGGAACTGTTTGCCGCCGAGGGGGTGGTCGGGGTGAACTACGTAGTGACGCTGCCGGCGGTGCGACGCCAGGGTATCGGCACGGCGATGACGCTGCCCGCCATGCGCGAGGGGCGGGACATGGGGTGTCAGGTGGGCGTGCTGGAGGCTTCGCCCGAGGGAATCGGCAGCTACCGGCGAATCGGCTTTGAGGAGTACTGCCGGTTTCAACGGTACGAGTGGGGATAATGTAACGGCGCCACGTCATCGGTCGAGAGTATGGGTCGGACCAGGCGTTGAGTCCTCGCTTCGAGTGAAAAGGCGCATTTGTGTAGAAAACATGGAAGGAGACGGCAATGCCGACGCGCAAGACGACGCTCGACCTGAACCAGGAACTTCTGCAGCGCGCCCGCGCTATCCTGGGTACACAGGGCATCAAGGACACCATTCATCAGGCGCTTTCCGAGGTGATTGTTGCCGACGCTCGGCGCAAAGTCATTGCGGATTTGCGGACCCTCGACGTTGATACCGACGATCTCAGGCGCGACGCCTGGAGAGCCTGAAGGCTGCCGCAGAATAGGCATTCCTGCCCATTTCTGAAAATGGGCCTTCCTACCGATGTCAGTCTGCTGTTGCTGATCCTATGGTGAAGATAGGGATCAGCCAGTAGGGTTCGGCAGAGGAGAAGATCATGGATGACGATGAGCCGCAGGACACAACCAACCGAAACGATCCGCGACTTGGGAAATTTGTCCCCAGCAATCAGAACTTCTTTCGGTATGGAGGGGTGCTACCGCTTGCGCTGAAGTCCGGATCCGACTTCGGGAGTTGGCGCTCGGCGATGCTCATACTGGCGGTGGGTCTGGTCGTCATCACGGCACTGACCTACGTCTTTCATCTCGGCGACGGGTTGGTGTACGTCTTGCTGCTCGGCCTTGCGATACTCGCTGCCCTCGTCTGGAACCAGGTCCTCGGACATCGACGATGAGCGGCGTCGCCATTACGACTACGTGCTGTCTTGGGGGCCGAGTATCGGCTGTCTGACCAGCCTCGCGGCTCTACGGCGAGCGCCTCAGGACGATGGGGCGCCGAGCCGGTCTCCGAAGAATGCCAGGACGCGCTGCCAGGAGTCAGCCGACGCCGCGGCGTCGTACGTTTTCCCCTCATCATTAAAGAAGGAGTGACGCGTGTCCGGATAGATCTTGATGTCGTGCGCCACGCCGTGGCGATCCAGGGCGCTGTCCAGCTTTCGCCCGGATCGAGCGGTGAAGTCGCGCCCGGGATAGGAGCCGACCACTGGACAGGAGCGCCCTACCGCTTCCAGTGGGCGTGGATTCGTGCCGTAGTACGGGGCGATGGCCTTCAGCCGGTTGTCAGTGCAGGCCCAGGCGATGGCGATGCCGCCGCCCATGCAGAACCCGATGGCGCCGATCCTCTCCCCATCTACCTCCTCCCGTGCCGCAAGATACGTTAGCGCCG
>JAABUZ0100008321.1_pt1 | contig 12231 bp, 7 predicted proteins | sample 5562091 | NCBI WGS metagenome assembly JAABUZ01 (sample SAMN12813069, study PRJNA571459) | rock metagenome | isolation source: Antarctica rocks | place: Antarctica: Victoria Land, Linnaeus Terrace sud | collected 2015-12-21
ACTGCCGGGGAACGGCAGGGGATACGACTGCCGGGGATACGCCAGCAGGGGATACGACGGCAGGGGTGATACGGCAGGGGGCAGGGACGGGCTGGTCGTGCTCTTCCCGGCTTTATCACCCCTGCTGGCGTATCCCCGGCAGGTTCATCCCCTGCAGGCAGTATCCCCGGCCGGTCACGGCCCCGCGGGACGACACCAGCGTGAACGCCTCACGCCGCTGCCGCCCCCGTCCCGCCGGGTGCATTCCCCCACCCCGGTATCGTCGCTCCTTGCGCCGGCCCCTCGCTCGGAGTCGCCGTGCTCCCCCGCTGGATCATCCGCCCGCTGATGAGCCGAGCGCCTCGGTGGTAGGTGAGGTACGCGTACCCCCACTGAATCAGCACGCTCACGCGGTTGCGGAACCCCGCGAGGTAGAGGATGTGCACGAACACCCACAGCCACCACGCGACGTACCCCGTCAGCTCCAACGGCCCGATGTGCGCGATGGCGCGGTGGCGGCCGATCGTCGCGAGGTCGCCCTTGTTGAAGTAGTGGAACTCCTCGCGCGGCTTGCCGGCGATCGCCGCGAGCACGTTCTTGGCCGCGCGGCGGCCCATCTGGATCGCCCCCTGCGCGACCCCCGGCACGGGCTTGCCGCGGTCGGTGTACGCGGCGAGGTCGCCCACGACGAAGACCTCGGGGTGCCCCGCGACCGACAGGTCGGGCCCGACGGGGACGCGCCCGGCCTTGTCGACCGGCACGCCGAGTTGCTTGCCGAGCGGCGAGGCCGCGTTTCCGGCGCCCCAGAAGACCGTGCGCACGGGGATGCGCTCGTCGCCGACGTAGACCGCGTCGGTCTCGACGCGCGTGACGTGTGCGCCCGTGCGGACCTCCACGCCTAACATCTCGAGGTCGCGCCGCGCGTGCGCGGACAGGCCCGGCGGGTACGCGGCGAGCACGCGCGGCGAGCCTTCGAGGAGGAGGACGCGAACCTGCTGCGTGTCGATGCGTCGGAAATCCTTGCGGAACGTCTCGGCCGTGCCCGGGATCATCCCCGCCAGCTCGGTCCCGGTCGGCCCGCCCCCGATCACGACGAAGGTCATCCACTCGGCGCGCACGGCGGGGTCGGTCGCCTTCTCCGCCTCCTCGAACGCGGTGAGGAACCGGCGCCGGATCTCGTACGCGTCCGCGATGGTCTTGAGCCCGGGCGCGTCCTTCTCCCAGTCGTCGTGCCCGAAGTACGAATGCCGCGCTCCGGCCGCGAGGATCAGATAGTCGTAGCCGAGCGGGGTGCGCGCGTCGTCGAGGTAGAGGGTGCGCGTGTTCACGTCGATCTCGCGCACGTCGGCCATGAGGACTTCGGTGTTGCGCTGCGCGCGGAGCGCGTAGCGGATCGGGATGGTGATGTCGGTGGGCGCGAGGACCGCGGTCGCCACCTGGTAGAGCAAGGGCTGGAACAGGTGGTGATTGGTGCGGTCGACGAGCGTCACGTCGACGTCGGCGTGCTTGAATTGTTTCGCGGCTTCGAGTCCGCCGAAGCCGCCGCCGATAATGACGACGCGCGGGCGGGTGCGGGGCGTGGAGCCGCGGAGCTGGCCGTCGATGACGTGGGCCTGGCGGGCGGCGTCGTGGGCGGCGTCACGGGTGGTGGCGTCGGGGGCGGCGCGGGCGATGGCGTCAGGCATGGGCGGGCGAGGAGGAGGAGGTCGGGGGCTCTTGCGCGAAGATCGTGCTACGGGGAGAAACGGGCGGGCCGCCGAGCGGGTTCGCGGCGGGTGAGGCGATGGCGACGACGTGCGCGCGTAAGGCGCCGGGTGGGGCGTGGACCTCGCAGGGCGTGGACGGTGGGGCGTAGCGGCTACGCCCCATCCGGCGCCCCACCCGCGCACGGGCCACCGACACGCCATCCTCCGATGCCCCTCTCCGCCAGCGATCGCCTCGCCTACGACCGCACCCACCTCGCCAACGAGCGCACCTACGCCGCCTGGCTCCGCACCGGCCTCTCCGTCGCCGCGGGAGGCATCGCCGTCGCGCACCTCGTCCCCGAGCCATCGCGCGGCTCCGTGCTCGCCCTCGCGCTCGGCGCCGCGTTCGTGCTCCTCGGCGTCGGCGTGATGGCCTACGGCGCGCGGCGGTTCGACCGCGTGACGCGCCAACTGGCCGAGGGAAGTGGGGAGCCCGCGCTCGTCTCGCCACGCGCGGCGTATCTCCTCACCGCCGCCGTCGCCGTGCTGCTCCTCGCCGTGCTCTGGTTCCTCTGGACGCACCAGGGGCGGTTACCCGCCGTGCCGCGTCAGCTCGGCTCACCGGCGGCGGCCGGGGGCACGACGGCGACCGGCGCGGCGGGCCCGTCGTCCCCGAGCGCGCGGGCGGCGAGCGTGACGAGGAGCACGAGCCCGATCATCACTACGCTGTACGCCGCGGCCGGCCCGAAGGCGAGTTGGCGGAGCTGCGCGAGGACCTCGACCGACATCGGGCGGTTGTGGTGCGTGTAGAGCACCACACTGGCGACGAACTCGCCTAACGCGGTGATCGCGGCGAGCGTCGCGCCCGCGATCAGCCCCGGCTTCGCGGCGGGGAGCAGGACGCGCCACGCCGTCCGCGCCCACGACGCCCCGAGCCCGCGCGCGGCGTCTTCCAGCGACGGGTCCATTTGCCGGAGCGAGCCCTCGACCGCGCTCGAGACGAGCGGGACCCCGCGCACGAAGTAGGCGAGCGGCAGGATCCACCACGTCCCGATGAGCAGCACCGTGAGGCGCGCGAGGCTCGTGCGGTCGAACGTCGAGGCGAGGCCGACGGCGACCGCGGTCGCGGGGATCGCCCACGGCAGGGCGACGAGCGTGGCGAGCAGCCGCCGCCCCGGAAACCGCCGCAGCACGACGAGGTAGGCCGCGACCGCGCAGACGAGCACGTTGGCCGCCGTCGCGACGAGCGTCATCGCGACGCTGTTGCGGAGCGGGCCCCAGAGGTCCGGGTCGCGCGCGACCGCGCCCCAGTTGGCGAGGGTGTACGCCGGGGGGAGGAGCTCGGTCGTCCACGCGCCGTCCTTGGCGAAGGCGAGGAGCACGAGCACGAGGTGCGGCAGCACGAGGAAGAGCACCGCGACGAGCGCCGCCGCGGCGACGAGCCAGCGCGCCGCCCCCCGCGCGACCGGGCGCCGCGCGGCGCGGACGCCCTTGCCTAACGTGGCGACCGCTGGGCCGCGCCGCTCCATCCAGCGGAGGAGCAGCACCGCCCCGACCGCGCTCACGGCGAGCACGGTCGTCTCGACGTACATCATCCCGTCGTCGCCGTTCAGGCGCGAGGCGACGATCTGCGTCGCGAGCATGCGGAGTCCGCCGCCGAACACGTACGGCGCGGAGAACGAGCCCAGGCTGCTCATGAAGACGAGCAGCATCGCGCCCGCGAGCGCGGGGGTCAGGAGCGGGAGCGTCACGCGTCCGAGCCGGCGCGCGCGCGACGCGCCGAGCCCCGCGGCGGCCTCGTCGAGCGAGGGGTCGAGGCGCTCGACGCCGGCGGCGACGAACAGGTAGACGTAAACGTACATCGTGTACGCGTGCACGAACACGATCGCCCCCGGGCCCGAGAGGGTCCACGGCGGCGCGTGCGCGCCGAGGAGCGCCTGCACGACCCGCGTCACGATCCCGCTGCTGCCGTACAGAAAGAGGAACGCGAGCACGCCGACCAGCGGCGGCAGCGCGGCCGGCAACGTCGCGACCGCGGCGAGCAGGCGCCGGCCCGGGAACTCCGCGCGCGCGAGCAGGAGGGCGAGCGGGAGTCCGACGAGCGCGGAGGCGAACACGCTCGCCACCGAGATGCCGAGCGTGGCGACGAGCGCCTCGCGGTCGGCGGGGCTCGCGGCGAAGGCGCGCCAGTACCCGAGCCCGCGCCCGAACGAGCCCGCGACGACGGCGACGTTCGGGTAGACCACGCTCCAGAGCAGGAGCGCGACGAGCGGGAGCGCGAGCAGGGCCGCGCCGCGCGCGCGCTGGTCCGGCGCTGGCGCGTTAGGCATCGGCGCGCGCGTCCGCCGGGACGAGCGCGACGGGCGCGCGCGCGACGCGCACCCCGACGGCGTCGCCCTCGCGCGCGCCGCGGTCCGGGGTCGACACCGCGAGCACCACGTCGCCGCACGCGACGTCGTACACGGACGTGCCCCCCGCGAAGCGCCGCGCGTGCACCCGCCCCGGCCACGCGTCGGGCGCGTCGGCCGGGGCGAGGGCGAGCTGCTCCGGGCGGAGCACCGCGGACCACCCCGCACCGGTCGGCACCCCACCGTCGGGTGCCGCCGCCGGGACGAGCCGCGTCGCGCCGCCTAACGTGACTTCGGCGCACGCGCCCGCCGCCCGCGCCGGGACGAGCACGCCGTGCCCGATGAACTCCGCCACCGCCCGCGACGCCGGCCGGTCGTAGAGCTCCTCGGGCGTCCCCGCCTGCAGCAGCCGCCCGTCGCGGAGGATCGCCACCCGGTCGGCGACGGCGAACGCGTCCTCCTGGTCGTGCGTGACGAACAGCGCGGTCACGCGCCGCTCGGTGAGCAGCCGCCGCAGCTCGGCGCGCGTGCTCGCGCGCAGCGCGGGGTCGAGGTTCGAGAGCGGTTCGTCGAGCAGCAGCACCGGCGGCTCGATGACGAGCGCGCGCGCGAGCGCGACGCGCTGCTGCTCGCCCCCGGAGAGGGCCTGCACCGCGCGCGGCCCCGCCCCGTCCAAGCCCACGCCGGCGAGCGCCTCGCGCGCACGCGCGCGCCGTTCCGCGCGCCGCACGCCGCGCGCCTCGAGCCCGAACGCGACGTTCTCCTCGACCGAGAGGTGCGGGAAGAGCGCGTAGTGCTGAAACACCATCCCGAAGCCGCGCCGCTCTGGCGGCAGCCGCGTGATGTCGCGCTCGGTCCCGGCGGCGTCGCGCAGCAGCACCCGCCCCGCCTCGGGCAGCTCGTACCCTGCCACGGCGCGCAGCGTGGTGCTCTTCCCCGACCCCGACGCGCCGACGAGCGCGAGCAGCTCGCCCGCCCGCACGTCGAGCGAGAGCGCGTCGACGGCCGGGCGCGCCGCGCCCGGGTAGGTGCGCGTGACGTGATCCAGGCGGAGGGCGGCGTGCATCGGCGGGAAGGTATCACGCCCCGCGGACCGCCCGCGCCGCGTCTACCGCGTCCTGTACCGGTTGCGCACGTGCGCGTCCCACCACCGCATCCACGTGTCGAGCGAGTCGCCCAACAACTTGCGGTCGAGCGGCATCGGCCGGAGCCGCGCCGTTGCCTCCGCCATCCACGGCGGCAGCGCCGCCGCGGGAATGTCGCTGCGCGCCGGGATTCGCTGCTGCTCCGCCGCGGCCCACCGAAGCGCCTCGGGGGTGGTGACGAACTCGTAGAACGCGCGCGCCAGCGCCGGCTGCCGCGCGCCGCGGACGACGGCGATCGCGTCGACGAGCACCGGCGTGCCGCTCGCCGGGATCGCGTAGGCGACCGGCGTGCCCGTGCGCCGTTCCAGCGTGGCGATGTCGGGCATGTTGTAGAGCGTGACGAGCCCCTCGCCGCGCTTGAGCTTCTCGTAGAGTAGCGCGGGGTTGAACGCGTACTCGCGCGTTTGCGCGTCGAGCCGCTCGAGCCACCGCCACCCCGCGGCCGTGTTCCCGGTCTGCGCGACCGACCGCGCGAGGATCCCGCCGAAGATCGCGCGCATCGACCCCGACGCGACCGGGTCGCGGATGATGACCTGGCCGCGCCACCGCGGGTCCAGGACGTCGTCCCAGTCGCGCGGCGCGTCGGACTCGGCGACGAGCGTGCGGTTATAGGCGATGACCTCGGGCGTCCGGTACGTGCCGTACCACCGGTCGAGCGAGTCGCGCGCCTCGGGCGGGACCGCGGCGGCCCACGTCGGCCGGTACGGCGCGAGGAGCCCTTGCGACGCCGCGCGCGCGAACGCGTCCGACGGCGCGCCGAACCAGAGGTCCGCCTGCGGGTTGGCGCGCTCGGCCTGCACGCGCTCGAGCACCTCCTGCGAGCCGAGGTCGACCCACTGTACGTCGACGTCGGGGTGGAGGCGCTCGAAGGCGAGCTCGTAGTGGCGGAGCAGTTCCTTGCCGTGCGGGGAGTAGACGGTGAGCACGGTGCGGCCGTCGCGCCGCGCGAGGAGCAGCGGGGCGACGAGCCAGGCCGTGCCTAACGCGAGGGCGGCGAGGTAGGCGCGCGGGAGGAGGGCGCCGGCGCGGGTCATGGCGCGAGTCGGGCCGCCTCGCACCTTGGCATCCCGAGCGCAGCGAGGGACCGACTGACCGGGGTGACGGGGCCGAGGTCGGTGCACATTCCGCTCCCCCTCACCCGGGTGAGTCGGTCCCTCGCTGCGCTCGGGACGACAACCGTCGTGGCACGTACGCGTGTTAGCACCTCACCGCCCCGCCGCCGGCCGCCCCGCCTCTGCGCTCACCGCCCCCGCGCGCGCCGCGAGCAGGTTCGCCATGAGTCGCGCCGCGCCCGGCACCCCCGCGGGCAGCTGTCGGAAGAGCGCGAGCGTGACGTAGACGTACGTCCCCCGCCCCACGGGCGCGACGAGGATCCCATTCGGGTTCGGCGCTTCCCCGGGGTCGTTGATCGCGATCGCCGGGCGGTACCGCGGGTCGGCGGTCTGCGGCATGTACGTCGAGCGCTCCTGCACCCAGCCGGCCCAGTCGGCCGCGCCGATGCGGTTGGGCGCCGCGAGCACGCCCGCCGCCGGGTCGAGCACGGCGACCGGCGCCTCCTCGAGCGTCACGCGCTGTGCGGGCCGCGCGAGCGTGATCGGGTACGGCATGATCCCCGGCCGCGTCATCTCGTACTGCCCGTACTGCACGACCATCGTCCCGCCCCGCCGCACCCAGTCCAGCAGCCGCGCGTTGTCGGCCGCGAGCGCCGGGTTCGCGTCGTACGCCCGGGGGCCGATCACGACGTGCGTGTACTTCGACAGGTCGCCCGTGCCTAACGCGGCCGAATCGAGCACGGTCACGGGCAGGCCGAGGTCGGCGAGCGTGGGCGCGACGTTGTCCCCGACGCCGGGGACGTAGGCGACGTTCGCGCGCGCGGGCAGCGCCACGTCGACGGCCTCGATCGCGGTCTCGGCTGGGCGGTACAGGCGCTGCGGACGAATGTGCTCGTAATCGACGAGCTGGTAGCCCGTGGTGAAGCGCTCGCCGTTGGACTCGGCGCTCGCGCGGAGCACCGTGCGGCCGGGGCGGAGGGTGCCGCGGACGCGGAAGTCGACCGCGGCGCGAGCGTCGTAGCCCGGCAGCGTGACCGTACGCGCGGCGGAGTCGGCCGTGAGACCGGCGGGCAGCTCCAGACGGACCGTCGCCGTGCGGACCGACGTCGAGGCCGAGCGGAGATGCACGGTGACGACGCGGTCCAGCGGGGTGTTTGCGCGCGCGTACTGCACGACGCGGTCGAGGGTGACCGACACGGCGGGCGCGACGTTCGCCGGGTGCCGCACTTCACCCCGCACCGGATCCACGTACCGGAACACGGGATGTCCGCCGAGGACCGCGAACGTGTCGCCGACGTCGACGCTCCCGACGAGCGACGCGAAGTGCGGCTCGTGCTCCTCCTCCGAGCGTCCGTCGAGGGGCACGCCGAACAGGTCGCCCCTCCGCGGTCGCGCGAGCCACCACGGCCCGGACGCGCCGACGATGCGCGCCGACTGGACGAACGTGAACGCGCTATCTGGCAGGATGGAGTCGCCCCGGAATCGGAAGTCGCTCGCCCGTGTCCGCCCACCCTCGTCATCGAAGAGTGCGCCGCCACGCAGACGCACGGTCGAGCGACCACGGTTGTAGATCGTCACGGTGACCGGCACGGTGTCGCCTGACGCGCTCACCTCGCGCGGAACCGTGACCTCGACCGCGAGTCCGGTGGCCGTCGCGAGCGCACCGAGTGCGCGTCGCTCCATCTCGCCGAGCGTGCGCGCGTAGTCGCGTCCGACCTGCGTGTCCGCCGGGCGGCTCTCCGCGAGCCCGAGCGCGCCCGCGTCGCGCAGCGTGTGCGTGAGCCGACCGAGCATCATGACCAGCATGCCGTGGTCCTGAGGGTTATACGCGGCGCGTGCGCCCCGCAGCACGCCCGGAAGAAACCCGAACGCGGCGCGCGCGCGCTCCGCGTCGGTTCCGCTCCCGGTCGGCGCGCCCGCGGTCACGCGCGCGATCGACGTGTCGATCCCGTCGAACAGGTCGCGCTCCGCGTTCGCCGGCGTCCCCTCGTTCACCCGCGTCGCCTCGCGACGCATGCTCACGATCGACACGCCCTTCCGCTCCAGCCCCCCCTGCCCCTGCGACTTGTGCTGCGACCGGCTGATCGCCGCGAGCTCCGCGTAGCTCCTGCCTAACACCGGGTCGTACGCGCCGGCGTTGTAGCGCAGCGTCGCCGTCTCGCTTCCGCGGTAGCTCGTGTTCCGGTAGAACTTCCCGACCGTCCACGCCGGCCCGAATTGCGCCGCCGGGAACCGCACCGTATCCCCAGCCACGTCGTACGCCTCGCGCGCGAGGATCCCGCTCGCCTGGTGGTGCCCGTGCCCGTCGGCCGGCGTGCCGGAGAAGATCGCGATCATCACCTGCGGCCGGAACGCGCGCACCACGCGCACCACGTCGCCCAACACCGTGTCCCGCGGCCAGTGCCGGAACGTCTCCGCGGCCGTCTTCGAGAACCCGAAGTCGAACGCGCGCGTGAAGTACTGGCGACCGCCGTCGATCCGCCGCGCCGCGAGCAGCTCCTCCGTCCGGATCGCGCCTAACGCTTCCCCCAGCTCGTTCCCGATCAGGTTCTGCCCGCCGTCCCCGCGCGTGAGCGAGAGGTACGCCGTCTCCGCGTGCCGCCCCCGCGCCAGGTACGCGATCAGCCGCGTGTCCTCGTCGTCGGGGTGTGCCCCGACCACGAGCACCCGCGCCGTCATCCCGAGCCCGTCGACGAGCTGCGCGAGCTCGACCGCCCCGCGCGGCTCGTACGCGGTCGAGGTCTGCGCGCACACTGCGGGCACGGCCGCGACGAACGCCGCCGCGCACGCAGCGACGAACGCGCGGGTGGTGTGAACGCGCGTGACTGCGCCCGAGCGAAAAGAGTGTGTCATCCTCAGCGCAGCGAAGGATCTTGGGTGCGAACCGCGGGACGCGGCAGCGGGCGACGGGCGACCCCGACGACGCGAACTGCCCTGGAACGCACGCAAGATCCTTCGCTGCGCTCAGGATGACAAACCGGGCGCGGGCGGCGCGACGCGTTCAACCCCCGCGCGCCGAGACCGTCAGCCGCTCGCCGCCTCGACCTCGACCGGCGACGCGACGACCTCGCCGTCTACGGCCCCTTCGGGTACCGCGAGCGCCTCCGCCACGATCCGCGCCTGCTCCGCCTTGTGCGCCGACTCGTACCCCTCCGCCGGACTCGCCCGCTCTGGCCGGCCGGTGTACCGCAGCCGCGTCGCGCCCAGGAGCGCCGTGAGCCGCGGCGCCACGAACGTCCACGCCCCCATGTTCTGTGGCTCCTCCTGCGCCCACACGACTTCGCGCACCGCGCCGTACCGCGCGAGCACCGCCCGCAGCTCCGCGACCGGGAACGGGTACAGCTGGTCCACCCGCACGACCGCGACCGCCGACGGCACCTCCTGCTGCGTGAGGTCGTAGAAGGTCTTCGCCGTGCAGAGCACCACCCGCCGCACCGCGCCCGCGTCGCGCCCGTCGAGCGCGCCGTGGTCCACGACCGGCTGCCACGCGCCATCGCTCAGCTCCGTGAGCCGCGACGCCGCCGCCCGAAGCCGGAGCAGCGACTTGGGCTGCATGAGCACGAGCGGCCGCCGCGACGCGCGGTGCGCCTGGGCGCGCAGCACGTGGTAGTACTGCGCCGGCGTCCCGGGGTACGCGACGGTCATGTTCCCCTCCGCCGCGAGCTGCAGGAACCGCTCGAGCCGCGCGGAGGAGTGCTCCGGCCCGCCGCCTTCGTAGCCATGTGGCAATAAGAGCACGAGCCCCGAGTCCTGCCCCCACTTCGCGCGGTCCGCGACGAGGAACTGGTCGATGATCGTCTGCGCCACGTTCACGAAGTCCCCGTACTGCCCCTCCCACAGCGTCAGCGCGTCCGGCGCCGCGACCGAGAACCCGTAGTCGAACGCCATCACCGCCGTCTCGGTGAGCGGCGAGTTGTAGACCTCGAACGCGCCGCGGCGCTCCTTCAGGTTGGCGAGCGGCGTGTACGTGCGCCCGTCACGCGGGTCGTGGAGCACCGCGTTGCGGTGGCCGAAGGTGCCGCGTTCCGCGTCCTGCCCGGTGAGGCGGATGCTCACGCCCTCCGTGACGAGCGACGCGAAGGCGAGCTGCTCCGCCTGCCCCCACTCGATCCCACCGTTCTCGCCTAACGCCGCGGCGCGCCGCTGGAGGATGCCCGCCAGCTTCGGGTGCGGCTGGAACCCGTCCGGGTAGGCGAGCAGCTCGGCCTGCAGCGCGACGAGGCGCTCGGCCGGCACCGCGGTCGCGCGCGACGTCTCCTCCGCCGATGCGCCGTCGGCTGACGCGCCGTCGGCCGACGCGCCGTTCGCCGACGCGCCCTCCGCGTGCGTCACCTCCGCGCGCCCCCGGCCCTGCTTCATCCGCTCGTACGCCGCCTGGAACCGCGCGCGCGCCTCCTGGTCCATCCGCTCGACGTCCGCCGCCGCGAGCACGCCCTCGCGCACCAACCGCTCGCCCCACACCTGGCGCGGCGTCGGATGCGCCTTGATCGCGTCGTAGAGCGTCGGCTGCGTGAACGCGGGCTCGTCCGTCTCGTTGTGCCCCCAGCGCCGGTAGCCGACGAGGTCGATCAGCACGTCCTTCGCGAACGCCGCCCGGTACGCGGTCGCGAGCCGCACGGCCACCACGCACGCCTCGGCGTCGTCGCCGTTGACGTGCACGACGGGGATGTCGAAGCCCTTCGCGAGGTCGCTCGCGTAGTGCGTCGAGCGCGAGTCGGTCGGGTCCGTCGTGAAGCCGACTTGGTTGTTCGTGATGACGTGGAGCGTGCCGCCCACGCGGTAGCCGCGCAGCCGGTACATGTTGAGCGACTCCGCCACCACGCCCTCGCCCATGAACGCCGCGTCGCCGTGCACCGCGACCGGCAGCACCCTGGACTCGGCGCGCTCCCACGGCGCGCCCTCGACCCGCTGCTTCGCCCGGGCCTCGCCGTCGATCACCGCGCCGACGAACTCGAGGTGGCTCGGGTTGGGCGCGAGCGTGACCGCGACCTCCCGCCCCGCCACCGCGCGCCGGCCGTCGTAGCCCATGTGGTACTTCACGTCGCCCGTCTCGGTGTCGCTCGACGGGTCGGCGTGGCGCCCCTCGAACTCGGCGAACAGCGCCTCGTACGGCTTGCCTAACACGTGCACGAGCACGTTCAGCCGCCCGCGGTGCGCCATGCCGATCGCGACCTCGCGCGCGCCGCGCGCCGCGGCCTGCGCGATCGCCTCGTCGAGCATCGGGACGAGCGCGTCGGTGCCCTCGATCGAGAAGCGCTTCTTGCCCTGGAAGGCGAAGCCGAGGAAGCGCTCGAGGCCGTCGACTTCGGTGAGGCGCCCGAGCACCGCCTTCTTTTCCTCGGCCGTCAGCGGCGCCGTGACCCGCTCCTCGCGCAGCGTCTTGCGGAACCACTCGCGCTCCGCGTCCGTCGTCAGGTGCGAGTACTCGATGCCGAGCGCACCCGAGTAGCGGCGCCGCAGCATCGCGATCACGTCGGCCGCCGTGGCGAACCGCCCGTCCGCGAAGCCGAGCGCGGCCGCGGGTACCGCGGCGAGGTCGGCCTCGGTGACGCCGTGGAACTCGGGCGTCAGCTCGCGCGCGCCCGGCGGCGCGCTGCCTAACGGATCGAGCGCGACCGCCAGGTGGCCGTTCTCGCGGATCGCGTGGACCAGCGCGGCCGCCGCGGCCGTCTTCCGGAGGAGGTCGGGGTCGGCCGCGGCCGGCGTCCCGGCCGACGGCTGCACGAGTCCGGACATCGCCTCGGCCATGCCGAAGAACTGACGCCACGAGGCGTCGACGGAGGCCGGGTCGCGGCGGTACGCCTCGTAGACCTCGGCGATGTACGCGTCGTTGAAGACGCTCGTGATCGCGGTGGCAGTCATGCGGACAATTTAGCCCGCCGCCCCGCCCCCGGCGCCGAGCACGTTCGAGACGTCAGGTCGGCCGGGGCGTGGCGGCCAGATCGAGCACGCGGACGGGCCGGGGCAGACGCGTCCGGTACTCACGCGTGAACTGACGCGGGGGCGCCCCCCGAATCGAGAG
>JAABUZ0100008324.1_pt1 | contig 12227 bp, 9 predicted proteins | sample 5562091 | NCBI WGS metagenome assembly JAABUZ01 (sample SAMN12813069, study PRJNA571459) | rock metagenome | isolation source: Antarctica rocks | place: Antarctica: Victoria Land, Linnaeus Terrace sud | collected 2015-12-21
GCAACTCTTCCTGCGTCTCAATCAATTCGGCCACCACTTGATTCAGTTTTTCCGTCAGCCAAGTGACTTGCTCGTCGGTTGTCATCTCTGTCAGTTTATCAGAAAGGTCAAGTCTGAACCGTTACACCAAGATATGTGTCAATTCTCCTCCCGATAATTTTCGTTTCCTTGCAGGCGCAGAAATTATCGGGATTCAAAATTGAACTTCTCTATTTCCGATGGATAAAGCTTTCACAGAACGTGTGAATGAACCATTGATTTTGTGATTGACGCTCGATCCCTAAAACGGAGAGCACATCTGCTAACCCTGGTACCTGCCACCTAAGGGAAACTGATCCCAGGGATTTTCGTTGGCCGTAATCCGGTAGCCATCGGGATCAGCAAAGACGAAGGTGCGTCCAAAGGGGCCATTGTAGGGTGCTTTGATGATAGTGACTCCAGCCGCATCCAATTTGGCCCACAACGTATCGATGGAATCGCAGTCGATCCAGAGCGCCATACCCCAGCCCGGCTGCGGTGCTTCATCTAGGTTCACTTTTGCTTCGCTGAGCGCAAAAGGAATCGTGCTGGAATCGAAGAGGACAAAATCGGGGGTGTTGAAGCGTGGATCGATGGTTAGACCCAGCATATCCGTGTAGAACACACGCGAGGCGGAAAGGTTGCGCACCTGTAAACTGATAAAATCGGGTCCAAGTAGCTTTGCCATAGGTTTTCTTCCTTTTAAACTCAAACAAACGGCGAATGTGTGCATCAAACGTGGTGAACTTATAGTATTTCCAATAATGAGTGAGACCTTTACAGAGCTTACATTATGCATACCTTTTACTTCATTTTACTTTGCATCACACCTCCTCTCCTATGGGTAATAGGACAGGGACGAAGCCTTCGCCGGGTCTATAATCCGGCGATTGGTGGCGGAAGTAGGTATTGTACAGTTGAGCGTAATGACCCCCGCGCTTCATGAGCACATCATGGCTTCCCTCTTCGACGATACGCCCCCGGTCAAGGACAATGATGCGGTCAGCATAACGGATTGTCGAGAGGCGATGAGCGATGATAATTGAGGTTCGATGTGCTAGAACAGTGTCCAATCCCTCTTGAATTTGTGCCTCGGTCAGCGGATCAACACTAGCGGTGGCCTCATCGAGAATGATAATGGACGGATTTTGCAGCAGAACACGAGCGAGTGCGACAAGTTGACGCTGACCCATAGAAAGTGCTTTACCAGCCTCACCAACAAGAGTTGCGACACTGTCTGGTAGTGCCTCTAGCCAATCACCATTGCCAATACGCCGCGCTACCTCCAACACTTCTTCATCACTTGCTTCTGGTCGCGCATACCGGATGTTGTCCGCGATTGTACCAGAAAACAGGAAGGGAACTTGTGGCACAATGCCAAGTAGACGATGATACGCAATCAGATCAAAGCTGCGAATGTCGCGCCCATCTATGAGCAACTGCCCACCTTGAAACTCATAGAAGCGCGAAACCAGCCTGCCAAGACTGGATTTACCTGCTCCTGTATGTCCTACCAGCGCGATAGTTTCACCCGCTTTAATTGTAAGGTTGAAATCCGCGAGTACTGTCTGTCGATCATCATAGCTAAAGAAAACATTCTTGAATTCGATCTTGCCGTGCAGTTGCGCTATCGATTGCTTGTCGTTTTGATGTACACGTGGCTCCGCATCTAGCAGAGCAAAGATACGTTCACTGGCAGCTAAACCAAGCTGGAACTGACTCCAAAAGGATGCGATACTTGTCAGTGGAAACCAGAGTAGACCGATAGCCTGTACGAACAGGAACCATTCACCAATTGAAATGCTATGTCCAAACACACTTTGACCACCAAAGTAAACCACAACGGTTGTACCAAGATTGGCGATGAGCAGCAGAATGGGGAAGACACCGTTGTAGATAAAGCCTGAGCGCACACTTACCTGATAGGCTTGCTCATTCACCTTCTTGAACTCGTCGTACATGTTCTGCTCTTGTCGAAAGTTTTTAGCGACAGTGATGCCGCTAATTATCTCCTGTACGTTGGCATTGACACGACCACTTGAGCGCTGTGAACGTTGCGTCGATGTACGAGCAATCCGGCGAAAGGCCAGCGCGACAAACACAATAGCAGGTGCAATTGTAAAGGCCAGCAATGCAAGCGTTACATTTCTTGAGAAGAGGACTATCGCGACCAGAAAGAATAGCAAAACCTGGCTAAGCAAGTTAAGTGTCAATGTGACAACAGTTGCGAACTTTTCTGTATCGGAGGTGACGCGACTGACAATCTTGCCCGATGAAAACTCATCGAAGAATGACATGTCACGTTCCATGACCGCGTTAAAGGCATCGGTCTGTATCTGCAACACGACATCACCAACTGCCTTCGCACTGTACCATTGTCGGAACAAGTTGCAGGTCCACTAAAGAATACCTGATACCAGGATAAACACGACGAGCAAGATAGCTGTTCGCGTGGCTGTTGAAGACGTAAGCGCATCAAGACCTTGTGATACAAGCAGAGGGAAGGCGGTGTCGAGCAGTGAACTAAGTACAATTAGCACCGTCAAAAAGACAATAATTCTCGTCTTGGGTCGAAAGTAGTGGGCAATGCGCACTACGAGTTGACTGTCCTTGTATGTCCGGTCATATGCCTCGGCATCCAGACCATCCATAATGAAGCCCATGTGTACTCTCTCCTTATTCGCCGCCAACGGCAGTTGCGGTAGGTACAGATGCAACAAATTCTACAGATGTTGCAGATAGTGGAGGTGTCACAGTGCGTTCGCGTGGCACGAAGATGCGTCGGTAAGTCTCGCTTCTTTGCATAAGTTCGTCATGTGTTCCTTGATCAACGATCTCACCACGCCGCACAACAAGAATGTTGTCCGCCCAGCGAATTTGTGAGAGCCGATGCGTGATGAGTAATGTTGTACGACCCTCTAAAAGACGCCGAATCGCTTTTTGTATTTCGTCTTCTGTAGCACTATCAATTGCACTGGTAGAGTCATCCAGAATGAGAATGCGCGGATCGGTCAGTAGAGCACGCGCAATAGCAATACGCTGGCGTTGCCCACCGGAAAGGGTGACGCCGCGCTCACCAATCTCCGTCTCATAGCCTTCCTTAAAGCTACTGATGAACGCATGTGCCTGTGCATCTTTGGCGGCCCTCTCAATTGCCTCCCGTGTCGCCTTCTGCCCCAGGCCATAGCTAATATTGTCGGAGAGCGAGCGTGAGAAGAGGAAAATATCCTGTTCGATAGTCGAGACCTGCGAACGCAATGCATCAAGATTCCACTCGCGTACATCGACGCCATCAACGAGGACGCGTCCTGAATCGACATCATAGATACGATTGACGAGCTTCGTCATTGTGCTTTTCCCGGAGCCAGTCTGCCCAACAATTGCTATAGTTTGACCCGGCCTAGCATGGAAGGAGACATTTTTCAGGACGGGCGTGTTCCCATAGCTGAAGGTGACATTCTCAAAGACGATATCACCATGCATCTCTTCACGGAAACCACCCTCGTTCTCGTCCAACTCGGTCTCTTCACGCATCAGCGTCAGAATGCGCTCGGCACCCGCAACTCCTAGCTGTACAAGGCTAAAGCTCCAGATCGACATGAAGGCGGGAAAGCGAATGATCGCCATCAAACCCATATAAGAGACAAGGCCACCGACAGAAAGTTGATGTTGTGATAAGAGGTAGAGTCCATGTAAAAACGCTCCTGCGAGAGCAATCGCTGCGAGTAGCGTTGGTAGATAACGTCCCTGTATCTGTCCATTTTTTACAAAGTAGTCGCAGTAGCGTGAGGCATTATAGCGAAACTTCCGCTGCTCTTGCCCCTCTTGACCTGTTGCCTTGACGACCTCGACGCCTGAAACCGCTTCATTCAGGACCGCGTTCATCGTGCCGAACTGTTCACGCATACGGTTAGAGATTGGGTTGAGCTTGCGCGAGTAATCACGAAGCGCGATGAGGAATAGAGCCACAAAAAGTAATGGGGCGAGTAGGAGTTGTGAGTTGATGAAGGCGATAAAAACCATCGGCACCGCAAGGGCAGTAAACGAATCGAAGATGATATCGAAGCCCGGCACAACCATATCACTAAGCTGCGTTATGTCGTTAGAGGCACGCGCCATCACATCGCCAACGCGCTGTCGATTATGAAAGGTCTGACTCTTGCTCAACAAACTCAGGTAGAGTTCATCGCGTGAGTCGCGTGCAAACCGTTTGCCGAGTATCTCCGCCGAAAGCCGTGCGGTCAGGTCCGTCACGCCAGTAAGCGCGATAACGACGAGTAGACTAAATACAACGGTTAGCAGTTGAGCATGGTTATTGTGACGTACAGCGTCGAAGGCGACACCTGTAAGTGATGGAACCGCAGCGTTAAAGATATTCGCCAGGATAGCAGTAATCATGAAACGCAACACGACAAATTTGTAGCGCACAAGATGCGAGACAATCCAACGTGTAGGTGTTGCACGATTATACAGGTATTCATCTGCGGCAGTAAATTCGCGTTTTAGCAAGAGGAACCTCCATGCAGGGGCTATCGAACGGGTGAGAGTTGCGTTGCTATTTATGTTACAGAACAGTGTACCATAACTATCCTGACACCTTGTGTCATAATCTCACAGGCATTATGGTAGTATTGTAGATGACATTATGGAATGAGGAGATCACCATGGTCTCTCTTTAGCATCAAGAAGGATATACAATGGTATGCGTGCAGACCGCTTGCTATCACTATTAATGCTACTACAAATTAAGGGACGCGCAACAGCACAGGAATTGGCGGAGAGACTAGAGGTTTCGGAACGCACCATTTATCGTGATATCGAGGCTTTGAGTATTGCTGGTGTCCCAGTGTATGCAGAACGTGGTCCTGGAGGCGGTTGTATGCTTGCCGAGGGCTATCGCACAAACCTTACGGGTCTCAATGAATCTGAGGTACGTACACTCTTTATGCCTGGAATAGCTGGTCCTTTGACCGATCTTGGTGTAAGCAAAGAGCTAGAGACGGCTCTCCTCAAGCTGCTTGCCGTGCTCCCTTCTACTCACCAGAGAAACATTGAGCGTACACGGCAACGCTTATATATGGATGCCGTTGGTTGGTACCATTCCAACGAAGCCGTCCCATTCCTGCAAACGCTCCAAAGTGCTGTATGGCAAGATCGTAAAGTGCTATTGACATATCGTAAAAGTAATGGAGAAGCTATCGAGCGTATCATAGACCCGCTCGGCCTGGTTGCTAAAGCAGGGATATGGTACATGGTGGCGGTCTCACACGACGAGCTACGGGTCTTCCGTGTATCGCGTGTTCGGAATGTTGAGCCTCTTGATGAGCAATGTCAGAGGCCAGAAGGTTTTGATCTCGAACATTATTGGGCAACATGGAGTCGTAGTTTTCAGAGCAGTCGACCCACCTATCCGGTCAAGGTACGCATCTCACCTATTTTTGTTCCCCTTCTACCACAGATTATGGGTGAGACAATACATAACCGTATCGAAGCAGCAGGACCACCTGATGTAGAGGGTTGGTTAACGATACCCCTGACATTCGAGACATTAGAGCATGCTCGTGGCTACATTCTCGGTTTTGGAACGATGGTAGAGGTGCTCGAACCACTAGCGTTACGCACAAGCATCAAACAGTTCGCGGCAGGCATTGTAGAATTCTATAAAGAACGAGAGAAAGAATAAAAAGCAAAGTATGCAGGAATTGACTTCACTAATTCCTGCATACTCTGCTCTCTCCCACTTAAAAATTAAGAGACGCTCACGTTATGCTGTGAAAATGCTTTGCGGCAGGAATGCGCCAACCAACCAATGCGGCATGTCCACGACTTCACAAAGCTTCAAATCGACGGCAACGCTACAGAGCATATAGGCATCGGGACGTGAGAGGCCGTATGTACTTTGTAAATGCTCGATCATATGACGAACTGCGTTTCGAGTAGCCTCAACCATATCTGGCCCGATGCCATCGGTTACATAGTATGGTGCAGTATTGGTACGCGGAATTAACGGGCCGCTTGTGAGAAATTGTGGCTCTGGAACATGTATATCTTTACGTACCGTCAAACGCACTGTTGCACGCATCGGTGTTTCGATAGCTGTACCACAAACCTCACCGTCTCCCTGTGCCGCATGCCCATCACCAAGAGAGAAGAGCGCTCCTTGCACTTCCACTGGCAAAAAGAGTTTAGCACCTTTTGTCAGGTGTTTGGTATCCATATTGCCACCATGACGATAGGGGGGAATGGTTGAAAGAGCACCAGCGGCAGCAGGTGCAAGTCCAATTTCACCACAGAATGGGGCTAAGGGAATACGAATACCAGGGGCAAACTCGCCCCAGCCATCTGCTCCCCCTTCCAGGTGCCAAATCTTTAGTGCCGCTTCTGGAAATTCGTCGGCCAGCAAACCAAAGCCAGGAATAACAGCTGTCCAGCCCCAGTTCGCTGGTTGTAGGTCAAGAAAATCTACCTGCAACGAATCGCCAGGTTCTGCGCCTTCAACATAAATTGGACCATTCACCTGATCGACGCGAGCAAAATCGAGGGTGTGAATAGCTTCGACAGTGCTGTCTGGTCCAATCTGTCCTCCGGCGGCATCAAGAAGATCAAATTCGATCTCTTCTCCTGATTGGATGGTTGCTATCGGGGAAATACTGTTATCCCAGGCAAGATGGAACTGGTTACGATGTACATGAATAGTGCGTCCTGTTTTTGCTGTATCAGTCATAGCGTAGTTACAATCCTTTCATGTAATGAAACTAGGGTCCTAAAGCGGAAAAACGGCTGTATAGTTCAGACCCAATTGTGTCAAAGGTATCACCCCTTACAAGCTGTTAGTCTGCTACCTCTGCTACCTCTGTCCCTTCACCATATACTTTATTGCCCAATGCTAATATACGTGGAGCACGTACACGGAGCAGGACAACAATAATCAAGCCAATAACAAACCAGGCGATGCAAATTGGAACCGCATAACTCAGTGGAGCAGCTTGATATGGCGGCACCAACAAAGGAACTACTTGAGAGTAGATAACAGCAGCCAGCACGAGAACTGGAATAATTGGCACAATGACGTGGCGCAACACGTTGAATTCCGCGCGATGTTCACGATAATAAAAGAAAGGGACGGAGATACAGGTTGCAATGTATACCAGGACAATCGGAATAGTGATAATCGTGCCGATAAAGGCAAAGCCTGTCACCGTCCCATACAGCAATCCAGGTATAAGCGTGGCGATGAGCGCGACAACCATGGTGAGAATAATGGCAACATCAGGTGCTTGAAAACGATTCGTGTGTGAGAGCGTGGTAGGCAAGGTACCGATACGTCCCATTGCAAAGAGTACACGTGACGCGGCAATCACACCGGAACTCGCGTTTGCGAGCGCACTATTAAGAATAGCGAAAATGACGATCAGGTCAAACGGTCCCCATACTTTTTTCGCTAAGGTATCCCAGGGATTGGGATCGCTGCCATACGTTTTCGTGATAGCTTGAATACCCCAACCAATTACTCCCGCGTAAGAGCAAAACACGTAGAATATGCCAATCAAGACAGCAGAGAACAATACCGCCTGTGGTACGACGAGGCGCGGGTTACGAGACTCCTCGGCAAGAGTTGCTGACGACTCGAAGCCAGAGAAGGCAAGAAAGACAAAGGTCATGCCATAGAAGATACCTTGCCAACCGCCGAGGCCACCTTGCGTACTGAATGCAGGAGTGAAGACGGCTCCAGTATTGCTACTGCCCGACGTTACAATCAGCCATATAGCAAGAATAGTAAAAATGCTAATCTCGATGGCACCCAAAATGACATTTGCATCTGCTGAAACCTTAATTCCAGCGTAGGTCAGGAAAAATACAATGATCGCGAAGACAACCGACCATATAGCCCACCCATTGGCACCAAGCGAGAGATGAAAGAGATTTTTCATAAATGAGTCCATCACAGGCCCAAGCACAAGCAGTTGCAACGGCACAATGAGTAGGTAGGCAAGATTAAACAGCCAGCCGGTCATCCAACCTGTAGAGGTGCCAAGTGAACGACTGACATACGTGAAGTATCCGCCTGCGGAAGGCAAGTGTTTCGCGAGGGAGCCAATGTTTAACGCGATCAATGCACATACAATGAGCGCAATGAAGACTGCGAGTGGCAATGATGCGCCAGTGTAAGGAATCGCTGCACCGAGACTGAATGCTACGGCTGACGCTGGGGCCATCGTCGTAATCGATTGGAAAAGGACTCCAGGGAGTCCAATACTGTTTGGCCGTAAGGTTGCTTGTCCTTCGGCAGATGGAGTTGTCTCAGTAGACACGGGTATGCTCCTTCATAAAAATATGGACAATAAAATTCCATTCTATGCATCTCAATACGGTCGAGACGACATAGAATTCAGAGATACGTGTGTACATATCTCCGCTTAGATGCCTTCTCTGTGTACCAAGGAGGCAAAAATAAGATATATTGATACTATTACATCCAAACGCCCAAGTCAAGAAATGTGTGTTTTCAGAGCTTTTTGAAAATTGTTGTAAAGTACGTTGTGGAGCAAACTCCTATTCGGGGGTTGAGTATGAACGGACCTGAAAACCACGTTAAGGGCTTGTAGACCTTGGTAGAGGTGAAAACGGACGTTATTCCACATACAATCTGGACTGTGTTATACTTTTTATTACTATCACAACCTGTATATGCTTTGTGGAGAAGAGTCTCAAAAAGCGTATGTGGACGGACCGCCACATACGCTTTTTGACCAGTGAAAGAACAGGTCGTTATGAGACGCTCAGGCTGGGTACCACCAGGATAACGATTGCAACGAGTAAAATCACAACCAAGTTATGGGTCAAACTACTCTTAGCGCGCATCAAATGACATGCTTTTCTGAATTGAACCGTCCTGTCGAGAAACGCTCAATCCCCAAATCACTCACATCAATGGTGTGGGCTTGCCCGTCCAGAATAAACTCGCTGATGATCATCCCTGTGGCCGGACTCTGCATAAATCCGTGACCGCTAAAGCCTGTTGCGACAAGCAAATTCTCCATCCCTGAGATAGGCCCCAGGATCGCATTGTGGTCAGGTGACATCTCGTACAATCCCGCCCACCCGTGATGAATCCGTGCCTGCTCAAGGAGTGGAACACGCTTGACGGCATCTTCCACCACCGTATTGAGCCATTCCCAATTCACCGTGGTGTTGAAACTGTAGGGTTCGTGTTGGTCACTTGCCCCAAGCATGAAGCCTGATCCTTCTGGTCGAAAGTGGAAGGTGTTTGGCATTTCAATCGTCATGGGAGCATCGTGCGGAATCGCATCAAAGGGGTCGGTGGTAAAACACATACGGCGCAGTGGGTGGACGGGAATCTCGACACCTGCCAGACGACCAAGTTCGCCACTCCATGCTCCAGCACAGATGACGACGATACCTGGCGAGAAGCTTCCTCGATTGGTCTCAACCGTCACAATCCGCGCCCCCTTGCGTGTGATTGCAGAGACAGCGGCTCCTTCGACGAAGGACGCACCCAGGCGCCTTGCCTGTGCCGCAAACGCTTGTGTCACTTCATGAGGACTGCCGTAGCCATCCGTGGGACAGTAGGTGGCTCCTGCTACATCGTTCACCGAGAGCCACGGCCAGCGGGTTCCTACCTGTTCTGCTGTGAGCACCTCAACCGGGAGCCCCAGGCCCTGCTGGAAGGTGGCCGCCTGCTTAAAGGTCGTGAATGCTTCTTTCGTCGAGAGCAGAAAAAGATACCCAACTTGATGGAAGTCGACCCCACCTGCATCAGGAGGAAGTTCTAATCGTTCATGAAAATGCTCAAAAAAATCGACAGAATACATCGCCATCCGCACGTTGGACTCGCAGGAAAACTGCTGCCGAATCCCGCCAGCCGCTTTTGCGGTCGAGCCAGTGCCAATCGTATTTTTCTCGATGACGACCACATTGCGACAACCACGCCGGGTCAAGTGATAGGCAATACTGCAGCCAATGACTCCACCCCCAATAATCAAAACATCAGGCGATCGGGAAAATGTCTCTCTCTGTTCACTCATAGCTGTGTCGGCATCACTTCCTATTTCCTCCTCGCAACAGGGGAAGAAGGGAAGCCGATGCTCATTTCCTTTCTGATTTGTGAGTTTGACGATCCTTATTGGAAGTATAGAGGTAAAAGAGGGGAAAAGGAAGGAAAAAGCAACGGTGTTTCGGGCTAAGGCCAAAAAATGAGCTGAGCAGTACGGCTGGCTTGCCATGCCTTTTCGCACAGTATACTCCGGCCGCAAAGCACCTCTCTGTATCACGTTGTATACCCCGCATTCGAAAAGCCTCCAATCCAATAAATAAGTGGTCTTGACGTGGCATGTAAAGTATAGCATGCTAGAACGAGGAGAACGGAATAATGCAGATAGACGCAACGGGAATGGTTCTGGCAGAACAAATTGGGCAAGTGCTGGCAATTGGATTTGATACACTCACGCCTCCACAGGAGACTATTGACCTCATTCAAAAATATCATGTGGGCAATATTATTCTTTTCAGGCGCAACATACACGATGCCCAGCAGGTATACGAACTCACGCAGTATTTGCAACGTCTCGCACGCGAAGCAGGTCATCGTCGCCCACTATTCATTATGGTTGACCAGGAGAATGGTATGGTGCGCCGTTTTGGAAAAAGCCTGACTCTATTTCCAGGGAACATGGCGTTAGGTGCGATGAATTCGGAGCAAATCGCCTACGATATTGCGTTAGCAACGGGTCGCGAACTCAAAGCACTTGGTATCAACATGAACCTCGCACCGGATGTTGATGTGAATAATAATCCCGCCAATCCTGTTATCGGTGTACGCTCGTTTGGCGAAGACCCTCAGCAGGTCGCACGTCTCGGCATAGCCATGCTAAAGGGCTATCGTGAAGCTGGAATAATTACCACACTCAAACATTTCCCCGGTCATGGCGACACCACCGTTGACTCTCACCTGGCCTTACCCGTCATTCCCCATCCGTTAGAGCGGCTTGCGACATTAGAACTACTACCATTCAAGCGCGCAATTGAGGCCGGAGCTGATAGTGTTATGATCGCGCATCTGTACATTTCAGCGTTCATGCAAGACGAGAGAGTACCTGCTACCGTCTCACGGGCTATCGTGACAAACCTGCTTCGTGAGCAATTGGGCTTTCGGGGCTTGATTGTCTCTGACTGCATGGAAATGCGTGCCATCTCGGATGTCGTGGGGACCGAACAGGGTACCGTCAAGGCACTACAAGCGGGTATCGATCTTGTATTAGTTTCTCATCACTACACGCCTCAACGAGGCAGCATCGATGCAATACATATAGCGATTCAGGACGGCACGTTGTCCAGGGAAAGAATTCGCGATGCGGCAGAGCGTGTCTTACAGCTCAAGGCACGAACACTCTCCTGGGACACGTTACCGGACGGACAAGCTCTCGCTGAAATTGGCTCTGAAGCACATCAACAATTGCGGGATCGTGCCTATGAACGCTCGACGACACTCGTGCGAGATACACAGGGACTTATACCACTACGCCTACAGGCAGAGCAACGTCTCCTGTTACTCTTTTTGCAACTAACCACTTTTAGCCGGGCAGTAGACATGGATTTCCCCGGTGACGCACTCGTAGAAAATATTCAAAAGCATCATGAGCAGTTAGACATAATGTTTCTCGCACCTCAACCAGCACAACAGAAGTATGAAGCCGTTTATCAAGCAGTAGCAAAGGCCGACGTTGTGATCGTGGTGACAGCGAACGCCAACCAGGACTCATATCAGGGTCAACTCGTACAGCGACTGCTTCAGATGGGAAAACCCATGATTGGTATCGCGGCATACAATCCCTACGACCTGCTAGCATTTCCAGAACTAGGTACCTATCTCGTCACCTATGAATACACTCAACCAGCATTCGCCGCAGTCGCGCGTGTGCTCTTTGGCGAACAACGTGCTATAGGACGCTTACCTGTGAGCCTGCCTGGACTCTATCCACTTGCTCTATAGAAGTTTAAGTTAGGGTGATACTTGTCAGACAAGAAATATTGAACAAAAAAACCAACGGGCGAGCACAAGGCACATTGACTCCAACAAAATAGGAAAGGGGGTTGCCAAAACGGGAAAAAACGAGGAAAATCCTAGTAGATCAACTTTTCCAAGAAAGGATTTCCTCGTATGTCAGATCCTACCGCATTGGCGTTAGCAA
>JAABUZ0100008325.1_pt1 | contig 12226 bp, 13 predicted proteins | sample 5562091 | NCBI WGS metagenome assembly JAABUZ01 (sample SAMN12813069, study PRJNA571459) | rock metagenome | isolation source: Antarctica rocks | place: Antarctica: Victoria Land, Linnaeus Terrace sud | collected 2015-12-21
GCAACTCTTCCTGCGTCTCAATCAATTCGGCCACCACTTGATTCAGTTTTTCCGTCAGCCAAGTGACTTGCTCGTCGGTTGTCATCTCTGTCAGTTTATCAGAAAGGTCAAGTCTGAACCGTTACGCCAAATCATCAACATCTGTAGAGAAGTCAACGGCTTTGATGATCCTTGGCACGTACCGCGCTGATGCTTTATCAGATGCTCCCGCCTTGAGCCACCTGTTATTGCAGTTGCACGCACATCGCCATGCCTATGATCTAGACCTCACGCCTCTGCCTTTTCATGAGCACAAATGCTTGGTCAATAGTATTCTTGGCCAAGTCGTCTCTGAAGAGTTTATCCAATTTCTCTATACCTGGGATGAGGGCAATCCATTGTTTACTGAGGAATTGTTAGGCTCGATGGTCGCCACAGGACAACTTCACTGGAAGCAGAATGCATGGCATATCTCGACGAGCACACGACCACATCTACCTCTTTCTTTAGCTGCTGCGATTCTAGAACGCCTCGCGAAATTACCCGCCGACGATCAAGAGGTACTGGCCAATGCTGCTGTGATTGGGCGTACCTTCGATTTTTCCTTGCTGGCTACTCTCTCTGGAATGGACGAGCGCGAACTGGTAAGCGTGTTGCGTCGAGCAGTTAGCATGCAATTGATCAGTGAAGCCAGCAATACTCAGCTTTCCACCTCAACAAAGATGAATCAGGAGCGTTACCAGTTTCATCATGCCCTGATTCGTGAGGCGATTTACGACCCGATGTTGGCTCCTGAACGCCGCTTGAGGCATCGCACCGTAGCGGAAACGCTCGAACGGATGGTACGTACTCCTCCTGCGAACACGACAAACTCTACCAAGTGGGTAGAGGATGTTGCCCGACTCCTGGCCGAACACTACTGGCAGGCAGGGCTACCAGAAGAGGCGCGACCCTACGCCTTACACGAGGCCGAATGCGCTAGTCGCGTCTTCGCTTTCCGTGAGGAACGCTACTACTTGAATATGGTGCAGGCAAGTCTCTCTGAGGATAGTCCTGAACGCATAGATTTGCTGCAACGCATGGGCATGCTCAGCCTCGGCATTTATGACCTAACGGACGCGCTTCACTGGCTGACGCTTGCAAAGGCCAGTTATCAGCGCATCGGACACCAGAGTCAGGCGTTGCAAGTGATGGCCAATCTCCTCTTTGCTAACTGGTTTCTCGCCAATGGATTTGTGCCAGCACTCTTAGCGGAGATAGAAAACGCGGCTGAGGTTGTTTTTGCTCATCTTGATCCTGCCAGTAGAAATGTGGGAACCCTGACAGCGGCAGCACTTATTGCGCACTATTATACAGTTCATAGTCAGTATAGTCGTTCGGTACGATGGCTTAGGCGGTGTTTTGCCCTGTATGAAGCACTCGACGATCCACGCAAAGTTCCAGCAATTCAGTTGTGCTACATAACTCGTGGCTGGTATAAGGGTCACCATACACATAATTTCGAGGAGAGTATAGACGAGATACTTCATGCGATCAATGTTGCAGGCCAATATAGCTTGCCTGAAGTGATTATGATCGGTCATACAACGCTTGCATATATGTTGATCAATTGGGGACGCATTGTTGAAGCCGAGCAGGTCCTAGCGCAGGCCGCAGAACACGAAGAGCGTTCCGGCACACTGCTTCCATCCTTTCTTCTTGGCTGGCAGTGCTTCTTCTCAGGGAATCAATGGGAGCGTGGGATTCAACGATTGCAAAGGGACATTGAACGGTTGGATCGACTGCACGTTTTCTATCTTGCTGCTTCGGCTCGAGTTGTCCTGGCTCATCTATTGCTTGCTAGAAATGAACTGGCAGAAGCCGAGATGCATCTTCAAGCTGCTCAACCTGCTCTAGAAGCAAATAACGAATATAATTATCTTACTCTATTGTGGTGGGGGCTGGCTAAGCTGTGTACTTCACGAGGGAATCTTTTGCAAGCCCAAAAGGAGTACGAGCGCATCATGAATCGCTGGAAAAGCACTGAAGACGTCCTCCTGATCCTCCCAATATGGTTGGATGGCATCGTGTTGTTTGCTGATACAGGCAATCGCGTGAAAGCGCGACAGTGGCTGGCCGAATTCGAGCGTGTGATGCAACAGACAGATAACCCAATTGGCGTAGCTGCGCTTTTGGAAGCGCAGGGAACTGTGCATGTAACTGAAGGAAAGATGGAGCAGGCGATACAAGAACTGCGGCAGGCAGTCGAGGCCTGGGACAAACTGAAGCGAGGCTATCAGCATGCTCAGGCATCACAACGTCTTGCCAGGGTACTTCTGAGGTGGGCCAATAGAGGAGCATTAAAGCGAGTTGTAAAACAAGCGGCGCGCGAGCAGGCCGAGCTGCTACTAAATAAGGCAGTTGCTGTCTATGAACGCTTAGAGATTCCCAGTGGTGTTGAGGCCGTCCAAGCCATGCGAGTCAGTACTCGGCTAGACGCCCAGCAGAAACGTCGCCATACATTAGAGACACGCCAACCAGAACAGGGGTTGACGCAGCGGGAAATACAGGTGTTTATCCACCTGGCTGCTGGGAAAACAAACAAAGAGATCGCCACCGTCTTGAGTCTGAGCATTGGGACAGTGGGGCTCCACGTCAGCCATATTCTGACCAAACTAGGCTGTGAAAATCGCACACAGGCCGCTGCCTACGCCATTGCAAAAGGCTGGGTGAAACATCAGGAGCCCATGTGAAAGTCGGTTGTCAGGGTATTGTCAACTTGGTAGTGACATAAGTCAGGGTAATTGCATCTAAATAATCTCATCAATAAGGAAATCACATCATGAGGAGGTGATACAATATGGTCTAAAAAGCCGGAGATGTTGAGATGGAAGAAGTCGAATTGCAAGACCTTTCTCCCCGATCCAACCTGTCTGCACCTGGCTTGCATTGAAATGAATGAACAGATGATTACTGCTGTTGTCACCACAGCTGCAGTAGAAGCGCTTTGCCCATTGTGCCAGTGCCATTCGACGCGCATTCATTCTCGCTACACCCGACTGGTCGCTGACCTCCCCTGGATGGGCTGTGCTCTGCGATTGGAATTGCATTCGCGCCGCTTCTTTTGCCTCAATGCCCACTGTCCTCGCCAGATTTTCACCGAGCGCTTCCAGGCGTGGTTGCTCCCTATGCAAGGCGCACAAGTAGGCTCACGGATGTGTTCACCCTCATTGGATTTGCGTTGGGAGGAGAGGCTGGCAAACGCTTCGTCATAGGCATGAGTCTCTCAAGCAGTCCTGATACCCTGCTTGGACTCATTCGCGCCCAGCAAGATCGTCAAATCCCTACGCCACGAGTTCTGGGTGTCGATGATTTCTCGTTTTGTAAGCGGAGAACTTACGGAACCATCTTGGTCGATCTGGAACGGCGAGTGCCAATTGAGTTGCTTCCAGATCGAGAAGCAAGCAGCTTGGCAACGTGGTTAGAGGAGCATCCAGGTGTGGAGATTATTCGTCGTGATCGTGGTGGTCCGTATGCTGATGGTGCCAGAAAGGGAGCACCTCAGGCACAACAGGTAGCCGACCGCTGGCACCTCCTCTCGAACCTCAGCGAAACCATGAAAAGCTTCTTTCTCAAGAAACAATCGCTGCTCAAATCCCTGGTTCAAAAGCCATCGGAGGACATTTCTAAGAAAGAGGCTTCCCAACTTGGTCCCTGATATGCTGAAATGGCTTTGAGCAAACGTCAAGAAGCAAAGAGCGTCCAACTCCAACAAGAGCGAGTAGAACGGTACCACCAGATACAGACTCTCTTTGCCAAAAAGGTAGACACAGCGACCATCGCCCGACAGGTTGGCATCAGCCGTCAAAGCGTGTATTCCTACCTGAAAATGACAGAGCCACCCGCAAGGACACGGATTCATCCTCAGTACAAACCCCTTATTGACCCCTACAATGAGCATCTGGTCAAGAGATGGAACGATGGCTGTAAAAATGCCCAGTCGGTCTATCGAGAAATCAAAGAGCAGGGCTACACTGGCTCAGATCAGCCGATTGTACGCTTCTTGGCTCAGTTTCGGGAGAAGAAAGATCTGCGTAAGTTCAAACAGGTCAATCCTTCAAACGAACCCTCTGTCAAGGCTGCTTCAAGACGGCCACCAACGGCTTCCCAAGTCGCTCATTGGACTACATTTAAGGAAGAGCAGCGTTTGGACTGGCAGCAGAAGTATCTGACGCAACTGTGTGAGGCTGATCCGCAGATGCGAGAGGCATATGAACTGATTGAGGACTTTACCACGATGCTGCGCGAGCGACAAGCAGAACGCTTGGATCCATGGCTCCAAAAAGCCGAAGCGCAGGGTATCGCAGAACTACGCAGCTTTGCGCTCTCGCTCAAACGTGACTATGACGCAGTAAAAGCTGGGCTGACGCTCGCTTGGTCTCAAGGTCCTGTTGAATGTTCATCGACTGAAACTGCTCAAGCGGCAAATGTATGGAAAAGCAAGCTTCCAAACCTTACGGAAGCGGGTGCTTCAGTGTTCTTAGTAAAAGCCATCAAGAGGAACACAGCCCCGAATCATCAAAAGTTCGGGAGACCCACAAGGTCATGAGTCGGTTTGGGGCATAGGCAGATGGCAGCAAAAGTTGGTCAGGTTATTTCCGTGAGTCTCCTTAGCCCTCCTTCTCACCTTGATTGTCTTAGCGTAATTGACCGGTGAGGTGACGATGAGCGGGGTGGTCGATTGGGTTCGTCTTCGTCACGGGTGGCTCAATCATACTCTTGGTCTCACGCGAACCTGCTGGCCGTGTTTCTCCACCTACACGTATGCATTGGGGAAATTAGACTTGCAACTCTCACCCGCCTAGAAACCGTGCGTCGCTGTGCGGAGGAACCCTCTCGCTTGCTCACTCAGGAGGGACACGCTCACACCTGTCATCTTGCCTTTGACGGAAAAGCTCTGTGAGGCACGAGTGGCCACGACGCGGCCCATCAGCCACCTGTCCATGGGTGTGCGTTTTATGAAGTGGCGACCGGAAATGTGGTTGCACAACGCGAAGTGGGTAAGTATGAGAACGAGATCAGTGCCGTCAAGGAGATGCTGACTCCCACCTTGGTCAAAGGAAGACTCATCAGTGCTGATGCGATGCATACGCAACGTCTGTTTTGCCAAACCGTGACGCAGTACGAAGGGAAGTATTTGCTCATTGCGAAAGACAATCAACCCACGATGCGTGAGGACTTAGAACTCTTTTTTGAAGACCCTGAGGCTCAGCGCAACGAATGGGAGACGTTCAGTAGCCTAGATGCTTCCAAGCACCTCATGCGGGGAAATGGTGCGATAAGCCCACGGGTTGCACAACCTGTTTTACCTCATCAGTGAAGTGGCTTTTAACCGTCCTTCGTTGCTATCGTGTCTCTTTAAGTGCCTATCCGAATAAACCGATAATGGGGTGACAACATCTTTCTTCTGGACTGTGAATACATTCACACTTTTTCTGTGCATTAGATCACATACATGTCCTTTCCCGAATGGTAGACTCGCAGCATTATAGACGATAGTGCAGCTTTTACATTGTCCCTGTAAATCAACTCCTTACCTTCACCTCTCCTCGTTTACAGAACCACGCGAACAAGGTATCACAGTTGAGGACGAGAAATCCATAGCGAGGAAAATGCTCATGAAAATACCATTGAAAACGTTGATGAAAATACTATTGTGCAGGAAAGCCTTGCCCCTACATATTCTGGCTGGGTGTTGGCTTGTTTTCCTGCTCGTTGCCTGTGGCTCCGCAACAACGGCGACACAAGCACCTACGCTATCGCCAACGGCGGCGACACAAGCACCTACGCTAACGCCAACGGCTACGAAGGCACTTACATCTCCACCGGCGAAGCTGGTACTCACATTTGAGTGTAAAGGTGATTTTAACCCCAGCGGTACTTATGAGAAAGTCTGTGTGCGTACGTCGCCTGGCGCTTCGCTCACGATTAAAGTGACGTATTGTACGGGCAGCGTGGATCAGAGCAATGCCCTCAAGGGAACCTTCACAGCCGACCAGGTTGGCCACTATGAATGGAACTGGACCCCCCAGGCGACCTGCCAGGGGAATCCTCCTGGGGCCACTGGTTTCTGGAAAGGGACAGCCGACGTGACGGCCACACTTGGTGGGCAGAACCTCACGAGCAGTGTTGCCTTTATTGTCTGATTTGCTTGCGGTTTGATGGCTTTTCGAGCTGCAGGTTATTCGGATAGGCTCTAACACTGGGGAAATTTCCCTCCTGAGTCAGCGAGAAAGCGAGAGGATTGAACGCCTCTGTGAAGCCGATTCACCTCCCATTCGCATCTCGTTGCGCAACCCGTGTGATAAAAGAAAAGCGTAACAGATCAAAAAAGGAAAGACTGATGATAATCGTTGCCCCCTTAGAGCCAGGAGTGCTGGCTGACTTGCGTCGGCACTATGAGGAAACCGCAACGGCAGAGACACGAACCCGTTATCACATGGTCTTGTTGGCCCAGCGAGGCCAAAGAGTGCCTCAGATTGCGCGACTGGTAGAGTGCGAAAAGAACTAACTACGGCGACGACAAACGCTCGTGAACAGGCAACAGCAGATCATGATGAAATGAAGCAATTGCGAGAAGAGCTTGCGGCCACACGAACACGTGCTGACCGCCTTGCTGAACTTAATGACGAACTACGGGCCCAACTCATGCAGAGACAAAACCCCACACAGCAATAGTTGAGGAATGCTCCTTTGCGCTTCATAGGGGTAGTGCTACGTAAGCTGTTACCAGGGACAGAGTAGCGGGTAGAAAGAAACAGCACTAAAAGTTTAGAGAACGGGAATCACGCGTGTCGGGCTTCTGGAAGACTGTTTCGCTTAGAGCTTAAAGGTCAATCAAGAGACCCTTGTTACCATTTGCCTTTGAAAAACGTGTCCTAGTCATTAGGAGAACGAGAAGAGAGACGAAAGGAACAAGCATATGATGACGCTCCTTCATACCTTCATAGAGGAGTTTTGTTGTCTCATTCCCTGCCCCATTGGCTTGATGCTTTTGGGCATTCCACCCGTTGTGCTCACTCTTCGTCGTCGCAACGCTGCTAGGCAATGCGCTTAGCAGGTCGTCGTCACGGCTCCCATGAAGTAGGAAGAGACGTGTGTTGTCACGTGAAAACAAGGGAAAATCAGGACGGTGAACCTGTGAGACGGCGTTACACGCTCAAAGAAGAAAATTCTTTTGCCCACGTTGACGTCCATCGATCTCAACACTCATACGACGGAGTGTCAGCGCGAAAGCGTCTCAGCAAAGACAATCGAGGAACGTATGAAGAACACAGTGCTATGAACACGGATCAGACACACCTATTCCAGAGCACAGAGAGCGTTGTGGAAAGGAGTATCCCCTCACTCGCCGAGCAGGACGACACCTCCTTGGTGAGGTGCAGTCAACGCGGAGATCAGGATGCCTTTGCGCTTCTGGTACAACGACACCAACGCCGTGTCTTTCTCCTAAGCATTCGCCTCTTGCAGAACCCTGAAGAAGCGAATGAGGCGACCCAGGAGGCGTTTTTGGCTGCATGGCAGGGCCTGGCAGGGTTTCGTGGCGATGCCCTCTTTTCGAGCTGGCTCTATCGCATTGCCTACCGTTGTTGTCTGCATGTGCTTGACCTACGAAAGCGCGAGCAGCTTGTACAAGAGGACATGCAGGCGGAACACAGGCACTCTGCCATGGACAAGGAACAGCAGGCGATGGAGAACATCGAGCGACACGACCAGCAAGTCATGGTGCAACAAAACGTAGCGCAAATGCCTGTCACGTATCGTGTGGTCTTGCGTCTCCGCTTTCAGCACGAGAGGACGTATGAAGAAATGGCTGACATTCTTGCCATGCCACTTGGCACGATCAAGACCACCCTCTTTCGAGCGAAGCGTCTGCTGAAGGAGCGTCTCCTCTCACAACACTGAAAGCACTCTATGACCAGTCAGAGTACGACAACGAACGGCTTTTCTCTTTTTTTGTACTGTTGTAGAAGGAAGCAGGAGCACAGATATTGTCTTCCCAAAAAAGAAAGGATAGTAGAGAATGACTCTTGACCTCGCCATTGTTGCCGACGTGTTTCGACACGAAGAGCAGGCAAAACATGCGCTCGAAGTGCTCAGGCAGGCAGGCTTTGGCTATGACCAGATCGGCATCGCGATGCAGGGACACGAAGGCATCGACCTGCTCAGTGATTTGGTGAATCTGGGTGTTCCCCACGAGCAGGCAAGCTACTACGCGCAAGAAGTCAAGGCAGGGCACACGGTGGTGTCGGTGCGACCCGACGGCCGTGAGCAGGAGGCACACGAGATCATGCGTCAGTGCGGAGCGCTTATGGATGCTGATGCCACATCCTCTCAAACGTCCACCATCGACGCACAAAGGGCGGCGTGGGAGCAAGCAGTCGCCTCTCATCAGGCGTATCTCGCGCAGCAGAGGGCCTCGAACACGACCGAAGACTTTCACCAACCTCGTTCGCTCAAACCTCGTGCAGAAGGTCAGCTCATAACCGCACCTTCTGCACAGACAGACGAAGGGAATCTGCGTTCCGACATGACGCTCTCACCGACATCGAGTAGTGCTCCTCTCGTACCCAACGAAGTGATGACGGAACAGAAGACGAGCGTCGCTCCTGCTATGGAGCGTGTTGAGGAGGTCACAGAACACACGCTGGGTGATGCCCTTGATGTGCAGCGGCAAAGAGTTTCTGAACCTCTCCTGCTCGTGGAAGAAGAGTACCGTGAGACGGCAGCCATCGACGATGAGGACACGCTTCGCCGTCCCAGAAACCAGGAATACGTGAGTGGAGAAACGATCTTACCACAGCCGTCTCTAGAACAGCACACGAACAGGAACAGAGTCAAGACCGCTATGCTTGTGGGAGGGCTGGTGCTCGCAGTGGGTGCCAGCGCGCTACTCGCCTTTCTCCGCAGGGCGCAGATGCGTCCGTTCTTTCTTTCACTCATGCATGCAGTGAATACGCAACGCATGGCACTCACCAGGAGAAACCGCAATGACCACTCGATTGGCTGAGGTATATGCGCTTGGGCAAAGTCCCTGGTGCGACAACGTGGCACGTGACCAGATTCGGGCTGGAACCTATGAGCGAATGATGGAGCAGGATGCCATTGTTGGGGTCACCTCCAATCCGTCCATCTTCCAAAAAGCGATGACGGCTGGCAGTGCGTATGATGAGCAGTTTCGTGACCTGGCCGCCCAGGGACTCGATGCCATGAGCATCTACCAGCTCATGGCGAATCAGGATATCCGTGACGTGCTCGCCCTCTTCCGCCTCATCTATGACCAGACCCACGGACGTGACGGCTACGTCAGCCTTGAGGTCTCGCCGTTGCTGGCTCATGAGACCGAGAAGACCATTGCTGAGGCCAAACAGTTGTGGACGCACCTCAATCAGCCAAATCTGTTCGTGAAAATCCCCGCGGTGGCGGAGGGTCTTCCAGCCATTGAAGCCTGCATCGCCGAGGGCATCAACGTCAACGTCACGCTGATCTTCTCCCTTGAGGCGTATGAGCGGGTAATCCTGGCCTACCTGAGTGGGCTTGAGAAGCTAGCGGCACGTGGCACGAAGCCGCTGAGCCAGGTGGCCTCAGTTGCCAGCTTCTTTGTCAGTCGCGTTGACACGTTGGTAGACCGTCTCTTAGATGAGAAGAGTGCAGCCACTGTAGATGTCAGCCAGAAGCAACACATGCAAACATTGAAAGGCAAGGCCGCCATTGCCAACGCGAAACTTGCGTATCAGCTGTACCGATCCTACTTTGTGGAGGGACCCAACGCTGAGCGGTTCAAGGCGTTACAAGTCCAGGGAGCGCAGGTCCAGCGCCCGTTGTGGGCCAGCACGGGGACCAAGAACCCGGCCTACCGCGATGTGATGTATGTCGAAGAACTGATCGGTCCCAACACCGTCAACACCATGCCGCCTGCCACCATTGCGGCCTTTCAGGAGCATGGAACCGTAGCCTCAACAGTAGAGCAGGGAGTTGCCTCTGCACGGCAGACGATGCACGATCTGGACGCCGTGGGCATTTCGATCACCCAGGTGACCGACACCCTGGAACAAGAGGGCGTCGCAACCTTCAAAACAGCCTTTGAAGACTTGCTGCAGCAACTCGATGACAAGCGGAGATCCTTGGCGAGAGAGCAAGCAGAGCAGGGAGATGGATCAGCCGCACGTGCTGCCATGAGCGAAGGGCATTCAGGAGGAGTTGCGGGTGCCAATAGTACGCAGACCGACGAGGAGCCTGCACCGTGATGAAGCCGTGGGGAGAAGGGAACGTGGGAGCGATTGGTGCAGGGATAAGGATGAGTTCCCACGCATGCACAGCATGAGCAGTGAAGAACGTAAGAAGATGGAACGAAAGGCTCTGAAGCTCCTGGCAGAGGACGGTGTTCGACACGAACTTCTGTGGGAAGTACCCTCAGGCCACGCACGAGAAAAAAAGGAGCGATGATCGATGTACACACCACCACGAGGAGTGCTTTTTGATGTTGATGGGACTCTTGTTGACAGTAATGATGCGAACGCCCGTGCTTGGGTAGACGCGATGGAGATGGAAGGGCATCGGGTTGCCTTCGACAGGTCCGTCTCCTCATTGGCATGGGGGCAGATAAAGTACTCCCCCAGGTCCTTGGCATTGCCAAAGAGACGGAGGAAGGCAAACGCATCAGTCAGCACCGCAAGGAAATCTACTTGCAGCACTATCTGCCCCATCTCAAAGCCTTTCCCAGAGCACTGGAATTGCTGGAACGGATGCAGGGGCAAGGACTCACGTTGATCATCGCGACGACGGCGGAGCCAGAAGAACTGCAAGGAGTGCTTCCCCTGCTTGGTCCCCATGGCTCCACCATGTTTACAGACGCCGCCACCGCGAAAGAGGCGGTCCAATCGAAGCCGGATGGGGATGTGGTGCAAGCAGCAGTTGAGCGCAGTGGCTCTCGTCCAGACGAACTGGTGATGATCGGTGACACTCCCTACGACATTGAGGCTGCGGCAAAAGTGGGAGTCCAGACGATTGCCTTTCGCAGTGGTGGATGGAGCGAGGAAGATTTGACGAAGGCCATCGCCGTGTATGACAATCCTGCGGACCTGCTTGCCCACTATGAAACGTCCGTGTTCGTCACAGGAAAAGAGACTAGGAACGACCATATATAAAACGTTGCACAAGAGGGACAAGATGAGACCAACCGAGAACACCGTCAAGGGGGCTATCTTTGGGTGAGACATGTTGGGAGAAGGTACTTTTGGCCTTCTACCTATATATGTGTGAGGAAGGTGTTTCTCTGATACACTGCCTCCTCAAGACCGAGATGCGCTTGGGAAGGCGGACCCAGATCGTTGATGAGAGGTGTAGTGAATTCCTCTTCAAAAATGCGAACACGAGGAAAGGAAGGACTCGTATTCCAAGAGCATTTCGTGCGACGTGTGACGTGTATTGACCAAGACTCGGCAGACTACTTTGTGAAACAGGATGAGGATAGCTCATCTCGTTCAGGAAAGTTTCCTGTACGTTTTGGGAGTCGACTTCCATCTACCCTATCTAACGCTTCTACCCGCTACTCTGCCCCTAGTGACGGCTTGCGTAGCACTCCCCCTCATAGCAGCTTACACAAAGTAAAAGTCATTAAAAAGGAGATGCAACATTGCGTAAACGTTGCATCTCCTTTGCCGTTTTTGTATAAAAGTGATAGGTTACTTCAACAAATCCTCATCAGCATCCCATAGCGGCAACACCCCTGGTTGTGTCGGGATCTGCTGCATCTGGTCCGTTCCATCAGGCACTATGAAGAGCAACGTTTCATCAACGTCAGGTATACTTTTCTCACTAGAAGAGGGGTGAGACGATGACACTAACTTCCCTCCGACTCGCTTGGAAGATGAACGACAAGCGTTCATCTTCTGTGGTGCACGCATGCTTAAAGGTGCCTTATTCGTTTGCTTTGACGTTGCTGACTGCTGCTGAGGGGAAGAGGCTGACGGCACGGCATCCACGATTTATGAGCGACGATGCTTCTCAAACCGTCTACCATGTTGCCTGTGCGCTCCAACTCGCCACGGACCTTCTTGAGATTGACCCATTTTTGCGGAGACACCAAAGGTTTAGGGTTAACACCTCAATGGTTTGTCGGTAACCGGGCTCTTGTCGCCTCAAGAAGAGTGTCGTCGAACCCGGTTGTAGAAGCACTCGGTGTCCTCGAAGAGAGCTTGCCTGGCTT
>JAABUZ0100008326.1_pt1 | contig 12225 bp, 13 predicted proteins | sample 5562091 | NCBI WGS metagenome assembly JAABUZ01 (sample SAMN12813069, study PRJNA571459) | rock metagenome | isolation source: Antarctica rocks | place: Antarctica: Victoria Land, Linnaeus Terrace sud | collected 2015-12-21
GTGGTCATAGGGACGCTCCTTTGCTCCTAAGGTCTTCTACACCCTTATGATGCCAAAGAAGCGCCCCTGCTCATTTCTTAGCTTGATGCGAGTGGGGGGGCGCGATCCCCGCGCGCCGCCTCACGCGGGACGTGGCGACGTTCGATGTCAGCGGGCGCCGTGCCGCGCTCACGATCCCATGCCCCACCGCTTCGTGGGCGGCCGCGTGCGGCGTTTCGACGCCGCTAGGGGCGGCAACGACAACGGAACGCGCATTGCTTCTATGTTTGGGCGTCGTCATAGGCCTGGGCGTCGTCATAGGCTTGGGCGTCGTGACCGGAATTGACCATAGGGCAAGGGGACGGTGGGCCCGTGCGGGGGCGGCGATGGCTACGCGCGCCGCTATCGTCGTGGCGCCGCGCGCGCGGGTTGTGTCGTGCGGTGTGGAGGGTACGCGCCAGATCTTCACCTGCCGCACATACCGCGCCGCCAAGAGGGAGCGCCGCGTCGGGGGGCTGGGCGTCACGGCGCGGCGATTATTCGGCGGCGCCGGCAGGGTAGGGGTCGTGGCGCGCGAACGCGCGCCGGAGAGGACCCGGTGCGCGGCGACGACGTTGTGTCCAATAAAAAAACCCGTCGCGCCGATGAGAGGCAAGCCGGGGAGCGCCAGCAGGAACAGGAACAGCATAGAGCGTAGGGTGGCTCGCGACGGACCCAAGCGCCGTGGCATGCACACCTCCAATGTGTGTGACTATGAAGACAACACAAACGCGAAGCGAAAGACTATAGCCGATGAAGACTACTGTGTTCCCCCTTGCGCCAGGGGGGTGTCCTCGTAGAAGATCGCGATGGGGCGCGTCAAGCCGACGGTCTCAAGCGTGATAGTCGCATCCCCGTCGTAGCGCTGGTAGAGCCATAAGCCATGCTCGGTGCGGCGGAAACACTCGACCGCGCGACGCCGGGAGTCCACGAGCACATATTCTTCGAACTTCTCCAGGGTTTGGTAGTCGGCAAACTTCCTGCCACGGTCGTCTGCCTCAGTCGAATGGGAGAGCACCTCGACGATCAGGCATGGCGCGGTCACTTCGATGGCCCCGAAATCGAGGTCAGCCTCACAGATAACCAGAGCATCGGGGTAGTAATAGACGGTCGGGCTTACACGTAGGCGCACGTCCGGTCCAAACGGCCTACATGGGCCGCCACGAGTACGGAGGTGGGTACGGATCTCGCCCCGCACATTGTTGGCAATGGTGTCGTGGGTGAGCGTGCCGCCAGACATGGCATAGACGTGGCCGTCGACGTATGCGTGCTTGAGAGGACTGACCTCTTCCAGTGACAGGTACTCCTCGACGCTCATGATCACGTCTTCGGTCTGGGCAACCATCCTTCCGTTCTCCTCTCACGTCCTGGCGGATTCCTATCCTTTGATCATATGCTACCACGCGCGTAGGCGGAGCGCGACCCGCGGTCTTGACGTCGGAAAGGGGACACCGTTGGGTGGCGCCCCCCAAATGTCCTAGTGCCGCCGGCGCCGCCGCCGACTACACTGGCATCACTGTAGATTAGTCGATGGTCGATGGTCGATGGTCGATGGTCGATGGTCACCTACGATAACCGTGCAAAGCTGGTTGTCGATCGTCAAATACAATGCTGTCCCTCATCTTACCATCGACCATCGACCATCGACCATCGACCATCGACCATCGACTTTCGACCATCGACCATCGACCATCGACCATCGACCATCGACCATCGACTTTCGACCATCGACCATCGACCATCGACCATCGACCATCGACTTTCGACCATCGACCATCGACCATCGACCATCGACCAACCACTGAGGTCACGATGTCCGCACCATCCGGCCTGCCATCCAACCCCTTCGAGGTCTTGGGACTCGACCGCTCGGCCTCTTTCGAGGAGGTGAAAGGCGCGTATCGCCGCCTGGCGCGTCAGCACCACCCCGACGCCAACCCCGACGATCCCGATGCCCTGGAGCGTTTCACCACGTTGCGCCGCGCCTACGACCGCTTGAAGATCTTCTACCAGACGCTCGATCACGCGGCCCCGGCGCCCGACGCGGCCGTGGCGCCGGTCGTTGCGGTTAGCGTGGACGCCGCCCCATCCGCGCGGGCATCGAGCGACCGCGTCGTCATGCCTGAGCCCACAATTCCTGGTACGAGCGGGCGGCGCGCCTTCTACCGCTCCGGCGCGCTGCGCCAGGCGCCCGAGTCTGGACCGCCGGGGACGGGGCCGGCGTTCGCGCGCGGCGATAACGCGCGCGCGCGGGCCGCGACGGGCGGAGTGGCGCAACCTGAGCGGGCCGCGCGGGGGGCGCGCCCCCCGCGCGCGAACCTGCCCGCCCCGTTGCTTTTCGGCAGCGGTCACATGGCGGCGCGCGCCGACGTGCTGCTCGGCCACCCCGACGCGCCCGTCGGAGACAACTCTTGGATGTACTATGTGTTGCTGAGCGTACGCGCCTCCGAGAGCGTCGTCTTCCCACGCGTGCCGCTCAACCTGTGCCTCGTGCTCGACCACAGTTCCTCGATGCTGCGCGGCGGTAAGGTCGATCGGCTTAAGGAGACCGTGCGTGGGATCATCGAACAACTTGACGAGGAGGATTACCTCGCCATCGTGACATTCGGCGACCGCGCCGAGGTCCTGCTGCCGGCCCAACCGCTACGCGGCAAGGACGTGGTGCAGGGCGCCATCGACGCTATCCATTGCCGGGGCGGCACCGAGATCTCGCGCGGCCTGACCGCCGGCCTGTCCGAACTCTCGCGCAACGCCTCGCGGGCGCTCTCACACCTGATCTTGCTGACCGACGGGCAGACCCGCGGCGATGAGATGGCCTGCCTAGAGCGCGCCGGGGAAGCCGTGGCGATGAGCGCGGGTATCACCGCTTACGGCCTGGGCGCCGACTGGAACAGCGCGCTGCTCGACGGCATCGCGGCCCCGACCGGCGGCTACTCCGACTATATCGACGCGCCTGAGGCGATGATACAGGCCTTCGCGGCGCGCGTGCTCACCCTGCAATCGACGACGTTACATAAAGTGACCATGGAGATACGGACGGCGGCCGGGCCGGGGGGGCAGGCAGGGTCTACCCTGCGGCGCGCCACGGTCGTCAGCCCGATGCTGCGCCCGCTCGACGGCGCCGGTGGTCCTGGCCTGGGCGCGAGCGTCCTCGGTGACCTGAGCGGCGTGACTGACCATAAGGTGCTGCTCGAATTCGCCCTGGGGCCACGCCAGGCGGGCACGGTCGACATCGCGACGGTCACCGTGCGCTACGACGTGCCCGGTCTGCGGCGCAGCGACGAAACGCTGACGGTCCCGCTCGTGGTCACGGCGCGGACGGACTACGATCCGACCGCGCCGCCCGACCCGCGCGTCACCGAGGCGTTGCGCCACGTCACGATCCATCGCCTGCAGCAGCAGGCCTGGGTCGAGTTGACGGGCAGCGGCAACCTCGCGCGGGGGACAGGCCTGCTCAAGCGCGCGGCCGAGCACCTGGAGGCGGCCGGGCGTCACGACCTGGCGAAAGTCACAGGCGACGAGGCGGCGCGGCGCGCGAACGGCCAGGGCGCCAGCGACGAGAGCATCAAGCGCATCATCTACGGCACGCGCAAGCTGGCGTAGGCGGGAGGCGGGTGTTGTCCGGAAATAATGTTCCCCCACGATAAATAAAGTTCCCCCCGCAACCGTCGTCGAGGGAAGGTTTTCTGTCCATCCCACGCTCAGCGTGGGGATGGGGGGGGACTTTATTTCCGAAAACGACCCAAAAGGGGGGACGGAAAAGGTCCCGAACATCGTCCGGGGGGAACTTTAACGATCCCACAGGTGCGTTCAACACGCGCGGATGCGGGGGGAACTTTATTTCTGGACGACAGCGGGAGGCGGAAGGCGGGAGCCGTGACTACTGGGAGCGCCGTCTCTCGCTGCGCTGCCAGCCGGCAATACGATTGCGATACACGCAAATATCCCTTCGTATATGCGTGTATTTGCGTGCATACGCGGCTAATTAGACCATTAGGATAGACTGATAATGGTGATCTTTAGGAGCGGGTAGCGAGGAGGGGGCGAGCATGGCCGTAAACCTACGGACGACACGGCCGCGCGGCGCGGAGCGGCTACGCATGACGGTCGAGGAGTACCTTGCCTTCGAGGACATGAGCCAGGAGAAGCACGAGTATGTCGACGGATGGGCACATCGAAGGACAGACCCGCGCCCGCGAGCCACGCCAGCAGGCGCTGCTCGTAGTCGATCGACGCGGGGTCGTCGTAGCTCAAGCTCGCGTAGGTCTTGGCCACGAAAGCGCCCGCCCCGGTGCGCACGAGCGCGTTCAGGTTGTTTTTGCCCTCGTGCGGCAGGGCGACGAGCTCGACCGGCGGGACCAGATCATAGAAGGCCAGCAGTTCGGCAGCCGTACCGTCGAGAACTAATCGGGCCATGGGAGCGCATCCACACGATCGCGCACGTCTTGCGGGATGGGACCGCTCTCCGCCTCCATCTCATCCAACATTCGGCGTAGCCGCGCCGCCTGGAGTTTTTGCCGCACAGCGTCGTTGACGAAGGCCGACAGGCCACCGCGTCCGGCCACCGCGCGCAACTCAGCGGCGACCTTCGAGCCTAACGTGATCGATATTTTGGCGTATCCCATACGCCAATCGTACCGCGAGTACGATCAGGAGGCAAGCGGCCTTGCAAGCGATCAAACGACAAGTACCAATTATGGGGCGTACCCTATGCAGGAAAATGCCGTTGATTCACAGTGAGTCACCGTGATATACTAGAGAACGATGTCGCGGACGTACAGCGACAAGGGAAGGAGCGAGGGATGCCATCGACAGAGAAGGGGATTGTGGTCCGGCTGCCGGGCGAAACGCGCGAGCGCATCGCGGCCTTGGCGCGCTCACGTGGGCGGAGCATGAATTTCGTCCTGAACGAGGCGGTGGATCGCTATGTCGCCGAGGAAGCGTGGCTGATCGATGAAATCGCCGCGGCGGTCGCGGAGGCCGACGTGCCTGATGCCCTATTCGTACCGCAGTCCGAGGTGATGGCCGGCCTCGACGCCGTTATCGACAGCGCGCGCCAGCGCCAAGCTTCATAGCTGGGGGCATGGCCGATGGATGACGATAACGACACCGAGGGAACCGAAGACAAGGTAGCGCACGAGGTCGTCTGGTTGTCGCGGGCACAGCGCCACCTGACGGACATCGTCGTCTACATCGCCGAGGATAACCCAACGGCCGCGATCTCCGTCAAGGAACGCATCGAACAGGCGACCACCAACCTGTCCGCCAACCTCCGCATGGGGCGTCAAGGGCGCATTGACGGGACGCGTGAACTGGTTGTTTCGGGGCTCCCCTACGTTATCCCCTACCGCATACGCTTTGGCCGCGTCGAGATCCTAGACGTGATTCACGCCGCCCGCCACTGGCCGTCGCGCTTCTAGTCGTAGCCTGTATCTATTTACGCCCCGCCTCGGCTTGCACGCGTTGATCGAACAGGGAACGAGGTTGTTTAACATACCCTTAACACCCGTTTGATACCATCAAGGCGGCGCATCACTGGCGCCGTCCATGGTTATCAAAGGGGACGTTCGGCGTGACGACCTACGGCGTGCTGGCGCGCTTCGCCCTGGTGAGCCTCGTGGGGACGGGGCTGGACTTCGCGGTGCTATGGCTGCTGGTCGCGCACGCGGGGTGGGCGCCGCTCCCGGCCAAGCTTATCTCGACCGAGGCCGCCATCGTCAACACGTTCGTCTGGAACAATGCGTGGACGTTCCGCGACCGCGCCACGGGGCCGCTCCGCCGCCGCTTCCTCTCGTTCAACGCCACGTACGCCGGCAGCCTCGCGCTCTCACTGACCATCGTCGGCGTCCTCGTTGCGGCCTTCGGCCCGCGCTACTACCTGCTCTACAATGCCGCGACCCTGCCGTTAAACTTTGCCTGGAACTACCTCTGGAGCACCCGCGTCATCTGGCGCGATCACCGCGCCAAAGCACTTCCCGCTCATCAGCGCGGCCCCCGAACCAAACGCTCGGCCTGACCGATCCAGCCTCAGGAGGCGAGAGGCGAGAGGCGAGAGGCGAGAGGCGAGAGGCGAGAGGCGAGGGGCGAGAGGCGAGGGGCGAGGGGCGACAAGTTTCTGCTTATGGGGAACTCCCAACTCCCGACTCCCGACTATCGACTCCCAACTCCCGACTCCCAACTCCCGACTCCCGACTCCCGACTATCGACTATCGACTATCGACTATCAACCGGCACACTGGCGTCAGGCCGGATGCGCAGCCACTCGGGGTTGTCGTCGGACCCGCCCACGAGCAGGAATTTGACGACCTCGCGCCGGGCCGGCGCCTCCTGCTCCAGCACAACGACCCACACCCGCTGCGGCGATTCGGCGCGGCCACGCGTGAACAACGCCATCGGATCTTCGACGGCAACCACTGCATCGAGCAGGCTCGTCCGCTGGCGTCCCTGCCGTACCATCTCCAGGCCGATCTCGTCGTACGTGACCCGCCAGCCCGGCGCCTGGCCGTCGATAATCGCATCGACCGCCGCTTCGACCGTCTGGTGGTCGGCGCGGCCCTGCATCGCCAAAAGAGGCGGTTCCATGTCTCTATCTCTCATTTCTCATTGGACCGGCCGCGCTAGCGCACGCGCGATACCCTGTTGGAGTGTGCCCCCAGCATACACTACCCCGGCCATACCGTGACCTTTCCGTCTACCCGTACAGTTGCCGCGCCTCATCGACCAGAGCGACGCCGGAGCGGGGACGATCGCACAGGCGGCGGCCCGTCGTGTGCGCCCGGCGCGTATTCACGTTTCGCGTATTATGAAAAGTGTGGAAAGGAGGCAGCCGGCTCAACAGTGCGGTCGCTGCCCGCCTGATCTTAACCACGCGAAGGGGAATACCATGGACGCGACCGGCAACGGGGATGTGGCCGAGCTCAAACGCGTGCTCCGAGCGCATGGCCTGCGCGTGACCGGCCCGCGGGTCGCCGTACTCCAAGCCCTCGATGCGGCCCCGAGCCATCTGAGCGTGGAGGAGATCGCACGCGCCGTCGGGGAACGCTATCCCGCGGTCGATCGCGTCAGCCTGTATCGGACTGTGGAAACGTTCGAGGCGCATGGGCTGGCCGTCCGCGTCGAACTCGGCGACCGGGTGCTGCGCTGGGAGCGCGACCGCCACGCCCATCACCATATGGAGTGTCGACACTGTGGAGCGGTCATCGAGCTGGAGACCGGCCACTTCGAGCGCCTGGCGGCCGCGCTCGCGGATGCCTACGGCGTGCGCGTCGAGCTGCGCCACCTCGCCTTGCCCGGTCTATGCGCCGGCTGCGCGTCGTCGGTCGCCTGACAGGGCGGCGTCAACCTCGGCCTCGTCCGCGGCAATGCCCGCCCGCTCATCCGCGGCCAGCATCATGAAGAAGAGGATGGAGCCGGCGCCCATGAAGACCAGGCTGCCGGGCAGCCACATAATAATGCCGCCCAGCCGCTGGTCGTCGAGCGGCGCCCAGCCCTGCAACGGCGCCTGCGTCGCGTAGAAGGGGTACCACAGCACGCCCGAGAATGTGTAGACCGCGCCCAGGAGGTTCATGGGCAGCATGGCCGTCACGCTGTGCAGCAGCCGCGCCCCCAGGTGCAGACGCGGCCGCCCCGGCTGCGGCTCGATGACCACCCACCAGAACAGCAGCGCGGTCGACAGGAAGCAGATGTGCTCCAGCAAGTGAACGCCCACGTTGGTCAGTGTGGCCTCGTAGAGCGCGGGCATGTGCCAGAGCAGGAGATCGCCCACGAACAGCGGCCACGCCGCCAGCGGCGACGTCAATTGCCGTGTCGCATGATGAAACCAGGAGGCGCGTCGGTGTGCGCGCGCCACGGCGCGGACCAACCCGCGCGGCAGGCCCACGAGTAGCACGGGGATGGGTTTGCCGAGTAACAACAGCGGCGGCGCGACCTCCAGCAGGACCAGATGCTGTATCATGTGCACGCTGAAAAGCCGCGTGTCGTAGGTGTCGAGCGGCGACAGCAACGCCAGCGCGAGCGCGATTAGCCCCAGGGCGAACGAAACGACGTGGCGGCGCTTGACCACGCGCCAGAGCTTGCCGCGGCGGCCCAACTCGCGCAGGCCGGCGATATAGACGGCGGTGGTGAGGGCCAGGCCCAGGATGACCTGGGGATCGGCCGACCAATCGCCCAGTAACGATATGATGGAGGAGGAGCTACTCAAGCAGACCAACCATGATCCTATACAGGCCGGCCGTGACCGTATCATCACGCCATGACCCATCGGGATCGCTACAATCATCGCCGGGGCGGCGAACAGTGAATGATAAGATTAGGACGAGGAGAGCGGCTGTTCGGGCGGACCACGTCCCTAAATAAGGATAGCAGGGCACGCGGAAAGCGCGGCATCGCGGGCCGTGCTATGCGACGCGAATGAACAATCTTTGAGGAGAAGACGATGTACGAGGCGCGACACCGGACGGTCGGCATCCTGATTTTCGATGAAGTCGAGGTGCTCGACTTCTGTGGCCCCTTCGAGGTCTTCTCGATCGCGCGCCCCGCCGGCGAGCGCGACGACGACGCGCGGCTGTTCACGGCCGTCACGATCGCCGAAGAGCACCGGCTCATCACCTGCCGTGGCGGCCTGTTGGTCCAGCCGCACGCGACGATCGACGAGCACCCCCCGCTCGATATCCTAGTCGTCCCTGGGGGCCAGGGCACGCGCCGCGAGCGCCACAACGCGCGGCTGCTGGACTGGATCGCGGCGCAAGACGGGCGCACGGAGCTGACCACGAGCGTCTGCACCGGCGCGTTCCTGCTGGCCGAGCGCGGCCTGCTGGACGGGCGTCGCGCGACGACACATTGGGCCAGCATCGCCTGGATGCGCGAGGCCTATCCCGCGATCGACATGGTAGATACGGCGCGCGTGGTCGACGAGGGGCGCGTCATCACGTCGGCCGGCGTTTCCGCCGGCATCGACATGAGCCTGCACGTCGTCGCGCGGTTCCACGGCGCGGAGGTGGCCGCACAGACGGCGCGCGCCATGGAATATGACGGGACCGCGCACGGACGGGTTCTCACCGCGTGAGCGTTACGGCGTGTGCGGCACGCGGATGACCTGCGTGCCGCTCGGCGCGCGCAGCGAGAAGACCGTCGATGGTACGCTGGCAATTGTTGCCATAGTTGCTCCATTCGTATGATCATCCTCGCTCGTCGTAGTGGCGCCGGGTACCCAGACACTCTGTTTGACGGAGGAGGCGGCGGACTGTTACACGAGCAGGCTACCTGGTAATCTATAATCTATAAGGGTGTAGACGTTAGTAACTCTCCTCTACACATCGTCGAGAACAACGGCGACCTGGCCCGCACCCTCTCGCTTGCCCAGCGCGCGGCGCCGTTTCGCTGGGTCCTTGGCGATGGGGCGATGGGGCGACGGTGGTCGGGCATACTGTGACGCATCGCTACGCGCGCATGGGAACCTATCGCCTCGCCGTCTGGGGCTACGACAAGGCCAGAGGATGGTTCCAGTTCGACGCCGCGCTGCTGCGTATCGTCCCGCCCGGCCAGCTGAGGAGGATATCGTCGACTATGGCGCCGACAGCGCGCCGGGCGCGTATAAAACAGACATCGCGGGGCCAGCGGCTTGCCCGCTGGGTGTCTACGGCCACGATCGTCTTGGTCGTCGCGATCCTGGCCGGCGTCGCCATCGCCCGCGCGCGTTCAGCGGCCACGGCTCTATCTACCACCGCGCGCCCGGTCCCGCCCCGCGCGACGTATACCTGGACGCCCGCGTACGGCCCGCACACCCTGGTCCATCAGCTCATACGCGCCTCGTGGGGCACGCTCTACGCCGCGACATCACAGGGCGTCGAGCGCGGTACTAATGATGGTAAGACCTGGCGCTTTGTGGGCCAGGGCTTTCCAGGACCGGGCGTCCAGGCCTGGGGCGTGGCCGCGGCCACGGGACCCGGCGGCGCCGCGGCGCTCGCCACCTGTGAGGACGGCTTCGTCTACCGCCTTCCGCGCGCAGGCGCGCACTGGACGCGCGCCACGACGCGCATCGGGACGTACGCCACCGCCATCTACGCGCTCCCCGGCGCGGCCGTGCTGGCCGGCTCGGACCGGGGTATCTACCGCTCAACCGACGGCGGCCGCTCGTGGACGCAGGCGGCCCGTATCTCCGGCGGCGCCGTCGCCGCCTTCGCGCGCGACCCCACGACCGGCTTGATCTACGCCGGCGTGGCCGGGCTCCCCGACTCGTTGCGCGTGAGCGTCGACGGCGGGCGGAGTTGGCGTGTCCCTACGGGATCCTTGCCGCCGTCGAGCGTCGAAGCCCTGTTGGCGCTGCCGGGGCACGTCTACGCCGGCGTGATGGGCGCGCGGCAGCCCGTCTGGACCGATGTCGCGCGTGGTTTCGCGCCGATTGGGCGCGGCCTGTCGCCCGATGTCCACGGCATGGCCCTGGCCGCGCTCGACGACAACAGAGGCAGGGGCTTGTTGTTTCTGGGCAGCATGGGTACGGCCGCCTACGTGGCGGCCTATGAGCCCATGCCCGCCACGGCCTCGAAGGGCGCTGTCGTCGCGCGCGGGTACGGCCCCTGGGTCCCGCTCGGCCGCGCCCCCGGCGACGGCGTCGTGACCGCCCTGCTCGCGCTCCCCGGCGCGGACCCGATTCTGCTGGCCGGCACGGGCGCGGGCATCTATCGCTTGCGGCTGCCCCTGAACCCCGCCGTCTCCTCGGGTCTGGGTTAGTACAAGTTCTTTAAGGCGCGTACACCCAGCGGGCGCTGATCCAGCCGCGCACGCCATCACGTTGCGCCACGTAGTCCCAGCCGCTCTTCACGCCGAGCAGCCGCAAGCGGTCACCGGCGTGGACGCGGCGCACGATGCGCGCGCGGCCGTTCGGCGCCACGCGCACGTAGAGGACCGAGGCCGCGACGACGAGCAGACGCTGACCCTGCTGGGTGGCGTGGAAGCCTTTGACGACCTGGCTGGGCGCGCCGCCCCCTACCGTGCCAGAGACCGGCTGTGACGCGACGGGCGTCACTGTGCCGGAGATCGGCTGCGTGGCCGACGAACTACTCGCGCCGCCATTCGTGGTCGGGCCGTCCGCGCCCGGCGGCAGGTTGAGGTCGCGGCCATGAACCCAGCCGTACTGGTCACCGCCGTTGTACGAGACATTGACCCACTGTCCCTGGGTTTGCACCGTCGTCAGCGGCGTGTCGGGCGACAGAGCGTCGATCGTGGCGTACGAGGAGCCAGGGCCGCTGTAGACGCTAGCCTGGCCGTTGGGCGAGAGAACCGTCCCTGTTTTGACAGCCAGGGTCGCGCCGCCGGGGGGTGTCAACGAGGGGCCGGACGCTATCGACGCCGCCGATGGGTTCAGGGGCGTACCCGTCGGGTTCGACAGCGGACGCGTAGCGCCAAGGTAGTGGTCCTGCCAGTAGGAGTCGTCGATGTTGTCCCACTGGACGCCGGTTTGGAACGAGTCGGCGGCGATCATCTTACCGCCGCCGACGTAGAGGGCGACGTGCGAGATACCGTCCCACACGGTGTTCTGGAAAAAGACGAGATCGCCCGGCTGTAGGTTGCTCTCGTCGACGTGCGGCGCGCTCGCGTACGCTTGGCCAAGCTCTTCGGGCACGTAGACGCCGCTCTGCGCGAAGACGTAGTGGGCGAAACCGATGCACGAGAAGCCGGTCGACGGGTCATCGCCGATGTAGGCGTAGGGGTAGCCAAGATATTGCCGCGCCGTGGTGAGAATGGCGCCCGTCGACGAGACCGGGACCGTGGTGGTGGACGACCCACTGGAAGAGCCGCCGGTGTCCTGGACCGCGGCCGCGGCGTGTGTCGTCTGGCATAGCGCTTGACCAGCGCCCATGAAGCTAAGGGTCACGGCCAGTATCAGCAGGCGTTTCACAAAATGCTCCCTACTCCACGCGAGGTTCGGGGCCAGCCGACAAGCGGCGTGGCATAGTGTACTACACAAACCCCTCGTTATGCAACCCTCCGCATTGCCTCATAAATAATCTGCTCGAAGGGATAGTCGTTGCCTCATAACAAAATCTGTCTTTCTATTGAAAGGAGGAGGACATGGCTGTGAAGCAAGAGAGTAAGCACGAGGTCATCGCGAAGCTGCGTGGGCGGTATTGGGCGGCCGGACGTGGGGAGAAGGGACGGATCATCGCGGAGGTGGTCATCGTGACGGGCTATCATCCGCGCGACGCGCAG
>JAABUZ0100008327.1_pt1 | contig 12225 bp, 14 predicted proteins | sample 5562091 | NCBI WGS metagenome assembly JAABUZ01 (sample SAMN12813069, study PRJNA571459) | rock metagenome | isolation source: Antarctica rocks | place: Antarctica: Victoria Land, Linnaeus Terrace sud | collected 2015-12-21
CGGAATGCCGCGGCGAAGGAACAGTGACCAAGCAGCGCCGCTTGTCCGACATTAAGATTCCGCCGGGCGTCACCGACGGTCAGCGCATTCGTCTGGCCGGACAGGGCGGGGGAGGCGGCGATCTCTATTTGAAGATAAAGATCAAGCCGAATGCCCGCTTTGAGCGTGCCGGCGATGATCTCAAAACGGAGTTCACGGTTCCGTACACGGTTGCCGCGCTGGGTGGGGAAGCGTCGGTCGAAACATTCGACGGCCCGCGCACTTTGAACGTGCCGGCGGGAACGCAGAGCGGCCAGTCGTTTCGCTTGAAGGGCCAGGGAATGCCAATCTTAAAGGGCGGCGGCCGGGGCAGCTTGAATGCGACCGTTAAAATGACTGTCCCAAAAGATTTGTCTCCGCGTGAGCGCGACCTGCTGCTGGAGCTGGCAAAGCTGCGCTTCGACAGCGTGAAAGTCTAAGAGGTGTATTATGGCCTTCGTAAAAGACAGAGACGAGCCGATTTACACGATCAGCATTGCCGCCAAGCTCGTGCGTCCGCCGGCGCGTGCCGCCATAACCGGCGACGCCGCAAAGCCGATCCATGCCCAGACCCTGCGGATGTACGACAAGCTGGGCCTGGTCAAGCCGCGCAAAGTCGGCAAAAATCGGTTTTATTCCGACCGCGATATCGAGCGCTTGCAGCAGATTCAGCATTTCACGCAGGACATCGGCATCAATCTGGCCGGCGTCGCGTATATCTTTGCGCTGCTGGACCAGATACAACTAGATCAGCGGCAGGCGGATGAAAGCGTATTAGAGCGCATGGAAGCGATGCTGCGCCGCGCCGAAGACCGCGTCCGCGAAATCGCGCTGACGCCGACGGAAGAATAGACAGCGGGAAAACAAATTGCCGGGGGTTTTCTACAACCCCGCCATATTACAAAAACAAACCACCCAAAGGTGATATATGTTTGAGAAATTTACCGAGAAATCGCGGGAACTGGTGCAGACGGCCCAGGACATTCTCGTGCGCTACAAGCACACCCAGCTTGATACCGAGCATCTGCTGCTGGCGATGCTCGAACAAAATGAAGGCCTTGCCGTTCAAGTCCTGCAAAAGCTGAACGTGGACACGCGAACACTGGCCCAGGCGACGGAAGAAGCGCTGGCGCGTGCCCCAAAGGTGCAGTATGCCGACCAGGGCGCACAGATTTATATCACGCCGCGCATCAAGAAAGTCTTTGATCTGGCAAAAGAAGAAGCCCAGCGGCTCCATGACAGCTATATTGGGGTCGAGCATCTTCTCTTAGGGCTGATCAAAGAAAGCGACGGCGGCGCGGCGCGGCTGCTGAAACAGCAGAACGTAGACGAGGAAAAAGTCTATAAAGCGCTGCAAGCCGTTCGGGGCAGCTCCCGCGTCACCGATGAAAACCCGGAAGAAAAGTACCGGATGCTGGAGCGGTTCTCGCGCGATTTGACTGAGCTCGCCCGCGAAGACAAGATTGACCCGGTGATCGGACGCGACGAGGAAATCAAGCGGACCATTCAAATACTCTCGCGCCGGACCAAGAACAACCCGGTGCTGATCGGCGACCCCGGCGTCGGCAAAACGGCGATTGCCGAAGGGCTGGCGCTGAAAATCGCGTCCGGCGACGTGCCGGAAAACCTGCGCGGGCGGCGTCTGCTGGCCCTTGATATGGGCGCAATGGTCGCCGGCTCCAAGTTCCGGGGCGAGTTTGAGGAGCGTTTGAAGGGCGTCATGGACGAAGTCCGAAAAGCCGCCGGTCAGGTCATTTTGTTTTTAGATGAGCTGCACACGGTTGTCGGCGCGGGCGCGGCGGAAGGCGCGATGGATGCCTCTAACATGCTGAAGCCTGCTCTTGCGCGGGGCGAGCTGCAATGCATCGGCGCGACGACTTTGGATGAGTACCGCCGAAACATCGAAAAAGACGCGGCCTTAGAGCGCCGCTTCCAGCCGATTGTGGTCGGCGAGCCTTCTGTTGCCGATACGATTGAGATACTCAAGGGCCTGCGGGACAAGTACGAAGCGCATCACACGGTCAAGATTGACGACAGCGCTTTAGCCGCTGCCGCCGAACTCAGCGCACGCTATGTCACGGACCGTTTTTTGCCCGACAAGGCCATTGATTTAATAGACGAAGCGGCGTCTAAAATTCGCATGGAAAACTCGTCCATGCCAGCAGGCATCAAAGAAATGGAGACGCGGCTGACCAAAATCCAGGCCGAAGGCCGGGCGGCGGCAGATAGCCGTGATTACGAAAAGGCCGCCAGCCTGCGGGACGAAGAAGTGGCCCTGCGCCGCGAATTCACGGAGCGGCGCGACACTTGGATGCGCGAGTCGGGCGTGGACAGCGTCGTGGATGAGCATGACATTGCCGCGCTGATTTCCAAATCTACCGGCATTCCGGTCAGCCGCATGTTTGAGGAGGAAGCCGACAAGCTGCTGGCAATGGAACTGAAGCTGCATGAGCGCGTCATCGGCCAGGAAGCCGCGATTGAAGCGGTCTCGGAAGCCGTCCGGCGCGGGCGGGCGGGCCTGAAAGACCCGAACCGGCCCATCGGCTCGTTCCTGTTCCTCGGCCCCACCGGCGTGGGCAAAACCGAGCTGGCGCGGGCGCTGGCCCAGTTCCTATTTGACGATCCCGACGCGATGATCCGCATTGACATGTCCGAGTACATGGAGAAGCATTCGGTGGCGCGTCTGATCGGCGCACCGCCCGGCTATGTCGGCTACGACGAAGGGGGACAGCTCACCGAAGCCGTCCGCCGCCGCCCGTACCGCGTGGTTCTCTTGGACGAGATCGAAAAAGCGCACCCGGACGTCTTCAACATCCTCTTGCAGCTTCTGGATGCAGGCCGCCTGACCGACAGCACGGGCCGCACGGTAGACTTCAAGAACACAGTCGTCATTATGACCTCCAACATCGGCAGCCAGTACATTGAAGCCATGCCCGTCGGCGCGAGCCAGCACGAGCAGGACACGCTGTACGATAAGATGAAGGAGCGCGTCACCCAGGAGCTTCGCCAGCAATTCCGCCCGGAGCTTCTCAACCGAATAGACGAGATCATCGTCTTCCATGCCCTGAACCAGCCGCAGATCAAAGAGATCGTAGACCTGCTGCTGAAAGGCACCGAGCGGCAGCTCTCCGCCCGCAAGCTGCACCTGGAAGTCACCGATGCCGCGAGGACCCTCATCGCCGAGTCCGGCTTCGACCCGCTCTACGGAGCGCGTCCCCTGCGCCGAGCCATTCAGCGCATGGTCGAGAACCCGATCTCATCCGGCATCCTGCGCCGCCAGTTCACCGACGGCGACACGATTGTCGTTGACAGCGACGGCGAGAAAATCGTCACGCGGCTAAAAGCGCCAGCGCCAGCAATGGAAAGAGACAGCGTGGCGGTGTAGTGGTTAAGGGCGGAAGCAATGCTTTCGCTCTTTTCTTTTTTGCGTGGTACAATTCAAGAACTAACAAACTTTAGGTTTGCTTCAATGAACATGATAGCGCAACTAGAAAATATTGTCAAACAGCTTCAAGAGTGGTCCGAAGAGCGTAGCCTTCTTGAAAAAGCCTTTGAATGCTGCCGCACATCTCTTGAAAACAATGAACGAGATGACAAAGAGGCTGGGCTTATTGCTCGTTGGAAGATAAGCGACATTCATCTGTGCTTTGATAGACAGTCGCTTATCTTTAAGCATAGCGTCTTTTCTCATCCGTTTGTTGATACTCAGATCGGTTTATATGTCGCCGCCGAAAGTAAAGGATTATTTCAAGACCTTCAACCTATTGGGCGCTATCGTCTGATTACTACGCTTGGCGGGCAGTTAGAAGACGATTATCTAATTTTTGACGACGGATACTATCTACAATGATTACCCAAAGCCAAATCCAGCAGATCAGCGACGAGATCGCCCGGCGGTTTCAGCCGGAGCGCATTATCCTGTTCGGCTCCTACGCTTACGGAACGCCAAACGAGGACTCGGATGCGGACTTATTAGTCGTCATGCCTCTGCCGGACAAAGGGCGCGGCAGGGCATCAATGATACGGCAACACTTGGAAGTTGCGTTTCCGCTTGATCTCGTCGTCTGCGATCCGGCATATTTAGCGCAGCGCATTGCGATGAATGACTTCTTTCTCATAGAAATTACCCAGAAAGGCCGAGTGCTTTATGCAAGCGATTACGCAGCAGTGGGTTGACAAAGCGGAAGGCGATTGGGGCAGCATGAACCGCGAAGGGCAGGTACAGAACGCGGCCAATTACGACCTTGTTTGCTATTTAGACCAGCAATGCGCCGAGAAATACTTGAAGGGGCGGCTACAAGAAGCAAACATTGCTTTTCCAAAGACGCACAATTTGCCGGCTCTGTTGACTTTAGTGCTTTCCGTCGAACCCTCCTGGAACGTGCTGAGCACGGCACTCACAAAACTTGATGATTATGGGGTTGAGTTTCGCTACCCAGGCAACAACGCAACTGCCGCGGACGCACAAACGGCACTGCTGTTTTGCCGCAATGTGCGGGAAGTAGCTCGAAAGAGCTTCGGTCTACCAACATGATTACTTTCTCCCAAATCCAGCAGGTGAGCGATGAGATTGCGCGGCGGTTTCAGCCGGAGCGCATTATCCTGTTCGGCTCCTACGCCTACGGAACGCCGACGGAAGACTCCGATGTAGATTTGCTGGTCGTCATGCCATTTGAGGGTCGGTCTGCTGCCAAATCCATTGAGATACGACAGGCAGCCTACGCCGGGTTTGCGATGGACTTGCTTGTCTACACACCCGCTTATCTTCAGCAGCGTATTGCCTGGAGCGATTTCTTTCTCATAGAAATCACAGAGAAAGGAAAGGTTCTGTATGCTGCCGATTACGCAGGAGTGGGCGGATAAAGCCGAAGGGGATTGGGCAAGCGCTGGACGAGATTACCGGGCGAGAAAGTCCCCCAATTTTGATGGTGCCTGCTACCATGCCCAGCAGTGCGCGGAGAAGTATCTCAAAGGACGGCTTCAAGAGGCAGTGGTCTCATTTCCGAGGTCCCATGACCTGGAGCTTCTGCTTGACCTTGTATTACCATCAGAACCCACTTGGGCAAGTCTGCGTCTTGCGCTGAGGCGTCTCACAACTTATGCTGTTATCTACCGCTATCCTGGCAGGATAGCCACAAAAGCAGAGGCGCGTGAGGCGATTGCGCTTTGCAAACTTGTCCGCGAAACAGCACGGCGGAGCTTGGGCTTGCCGGTTTAGCGTGGCGGCATGTCACGGCTTTTCGTCGTAGATGACTTTTGCCATGACATCGCCGATGACTTTGAGGCTTTGCGGGTCGCACTTGTCGGGGGTGTCCTGAAGCGTATGCCAGTAAGGGTAGTCGAAGTCAATTAAATCAATGGCGGGAATGCCGGCGGCATTGAAGGAAACGTGGTCGTCGCCGATGGGGCCCTGGTAGCCGGTTTGGGGAAACTGTGTGCCGTAGCCAAGCGCGGCGGCTGCCGACCAGACTTTGTCGTTGAGGTCCGGGTGCTGGTCCTGGGAGCCGACTTCGCGCTTGACCACCAGGTTCTTCTGGCCGATCATGTCGAGCAGAATGGCGTAATTGGGCTTGTAGACGCCGGGGTTCTGGGCGAAATAGATAGAGCCTAAGTACATGCGGTTCTCGCCGGGTCCCCAGTCCTCGCCGTCCACGAACAATAGCACGACGCCGACGGCTGGGCGCTGGGCGTGGAAGACACGGGCCAGTTCCAGCAGCGCCGCCGTGCCGGAAGCGCCGTCGTCCGCGCCGAGAATGGGCCTGTCTTTGTGGTCTAAATCTTGGTCGGCGGTGGGGCGGGTGTCCCAGTGCGTGAACAGGCAAATCTTCTTTTTTGCGCTGGGATTGATGACGCCGATGATATTGGTGAGATGCAGTGTGACGTGGCGGTCGGAGTCGTGGTAGGCGAATGTCTGAGTGCTGACTTTGTCCGCATACGGCGTGAGCTGCTGCAAAATATACGCTTTACACTTTTCATGGGCTGCCGAGCCGGGAGGGCGCACTCCAAAAGCGCACTGCGCTTCCAGCAGGGAAAAAGCGTGCCGGCCATCAAAGCTGGAACGCACGGCGGGCGGCGGCGCGGCAGGCGTTTGGGAATGGCTGCGGCAGCCGGACAGCAGCAGCAAGGGCAGGGCAAGCATCAAAACGGTGTATTGGGAAAAGCGCATGGGTGTTACTCGTGTTGCCACGGAATAAATTCCGAGGCTATAAAGAACAACGTCCAGGGGACGCAAGATAAGAATCTGTTTTGCGGCTCTCTTAACGTCGCCTCGACGGTGTGCACTTTTTCGCCTCGGAGTTCACTCCGTGGTTCCTATTAGACGGTGGGATGGGGATCGGCTGCGCGGCGCACCATTCCCCATCTCCGATTCCAACGCCGGGGTCGGCACAGGCAGTCAGCGTGAGGGCAACGGCCGCACCGCCTTTGATAATCTGCTGATTTGACATCTAGTTTGTCCGATTCTTTCTGTCAACCGCATGCTGTCGCAACCCTTGCGGCCATGCTATAATAGCGTCTATGAATACTTCAGCTTCGGCAACCGGCATCGCCACAAATACGCTCCGGCGCGTGGCGTGGGAAGTGCGCCGCCGGAGCGGGCAGGTGTCCCCGGAATACATCCCAAAATCTCTGCTGCTGCCGTTTCTGCCCGTGGCCCCTGTCATCGTAGACTGCGGGGCCAATGACGGCAGCGACACGGCGGACCTCGCGCGGCTCTTGCCGGAGGCAACGATCCACGCCTTTGAGCCGGTGCCGGCGGTCTTTGAGAAGCTCCGCCGAAACACAGAGTTCAGCCCGAATGTGCGTCGGCACCGGCTGGCGCTTTCGGACTGTGATGGCACGGCCACGATGCACCTTAGCAGCGGCGGCACGGATGCCGCCAGCTCGCTGCTGCCCCCCAAAGAGAGTCTTGCGCTGAACCCGCACATTGTTTTCGAGGAAACGTGCGAGGTGCCTTGCCTCACGCTCGATACCTGGGCGGTGTCCTACGACTGCCCGCGCGTGGACCTGCTCTGGCTGGACATGCAGGGGTCGGAGCTTTCGATGCTGAAGGCCGCGCCGCGCGTTCTGTCCACCGTGTCCGTCATCCACATGGAAGTCGTGCAGTCGGAGGTCTACCAGGGGAACCCGCTCTTGCCCGAAGTGGAAAGTTGGCTGCGGCTCCAGGGCTTTCACCGTAAACTGCTGGCGATGGACGCCTCCGGCAGCGGGAACGCGGTGTTTGTCCGCTCTCGCTAAACAAGCGAATCCGGCGAACCTTAGTTTTTCGTAATCCGATCTTCAACAGTGCTGCTGATAACGGGATGCGCGGACAGGTAGCTGCTCAGGCTCTTTGCCAGCGGCGTTCCCGTGTCGCTTGCGATGTCTTTACTCGTCCAAATCTGAAAGTAGCCGAGGCCGCCGCCGGCTAAGGCGCGAGTGGTTGCGACCCGGTACGATTTGCCGGCGTCCACCTCGCTGCCGCCCACTCCGACCAGCGAAACCCGCTTGCCTTCCGGCTGACCGGCGCTGTAGCGGATTTGCAGGCCCGAAACCTGCAAAAAACCCTCAAACGGCTCCGGCGCACGGGAAACCGAGCGTTCAGCGACTTTCAGCAGCTGCGCTCCCGTCAGATTCAGCACAACCACGGTATCGCTGGGGTCGTCGGCATAGTGGAGCGCGGAAACGATTTTGCTTGGGTCGGTTTTGCCGGCGGGGATAAGTGCGCTGCCGTCAATCTCGTCGGCGGGAATGAGCGCGACCTGAGCGCTGCCGGTCTGGCGCGCGGCGTCGGCCACTAAGTCGCCGAGATTAGACTCTTTGCTGGAAGAGCCTGCCCCGACCAGCGCCGTCTGCACCTGCACGGTGTCTTTTGCGGCGTTTTCTTTCGGCGCGGCTTGAGCGGGCGTCGTCAGTGTGAAGGAAGCCAGTGTCAGCGCGGCCAGCGCACAAGCGATAAGAGCGTGGGCATAAAGAGCGTGGGATTGAAATCCTACGCTAGGGTTTATTGGGGTGTGGGGCGAAGCGCCCAGTGTCTGCCTGCGCGGACAAGGAATAGGATTATGGCATCGGTATTTTCTTCGTCCACGAAGGTGGACGGTAGGCGTCTGCGCCCCACAGCGTAGGAATTCATTCCCACGCTCTTTATTCCCACGCGCCTTCGCTGCATTGCTCATCAATTATCCTGCTTCTGCGCCTGCTGCCAGCGCAAGTAATCGTCAATAAAATCGTCGAACTCGCCGTTCATCACGCGCTGAATGTCGCCGGTCTCGTGCGCCGTGCGCGTGTCTTTGACCAGCGTGTACGGCTGGAACACGTAGTTCCGGGTTTGATGCCCGAACGCGATGTCTTTGCGGTCGCCGCGCAGCTCGTCGATGCCGGCTTTGTTTTCGGCCTGGGCCAGCGCCAGCAGCTTGGACTTCAGCACGTTCATTGCAAACGCCCGGTTCTGGCCCTGCGACCGCTCATTCTGGCAGGACACGACAATTCCTGTCGGCAGGTGCGTAATTCGAACGGCGCTGCTGGTCTTGTTGACGTGCTGGCCGCCCGCGCCCGACGCCCGGAAGTAGTCGGTCTTCAGGTCTTTCTCCGGGATGTCCACGTCTTCCACTTCCGCCACTTCCGGCACGACATTGACCCCGGCGAACGACGTTTCCCGCGTCTTGTTGAACGGCGAGATACGCACCAGGCGGTGAATGCCCTGTTCGCCTTGCAGCAGCCCGTAAGCGTTCTTGCCTTCAATGCGAAGCGTCGTGCTTTTTAGCCCGGCCACATCGCCTTCCACTTCGTCCAGCAGATCGGCCTTGAACCCATGCCGGTCCGACCAGCGCAGGTACATCCGCTGCAAAATGGAAGTCCAATCGTTGGCGTCTGCGCCGCCTGCGCCCGCGTTGATTTCCAAGATTGCCGGGGCGGCGTCGTGCGGCCCAGACAGCAGTGTTTCCACTTCCAGCGTATCCAAAGCCGCCGTAATACTTGCTAGCTCGCCCTCGATTTCCGGCGCGTATTCTTCCGGGCTTTCTTCCATTTCGGCAAGCTCGGCCAGCGTGTGCACATCGTCCAGCCGCTTGCGGACGGCGTGCCACGGGGCGAGATTTTCTTTCAGCGAATTCAGCCGCTGCATCTGCGCCTGCGCTGCCGCCGGGTCGTCCCAGAACGCAGACTGGCCGGCTTCCGCTTCCAGCGCATTGATTTCTTTAAGCTGACTTTCTAAACCCAGGGGGCGGCTCAACGACTCCAGCCGCGCCTGCACCCCTTCCATTGCTTTGACGACATCTTCCAGCACTTCGTTCCCTCTGCCTTCAACCGACTATCTTCGCTTATTATAGCATAGCCTTGTTGGTTATGCTGGATTGGTTATGTCGGATGCTCGACGCGAACCAGCGTGATCAGCACTTGCAAAGGGCTGTGTCCTGTGTTTTTGATGGTAAACGTGTGGCCTGCCGGCTCGTAATACAGCGTTTCCGGGGCCAGCGCGACTTCTTTGGTGCCGTCTACCGTCAGCAGGCCGGTTCCTGTTTGCGGCACGAGAACGACTTCGAATCGCTCATGCGGATGCTGCGGCATCTCCTGACCGGGCAGCAGGAACAGCAGGACGGCTTCGCTCTGTTCGCCTTTGTAAACGCCTTTGACGACAAATTGGTCGTCGCTGTACTGCTCCATTTCTTTCATGTTCTTATGCATGTTTCTCTCCTGCTTTCGTTGTTTTTGTTTAATAGCCGTGTTCGCCGGGACGAATCTGGACAGTGCCACGGAAAATGCGATGAATGACGATATGGTAGCCGATGACAAACACCATGCCGATCACGTTGGCGATGAAGGCGATCTCCAGGCTATGGTGGGGAGCCGCCGAATTGAAGATGCTCAGGCCCTCGCCTGGATGACCTAAATCGGGCAGAAGCAGCGGGTATAAACTGGCTCCTGCCGAAGCCATCAGCGAACCGATCAAAAACGCGCCCGCGTAAACCGCCTTGCCGTCGTCGCCGCGCCGCTGGAAGAACGGAACGGCCAGCAGCGAAATCAGAGCCAGCAGCGGCAGAACGGTCAAAAACGGATAGCGGGCAAAGTTCGCGCCGACCGGACGGACAAAAAACGATGCGACCGTCGCTGCCACGACAAGCACGGCGACGCCGTACCAGAGGCGGCTGGCCCAAAGCCGCGCTCGCGTCTGTTGATCGCCGCCTTCGGTCTTGAGAGCCAAAAAGTTTGCGCCGTGCATGGCGAGCAGGGCCACGCTCAGGAGGCCGACAAGGATCGCATAGGGATTGAGCGCCAGCGCAAGTGACCCCTGAAAGTTTCCCGTGGCATCCAGAGGGACGCCGCGCACGACATTTCCGACGGCGGCTCCGAAGAGAACCGCCAGAAGAAAGCTGGACACGCAGAATAAAACGTCGAATAGGCCGCGCCACATCGGGTCGGCGATGTGGCTGCGGAACTCAATGCCGACGCCGCGCCCAATGAGCAGCCACAAAACCAAAATCAGCACCAGATAGAAGCCGCTGAACGAGACCGCGTACAAGTGCGGGAAGGCGGCGACCATCGAGCCGCCCGCGACAACCAGCCAGACTTCGTAGCCCGTCCAGAACGGGCCGATGGCATTAAGGTTGGTGCGGCGCTCGCCGTCGGTTTTGCCCAGTGCAAGATGCAGCATCCCAATGCCGAGATCAATGCCGTCCAGAACGGCATAGCCGATCAGAAGCCCGCCAAGCAGGATAAACCAGGCTGTGTTCATGCCACCAGCTCCTTTCGCGGCGTTTCATCCGCCGGCACGGGATTGTCGTCTTCTTCCGGTCCTTGCGCGACAAACTTCAGCACCAGAAACACGAAGAAAATGCCCAGAAGAATGTACAGCCCGACAAATCCCAGCAGGGTAAACACGACTTCCCCGCTGGAAACATTGGGCGAGGCACCCTGAGCAGTCCGCAGCAGGCCGTAGATCAGCCAGGGCTGACGGCCCTCGCAGGTGACCACCCAGCCGGCTTCATTGGCGATATACGGGAACGGCAGGGACAGCATCAGTATCCACAAGTACCAGCGGGCTTTTTCCAGAGCGCCGCGCCAGAGCAGCAGGACGCCCAACCCAAGCAGGGCAATAAAATAGCCGCCCAGTGTGATCATGATATGGTAAGCGTAGTACGTCAGCTCCATCGGCGGCCACAAATCGCGCGGGATGTCGTTGAGGCCCTTGACCGAGGAGTGCGGATCGCCGTAGGCAAGGTAAGACAGCAGATCAGGGACATAAATGGGATCAAGCAGATCGCCTTTCTTCGTGTCCGGCATTCCGATGATGGCGAGCGGTGCGCCTTTTTCGGTCTTGAACTGACCTTCCATGGCTGCCAGCGTGGTCGGCTGGTACTTGACAATCGCCTCGCCGTTCTTGGAACCTGTCGGAAAGACCTGTGTGAGCGCAAAGACCAGCCCGAAGATCAGGCTGGTTTGAAGGCAGATGCGGGCGAAGTCCTGATGCTTGCGGGCCAGCAGGTAAAATGCGCCCAGAGCCGCCATGACCATTGCGCCGTGGACTAGTGCGCCGTTGACCGTATGCAGGAACTCCCAGAACTCGAACGGGTTGCCCGCGAGGCCCGCGAAGCTGTCCAGTCGCAGATGCCCTCCCGGCCCCTGGCTGTAGGCCACCGGGTGCTGCATCCAGGCATCTGTCGCCGTAATAAAGAAAGCCGAAATCGTTGAACCGATGGCGACCAGCAGAGCGGAAAGCGTGTGGACTTGCGGCGAGACACGCTTCTCGCCGAACAGAAAGACGCCTAGAAACGCCGACTCCAGAAAGAACGCTACGACCCCTTCCAGCATCAGGCCCAGACCGATGACGCCGCCGGAAACATCGGCAAAATGCGCCCAGTTGGTGCCGAACTGGAATTCCATTGGAATGCCGGTGGCGATGCCCGCCCCGAAGTTCAGCCCGAAAATACGTCCCCAGAACCGGGCGGCGCGATTGAACCGCTCGTCCTTTGTTCGCAGATAGCGGATTTTCAGAATGGCGATCAGCCAGCCCAGCCCGATGGTGACGGGCGGGAATAAGTAATGAAACATGATCAGCGCGGCGAATTGCACACGGTCGGCGATCACAGTCGCTCCCATACAATCTTTGGTAGTGGTATATTTTCGGTTGTTGTGCTAAACTGATAGCATGGTCATTCACGTTCTTTCTTGCCGCTTCTGCCAGAGCCAAAACATCATCAAGCATGGGCGCGATAAAAACGACTGCCAGCGCTT
>JAABUZ0100008330.1_pt1 | contig 12223 bp, 13 predicted proteins | sample 5562091 | NCBI WGS metagenome assembly JAABUZ01 (sample SAMN12813069, study PRJNA571459) | rock metagenome | isolation source: Antarctica rocks | place: Antarctica: Victoria Land, Linnaeus Terrace sud | collected 2015-12-21
ACGTGGTCGACGCCCTGGACGATCGCGTAGTTGTTGAACATTCCGCCGCTGCTGGCGCAGACACCCATCGCGAGCACCCACTTGGGCTCGGGCATCTGGTCGTAGATCTGCCGCAGCACCGGCGCCATCTTCTGGCTGACCCGCCCGGCGACGATCATCAGGTCGGCCTGCCGCGGGCTGGCGCGGAAGACCTCCATGCCGAAGCGGGCGAGGTCGTAGCGTCCGGCGCCCGTGCCCATCATCTCGATGGCGCAGCAGGCCAGGCCGAAGGTGGCGGGCCACAGCGACGAGTGGTGGGACCAGTTGACAAGCTTTTCGACATTGGTGATTAGGAAGCCGCTGGGCAGCTTCTCCTCTAGTCCCATTCCAGCCCTCCACGACGCCACACGTAGGCGTAGGCAACGAAGACGGTGAGGATGAAGACCACCATCTCGACGAACCCGAACACCCCGAGGGCGCCGAACGAGACCGCCCACGGATACAAGAAGATGACCTCGATGTCGAAGATGATGAACAGCATCGCGGTCAGGTAGAACTTCACCGGGAACCGGCCGGCGCCAACCCCCTGCGGTGTGGGCTCGATACCGCACTCGTAGGCGTCGAGCTTGGCGCGGTTGTACCGCTTCGGCCCGACGACCGCGCCGGTCGCCACCGACCCGACCGCGAACAGGGCGGCCAGTGCGAAGAGCACCAGCACTGGCACATATGCCTGGAGCACTGTGCCCCTCCTTTCGGCTGCGCGGTGTTGAGGTTACGTGCGTGATCAGGCCGCGGGCGCCAGGCGCGCGAGGCCGTTGATGACCTTGTCGAGGGCGTCGCCGCCTCGTGGGTCGGTTAGGTTGGCCAGCAGTTTCAGGGTGAACCTCATCAGCAGCGGGCGGGGCAGACCGTAGCGGGTCGCGAAGCGCATCACCTGGGGGTGGCCGATCAGCCGGACGAAGTAGCGCCCGAGCGTGTAGTAGCCCCCGTAGCGCGCCTTCATCGCCGCCGGGTAGGCGCTGAAGGCCCGCTCGCGGTCGGCTCCCGCGGGCCGGGCCAGCGCCTTCACGACGACGCCCGCTGCCAGCTCGGCCGTCTCCATGGCATAGGCGATGCCCTCGCCGTTGAACGGGTTGACCGCGCCCGCCGCGTCGCCGACCAGCAGCAGCCCAGGTGTGTAGTGCGGCTGCCGGTTGAAGCCCATGGGCAATGCTCCGCCCCGCACCGGGCCGATCAATTCGGCGCCGGCGAGGTCGGGCACGTGGGCTAGCCAGCGGCGCAGCAGGTCCTTGTAGTCGACCTGGCCCCACGCCTCGGAGGTGTTGAGGATGCCGAGGCCGACGTTGGCCGTCCCGTCGCCAACTCCGAAGATCCAGCCGTATCCGGGCAGCAGCCGGCTGGCTCCGGGCTCGCCCTCCCACAGCTCGAGGTGCGACTCCAGCCAGGTGTCGTTGCTGCGTGCCTCGGTGCGGACATAGCCACGCACGGCGACGCCCATCGGCCTGTCGTCCCGCTTGCGGATGCCGCGGGCGAGGGCCAGCCGGGCGCTCACGCCGTCGGCGGCTATGACCACGGGGGCCTCGAAGCGCTCCCCGGACTTGCTGAGGACGCCTAGCACTCGAGTTTCTACTTCGTCGAGTACCGGAGCCACGACGTTGGTGGCCTCCCGCAGCCGGGCCCCTGCTTTGACGGCGTGCCGGGCGAGGATCTCATCGAAGTCGTGGCGGGTCCGGACCAGCCCGTACCCGGGGAAGGTCGCGAGCTCGGGCCACGGCAGCTCCAGGCGGTGACCCCCTCCGACGATGCGCAGGCCACGATTGCGGGGCCACTCCTGCTCGTCGGTGGTGTCGATGCCCATTGCGGTAAGTGCTCGCACGGCCCGCGGCGTCAGCCCGTCGCCGCAGACCTTCTCCCGCGGGAACACTGTCTTCTCGAGCAGCAGGACATCGAGACCGGCGGCGGCCAGGTGGTAAGCCGCTGTCGAACCACCGGGACCGGCACCGACGACGATGACGTCGGCGGTCTCGGTCGCAACGGTGGAGGTGACAGCCGCCTGAAGGCCCACCGTGGGTGCGCCGTTGGGTGACACTGCTACCCCCCACCTCCTCCGCTCGTGAATACTTTCACGAGGTCCTGATGAAGATCCTAGGCCGCATTGATGACAAGTAACGCGCCCGGGGAGCGGCCAGTTGCTCCCGCTCGTTGACCCAGCCCAGCAGCGTGCCTGCGCCTGTCAGCCGAGGGCGAGGCCGACAGCCAACAGCAGGGCAAAGCCGAGCTCGAGCCGGGTGGTGCGGACCAGCGCGGGAACCAGCCGCATCTGCTGCGCACCACCGAGCACCTGCCGTGCCGGTGTCAGCCAGCCAGGAGCCGTCAGCAGCGCCAAGGCAGCCCAGGGGCGAGCAGCAGCAGCCACCACGGCAAGCAGCAGGGGGGCCGCAACCAGCCCCGCATAGAGGCGCCGCGTGGCCGCATCACCCAGCAGGACGGCCAGCGTGCGCTTGCCGCTGACGGTGTCGGTCGGGATGTCGCGCAGGTTGTTGACCACCAGGATGGCGCAGCCGAGCGAGCCGGTCGCCAGTCCACCGAGGACTGCCGCGCCCAACCACTGGCCGGTCTGGACGTAGGCGGTCCCGACGACAGGAACCAGCCCGAAGAACAGCAGCACGCTGGGCTCACCGAGCGCCCGGTAGCCGTACGGAGCCGGCCCGCCGGTGTAGGTCCACGCGGCGACGACGGCGAAGGCGCCGACGAGGACGAGCCACCACGACGACAAAGCAGCGAGGACCAGGCCAGCCGTGCACGCCACCAGGAACGCGGCCAAGGCTGCGGTGCGCACCGCGGCCGGGCTCGCCGCTCCCGAGCCGACGAGCCGCGCCGGGCCCAGCCGCACCGCGTCGGTGCCGCGGATTCCGTCGCTGTAGTCGTTGGCGTAGTTGACACCGACCTGCAGCGCCAGCGCGACGACGAGGGCGAGGGCAGCACGCGGCCACGAGAACGCGCCGTCACCGACAGCCACGCCGCAGCCGACCAGGACCGGGGAGGCCGATGCCGGGAGCGACCACGGGCGTGCTCCAGCAACCCAGGCGCGAGCGGTGGTCGGGCTGGCCGTACTTATGGAGCGCTCGGAGCGGTTGGAGCGGCTGTGGCACGGGGTGGGTTTACAGACTGCAGTGCCTGCGCTCGGTGCAAGGCGACGACACCGCCCGTCAGGTTGCGCCAGCCCACCTCGCTCCACCCCGCCTGCTGCAGCAGTGTGGCGAGGCCGGGCTGGTCGGGCCACGCTCGGATCGACTCGGCAAGGTAGACGTAGGACTCGGGGTCGCTGCTGACCCGGCGCGCGAGGGCGGGCAGTGCCCGCATCAGGTAGTCGAGGTACACCCGTCGAAACGGCGCCCACCGGGGGGTGCTGAACTCGCACACCACCAGGCGCCCTCCGGGGCGGGTCACCCGGCGCAACTCGGTGAGGGCGGCGACCGGCTCGACCATGTTGCGCAGCCCAAATGTCACCGTGGTGGCGTCGAATGCCGCGTCGGCGAACGGCAGCCGCAGGGCGTCGCCTGCCACGCGCACGACGCCAGGCCGGCTGCGCGCGGCCCGCAACATCCCCATGGAGAAGTCGCAGGCCACGACGGATGCACCCGCGGCTGCTAGCGACGCGCTGCTGACAGCCGTACCGGCCGCAAGGTCGAGCACCCGCTCACCAGGTGTGATCATCAGTGCAGCGCGAACGGCCGCACGCCAGGTGCGGTCGAGTCCGAACGACAGCACCGTGTTGGTGACGTCGTAGCGGCGCGCGACCGCATCAAACATCGCTGCGACGTCTGCCGGCTTCTTGTCCAGCGTCGCTCGGGCCACAGCCCCAGTCTGCCGGGCAATCGCTCTATACCGCGCGATGGGCCGAGCGAGCTATGCCACTGGTCGGCCTGCTACCGCGGAGGGCGCTTCGTGAAGCGCTCTGCGAGCTTCTGCACCTTGGCCCGGTTCTCGGGGTTGCTGGCCGCCTCTTTCGCCTTCTGCACCATTTGCTGGCCCTTAGGACTGCGGAGGTAAGAATTGAGCTTGTCTTGGAAGGACGCCATGCCCGTTCCACTACCCACGCCGAGAGGATCTAGTGCAAGGGACTGTGGACGTCGGCCGAAGCGTCAGGGCAGTCTTACCGAGCCGGGAGGCGGCAGGTCACGAGGCGAGCCCGAAGGCGTCGAGCATGGTCCGGAGCTTCGCATCGGTCTCCAGCAGCTCGGCCTTCGGCTCCGAGCCGGCCACGATGCCGGCGCCGGCATGCAGCACGAGCCGGTCCGCCCGCACCTCGGCGCAGCGGACGCTGAGCGCCCACTCGCCATCACCGCTGCCATCGACCCAGCCCACCAGGCCTGCATACAACCCGCGAGTCTGTTCCTCGAGCCCGCGGATGAGGTCGAGCGCCGCGTCACGAGGCGTTCCGCACACGGCAGGGGTCGGGTGGAGTGCGGCAGCAAGCATCAGCGCGTCGGCATCGGCGTCCCGCAGCGTGCCCCGCACCGTCGTCGCGAGGTGCCAGACGGTCGAGGTCGCCAGCAGCGACGGCCCCTCGACGCAGAGAGCCACGCAGTGCGGCGCGAGCGCGTCGGCCACGGCCTCGACGACGAGCGAGTGCTCGCGCCGATCCTTGGCCGAGTCCGTCAACGCCTGCGCCGAGCGCGCGTCGGCGCCGGGGTCGGCCGAGCGAGCCGCCGTGCCCGCAAGGGGTACCGACACGACCTCGCGACCCGTCTTGCGGATGACGGTCTCCGGGCTCGCACCGACGAACGCTGCACCACTGGCGGTGGGGACGCAGAAGCGATGTGCGGCACCGTTCTTCGCACCCATGCTCGCGAGGAGGGCGTCGAGGTCGGGTGGCTCGGGCAGGTCGACCGAGATCGACCGTGCGAGCACGACCTTCTCGATGTCGCCGCGCGCGATGTGCTGGAGCGCTTCGGCCACCTGACCCAGGTAGGCGGTGCGGGAGTGGTCGACGACCAAGCCGGCGCGGCGCCCGGCGGGGAATGCAGTCGCGCCTGCTTGGCACTCGGCGCGCCACGTACTCGCCGCTGGGACCACGAGCAATGCGTCGACGTCTGCATCGAAGGGCAGCGCTGCCACCACGCGTTGACGCCTGCGTGCTCCGCCCAGCAGGCGTCGCGCGGCATCGGCAGCCCGCTCCAGCTGGTCAGGCCCAGCCGGCACGCCCGACGCAGCCTCGACCGCGTCAGCCTTGATGGAGCCGAGCGTGCCGGTGAATCGGATGGGCACGTCGCACAAAGCGGCAGGCCTCCGGTCGTGCCGCGCCGTCTGCCCGACCAGGTGAGGGTGCCGGGTGGGCTGTGGTGGCGCCGGCGGTCTCATTGGCTCAATGATCCCAGACTGCACCCTCGGAACCGCGCTCCACCAGCCTACGAACTTGCTCCCGGGCAACCTTGCCCAGCGCGGTCCGCGGGAGGTGGGTCACGACGACGAGCTCGCGCGGCGCCACGTGACGGCCGTGAACCGCGCCGACGGCGTCGCGGAGGGCATGCAGTTGCGGGGGTGAGGCGGCGTCGTCCGGCACCACGACTGCGACGACGCGCTCGCCCCAGGCGGCATCCGGTCGAGATACGACGGCGGCGTCGGCCACACCGGGGTGAGTCCGAAGGACGGCCTCGACCGCGGCTGGCCAGACTTTGTCGCCCCCAGTGACGATGACATCGTCGAGCCGGCCGTCGACGCGCAGCGCTCCCGAGGCGTCGACGTGGCCCGCGTCGCCGGTGCGCAGCCACCCGTCGGAACCGACCGGCGGCGCGTCGTCGCCGTCGCGGTAGGCGGTGAGCAGCGTCGGGCCGCGGAGCTCGATCTCCGACGTGCCGGCTGCGATCCGCACCTCGGTTCCCGGAAGTGGGAAGCCGTCGTAGACGACGCCACCACACGACTCGGTGAGGCCGTACGTGGGGATGCAGTGAAGGCCCCGCAGCTGCGCCAGGGCGAGCAACGCTGCCGGCGCGGCCATCCCGCCGAGGAGCACTGCGCGGTACCACTCACCGCAGTGGGGTGCGCCGAGCAGGCGCTCGAGCAGCCGGGGTACCAGTGACGTCAGCACCATGCCGGGCGGGGGACGCTGCGCCACCGACGCAGGGTCGCGCACGACGACGGGAGCGCCGAGAACGACGCCGCGCAGGGGGACGAGCAGGCCTCCGATGTGGGAGAGCGGGAGCATGGACACCCAGCCGTCGGCGCTGGCGTCGGCCCCTGGGAGCCCCGTGATTCCCATGAGCCGCGTGTCCGACGAGCGCACGGCGGCCGACACCGCGTCCCGGGAAAGCTCGACGAGCCGCGGCCGTCCGGTCGAACCGGATGTCGACATGACGAGCGCAGTCCCGTCGCGCACCGGCCGCCCTGCCGGAAGCCGGTCGCGGCGCTGCCCGTCGACCAGCACGGTGGGTCGCGCACGGGCGAGCAGCTCGGTGACGGCGGCGTCAGGCAGTCGCGCGTCGAGGGGAAGGACAGCGGCCTCGGCGGTCCACACCTCGTGCAGGAGCTCGAGCATCGCCGGCGTCTCAAGCCGCACGGCAACGAGATCACCGCGCTGCAGGCCGCCTCCCGGGTAGTGCGCCGTCACGCTCAGTACGCTACTGACGTGACAGAGGAAGTTCGGGAGGCGGCTGCGGTCGCTGCACCCGATTGGCAGCGTTTCGGCGACCACGAGGACATCACCTATGAGGTGGCCGAGGGGATCGCGCGGATCACCATCTGCCGCCCAGAGGTGCGCAACGCCTTTCGACCAACGACATTGTTCGAGCTGAGCGACGCCTTCAACCGGGCGCGCGACGATGCCTCCGTCGGGGTCGTCGTGCTACGCGGCCAGGGAGACCTCGCATTCTGCAGCGGCGGCGACCAGCGCGTGCGCGGCGACGACGGCTACCGCGACGAGCACGGCGTCGGCCGGCTCAACGTCCTCGACCTCCAGGTACAGATCCGGCGCCTGCCCAAGCCGGTCATCGCCAGCGTCGCGGGGTACGCGATCGGCGGCGGCCACGTGCTTCATCTCGTCTGCGACCTGACGGTCGCTGCCGACAATGCCCGGTTCGGGCAGACAGGCCCGCAGGTCGGCTCCTTCGACGGCGGGTACGGCTCGGGTCTGCTTGCCCGCACCATCGGGCTCAAGCGGGCCAAGCAGGTCTGGTTCCTCTGCGAGCAGTACGACGCGCAGACCGCCGAGCGGTGGGGTCTGGTGAACTGGGTCGTCCCCATCGCGGAGCTCGAGGACCAGACCGTTGAAGTGTGCCGCCGGATCTTGACGATGAGCCCGATCGCCCTGCGGTTGCTCAAGGCCAGCTTCAACGCCGACACCGACGGGCTCGCAGGGATACAGCAGCTGGCCGGCGACGCGACCCTGCTCTACTACATGAGCGAGGAGGCGCAGGAGGGACGCGACGCGTACGTCGAGAAGCGTCCGCCCGACTTCTCGCGCTTCCCGAAGCGGCCGTGACAGCAGCGGCTCCGGCCGCGGACAGGTGAGCGCTCGACGCCGGCTCCGCTTCGACCTGCCTCTCGTTCAGCCTGTCCTCGATGTGACCCGCCGCGAAGGCTGGCTCATCGAGGGCGAGGCCGGGTGGGGCGAGTGGTCCCCGCTGCCGAGCTGGTCACCGGATGCTGCGGCGCGTGCGTACCGTGCAGCGGTCGAGGCCGCCGACCAGCCGTTCCCCACACCGGTGGCGGACACTGTCGCCGTCAACGTCATGGTGCCGCGAGTCAGTCCCACTGTCGCCGCTGAGCTCGTCCTGCGCTCAGGCTGCTCGACGGCGAAGGTGAAGGTTGGCGACGCGGCGTCGGTCGGGCGGGTTGCAGCCGTTCGCGAGGCGCTAGGAGCGACCGGACTCATCCGTCTCGACGGCAACGGCGCATGGGATGTCGACCACGCAGCGGCCATGCTCACGGAACTCGAGCCGTACGGCATCGAGCTCGTAGAAGATCCCGTCCCGACCGAGCACGAGCTACGGCGGCTGCGGCGCCGTGTGCGCCTTCCACTCGCTGCGGAGATGTGCATCCGGAGCGTGGAGGACGGCGTGCGTGTCGCGACCGGTGGGGCGGTCGATGCGGTGGTGCTCAAGCCGCAGCGGCTCGGTGGTGCGGCCGCCGCCCTCGCGGTCGCGGATCGCTCCCCCGTGCCGGTCATCGCGTCGAGCGCGCTCGAGTCCTCCGTCGGGCTCGGCGCCGTCCTCGGAGTTGCCGCGGCACTGCCGCCACACGGGTTCGCGCATGGCATCGCCACGGCGCTGCTGCTCGCCGAGGATGTCACCTCCCAGCCCCTGCTGCCCGACCACGGCCTCCTCGCGCCACGCCGGGTCGTTCCCGACCGGCTCCTTGCCGCGACCGCGCCGGCCGCCTAGATGGTGAGCCCCACAAGCCCCGGGAGTGTCGCCCTCGCCTGCCTCCGGCTGTTCGTCGACGAGCTGGTCAGGTGTGGCGTAGCTGCGGTCTGCATGTCGCCGGGCTCGCGCTCGACGCCGCTCGTGCTCGCGGTGGCGCGCGATGGGCGGTTGCCGCTCCACGTCCACCTCGATGAGCGGTCGGCGGCGTACGCCGCCGTCGGCATCATCCGTGCGACGGGGCGTCCGGCAGCAGTCGTGTGCACGTCCGGAACCGCGGTCGCGAACTGGCATCCTGCCGTCGTCGAGGCGTCACAGTCACAGCTGCCGCTGCTGCTCCTGTCGGCGGACCGACCGGCGTTCCTGCGTGGCACGGGCGCGAACCAGACGATCGACCAGCTCGCCATCTTCGGCGGTGCCGCGCGGTGGTTCGTCGACGCGGCCGTTCCCGAGGAGCGCAACGACGAGGCGCGCTACTGGCGGTCGCTCGGCTGCAGCGTGGTCGCCCGCGCAACCGGGCCGGTGCCCGGGCCGGTACACGTCAACTTTCCCCTGCAGGAGCCGCTCGTTCCTGACGAGGACGACGACGCGGTGGAACTTGGTGAGGAAGCCACCGGGCGCCCTGGTGGCCGGCCGTGGGGAGCTCAGGGGACTCCCCGCGTCGAGCCCGACCAGGCTGCGGTGGTACGCGTGCGGCACTTGCTCGCCGCAGCCCCACGTGGCGTGGTCGTGGTGGGCGGTCTGACGCGGCGCGCGCCCGCCGTCGAGCGCCTCGCCGACGCCCTCGACTGGCCCCTGCTCGCGGAGCCGATCTCCGGCCTCCGCACCGGCCCACGGACGCTTGGGGCCGGTGTGCTCGTCGTCGGCGACCAGAGCTTCACCGATGTCCATCGTCCCGACCTGGTTCTCCAAGTCGGTGCAGCGCCAACGGCCAGGAGCATGCAGCGCCTGGTGGCGGCCGCGGACACCCATGTGGTCATCGCGGAACCCGGGCATGCCTCCGACCCGGGTCGGACGGCAGCGGAGACCCTCGAGGGCGACGTCGAGGCCATCTCGTCGACACTCGCGTCGACACTCGCTTCGACACTCGCTTCGACACTCGCTTCGGGCAGGGGCCAGGACAACGGTGCTCCCGCCGGTTGGGCGGACGCATGGGCGGCGGCCGACAGCGCCGCTAGCGACGCTGTCGCCGAGACGATCCGACGGTTCGGCGACGAGCTTTTCGAGGGCGCGGTTGCCCGGGACGTCGCAGCGGCCGTGCCGGCAGGCGGCCTGCTCGTCGCCGGGTCGAGCATGCCGATCCGGGACCTCGACGCCTACATGCAGCCTCGGCACGGGCTCGACGTCGTGGCGAACCGCGGGGCGAGCGGGATCGACGGCGTGCTCTCCACCGCGGTCGGCTGCGCCACGATTCGGCCGACGACGGTTCTGCTCGGTGACCTCTCCCTCCTCCATGACGCCGGCGCCCTGCTCTGGAACGGGCGCGCCCCCCTGCCGCTCACCGTCGTCGTCGTGAACAACGGCGGCGGCGGCATCTTCGGCACGCTCTCGGCCGCAGCCCTACCGGAGCTCGACCGGCTCTTCGTCACGCCCCACCGCGTGGAGCTGGCGGCGCTCGCCGCCGCGGCGGGCGCCCGACACGACGTGTGCCGCACTGTCGGCGAGCTGCGGGCGGTGCTGGCCGCGGGATCCGCGAGCGGACTCCGGGTCGTCGAGGTGGTCGTCGACCCGCTACGGACCGCGCACCAGCAGGCGGCCGTGCGGGCTGCCGTAGCGCAGGCTCTCGCCCGCGACTGAGGTCAGCCGCCCCCCGAGTGGGCCGCCATGCTGCGGCTGGACCGGGTGTGCACCGCAGAGCGCCGGACCCGATGGGCTAGCGTGCCACGAATGCTGGCGGAGCCCGACCTGACGGTTGACATGCTCATCATCGGCGCGGGCCCCGCGGGGCTGTACGGCGCCTACTACGCGGGCTTTCGCGGTATGTCCCTTGCCGTCATGGACACGCTGCCCGAGCCCGGTGGCCAGGTCACCGCCATGTACCCCGAGAAAATGATCTTTGACGTCGCCGGCTTCCCCGCGGTGCGCGGGCGCGACCTCGTGGCGGGCCTCGTCGAGCAGGCGGGGCAGTTCTCGCCCACCTACATCCTCGGCGAGCAGGCTGCCGAGATCGAGCACGACGACGAGGACACCGGGGTGCTCGTCGCCACCGCGCAGGGCAGCCGGGTGCTGGCCAAGGCGGTCGTCATCACCGGAGGGCTCGGCACGTTCACCCCGCGGCCGCTGCCGGTCGGCACCGAGTACCTGGGCCGGGGCCTGGTCTACTTCGTGCCGGCCCTTGCCATGTACGAGGGCAAGGATGTGCTGATCGTCGGCGGCGGCGACAGCGCGTTCGACTGGGCGATGGCGCTCGAACCCATCGCCAAGTCGGTGACGCTCGTGCACCGGCACGACAGATGGCGCGCCCACGAGCACAGCGTCTCCAAGGTCCTGGACTCGTCCGTGCGCGTTGTGACCTTCTCGACTGTCAGCGCCGTACGAGGGGAGCCCGAGGTCTGCGAGGTCGAGGTCACCCACGTCAAGACCAAGGAGACGACCACGCTGCCGGTGCAGGGAGTCGTCGCCGCGCTCGGCTTCACCTCCGACCTCGGCCCGTTCCGCAGCTGGGGCCTGACCATCGACAACCGCCACGTCGTCGTCGACACGACGATGGCGACGGGCGTGCGCCGTGTGTTTGCCGCCGGGGACATCACCGAGTACCCGGGCAAGGTACGGCTGATCGCCACCGGATTCGGCGAGGTGGCCACGGCGGTGAACAACGCGGCGCCCGTCATCAACCCCGACGCGCACGTCTTCCCCGGGCACAGCAGCGACGTCTGAGCCGCGCCGGCGGCTACCCGAAGGAGCAGCGCGTCAGCGGCCGCTGCCGCGGGCCCGGTTGACCATTTCGTTGCGCTGCCGGCGGGCGAGCGGAAGCGCGAGAATGCCGCTGACGAGCAGGGCGAGCACGACCAGCACGAGCCCGGTCAGCCCGACGATGCGCAGCAGCAGCGCGACCGCCAGGAACAGCACGATCCGCAGCGCCAGGTAGCCCGCGATCGACTGCCGGAACGCCGAGCCGCTGCCGTGCCGCGTGGCGGTTCGGCGACCCTGCCGCATGGCAGTTCGGCGCCGGTCGTTCACCGGCGCCCTACCCAGCCGAGGCGGCGCAGCAGGACCGGGTACGCAAAGACGCAGACGAACATCGCCAGCAGCCCGAGCAGTCCGGCTGGCCCGACGGCGAGCCCGAACGCACGGAGCACGACGTAGAGCACGATGCCCGGAACCATCACCACGACGAACGCAAGCACGGTGATGGCGCCGATGCCGGGCTCGCCGGGCGCTGCAGGGGATGCGCCGCCCGGCGACTCGCCGGATGCGGAGCGGGACGGCGGCACGGCGACCGCCTTGTCGGTACCCCGCTGTTCCATGGCCCTAGCGTAAACCGGGCGTGCGTCACCGGGGCTGCCCGAGCCCGGCGAGCAGGGCGCGGCCATCGTCCTCGCGGATGTCGACGGTGACGCCGGTCTGTTCCGACAGCGCCAGGGCGAGCACGAGCCGCGCCGGCTCGGCCGGGTCGACCAGCTCCCCACGAGCGTGCAAGCCGCCGAACCGGTCGGCGAACGCGTCGCCGACCTGCTCCCGCGGCAAGCTGCGCATGTACTCCTGCATCCCGGTTTCGACAACCCCTGGCCGTACACCCGTGACGAGCACCCCCGTGCCGGCGAGCTCAGCCGCGAGGTTGGCGGTCACCGAGTCGAGAGCGGCCTTGCTGGCCGAGTAGGCGCTGGCGCTGGGCATCCCCGCGCCGCGGGCCGCCCCGCTGCTGACCGAGACGATGCGCCCCC
>JAABUZ0100008332.1_pt1 | contig 12221 bp, 6 predicted proteins | sample 5562091 | NCBI WGS metagenome assembly JAABUZ01 (sample SAMN12813069, study PRJNA571459) | rock metagenome | isolation source: Antarctica rocks | place: Antarctica: Victoria Land, Linnaeus Terrace sud | collected 2015-12-21
TGTAGACCGTGACGCCCTTGCAGTCCAGCTCGTAGGCGAGCTCGTAGATCGCGCGCACGTCGTCGATCGTGGCGCTCCCGGCGAAGTTGGTAGTCTTGCTGATCGCCGAGTCGCAGTGCTGCTGGAAGGCGGCCTGCATGCGCACGTGCCACTCGGGCGCGATGTTGTTCGCGGTCACGAACACGCGCTGCCACTTGGCCGGGATCTCCGGGTGCTGGACGGTGCCGGTCTTCGCGATGCGCTCCACGAGGGCGTCGGAGTACCAGCCCTCCTGCTTCGCGATCGCGACGAAGTCCTCGTTCACGTCGGGCATCATCACGCCCGCCTGGTTGCGCATGAAGGCGACCGCGAAGAGCGGCTCGAGCCCCGACGAGCAGCCGGCGATGATCGAGATCGTGCCCGTCGGCGCGACCGTCGTGACGTTGCAGTTGCGGAGCAGCTGCATCGGGCGGATGCGGCCGCCCTGCGCGTCGCGCGCACACGTCGCGTCCGGGCCCCAGATCGAGCGCGCCCACTCGGGGAACGGCCCGCGCTCGTTGGCGAGGCGCTCGCTCTCCTTCTTGCTCTCGACGTCGAGGAACTCCATCACGCGGCGGCCCATCTCGACGCCCTCGGGGGTGTCGTAGGCGATACCCATCTTGACGAGCCCGTCGGCGAAGCCCATCACGCCGAGGCCGATGCGGCGGATGCGCTTCGAGAGCGCGTCGATCTCGGGGAGCGGGTACTTGTTGACGTCGATGATGTTGTCGAGGAAGTGCGTCGCCGTACGGATGTCGCGGCCGTACGCCTCCCAGTCCATCTGCCCGTTCTCGACGTAGTAGCCGACGTTGACCGAGCCGAGGTTGCAGACGTCGTAGGGGAGCAGGGGCTGCTCGCCGCACGGGTTGGTCGCCTCGTAGGCGCCGAGGTGCGGGACCGGGTTGTACTTGTTCGCGGCGTCGACGAAGAACACGCCGGGCTCGCCGGTGCGCCACGCGCCGAGGACCATCTTGTCCCACACGGTACGCGCGTCCATCTGCCCCGTGACTTCCTTCGTCACCGGGTTGACGAGGTCGTACGAGGTGCCCGCCTTGACCGCCTCCATGAACGTCTCGGTGATCGCCACCGAGATGTTGAAGTTGGTGATCTGGGTGAGGTCTTCCTTGCACGTGATGAAGTCCATCACGTCGGGGTGGTCGACGCGCAGGATGCCCATGTTGGCGCCGCGGCGCGTGCCGCCCTGCTTGACGGCATCGGTGGACGCGTCGTAGAGCTTCATGAAGCTGACGGGACCACTCGCCACGCCGGTGGTGCTGCGCACCATCGAGCCCTTGGGGCGGATCCGGCTGAAGCCGAAGCCCGTGCCGCCGCCGCTCTGGTGGATGAGCGCCATCGAGCGGAGCGTGTCGTAGATCCCCGTCTGCCCGTTCGAGAGCGCGTCGTCGACGGGGAGCACGAAACACGCGGAGAGCTGGCCTAACGGGCGGCCGGCGTTCATCAGCGTCGGCGAGTTGGGCTCGAACCGGCGCTGCGTCATGAGGGCGTAGAACTCCTCGGCCAGCGCCTGGACCTGCGCGTCGCTCGCGCCGTAGCGGCGGTCCGCCTCGGCCACGACCGTGGCCACGCGCCAGAACATGTCCTCGGGCGTCTCGGTGGATCGGCCCTGGGCGTCGCGCACGAGATAGCGCTTCTCGAGCACGATGCGGGCGTTCGGCGACAGCGCGGCGGGGACGGTCGGCGGCGTGGGGGACAGCGGCATATGGGCGGCTCTCCTGCGGGTGGCGCGCACGCGGCGATGGCGCATGCGGCGGCGGTGGGCGAACGGGCCGGCGACAGCCGGCGGCGGACGGGACGTGCGCTACGACGGGCGGTGCTGCACGGGGACTACGCCAGGCGGGATCGGGGGCGGGGCGCAGAACCTAGGACGGCTTGCTCGCAGCCACAAGCCGCCTGCGCAGCTCCAAACGCCGCGGCATGATCTTCCGGTTTCGTGTCTCTGGAAGTGGACGACGGCGAAGCCGGCCGAATCGGCATGACAGGATGCAAGCCGTTGCAATCACAAGACTTACGCACGAACACTTCGTTGCGTTTCGTTCCGAACTGCGCACCGTTCGCGTTCTCGTGCCACGGGACGGTACGCGCTCGACCGCAGCGACTTGCCTGCTTTCACGACTTCGCATTACATGTGCCGCGGCTTACCACCGCGGCGTGATCCAGGTCATCCCAGGTGCGACACGAATCACGCCGACGGCGGGCGGCCGAGCGGTGGGAATTCGCCCGCGGCGTGGCGGGCCTGGAGCCGCACGTAGGCCGCGGCCGTACGGACCAGACGGGTGCGTTCGTCGTCGGTGAGCGCGCGGACGACGCGCGCCGGTGAGCACGAGGGCTCCGATCCCGACCAGCGCGCCGTCGCCGACGGTCGCGCCGTGCACCACCGCGCGGTGCCCGACAGAGACGCGCGCCGAGCGTGCACGGCGCGCCCGGGTCGGCGTGCAGCACCGCGCCGTCCTGCACGTTCGACTCGGTGCCGACGGCGACGCGCTCGTTATCGCCGCGGACGACGGCGTAGGGCCACACGCTCGCGTGCGCGCCTAACGTGACGTCGCCGCAGACGAAGGCGAGGGGGTGGAGGAAGGCGGTGGGGTCGATCATGTCTGGAGTGGACGGTCGGCCGGTCGTGGCGAACGCGGCGGCTGTCGTCCCGAGCGCGGCGAGGGATCGCTGTCCCGGCCGACCCCGCCGTCCTCACTCACCGCCCCGGCAGCGCGCGAAAGTACTCCTCCAACCCGTCGACGATCGCCCGCGCGTACCGCTCCCGTCCCTCGACCGTCCGCATCGCCGCCTCCTGTTCGGGCAGCATGAGAAACAGCCCTTCCGTGAGCACCTCCGGCACCCACGGCGGCCGCGCCACGGCGAGGTTCTGGTAGTGGATGCCGAGGTCGCGCAGGCCGAGCCGGCGGACGAGCTGCGACTGAACCGCGCGCGCCAGCGGCTCGGCGTGCTGATGGAAGAACAACGTGCTGGAGCCGTTCGCGACGAACGGGTTGATGCCGTCGGGGAGCGCGTTCAGGTGCACGCTCACGAAGGCGTGTGCGTTCGCGCGCCGCGCGACGATCGGCCGCTCGGCGAGGCCGACGGGGTCGGCGGTGGTGCGCGTGAGGAGCACGGTCGCGCCGCGCGCCCGGAGCAGTTCGCCGACGCGTTCGCCCACCGGGAGCACCGCGACCGGCTCCCAGAGCCCCGTCGGCCCCGTCGCGCCGCCCGGCGGGTGGCCGGGGTCGACGACGATCGTGAGGCCGGCGAGGGGGCGCGTGGGGTCGATGGTCGGCGGGCGCCGGACGCGGAGGACGAGCGCATTCCGCGCAGGATCCCACAACACCAGGTACCCGTACGGGTCGCGCGAGAGCCGCGCCGTGAGGCGCACGCGGTCGTCGGCCTCCTGCTCCCAGACGATCTGCCGAATGAGCGAGTCGACCGCGGTGCCCTCGATCCGAAAGATGTCGGGCGAGAGCGTGACGCCGTGGAGGACGAGGTCGAGGTCGCGGCCGCGCTCGAACACCTCGTACGCGGGGCGGTCGCCCGTCGGCAGCACGATGTCGACCCAGTCGCGCGACGGAACGACGCGCGCCGCACCCACGACCCGGCGCGCCGGCGCGTAGCCCTCGGGCAGCGGCACCGCCGCGTCCGCATCGACCCAGGCCTGTAACTGACCGTCGAGGCGCACGCGGGCCATCCCGCCGACGACCGCGGTCCGCTCGAGGACCGTGCCCGGGAGGAAGAAGTAGCGATACGTCCCGTCCGGCGTCGGGCGGCCGATCACGACGCGGTCCGTGTCCGGGCGAGCCGGCGCGCGCCCCAGTTGGACGTAACTGCGCGAGCCCGCGGCGTCGAGGAGCTCGACGCGCGCGAGCGGGAGCCGCACCGTGTCGGGGCCGCGCGCGGCGACGAGGCGCGCCGCGCGCCCGGCAGCTGCAAGGCGGCCCGCGCGCACGTCGGTCGTCCACAGGGCGAGCGCGTCGCCACCGCCGCTCGCGTCGCCACGTGCCGCCACCGCGTCGACGAGCGGGAGTCGGGTCACGCGCGGCACGCTCGCGCGCGCAGGCGGGGCGCTGTCGTCCGCGGCCGAGTCCGCGCGGATGGCCGGCGACGCGTTGGACGCGTCGGCGGGCGGCAACTCGAGCCAGACCCGCGCGCCCCGCGACGCGCGTACGGCGACGCGCACGGCTTCGTCGGCGGGGAGGCGCGTGCGCGCGTCGGGGAAGACGCTGGCGCTGTCGACGGCGAGCGCGCCCGCCACGCCGTCGCGCCGGCCCGCGACGCGCACCGCGACCGTGCGGCGTACGCGTTCTGCGCCGCGTGACACGACGAGCTCATAGCGCGGCGCGGACGCGGGCGGCGTGGGAAGGTAGGCGAGAAACGCCCCGTTCGCCGCGACGGGCACGGACGCGCCGTTGACGATGAGCGTCGCCGCCCCGCTCCCGACCGACCCGAAGACGAACGTCGAGTCGCGCGGGACGACCTGGTTGGCGCTCGGCGAGACGACGCGGACATCGAGGGCGCCGTCGACCCGCGGGACCGGCGGGAGTCCCGTGCCCGGATCCGACGCGCCCGCGGTCCCCGGCCGGCCCGGGGTGGGCGCGGCGGACGGCGTGTGCGGCGAGGAGGCGCACGCAGCGGCGAACGCCAGGCCGGACGCGAGGACGCGCGGTCGCGAAAGGCTGGACGACATGGCGGGCAAGGTAGCCGGCCGCGGCTAGCCTGACCTCAAGCGGCCGGGTAACTTCGCGCCGTCATGCCCCTGCCCCCGCGCGCAACCTCGGCGAACGTCTTACGTATGGCGTGCGTGTGTCCCACACGCACGGGAGCGCGGCAATGACTACGCAGCACGCGGGGCCGGAACACGCGGCCACCTCGCGCGCGCGCATCAGCGCGCTCACCGACGTCGGGCGCACGCGCGAGCACAACGAAGACGCGTTCCTCGTCGCCGACCTCGCCGCGGCGGAGCCGATGGAGTTCCCCGCCCTGCCGGACGCGCCGGGCGGGGCGCAGCCCGCGGAGCGGGTCTGCGATCTCACGGGCACCGGGGTGCTGCTGCTGGTGGCCGACGGGCTCGGCGGCGCGGCAGCGGGCGAGGTCGCGAGCCACCTCGCCGCGCGCGTCGCGCACGAGTCGCTGCGGCGCGCGCTCGCCGCGCCCGGCGCCGCCCCGCGCGACGCACTCGCGGTCGCGTCCGCGCTCCGCGACGCCGTGCTCGCGGCCAACGCCGCGGTCCACCGGCTCGGGAGCGAGCGCGCGGAGTTGCACGGGATGGCCTCGACGATCACCGCGGCGTATCTGCGCGACGACGGCGTCACGGTCGCGCAGGTCGGGGACAGCCGCGCCTACGTCGTGCGGCAGGGCGAGGCGCGACAGATCACGAAGGACCAGTCGCTCGTCCAGCGCCTGGTCGACGCCGGGGAGATGACGCCCGAGCAGGCCGAGACGAGCATGCGCCGGAACATCATCCTCCAGGCGCTGGGCCCCGAGTCCACGGTGCGGGTCGACGTGACGCGGCAGGTGCTCTGTCGAGGCGACCTCGTCCTGCTCTGCAGCGACGGGTTGTCGGGCCAGCTGCGCGCGGGAGAGCTCGGCGCGGCGGCGGTCCACACGCCCGACCCGGGGGCGCTGTGCGCGGCGCTCGTCGCGGCGGCGAATGCGTCGGGGGGGCCGGACAACATCACCGTGGTCGCCGCGCGCGTGTCGGGCGACGCGTTCGCGCCGGCGCCGAGCGCAGCGGCCGTCGCAGGCGCGCCGAACGACTGTGAAGACATCGCGCCGCACCGCGTGTCGTTGGAGCCGACGACGGACGAGGTGGTCGTCCGACCGGAGCCCGCGCCCGGCGCACCGCCTTCGCCCGCGCGGGCGTTCGCGGACGCGGGTCCGGTCTCGGCGGCGGTGGACGGATCAGGAGTTCCACGCGTCGCCGCGGGCATCTCGCACGGCGAGGTGGCGTCGCGGCGCGGGCGGGTCCGCGGGGTGTACGCGCTGTTGGGAGCCGCGGCGGTGGCCGCGGCGGCGTGGACCTGGTGGGCGTTCGCGCGGTGACGTCGCGCCCTGGGGCGTGGTAATGCGGCGTCGTGTCGTGCGCGCATCGCCTGGCCCGCAACGTCGAATTCTCCGAGGTGTTCCGATGACTTTCCGCACCGTTGCGCGCGCGGCGCTCGCCGCGACCGCGTGCGTCGTCGGCGGCTGCGAGGGCGCGACCGCGCCGTACCTGCCGTCCACAGATCTCCCGCTCGCGGAGCAGGTGCCGACGGCCGGACTGACCGCGCGCCGCGTCGCCAACGTCCGCGGATACGCCGACGGGGCGGTCGTGAACGTGCCCGCCGCGGCACGCGCGGGCGAACCGGTCGCCGTCAGCGTGACGACGTACGGCGGCGGCTGCATCAGCGAGGACACGACCGTCGTGACGGTGGCCGGCGCGCGGGCCGACGTCGTCCCCTATCAGCGCGTCTACACGCCCCGTGCGAACGAGGCCTGTACCGACGAGCTCCGGATCAACCCGCGGCAGCTCCGCCTGACGTTCGCGGCGCCGGGCGCCGCGCGGGTGGTGGTCACCGGGCGGGCCAGCCCGGGCGACTCGCTCGTCCAGATCGTGCGCGCGGTCGACGTGCGCTGAGCGCCGGCAGACCCGGCGGAGGCGCGCCGCGTTAGGCTCACGCCCGCGCGTTAGGCGGTTGCCGCCGCGCGGCGCCCGGTGAGCCAGCGCGCCGCGGCCTGCTGCATCGCCCGGTCGCCCGACCACGCGCACAGCGCCGGCGCGCCGACGTCGGCGACCGACCGGGGCGGCGCGAAGTGCACGACCGTCACGGCGCGCCCCGCCGCGTGCGCGCGCGCCACGGCCTCGCGCACCCGCCCGAGCGTCGCGTCGTCGTACGGCGGGCACCCCGCCCGCACCCGCTCGCCGCCGAAGAGCGCCACCAGCAGCGGCACGTCCGGTCCGAACGCCGCGGTGTCCGCCCCGCGCACCTCGACCCCCGCCGTCGCGAGCGTGTCGGCGAACTCGTCGCGGCGCGGCGGCAGCGCGCCGCGCGCGGTGCTCGGGTCGTCGGCGTCGGCGGTCCGGCCGTCGATCACGAGCACGGCCGCGGCCGCGGCGAGCGGCGCGGGCTCGCCCCGAACGACGTGCACCGCGCGCTCGGCGAGTTGAGCGCCCCACGCGGCGTCGGCCGCGGCGGGACGGCGCCAGTCGTTCGGCGGCGCGGCCCACTGCGCCCAGCGGAGGCGCCTTCGTACGCTCTGCTGCACGCGCACCGGGTCGAGCACGTGGCTGGCGAGCGCGCGCTCGAGCGCGGCCGCGACCGCGCCCACGTCCCCGGGCGCGAGCACCACGTCGCACCCCGCTGCCACGGCGCGCACCGCGGCCTCGCCCTCGTCGCCCCCGGCCGGCACGAGCACGCCCGGCATGTCGAGGGCGTCGGAGACGACGAGGCCGTCGTACCGGAGTTGCTGCCGCAGCAGCCAGGTCAGGATCTCGCGCGAGAGCGTGGCCGGCTGGCCGCTCGGGTCGAGCGCGGGGTAGGCCACGTGCGCCGTCATGACCGAGGCGACGTTGGCCGCGAACGCGGCGCGGAAGGGCGCGAGGTCCTGCGAGTGCAGCACGTCACGCGGCGCCGTGACGGTCGCGGTCGTCACGTGCGGGTCCTCGCGCGTCCGGCCGTGTCCCGGGAAGTGCTTCGCGCAGGCCAGCACGCCCTCAGCCTGACACGCCTCGATCCACGCCGTCGCGAGCCGCGTCACGCGCGCCGGATCGTCGCCGAGCGTGCGGGCGCCGAGCACCGGGTTCTCGGGCTCGACGTTGAGGTCGCAGACCGGGGAGAGGTTCCAGTTCACGCCGAGCGTGCGGGCCTCGCGCGCGGTGAGCCGGGCGGCGCGGCGGAGCGCCTCGACGTCGTCGAGCCAGGCGAGGGCGCCGAGCGGCGGGAGTCCGGTCGCGCCGGCGAACTGCTGCCCCGCCCCGCGTTCCAGGTCCGCCCCGAGCAACAGCGGCGTGCGCGAGCGCTGCTGCAACTCCTTCGTGAGCGCGCGCACGGCGTCCTGTTCTCCCCCGTAGAGCAGGAACCCGCCCACCCCGAGCGCGAGCGCGGCGTCGACGCGCGCACGCGCCGCGTCGAAGCGGCCGTCCGCGTCGGCGACGAGCGTGGGGACGAGCAGTTGGGCGACGGACGACACGTAGGCGGCGCGGAGACGGGGCGGAACGCGATGGTGTTAGGCGGATGCGGCGGCGACCGCGGAGCCGGGCGTGAGCGCGCCGAGCACGCGCGGGCCCCGCGCGCCGGTCGCGGCGGGGACGTTCCCCGGTAGGCGCGCGACGTGAAGATAGCCGAGCAGCGCGAACGCGACGGCCTCCTTGGCCTCGCCGTCGAAGAACACGTCGCCGAAGCGCCGCACGCGCATAGGTAGGCCCGCGCGCGCCAGCTCCGCGGTGACCGACGCCACGAGCGCCGGGTTCCGGGCCCCGCCGCCGGAGAGCAGCACCTCGACGGCGGGCTCGGGGACGAAGCGCCGGTAGGCGTCGGCGACGGCGGCCGCGCTGAGGAGGACGGCGGTGGCGACGACGTCTTCGTCCGCCGCGTCGGGGGCTTCGGCGCGAACGGCGGCGGTCAGCCGTGCCGCATACTCGGCCCCAAACAGTTCGCGCCCCGTGCTCTTGGGCGGCGCGGCGGCGAAATACGGACCGGCAAGGAGTGCGTCGACGACCGCGCGGTTCGGCGTGCCGGCCGCGGCGAGGCGACCGTCGACGTCGTAGGGCAACTCCGGGTGGAGCGCGCGCACGACGGCGTCGATCACGGCCACGCCTGGTCCCGTGTCGAACGCGCGGACTGGAGGCGGCGGCCCGTCGAGCACGCCCCGCCCGGGGTCCGGGACGGCATGCGGCGGAACGATCGTGACGTTCCCGATCCCGCCCAGGTTCTGCAGCAACCGCCAGTCGTCGCCCCCGAACAAGAGCGCGTCGGCGATCGCGACGAGCGGCGCACCCTGTCCGCCCGCCGCGACGTCGCGCACGCGGAAGTCGCTCACGACGTCGACCCCGAGTCGCTCCACGATCACGCTCGCGTCGCCGATCTGCCACGTCGAGTGCCCGGGCTCGTGCCAGAGCGTCTGCCCGTGCGACGCGACCGCCCGCACCGACGCGCGCGCCACGCCGGCGTCGGCGAGCAACTCGGCCGCGGCGTCCGCGAACCAGCCGCCGAGGTCCGCGGCGAGTCGGCAGTAGTCGCGCGCCGTGCCACCGTGCATCGCCGCCAGCAGCCGCGTGCGTTGCGCCGTCGTGTACGAGCGCTGCACGAAGCCGAGCAGTTCCACAGTGGTCGGGGCCTGCGTCGTCGCGGGCGCGTCCCCGGCCGTGAAGCGGGCCGCCGCGGCACTGATGCCGTCGCACGACGTCCCGGACATCAGGCCGAGGTAGACGTCGCGCGTGTCGCGCGTGCCTGCGCCGGCGGCCGTCACCCTGCCGCGACCGGCGGCGGTGCGCCGCCGGTCGCGCGCCGGATCACGCCGCCCGCGGCGGCGAGCGCCGCGTCCGCGCCCGCCGCGTCGACGTCGAGCGCGTGCATGACGATCGCGGTCTTCACCCGCCCGCCCGCTCCCGCAAGGAGCGCGCGCGCGTCGTCCCGCTCTACCCCGCACACCTCGCCGACGATGCGTTCGGCCCGGTCGACGAGCTTCGCGTTCGTCGCCCGGAGGTCGACCATGAGGTTCCCGTACGTCTTGCCGAGGCGGATCATCGCGCCCGTCGTGAGCGTGTTGAGGATCAGCTTCGTCGCCGTGCCCGCCTTCAACCGCGTCGAACCGGTGAGCACCTCGGGGCCGGTCCGGGCGACGATCACGTGGTCGGCGACAGCGAGCGTTTCGGGCGGCGGCGGCGAGCAGGCGACGATCCCCGTGACGGCGCCGAGAGCGCGCGCCGTGGCGAGCGCGCCCCGCACGTACGGCGTCGTCCCACTCGCCGCGATGCCGACGAGGACGTCGCCGGTCGCGAGGGCACGCGCGTCGACGTCTCGCGCGCCGCCCTCCGGCGAGTCCTCGGCGCCCTCCTGCGCGCGGAACATGGCCGCGTCGCCGCCGGCGATCATCCCCTGGACCATCTCGAACCCGACGCCGAAGGTGGGCGGGCACTCGCTCGCATCGAGCACGCCGAGCCGGCCCGAGCTGCCCGCGCCCGCGTAGAACAGGCGTCGGCCGGCGCGGAACGCGGCCTCGATCGCGCTCAGCAGCGCCGCGATCCGCTCGCGTTCGGCCGCGACGGCGTCGGCGACGGTGCGATCCTCCGCGTTCATCGCGTCGACGATCTCGAGCGGCGAGGCGAGGTCGATGTCGGCGGTGCGCGGGTTGCGCTGCTCGGTGAGGCGAGGGTCGTGGGTGGTCATGCCGGATGGCTGGGTGGGGGGTTCGGGCGGCGGGCTAAGTTACGGGTCCTTGATTCGTCCGGACACCCCGACGCGCTCCCCCCGTACTCCCCGCGCCGCCATGCCTCGTCGCCCGTTGCTCGCCCTGCTCGCCGCGTCGCTCGCGGCCGCCGCGTTTGGTGCCGGCCGCGCCGCGGCGCAGGCCACCGCGGTGGAACCGCTGCCGGCTCGCCGCCCGGCCACCTTCGCGCCCGAGTGGCAGTTCAAGGCCGGCGAGCCGGCCGTGACGGCGGCGCGCGGGATGATCGCGAGCAACAGCGCACTCGCGAGCGCGGCCGGGGTCGAGATGCTCCGCCGCGGCGGCAACGCGGTCGACGCGGCGGTCGCGACCGGTTTCGCCCTCGCGGTCGCGTACCCCGTCGCCGGCAACCTCGGCGGCGGCGGGTTCATGGTGATCCACTTCGCCCGCGGCCGCTCCGCGGCGCTCGATTTCCGCGAGACCGCGCCGGCCGCGGCGACGCGCGACATGTACCTCGGTCCCGACGGCGAGCCGACGGACAAGAGTCGGGTCGGCCCGCTCGCGGTCGGCGTCCCGGGCTCGGTCGCCGGGCTCACCGCGGCGCTCCACCGCTACGGGCGGCTGCCGCTCGCGACGGTGATGGGGCCCGCGATCCGGCTGGCGGAACGCGGGTTCGCGGTCGACAGCGCGATGTGGCGCTCGCTCGTGAGCGACAGCGCCAAGCTCGCGCGCTACGCGGCGGACTCGCCGTTCATGCCGGGCGGGCGGCCGCTCGCGCTCGGCACGCAGGTTCTCCAGCCGGACCTCGCGCGCACGCTCCACCGCATCGCGCGGCAGGGCGCGTCGGGCTTCTACCGCGGCGAGGTCGCGGCGCGCGTCGGCGACGAGATGCGTCGCGGCGGCGGGCTGGTCACGCCGGTCGACCTCGCCAACTACCGGCCGATCTGGCGTCGGCCGCTCCGCACGACGTACCGCGGCTACGCGGTGTTCGGGATGCCACCCGTGTCGTCCGGCGGGACGACGTCGTTCGAGATCCTGCACATGCTGGAGACGCGCGACACGCTGCCGACCTTCGGCGGCGCGGCGTACGCGCACCTGATCGCGGAGGTCGAACGGCGCGCGTTCGTCGACCGCAACAGCAAGCTCTGCGATCCGACGTTCTGCACGCCACCGGTGAAGGAGCTGACGAGCAAGGCCTACGCGCGCCGCCTCGCCGCGACGATCGACCCCGCGCGCGCGACGCCGACGACGAGCGTGTCCACCTTGCCCGACCGCACGCACACGACGCACTACGCCGTCGTCGACCGCGATGGCAACGCGGTGAGCACGACGACCACGCTCAACCTGGGCTACGGCTCGGGCGTGTTCGTGCGCGGCGCGGGGTTCTTTCTGAACGACGAGATGGACGACCTCGCCGCGGCCCCGGGGAAGCCGAACGCGTTCGGTCTGATCGAGGGGGAGCAGAACGCGGTGCAGCCCGGAAAAAGGCCGCTGTCGTCGATGACGCCGAGCGTGGTGCTGGACCGCGCGGGGCGCACGCTGCTCGTGGTGGGCGCGGCGGGCGGGCCGACGATCATCTCGGGGACGACGCAGGTGATCCTCAACGTGCTGGACCACCGCATGTCGCTCGCCGACGCCATGCGCGCGCCGCGGCTGCACCACCAGGCGCTGCCGGACACGCTGGTCTACGAGACCGGAGGTCTAACGGAAGCGGCGGCGGACTCGCTGCGCGCGATGGGGCACGGGATCCGGGCGCAGCGGCGCATGGTGAATGTGAATGCCGTGATGCGGGTGCCCGGGGGGTGGGCCGGGGTGAGCGAGCCGAGGGCGAGTGG
>JAABUZ0100008334.1_pt1 | contig 12219 bp, 13 predicted proteins | sample 5562091 | NCBI WGS metagenome assembly JAABUZ01 (sample SAMN12813069, study PRJNA571459) | rock metagenome | isolation source: Antarctica rocks | place: Antarctica: Victoria Land, Linnaeus Terrace sud | collected 2015-12-21
TCGACTTCCTCACGGGCGCCATCGTGACGGGGAAGCTCGAGATCCGGGCACCGATCGAGCGGTCCTTCGACGACGCGCGCGCGGTGCTCGACGGGAGCGCCTCGCACGAGCTCAAGGGGAAGTACGTGCTCGAGATCGGCTAGCGATCGTGCGACCGGGCGTGACGGCGGCTACGCGGGCAGCCGGATCGGCTTCGCCTGCGTGCCGCGATAGTGCGCGATCATTGCGCGGGCGGCGAGCGGCGTCTCCGAGCGCCGGCCGAAGAAGTAGACGCTCGACGCGCCGTCGATCGCGTGTCGCGGCGAGGTCAGCCGGTCGACGAGCATCCCGAGTGGGCGCGTCGCCAGGAGTACGAGCCGATTGACGCCGCGCAGCGGCACGATGCTGCGCGCGACGTGCGCGATCGACCAGCAGAGTCCGGCGCCGACGCCGGCGACGTGACCGGACTCGATGAGCTCGAAATGCCGAAAGAGCCAGCGGTGGCCGCTCTCGGTGAATCGCGTGAAGTCGAACGGCCCCTCGTGAACGTGCTGCAAAAACGGCGTATCGGCGTAGACGAGTCCGTCGGCGCGCAGCACCCGGTGGATCTCGGCGACGACGCGCGCGGGCTCGAGCGCGGCTTCGATGACGACGGCGTCGACGCTCGCATCGGCGAGCGGAATCGCGTGCCCGTCCGCGACGAACTGCGTGTGGCGCGACGGATAGACGTCGAAGCCGATGAGATCGATCGCGGGGTCGTCGTAGAGCGAGTCGATGCCGCTGCCGATCGATTTGCCGCCGACGACGAGGACGATCGGCCGGCGGCCGTGCGTCCGCGCGACGAGCTCCGCCCGTATCTTCTCCGAGACGTCGGGTGCGACGCGGTTCTGCTCACCGAGCCGGTCGAGCAGGCGGCGGAGCGGACCGCCGCGCGACTCGATCGCGGGTTCGATCGAGGCCGGATAGACGATCGAATTGCTCGCATCGATGAGGATCGGCTGGCGGCCGGCTCGCTCGAAGTGCATCCCGCACGCGGGATTCGAGCACGAGCCGCCGGTCTCCGAGAGCGCGCTACGGCAGCGCGGACAGCGGAGAAGCGCGGCGATCGCGGTGAGTGGCAGCATCGTGGACGATCCGATCGTAACCGTGGGTTTTCGTACGCGAGCATACCATCGGCAGCGATTCGAGCCGAGCCTCATTATGTGGATGGTGTCGTTCCGTCACTTTTGTGCCAGCGCGGCGGCGCGCGTGAAGATCGCGTCGAGCATCGGTTCGGTCAGCACGCCGGTGTTCGTGTTCTGGCGGCTCGGATGATACGACGCGAGGAGCGTGCCGCGCCGGCCGTCGGGAAAGACGACGACGGCTTCGGCGCCGTGCGCGAACGGGGTCTTCGCGACGTCGGCGCCGAGCGCGCGCAGGGTCTCGGCCGCCGCGCGCGTGCCGATCGCGCCGAGCCCGATCACGACGCGCAGGCCGCGGAGCGCGGCGATCTCCTCGGTGAGGTACGGCCGGCACGCGCGTAGCTGCGCGGGCGTCGGCTTGTTGGCCGGCGGCGCGCAGCGCAGCGCCGCGGAGATCAGCGCGTCGCGCAGGACGAGTCCGTCGTCGCGGTCGCGCTGCTCAGGGCGATTTGCGAACCCGGCGCGAAAGAGCGCGCGATAGAGCCACACGCCGGAACCGTCGCCCGTGAACATGCGGCCCGTTCGATTCGACCCGTGCGCGCCCGGCGCGAGCCCGACGAGCAGCACGCGCGCGTCCGGATCGCCGAACGCCGGGACCGGCCGCCCCCAATACGTCTCGTCGCGATGCGCGCGCTTCCTCTGCGCCGCGATCGCCGCACAGTACGCGCGTAACTCCGGGCACCGCTTGCAGATAACGACGCGCGCTTCGATCTCCGCGAGCACGTCGCGGACGGGCGGAGTTTCCATCTCGGCGGACGTTCGACGCTCGGACGCGACGTGCTCCGGGTACGGTTCGGGCAATCACCTCGAAAGGACATGCATGGAGAAGAGCATCTTGGTCTACCGCGCGACCACGGCGCTGAGCGCCATCGGCGCCGGTACCGCAGCCGTCGCGTACTTCACGAAAAACCCCACGATCATGGCGAGCTTCGAGGACCTCGGCTACCCCGCGTATGTTCCGCCGTTGCTCGGCGCGTGGAAGGTGCTCGGCGCGGCCGCGCTCGTCGTGCCCGTCCCGGCAACGCTACGCGAATGGGCGTATGCCGGGTTTACGTTCACCTACAGTGGCGCCATCGTGTCGCATCTTTCGCGCGTCCCGAGAGTAAAGGCCGTCGCTTCCGCGGTCTCGCTCGCGCTACTGTTGACCTCGTACGCCCTGCGGCCCGCCCACGGCGATTGATCGCGGTCCGTCACGTGCCCCCGTGGATGCGGCTACGCCGTCGTCCGGCGCGGCGGCGCGGGCTTGCGGCTGCCGTGTTTCACGTAGACGGCCTTCGCCTCGGCGCGGCTCTCGGCGCGACGACGCACCTCGTAGATCCGAAGCTTCGCGAGCTTCACCGCCTCGGCGGCATCGACGATCGGCTCCGGATACTCGTCGCCGATGCGAAAGCGCGCGTCGGCCGCCACGATCGGCGGCATCAGGTGCGGCTCGGGGAGATAGGCGTCGGGCACGTTCGCGAGCTCCGGCACGTAGCGCCGGATGAAGATCCCCGCCGGGTCCTGATCGCGCGCCTGCTTCCCCGGCGAATAGATACGAATGCTGTTGATGCCCGTGACGCCGCTCTGCATCTGCGTCTGCGGCCAATGGATTCCGGGCTCGAAGTCCGGGAACTGCGAGGCGAGATACGTCCCCGTGCGTCGCCAGTGCAGTCACAAATGATATGACGCGAATGACATGAGCATCGCGCGCATCCGAAAGTTGATCCAGCCGCCGAGGTGCAGCGCGCGCATGCACGCGTCGGCCATCGGGAAGCCCGTGCGCCCGGCGCACCACGCCGCGAAGCGCGCCTCGTCGAAGTCGTTCTCGCGAACGCCGTCGTACGCGCGCGCCTGGTTCACGAACTCGAGCGACGGCTGATCCTCCAGCTTCTGCATGAAGTGATCGTGCCAGTGCAGTCGCGCGCGAAACGTGGCGAGCGAACCCGCCCAGCGCGGATCGACGTCGCCCCCTCGGCGCGAATCGACTTGAGCTCGGCCTCGCGTGCGAGGGTGCGCTGACAGACCTCGCGCATCGCGATCGTGCCGAAGGCGAGATACGGTGAGGGCCGCGAGCAGCCGTCCCACGCGCTAACGGGCTCGACATGTCCGTCCGCTACGCGACACCGCCGATCGCGAGGAACGAGTCCAGTTCTTTCCCCGCGCGGCTCATGCCGCCGAGCTTCGCCTCGGGCTTCACGCGCTCGCGCAACCCGAGCTCCGCGAGCGTCCGGCGCCGCTCGTGGCGCAGGCCCGCGGCCCGCGATCCGTTGCGGTGCGGGCGTGAGCGGTTCGAGCATCCGGCGATCCCAGCGCTTCGCCCAGCCGTCGCGCGCGCAACGGCCGGATCACGCCGAACTGCGGGATCTCGCGCCACGCGACGCCGCGCGCGCGGCACCACGCCGCGATGCGCTTGTCGCGCGCGTAGCTGACCTCGCCGCCGGTCTCCTCGTGCGCGAGCAGCACCGCAAACCCGCCCAGCTCGCCGTGAAGCGCCTCGAGCACGCCCGGCATCGTCCCATGGCGATACGTCAGCCGAAGGCCGAGCGCCGCGAGATCCGTTTCGAGTTCGGCGAGGCAGGCGTCGAGGAAGACGTAGTGCGACGGGTCGCTCTCCGGCTGCGCGATGAGGTCGGACTCGTACACGTAGAGCGCGACGACCGCGCCCGTTCGCGCGGCCTCGACGAGCGGGCGATGGTCGGCCACGCGCAGGTCGCGCTTGAACCAGACGACGGTCGTCGCCTCCGTAGAGGCCGCGCGCTGTCGGACATCCTCGCATCGTACCCGTGCGGTCGAGCGGCCGAGCGGCCATACTCGGGGCAGCGACGCTCAGCGCCTCGGTAGCCACGCGCCGCCGATTTCACCATCATCGAAAACTTGGCAATCGTGACCGCACGGGTGATCGAACAACTCGTCGGACCCGACCTGCGCGCTCGCCGTCGCTAAGAAGCGGCCATGGCTCCGGCCGGTCCGCAGCTGTTTCTAGGCGCGTCGGTTCCATCTCCGGCGCGGTCGCCGGATCTGTTGCCGATGCGTACGTTTCAAAGTTCGGCAGCGCGAGATTCAGTCGATCCGACGGCTGCGCGTCCGATGTCCACACTTCGAGCTGTGGGCCGCACCGGCTCGCATCATCCAAGCTCGCGGTTCGGATCGCGACAAGGTGCGGGCCGAGTCGGGCTTGATCACGATCGGCGAGCCGCATTGTGAGCAGAAGCCCCGATGGGTCTCGCCACCCATCGCACCGGGGGAGGCATGAAAGCGCAGTGACCCTTGCGAGAGATTGAAGCCGTCCGCCGACACGATGACGAAAGACGAAAACGAACCTCCGCTGGATTGCTGGCAGTCTCGACGGTGACACTGAAGCACAGTTCATGGCTCGGCTGTGGATTTGTAGCGAGTCGCGCCGCAAGCGCATCCGCCGAAGCTGTGGTCATAAAGTATCTTTCTTCAGGTTCCACGCGCCGGCGTGGCGTTGGGTCATTGCACCGTCCGGCGTATTTCGGCGAGCTATCGCCGGCGCACCTCAGTACGGTGTTTGGTGTCGTCTCCACACGCGTTCGCGCGGGGGGACGTTACTGCTCACGCACATGACGGCTCACTTAGGAATGCGCGTGAGCCGCGGTGAGTTTAGCCGACCACATCGTCGGCTGTACGTCGCCGGTTTCGAGAAGGGTCTTTAGGCTGGCTAGCACCGCCGGCCAGCCGAACGTTATGCCGCGAAGCATCTCGGAATCCGGCTCGAGCTCATCATGCGTCACGGTCAAGCGAACGGATTTTTCGAGCGGCTCGAGATCGAAGCTGACGCGCGACTGCTTCGCGGCATCGCCGCCATCGCCCGGAGACGCCCATGATACCACCAGTCGCCGCGGTGGATCGTTTTCGAGCACCGTGCCTGTGATGTCGACGTCGTTTGCATCGTCGTAGTTCTCCATCTGCCACGCTGATGCGATGTGCCAGTCCGACCGGTTCCGATGATTGCCCCAATAGCGACGCGTCATCTCGGGATCGGTCAGCGCGTTGAAAAGTTTGTCGGGTGTCGTTACGATATAGGTTACGTAGACGAAAGACGGCTTACTCATCAGATGTGTCTTCCTCCAAGACGCTTTTGAGATCGCGCAGCGCGCGCAGTCGCTGTCGCTCGAATTTTCCGATCCACCGTTCGGCGATGTCCGCGATGGGCACCGGATTCAGATAGTGCAGCTTCTCTCGGCCGCGCCAAGCAATCGCGACAAGGTTTGCCTCTTCGAGCACTGCGAGGTGCTTGGAGACCGCCTGCCGTGTCATGTCGAGGTGCGCGCACAGCCCCCCCAGCGTTTGTCCGTTCTCCCGATACAGCGCATCGAGCAACTCGCGCCGGCTCGGATCCGCAAGTGCCTTGAACGCGCGGTCCATGCTCCTCGCTGTCACCTGCCTATTATATGCAACGATATAGTTGCGTGTCAAGTCCGGATGGCGCGAAACGGGTTCGCGCGTCATCGAGACGGGCGTCGCGTGCGGCGAGCGCGTTCCGACGCCGAAGTCGATCTCGAACGATATGTTTCGCTCTCGCCCATCGCGACGGCGATTGTCGGCGGCCGCTGATGCGAGGAAGTAAAGTGGCGTAACGAACAATCGGCTCATCGGCGCATAGAAGGTCGTCTCGTACGAGGAGCGCCCGTCGACCGATTGCGGTCGGCGCATCCATCGTCGCTCGACCGAATCGGAACGCGATCGGTGACTGGTTCGAGGGCACGGACGCCGAGTAGTGTGACGAAGCATCGCTGGGGTGCGAGGAGCCAAAGTGGCATCAGGAGACGTGCGTGGTCGTCGAGAACGAAGAAGAACTCCGCTCCACGCAACGTCTTTGCGGGACGGGGAACCTGCTCGGCTCCATCTCGGCTCGAGTTCGCCTGCGCGGGACGCTCTTGAAAGATTCTTCCATGTGAGGCGGAAGCGGCCCGCATGGCCTCCATCGGGACGGTTGGTGGCGGCGTTGCGCCGCAGGGCGTGAGCTATCGGCGCGAGTGGTTCGGCTTCGCGGCGATGTGCCTCGGCCTCTTCATGGCGATCCTCGACGTCCAGATCGTCGCGGCGGCGCTACCGCGGATCGCGACCTCGCTCGGAGTACCGCTCGACCGGCTGAGCTGGGTGCAGACCGCGTACCTCATCACCGAGGTGATCGCGATTGCGATGTCCGGCCGGCTCGCTCGCGCGATGGCGACCCGGCGGCTCTTCGCGGCGGCGACGTGCGCGTTCTCGCTCACGAGCCTCGGCTGCGCGCTCTCGCACTCGTTCGAGCAGCTCATCGTCTGGCGGACGCTGCAGGGCTTTACCGCGGGCACCATCATCCCGAGCGTCTTCGCAGTCGGCTACAAGATGTTCCCGAAGCGGCTCCATGCTCGCGCCGTGCTCATCGCGGGTGCGGTCGCGATGTTCGCGCCCTCGATCGGTCCATTCCTCGGCGGCTACATCGCCGAGAAGCTCACCTGGAACTGGCTCTTCTATATCAACGTCCCGCTCGGCATCGTTTCGGGGGTCGTCGTCTTCGCGCTCGTCCGCGTCGATCACGCCGACATGCGCGCCTGGCGCTCGATCGACGTCCCCGCCTTCGTCGCGCTCGCGCTCGCGCTCGGCTCGATGCAGCTCGCGCTCAAGCTCGCGCCCGAAGACCGCTGGGTCGCCGAGCGCGATTATGCGCTCATCGCGCTCATGGTGATCGCGGGCGCCTTCTTCATCCGGCGCTGCGTGACGCGGCACGATCCGCTCGTCGACTTCTCGCCGCTCCGCGTCGTCGGTTTTTCGACGGCCTGCGCGTTCAACTTCGTGCTCGGTGCGGCGATCTTCGGTTCGATCTATACGTTGCCGCTGTTCCTCGGCTTCGTGCGCTATCACACGCCGCTCGAGATCGGCGCGATCATGACGGTGATGGGCGTGTCGCAGCTCGCCGTCGCGCCGTTGGCGACGCTCGCCGCTCGCCGGCTCCCGCCGCAGCTCGTCGCCCTCATCGGCTTCGGACTCTTCGCCGCGGGCGCGCTGACCAACGCGTTCCAGACGCCGACCACGGACGCCGCGGGGCTCGTGCTGCCGCAGGTCCTGCGCGGCGCGTCGCTGCTCTTCTGCATCCTGCCGATCACGGACGTGGCGCTCGGCTCGCTGCCGATTCGCGATCTCTCCAACGCGAGCGGCGTCCTCAATTTCATGCGCAACGTTGGCGGCGCCGTCGGGATCGGGCTCGTCGACACGATCGTCTCGCTGCGGCCCGCCGCGATTGGCACGCACCTCGTCGCACAGCTCGCGCGCGGCGATGCACGCACGGCGGCGTTCGTCGGCGTGCCGGTCGGGCTCCTCAAAGGCGTCGACGTGGCGCACGCCGATCCGGCCGATCTCGCGCTCGTGAAGCCGGTCCTGGAACGCGCGGCGGCCACGGTCGCGTTCAATGAAGCGTGGCTGCTCATCGGGGGGCTGCTGCTGGTCTCGCTGCTCCTGATCCCGTTCCTACGCTCGCCCGGCGCCGCTGCGCTCGGCGACGAACCCGTCCTCGAAAGGCTCACGATCGATGTTCCCGCTGCCATTCCGTAACGTCGCCCTCGGCGCCGCGCTCGCGCTGACCCTCGCCGCGCCCGCGCTCGCCGCGCCCGCGCTCGCCGCGCCGCTACCCCGCGTCGAGGCGGACTCGATGGGCGGCACGCACGTCGTGCTGCCGCAGGACGCGAGCGGCAAGCCGCTCGCGCTGCTCATCGCGTTCACGCCGGAATCCGAAGCGCAGCTCAAGGAGTGGTCCAAGAAGATCATCGCCGACAACGCCGGCGAGAAGAACGCCGTCTACGTCGTGGTCGTCGCGGCGAATACCGCGTTCTTTGCGCACGGCAAGGTCCGCAAGATCGTCCAGAACGCGGGCATCGGGACGCAGGATCAGATCAATCAGCGCGTGCTGCTCACGTTCAACGGCTCCGGCTGGAAGACGCTCACGCCGCCGGGCGACAAGAACACGATCGGCGTGGTCGTCGCCGACGCGAGCGGCAACGTCGAGTACGCCAAGCGCGCCGCATACAACCCCGCCAACCTCGCCGACGTCGAGAAGCTGCTGGCAAAATAACGACGTGCCGGCGTCCGGAGGGGCGCGCATCACATCGGCACACGATCCTGCTCGGTACTGCGTGCGACGGTCTCCTGCGCCTCCAAGGCAGCGAGACGGTCACGGTAGACGCGATGCATACGGTCAAACGCATCGCTCCCGAGGAGGAGCCGCTTCGGAGCCGGATGCTGCTCGGCGACGTCGAGCATCGCGGTCACCATCTTGCTCGCGTCGCCATACGTCGCCCAGCTGCCGCCGAGAATCGCACGGCGGGTTTCGCCGACCGTCGACCGTTCGTAGACCTCCATCACCGGCGGTCTCACGATGCCGGACGCGAAGGATGTGCGCGCCGGCCCTGGTTCGACGAGCGTGAACTCGATGCCGAACGGCGCGACCTCCTGCGCGACGGCCTCGACGAAGCCCTCGATGCCCCACTTCGTCGCGTGATAATAGCTAAAGAGCGGATAGGCGAGCTGGCCGCCCTCACTCGAGATCTGAAGGACGCGTCCCCCGCCCTGAGCGCGGAGGTGCGGCAGCGCGGCGCGGATCACGGCGATCGAGCCGATGAGATTGGTCTCGATCTGCGTGCGGATCTCGGCATCGCTCGCTTCTTCGGCCGCACCGAAGACGGCGTAGCCGGCGTTGTTCACGACGACGTCGATGCGGCCGAAGGCGGCGAACGCCGCGTCGACGGTTCGGCGGACGGCATCGGCGTCCGTCACGTCGAGCCGTGCGACTCGGAGTCGCTCGCCGTGCCGAGCCTTGAGGTCGTCGAGGGCGCTCGGATCCCGCAGCGTGGCCGCGACCCGGTCGCCACGCTCGAGCAGACGTTCGGTGAGGCCCCGGCCGAAGCCTGACGACGTTCCGGTGACGAGCCACGTCGCGCGTTCGGCGGCGGCTCGATCGGGTTCACGTGTGTTCATGACGAAAGCATACGTGCGACGCTGCGGTGCAACCAGATCCCGAGCGATGCTATCACCGGCGATGTAATGACGATGAGCGGACGGCGCGACGAGCTCGGGCGGTTCCTACGCGACCGGCGCTCGCGCGTGAAGCCGACCGACGTCGGGCTGCCGAGCGGACCGAATCGGCGCGTCGCCGGCCTGCGCCGCGAGGAGGTTGCGACGCTCGCCGGAGTCGGTGTCTCGTGGTACACCATGCTCGAGAATGGGACGGCAGTCGGCGCGTCGACCGAGACGCTGCTTGCGATCGCCCGCGCGCTGCGGCTGCGGGACGACGAGCGCGACTATCTCCTGCGCATCGCGGAGAATCGCATCGCCCAGACGCCGCGCGACGTCGCGAGCTCCCTCGCGCTCGGTGCGCTCGACGCGATCGTGGGCGCGCCGGCGTACGTCTGCTCGTCGTACTGGCGCGTGCTCGCGTGGAACCGCGCGACGACGGTCGTGTGGGGCATCGAGCCGCCCGGCGGCGCGACGTTCAACATCGTCGCGCGGATGTTCGGCGATCCGAAGCTGCGTGCGATGCATGGCGAGCGTTTCGCCGGATTTGCGCGCGGCCTCGTCGGAATGGTTCGCGGTGCGGCCGCTGCACATGCCGAAGACGGCGAGTATCGTGCGATGTGCGACGAGCTGCGGCTCGATCCGCTGTTCGCCGCTGCGTGGGATGGCTACGAGATCGCGGCACCGATGGGCTCGCCTGAGGTCGTCGTCGCGTCTGTCGCCGTCGGCGAATTCACGTATCGCCCGCTCACCCTCGAGCTACCCGGCGTCGATGAACACTTCATCGTCGTGCAGGTGCCCGACGAAGCGAGCGCGTCACGATTGCGATCCGCGCTCGACGATCGCATCAGCGACTGACGTTCGTTGCCGTGCGCGGCGGTGCGACGCGCGTGTCCGGGTTGGGAAATTCGAGAACGCGCAGAACGCGGAGGACGCAATCGAGCGCACGAGTCGACGGCGCGAAGAACTCCGCGACGCCGAGCGCACGGAGTACGGTGCGTTCGGTTTCCGGAACGATTCCGCCGACGACGATCGTCGCTCGCGAGCCGAGCGCCGTCATCTCGGCGATGAGCGACGGCAGCAGTTCACCATGGCCGGCGGCGAGGCTCGAAACGCCGACGACGTCGACATCGGCTGCCTCAGCGCGCAGTGCGAGCTGGTGCGGCGTCTCGAAGAGCGGTGCGAGATGGACGTCGAAGCCGCAGTCGGCGAAGGCGCTGCCGATGACTTTCATGCCGCGGTCGTGACCGTCCTGACCGAGCTTTGCAACGAGTAATCGCGGCGCGCGGCCGAGTCGAGCCGTCAACGCCGAAACCGCCTTCGCAGCGACGTCGTACCCGGGATCGTGCGCGACGATCGAACGGTAGACGCCGGGTCGCAATACCTGCGCCTGCGCGTGGCGCCCGAAGACCGACTCGAGCGCGCCCGAGATCTCGCCGACCGTGCAGCGCGCGCGTGCCGCGACGATCGCGAGCTCGAGCAGATTGGCGTCGGTCGCCGCACCGGCGCGTAACGCCGCGAGCGCCTCGCGCACGGCTCCCGGGTCGCGCCGCGCGCGAAGCGCGACGAGCCGCGCGCGCTGCTCGCGTGCGACGGCTGCGGTGTCGACGTGTCGCGTCTCAACCGTCGCCGCGCGTTGGACTTCTTCGCGGTCGACGCCGACGAGGACGTCGTCGCCGCGATCCGCTCGCGCTTGGCGACGCAACGCCGACTCGTCGATGAGCCGGCCCGGCAGCCCGGCAGCGATCGCCGCGGTCATGCCGCCCGCGCACTCGATCTCCGCGATGAGCGTGCTCGCGGCGGCTGCGACCTCCGCCGTGAGCGCCTCGACATAGTACGAGCCGCCGAGCGGGTCGACGACGTTCGTGACGCCCGTCTCGTGCTGCACGATGAGCTGCGTGTCGCGCGCGATGCGCGCGGCGGCCTCGGTTGGGAGCGCGTGCGCCTCGTCGAACGAGTTCGTGTGCAGCGACTGCGTGCCGCCGAGCACGCCCGCGAGCGCCTCGATCGTCGTGCGCACGATGTTGTTATACGGATGCTGCTCCGTGAGGCTGACGCCCGAGGTCTGACAGTGCATCCGCATTTGCAGTGAGCGCTCGTCGCGGGCGCCGAGCGCGCGCATCTGTTGCGCCCAGAGCATGCGCGCGGCCCGTAATTTCGCGACCTCGCCGAAGACGTCCATGCCGATGGCGAAGAAGAACGACAGCCTGCCCGCGAAATCGTCGACGCCGAGCCCGCGCTCGAGCGCAGCTTTCACATATTCCAGCCCGTCGGCGATCGTGAACGCGAGCTCTTGCGCGGGGGTCGCCCCCGCCTCGTGCATGTGATAGCCCGAGATCGAGACGGAGTTGAACTTCGGCATCGCGCGCGCCGCGTAGTCGATCACGTCGGCGACGATCCGCATCGACGGTTCCGGCGGATAAATGTAGGTGTTCCGGACGAGGAACTCTTTGAGGATGTCGTTTTGGATCGTGCCCTGGAGCCGCTCCGTTGCGACGCCCTGCTCTTCGGCTGTGACGATGAAGAACGCGAGGCACGGCAGTACCGCCCCGTTCATCGTCATCGAGACCGACGTGCGACCCAGCGGAATGCCGTCGAAGAGCGCCGCCATGTCCTCGACGGAGTCGATCGCGACGCCGGCCTTCCCGACGTCGCCCACGACGTGCGGGTCGTCGGAGTCATAGCCGCGATGCGTCGGCAGGTCGAAGGCGACGGAAAGCGCGCGCTGGCCCCCCGTGAGCGCGCGCCGGTACGACGCGTTGCTCTCGGCCGCGGTCGAGAAGCCCGCGTATTGCCGCAGCGTCCACGGCCGCCCGAGATACATGCTCGCGCGGATTCCGCGCGTGTAGGGGAACTGACCCGGCAGCGACGGCTCGGCGGGCACGTCGCCTGCCGTATACATCGGCGCGATACGAATCCCGTCGAGCGAACGCGTGCCCGCGGCGTCGCAGCCCGTCTCGCAGCGGAACTCGTCGCCCCAGCGTCGCCTCTCGTCATCAGCCACTTCGCGCTCCCCGGCGGTGGTTGCGACCACGCGCCTTGACATCGGACGCCGGGCTCCCTAGCGTGC
>JAABUZ0100008335.1_pt1 | contig 12219 bp, 13 predicted proteins | sample 5562091 | NCBI WGS metagenome assembly JAABUZ01 (sample SAMN12813069, study PRJNA571459) | rock metagenome | isolation source: Antarctica rocks | place: Antarctica: Victoria Land, Linnaeus Terrace sud | collected 2015-12-21
GGCCTGGTGGGCGCGGTGCACGATCTCGGCGTACAGCGGCCGGTGGTGGTAGTGGTCGGACTCGCCGACGAACACCGTGAGCCGCTTGGCTGGTCCCCTGGCGAGCACAGCTACCCCTTGCTCTTGTGCTGGTAGGCGGCGAGGGACCGGCCGGTCAGCACCCCGAACGCCGCCGCCGCCAGCCCCGCGGCCACGCTCGCCGCCAAATAGCCCGCGGCCAGCCCCGGGTGGCCGTGGACGGCGAGCTGGTCGACGGCGGTCACAACAGAGCTGAACGTGGTCAGCGCCCCGCAGAACCCGGTGCCCAGCACCGGCCGCAGATAGGTCGTCGGGGGCAGCACCTCCAGCACCAGCACCAGCAGCAACGCGAGGATGAAAGCGCCGGCGGTGTTGACCCCGAAGATGCTCCAGGGGAGTGTGCCGACCCGGGTCGGCCACGCCAGCCCGGCGCCGTAGCGTACAATCCCGCCGGCGAAGCCGCCGCCGGCGACAGCACCAACGATTCTCCACTGCACCCGTGGCCAGCGGCTGCGGCGCCCCGCCCCAACCGCCCCACTCGGGCCGGCAGCATGCTCCGGCCGACGCCCGGTGGTGCTCTCGAGGTCGGGGTCGAGCGGCAGCTCACGCAGCTCGTCCGCGCCGGTGGACGCCTGACGCGAGTCAGGTGAGTCAGGCGACGGCGGCGTCAACGCAGACCTCCCGTCCCGCGGCGGCGTCGAACCGGACGGCCAGGGCGCGGGCCTGCTCCAGGACCGTCTCAGCCTGGTGCCGGGCGGCGTTGAGCTGCGGTGCCTGCTCGGTGCGTAGCTGCGCCGCCGCGCGCACCGCCTCAGCGATCCGCCCGGCGCCGTCGGCGAACCGGCGGTCGAGCTCGCTGGTGAACTGCCGGCGGGTGCCGGACAGCTGGGCGTGGAACGCCGCCCGGGCCCGGCCGATGTGCTTGTCCAGCAGCAGCGCGCTCTGCTCGGACAGGTACCGGGCGACCTGCCGCCTGCCCCACCGTCCGGGCAGCCGGCGGCGCAGCACGGCGGCCATCGCGTCGAACTGCCCCGGGTCCGGGGTGAACGCGTAGCCCAAAGGGCGGGACGGGGCGAGGCGCCGCTGGTCCCAGCGCCGGCAGGTCCAGGATCAACAGCCGCGCCGCGGTGGCACCACAGCCGCGACATGGGCGTTTCCCGGGTTTCCCTGTTCGGTGACCAGCCCGGGCAAGCACTCCATGGGAAGGCAGCTGGTCGTGCCGTCAGCGAACCGTACGATCAGCCGCTCGGCCGGGCCGTGGCGGACGCTCGTCACCACCGCTGTCAGCGGCACCACCCCGGTCGGCAGCAGATCCCGGCCGAGCAGGGCGTTGACCAGCGTCGACTTGCCCCGTTTGGCCTCGCCGGCGACCAGCACCCGCAGCGCCCGCCCGTCGAGGCGGCGCACCAGCTCGTCAACCGCGGCGACATCGCCCGCCGGGACCAGGATGCGCAGCTGCGCCAGCAGCGGACTGAGCGCCTCGAGCTGCGGCGTCACGGCAGCCTCCTACCCGAGTTCGGGTAGGGACCGTTGGCCGCGGCATGCGACGGTTATCGGCGGGCCCCACCGCCGTTGACGCAGGCCAAGGGTAGCGCCGCGGCGCCACCGATGACCAGACCCCTGCAGGCGCTCTGCGCTGATGTCCTTCCGTGCGGGCAGGAGCGGTACTGTTCCCGCGCGGCAGGGACCGCCGTCGCCGCCGGTCTCCTGGCGCCGGCCGCAAGGAGGACGCCGATGGACCGCAGCGCCACCGAGCAACGATCGGTCCAGTTCACCCTCTACGTCGCCGAACCCCACGTCCGGGGACGCCAGTCCGCCGTCGACGAACTGATTCACCGCGCAGCCGCAGCCGGAATCGCCAGCGGCACCGCCCTCGCCGCCTACCAAGGCTTCGGCCGGCGGCACAACGACGAGCCGACGTTCTGGCACCGCCCGCAATAGAGCCCGCTCACCGTCATCTTCACCGACACCGCCGAACGGGTCGAACAACTGCTGACCCTGATCGACGAGTTGCTGCCCGACGCCGTCGCCGTCACCAAACAGGTCCGTTCGTTTCACTACCTGCGACCGCTCACTGCCTGACGCCCCTCCCGCCGCTGCCACCTTACCGTCCCGGCCGCCCGCCGCCCACCGTTCAGGATTGACCCCACGCCGCCCGGCCGGCGGCTGCCATGCTCGTGCGGGTGTGGGCAATGCTGGGGGTCGCCGGTGTCTTATTTGCGACGGGTCCGGCCGACACCCGGGTCGCAGCTGGCGCAATCATCAGGCGCCTCTGGTGCGGGCGGCTGGTCCGGCGCCCGTGCCCGGCTGGCACGCGGGTAGCAGCTGGAGTTAGACGGCCGAGGCAGGGCACCAAAGGCGGCGAAGGGCGCGGGCAAGCTGCGGGCCTGTCGGCGCGGCCTTTTCCGCCTTCTGTCGGCGGGCGGTCCGGTGTGAGCAGCCGGTGCAGGTTCTGCATCAGGCGACGGCGGTCAGCAGCCAGCCGCCGGTGGGGACTTCATAGTGGCCGCCGAAGTTCCGGTACTGGCCGAGGTGTTCCAGGGTGGCGCGGCGCAGGGCGTCCGATCGGGCTCGGGACAGCGCGTCGGTTGCGATCACGTCGCCGGCCGCGGTGTAGAGCGGCAATGTCTGGCTCAGCCACTGCCACAGCTGGGCTGCGGTCGCTGTCCGGTACGTGTCAGCCGGTTTCACTCGAGGCTGCTGCCAGCCGGCGGCTAGGGCGAGCTGACGCAGGCCGTCGGGCCGGGTGAACCGCAGATGCGGATAGGCCGAGGCAGGCAGGGCGCCGGGGATGACGGCGCTCGCCGCCTGCCAGTACGCGGCGAAGGCCCGCATCCGGTCCGGACCGGCGAGCACAGCGGCCCGCAACGTCCCACCCGGTGCTGTGTGGGCACGCATGGCCGCCAGCTCGTGGCCGGGGTTGGTGGTGAGGGACAGCACCAGCTGGCTGAAGACGACGTCGGCGCGGATGGTGATCGAAGTGGTGTCGAGGGTTCCGTGCACCACGGCAAGCCACGCGGCGTCGCCGCCGGCTTTGACGCGCAGCTGGGCCAGCAGGTCCGGGTCGGGATCGAGGGCGGTGACTGAGGCTGTGGGGTGCCGGCGGTGGATCGCCAGGCTGACCTCCCCGGTACCGGCTCCGTGGTCCAGCACCTGGCCAGCGTCGGGGACGACGGTGCCGTTCAACAGCAGGCGGGTGTAGTGGCGCACGAAAGGCAGGGCGAGCCGGTCGTACCGCTGGCCGGGGGTCTGCCCGGCCCACCTGCCGCTGCCGGTCACCGGCTGCTTCCAGGCGAGGCAAGGAGGTGCGCGGTCAGGGTGGCGCCGCCGACGGCCAGCATCATCGGGACCAGCAGTGCTGTGCCGACGTGGGTGAACTCGATGGTGAGCACGATCGCGGTCAGGGGGGCGCGCGCAGTCGCGGCGAGGACGGCGGCGGCGGCGACGACGGCGAATGCGGCTGTGGGGCTGCCTGGCCACAGCAGGGTCCATACCCGTCCGGTCAGCACGCCGAGCAGGGCACCGGTGGCCACGGCCGGGGTGAGCAGCCCGCCGGCGGCTCCGCTGCGCAGGCAGGCGGCTGTCGCCAGGGGCTTGAGGACGAGCAGGACCCCGATGGTGGGCACGCTCAGTGCTCCGACGAACGCGAGCTGCGCCGGTCCCTTGCCGTTGCCCAGCAGCTGGGGGTAGGCGACGGCGAGGGCGCCGAGGCCGGCGAACACCGCGGTGACGGCGACCGGGAGCCGCCAGCCGGCGGGGGTGCGCGAGGGTGAGGTCAAGGCGACGAAGCCCACCCCGACGGCTCCGGCGAGGGGACCGAGCAGGACTGACCAGACCAGGATCGCCGGGCTCTGGTGCAACGGGGCGACCAGGTAGGTGGGCCGGTTGGTCACGACGGGCCAGGCGACCGCCGTCGCGATGGCCGCGGTCAGGACTGCGGGGATGACGTGGCGCAACGCCGCGGTGGCGAGCAGGACCTCCAGGGTGAAAAAGGCGCCGCCGAGTGGGACGTTGTAGACGGCGGCGAGCCCGGCTCCGGCGCCGCACGCCAGCAGGGTGCGCTGCTGCTCGGGGCCGACCCCGGCGCGCCGGGCCAGCCAGCCGGCGGCGGCAGCACCGAGCTTTCGGGGGGCGCCCTCGCGTCCCAGCGACGCACCGAAGCCGACAGCCACGATCTGCAGGACAGCGTCGGCGGTGGTGACCGGCACCGGCAGAGCGCGGCGGGGGTCGGCCACTGCGGCGGCGACGGAGGTGTTCGCCGACGAACAGCGGCGCAGCGCCCACCAGCCCACACCGGACAGCGCCCCGCCGACTGTCAGCGCCACCACCCGGCGGACCCCGGAGGCGTGCTCGACCCCGGCCAGGAAGGTGTCGTCGGTGTAGCCGTAGGCAAGGCGCTGGACCCCGTGCAGCAGCAGCGTCAAGCCAGCCCCACCGGCGCCGGCAGCGACCCCGGTCAGCACGACGGCGGCAGCGAACGCCAGCACGCCCGCCGGCGGCCGCCTCGCCCGCCGCGATGACGGGGACGGCGCCACCGCCGGAACCGGTCGGCCCCCGGCGCCGGCGAAACGTCCGGGCCGTCAGCCGAAGCCGCCCCCGGCGGCTGGTGAGCGTCTGCCACCCGTTCGAACCTCCCGAGACGCACCCGGCGGGTCAGGCGCCAGGTGTCACTGTGACGGTGACCCGGGGCCAGGAGTTGTTGACGTAGCCTTTGGGGTTCCAGACGTGCTCGGCGAGCGCGGGCTGCAGTGCTGCGGTGCTGTCCCACGCCCGGGCCACGAGCTGCACCTCCTCAGGAGTCAGGTCGGTCGCCTACTACCCACGTCACGGCTACCGGGAGACGCGCCGAGGCACAGACAGCGGCTTTCGACGAGTCTTCTTCACCAAGGTTCTGATACGAGCCTCCGGCGCCAAGGAACCTCCGTGCGTGCCGACCTTGTGCCCTGGTAAATCCTTTGCCGTGGGACGGTGTCCCGCTGGTCGTTCGGCTTGCGGGACGCGAGGTAGATCAGGTGGTGACCGCTTCGGTGAAGACGTCGGAGTGGTCGGCGACGTAGTCGGCAGCTGGGCCCCAGTGCTGTGCGTGCCCTTCGTCGTGCAGGCGGGCCCAGGGTTGGCGGCCGGTGCGTGCCCCGTCGACGAGAAGGTTGTACATGCCCCGGGTGTGCGCCTCGATCAGTCCCGGCAGTTGCTGTCGCTGAGCATGAGTGGCGCCGTACCCGTCGACCAGGGCGCGCAGCCGGGATGCATCCTGGGCGGGGTCGCCACCGGCGTGCAGGGGTGTGAAGGACTGGGCGGCGTAGGCGAGGTCCCACAGCCTGGAGCCGGGGCCGGCGCCGTCCCAGTCGATGAACACCCACGGGTCGGCGCCCAGGACGAGGTTCCACGGGGCCAGGTCGTGGTGGCATATCAGCTCGTCGCGGTCAGGTGGGATCGCGACCTCCCAGCGGGCGTCATCGGGGGCGCTGAAGAAAGCCAGGGCGTCGTGCAGGTCACGCACGAGTCGCCCGACCCGGACGAGGTCCGCGGGGGTCATCGGCGGCAGTACGGTCGCGAGCGGACCCTCGACGTACTCCAGCACCTGCCGGCCCTGCTCGTCGCGGCCCAGCGCGCGGGGAGCGCCGGCGAAGCCGACCTTCTCCAGGTGGCGCAGCACCGCATGCACCGCGGGAGTAGCCGGGGTAACCGGCTTGCGCACCGTTCTCCCCACCCGCACGACACCCGCGGCGACGTTCCCGCCGGACAAGGGGACCTCGATCTCCGCCACGCACCCATCCTCATCTGCCCGGACGAGAGCCCCGGTCGGGGCGCGTCCGTCCCGCTGGACGCAGCTCCTGAGGCGCCATCGCCTTTGTTTGCTCGAGTTCGACCACCGAGCGCAAGGTCGGCACGGGAACAGCGGACATGGTCCGGGGAAGCCCCGGGGACAAGCCGGCGTCGGCCACGCCGCCGAAGTGCCTCCCGGGGTGGCAGATAACTCTGCGATTCACACCCGTCGCCGGGGGAGTGGATCAGGCCGTGCCGGTGGGGGTCCCCTTGCGGTACTGAGCGCTGCGTCAGTGACTGCAACTGCTCCTGTCGCAGGCCTGGCGATCCTGACGCAACTTGACGGGGCGGATAGACACGCTCAAGCCGAGGCGGTGCCCGCGCCTGAGCTCGACGCGGCAGCTGGGGTAGCAGCTGCCGCGTCGAGTAGCGACGGCTCAGGCGCCCTAGCCGGACGTGGTTGCCGAGGCTCCGCTGGGCAGGTCCTTGGTCTCGTTGCCGGCGTGCAGCTTGTCGATGGTGGTGGTGCCGCTGTTGACTGAGTAGCGGACCGCGTCGCCGGGGGCGAGCGAGGACAGTTGTGCCTCGCCGTTCTTGTCGATGTCGCTGGCGCTGTTGACCGTGTAGGTGATGGTGCTGCCAGTCGCCGTCTTGATGGTGACGGTGCCGTTGCCCACGGCGGTGACGGTTCCGGTCAGGCCGAGCGCGTGTCCGCCGTGGTGCTCCTGCGCCTCGGGGATCCCGTCGTTCTCCTGGACGCCCGGGGCTGCCTGGGTCGCCGTGCTGCTCGCGGCGGGTGTGGGCGTGCTGGCGGCGTTGGCCGACAGGGTGCCCGCGAGCACCGCGCCGGTCAGCACGCCGCCGGCTACCAGGCTCGCGCCCACTATCCGGCGGCGACCCGTTCCTTGTGCTGTTTTCATCTGTCTGCTCCTTCTGTTTCACCGCCGGCTTTACCGGGCGGGTTGTGACCAACGTGGCCGCATCGGCTGGGCCTGACCTGGCGTCCACATGCGGCTGCGCTGTGAAAGGCCGACGGCGCAGCCGGTCATGGGCAGGCTGGTGACGTCTGACTGCAGCAGTACGGCGTGCTCTAGGCAGGCACGGGCGTTGGCCTGCGCCTCGACGGCGCGCCCGGACGCGAACAGCGCGAGCACGGTCCGGGGCCTTCAGGCACGTGCCGTGCCGCCACGCCGCAGGTAGGGATGCCGGCTGGAACATGTCATGGCCATGCGGCTTCAGCTGCAGCGGTGCGGGCGAACTCCTGGGCTGGACCGAGCCACAGCGGCATGACCGGTGCGCAACAAGCCGTCGTGGGGATGCTGTGTCAGGAGACGATCCTCAACTGAAGATTGTCGTGGCTGTGTTCAGTTGCGGTGGGCGAACCGGTCGGTTGCGGCGACCACACGGCCGCCGAGATCGGCGGAGGTGTGTCCAGCTCCGTCGAGGACGACCAACTCACCGCCGTGCCAGGCTCGTGCGAGCTCCCAGGCGGTGGCCAGCGGTCCACCAAGGTCGAGCCGTCCGTGGATCAGCACGGGGGCGGGGATCTGCGCCAGCAGGTGTGCGTCGCGCAGCAGCTGCCGTTCGGCTAGCCAGGCGCCGGGGGAGAAGTAGTGAGCGCACAGGCGGGCGAACGCGAGCCGGAACCGTGGGTCGGCGAACTGGACGTGCGGGGTGTTGCCGGGTTCCGGTGACACCACCGCGCGGTTCTGCAGCTGCCACGTCATGGACAGCGGCGCCTAACGTGTTCATCGTGCGAGCGGCCCGCACCTGGCGGCTACAGCCGGCACGGCGGCCCCTGTCAGGGCCGAATCACCACCGAGCTCTGGAGAGTTGATGACGACCGACCCTGCCCGCCCGGCTTCCGCGATCGAGACGGTGCGCGCAGAGGAGCGAGCGCAGGTCAGCGCCGTGTGGGTGGCTGCCGAGCGGGTGACGTTCGAGCGCCGCATCGTGACCGAAAAGCGGCAGGTGGATGTCACCGTGCGCCGGGAAGAGCTTGTCGTGCACCGCGCGGCGCTGCCTGATGCCGCATCCGAGCAGCCGCCAACTCAGGCGCCGTCCCAGGCGCCGCTGGTCATTGTGCTGCGCGAGGAGGTGCCGGTCGTGCAGCTGGCGGTGCAGCCCTACGAGCGGGTCACCGCCGTCGTGGAGCAGGTCTCCGGGCAGCAGACGGTGAACGCAGAGCTGCGCAAAGAGCATGTACAGATCCAGACCGGCCGGGTCGCGGGGCGCCCGCGGGAGGGGCAGTCCTGACAGCGAGGACTGTGAGAGCCCGGCCGCGACCTGACCTGGACGTGTCACCTCCCGGCCTGTTGTGACCTGCAGGAACCGCGAGGCGCTTGGCAGCGCGTTGCCCGCGCGCCACGGCACGTCGGATCGGCGGACTTCTCGGCGCCGACCGGTCGGCCTACGAATCGCAGCAAACGCGACTCGTCCGGGGCAATTGACACCTCTTGCGTCATGGCGGCCGAGCGGACACGTGTCTGTGGTGGAACGGGTCACCATGGCCCAGCTCGCCCGTGGGGGAGCGTCACCAAGCCTTTGGAGCACCTGGCATGTCGCACCCACCCGCTCCGCCGTCGAGGGACCGTACCGGCGCTGTTGCTGCCACCCCCGACCGGCGTCGCCGCCCGGCTTGGCTGATCCCGCTGCTGGGGCTGCTCGCCCTGGCGCTGCTCGCGTTGGCGCTGTACGCGTTGCTGCACCACTCGGGCCAAAAAAGCGCGACAGCCCCGGTCGCTGCGGCCAGCCCGACCGGGGCCGGCACCCCGTCGGGGTTGCCGCCTTCCCCGTCGTCCGGGACAGCATCCGGTGGAGCGGCACCCAGCGCGGGGGCGGGCAGTGCGCCGGCTAGTGCGGGTAGTGGCGCGGCCGGCGGTAGCGGGACCGGTTCGGCAGCCGGCGGTGCTGCCCTGGTCGGCGGCGGCGGGGTTGCGGCCAAGGCGGCGACCGGCGTCGAAGCAGGCACCGCGCAGGGGACGGTGCTGTTCGCCAGTGACTCTGCGGCGTTGGACGCGGGCGCCCGCCACGTGCTGGCGGCTGCCGCGGCGCGGATCAAGGCACAGCACCCGTCGAAGGTGACGGTGACCGGCTACACCGACGTCGTCGGCGGCCCACCCACCAACAGCAACCTGTCGCTGCGGCGAGCCGTGACGGTCGCCTCGGCGTTGCGCACCGACCTGGGCTCCACCCCGCCGGTGACCGCCGCCGCCAAGGGCCAGGCCGACCCGGTCGCGTCCAACAGCACCACGGGTGGGCGGCAGCAGAACCGCCGCGCGTCGATCACCACCAGCTAGCCCTCGTCGCCCCCGGTACGCACTTCGGCCGCACTCGTTGAGCCTGAACCTCGAAGGAGCACCACATGGCGACCCTCGCCATCGACTACAAGACCGGTCTGAACCGCGCGTGGACCAACATCGAGACGTTCATCCCCAAGCTCGTCGTCTTCCTGATCATCCTGGTGGTCGGCTACCTCGTCGCCAAGGCGATCTCCAAGATCTTGACCAAGGTGCTGCAGAAGGTCGGCTTCGATGCCCTGGTCGAGCGCGGCGGGGTGAAGAAGGCGCTGGGCAAGAGTGAGTACGACGCGGCCGGCATCCTGTCCAAGGTCGTCTTTTACGCGATCATGTTGTTCGTGCTGTCGACGGCGTTCGGGGTGTTCGGCACCAACCCGATCAGCGGCTACCTGCACTCGGTGATCGCCTACCTGCCGCTGGTGTTCATCGCCATCGTCATCCTGGTCATCGGCTTCGCGATCGCCGCCGCCGCGAAGGCGCTGATCGAGAACAGCCTCGGCGGATTGTCCTACGGCACGCTGCTCGCCAACGCCGCCTCCACGGTGATCATCGCGTTGTTCGCGATTGCCGCGCTGGATCAGCTGCACATCGCGCAGAACGTCGTCGACGCTCTGCTTTACGCCACGCTGGCGGCGGTCGTCGGGGTGGTCATCGTCGCTGTCGGCGGCGGTGGGATCTCCACGATGAGCGGCCGCTGGCAGGCGGTGGCCGACAGATACGACCAGGAGAAGGAGAACATGCGCCAGCAGGTCCGCTCCGCGCCGAGCATCCGTGAGCAGGCGCAGCAGGCGAAGCGCAGGCCGCCACGGGCAGCGACGGCGGCGGCTCCACCGCCGGTGCACGCCGCCAGTAGCCGAACGCACCCAGTGTCAGGGAAGCAGCACAGGGGCGGACCTGGTCCGCAGCACACGCACCTGTCCTGCACGCTCGTCCGACCGCCGGTGGATCGGCGACCACCACCTAGTCATCAGCCAGTGCTCGTCAACAGAACGGAAGCGACAATGTCAGCCAGTCCTGCCCAGCTCAGTGCCACGTCTCGGCGGAGGATGTTCTTCCTGCCGCTTCCGCTGCTGCTAGCCCTGGCGCTGCTGTTCACCGGAGCGGCGGCGTGCGGAAGCAAGACCTCGACCACCTCCAGCGGCTCGAACGGTACCAGCACAAGTTCGGGCTCGAGCTCGGGCTCCTCGGGTACGCAGGGCGGCAGCACCGCCAGCGGGTCGACGTCCGCGTCGTGCACCACCGTCGGCAGCAAGAGCGTTCCCAAGACCCGGGTCCTGGCCGACCTGGGGATCTCAGCGGGTGCGTTCCACCGCTACATCTACAAGCCGATCAGGAGCGGTTCGTTCACTGGCGCGACCAAGGCCCGCAAGGTCGTCATCCTGGTCAAGGGGGCCGTTGCCGCTGCTGCCATCGCCCACTTTTTGGGCAACGCGATCGACAACGCCCGCTCGGACGCCACGCTGTGCAAGTACGTGCCGAACATGACTCAGATCAAGGACAAGCTGACCGCGATGGGCAGCCAGCTGCGCGGCGGCAACACCTCCCAGGTCGACTCCACCAACAGCTCGTTCGGCAACCTGCAGCACCAGACCGGGTTCACCTCGAACGACAACGCCACCGTTCCCGGCGTCGGCTAGACACCACCACTACTGAGCACCACTACTGAGCACCACTACTGAGCACCACTACTGAGCACCACTGCTGAGCACCACTGCTGAGCACCGCCACCACCAGTACTGCTGCACGACGACCGCGTCCCGGTGGCCAGGGCCTGCCCCCTCTGGCCACCGGCGGCGTGCCGCGTCTGCGGCGAGCACCACGGCCAGCCGCAGGGACCTTTCACGAAAGAGCCGTGCGGCGCGTGCTCGCCGCGGGCGACGTTTCTGGTGTGGCAGGAGGGGGCGCGCGGGCCGTCGAAGCGGCTGCGCCCCCTCAGGGTTGGTGCAGCGACCCGGCCGGGATCTCGATGTGGATGCCTTGGCTGTCGAGCTGGCCGCCGCCTTCCTCGCTGCCGACGACCCCGTCCCGGCGGGCGAAACCCGGGCCGTGCGCGACCAGCACACCGGTAAAGCTGACCGGGTGGCCCGCGAGCACCGGCCGGCTGATCAGCGCCGGGTCGCTCACGTGCACGTAGACCCGGTCCGCGGGCGTTGTCCCGATCCAAAAGCCCGGGTAGGACACGACGGACTGCACCGGCGCACCTCGCCCGACGACCCGCTGCCCGGCGAGCCTGGCGACGTTGCCCAGGGCGACAGGAGCCCCGTCGGCTGCCCGTAGCCAGCCCACCGATGCAGGCGTGGCCGTGGCCCTCCGCGTGGGCGTGGCTGTGGCCGGGGGAGGCTGGGCGGCGGCGCTGGTGGCGGCCGGCGGAACGCGGGCCGCCTGCGAGTGCGGTGAGCTGCCGGCGCCGAGGACGGCGACGGCAGCGATCGCGCCGACAACCCCCAGGACCGCGCCGGCCTGTGCTGCCGGGTGCTGGCACACCCGGGCGACCCGCCCACCCGATGCACCGAGCAGCACCAGCGGTGCGGCGGCGATCCCAGCCAGAAAGCTGCTGCGCTGCGCCAGCGGCGGGATCAGCTCGGCGCAGGCTGGGCAACCAGCCAGGTGCCCGGCGGTGTCCAGGGCGCGTTGCCGCCGCAGGTCGCTCGCCGACACCGCCAGCAGCACCGGCCGGCACAGCTTCGTCGGCAACTGCACCTTGCGCAAAGCAATGACGTAGTCCACCCGCAGCCGGGCCCGGGATCGCGCCAGACGTGCGGCGACCGCCCCCGGCGTCGTCGAGTCCCGCTCGGCGAGGTCTGCGGTGCTGACCCCGTCGGAGTGGGCCACCAGCGCTTCACGCTCTGCCGGTTCGAGCCCGTCGAGTGCACTGCTCAGCGCCTGGGAACGCTCCGCGGCGAGCACCTCATCCTCGGGCTGAGCCGCGTCGGTCAGGTCCAGGAGCCGGTGCTGGTTGCGCCGGTCCCGGACGGTCGCCCGGTGACCGTCGACCGCCAGGTTGCGGGCGGTGGTGACCGCGAACGGCAGCCGCGCCGCCGGGTCCAGCCGGACGGCTGCGACCAGCACCCTGGCGAGGGTCTCCTGGGCGACGTCCTCGGCCGCGTTCCACCCGCAGCCGCGGGCCACGGCCGCC
>JAABUZ0100008336.1_pt1 | contig 12219 bp, 8 predicted proteins | sample 5562091 | NCBI WGS metagenome assembly JAABUZ01 (sample SAMN12813069, study PRJNA571459) | rock metagenome | isolation source: Antarctica rocks | place: Antarctica: Victoria Land, Linnaeus Terrace sud | collected 2015-12-21
GCTGACCTTCACGATTGCGGTGGTCAAGCCGGAGCCACCACCACGGCCAGGAGTGCCACCGGTGCCAACCGTGCCGGGGGTGAAACCGCTGCCGGCGGGGCGGTCGTTGCCCGCGAGCGGTCCGCTGCCCGCACCCATCCCACCGAGCCGGTAACGGCAGAGGAGGGAGCGCCAGCCAGGCGAGGTTTTTCCAGAAGACCCCTCGACCTGGATGGCGCCCTCTCCCCTGCTACTACCAACCGGGCGTACCCCCGACACTCAGTGCGCCACCACCGGCGCCGATGTCCGACCATCGCTAAATGCCGACGGGGCGAGATGCACTGCATTCGTGCGGCGGTCAATGCGTTCTTCTTGCCCTGTTTGGCTTCGTATCATCACCGGGGAAATCGCCTTTGCCAGTGTACAATCACTGTGTCCGTAGTGTCCACTCATTCCGTGCAATGCATGGGCTTGGCTGTCACAGGTTGCTGTCATGGGGGGCGCATGAGCGATGAAATCGGGCTTGAAACAGCTTGGTACCTATATCGGGCGATACGCGAATACGACGCCGTAAAGAATGCTCTTTATGCGGCACGCGACGCCGTGATCGGGCAACGAGAAACACGACGACACGATGAAGAGGTCTTTGATCCGGAAGGACTGGATAGCACTTATTCGCGCTATACAGTCCGGGAAACACAGAATTTTATGCGGCATGCCGCCTCCCTTGCGGCCCGTCACAACCTCAACGACGACCGAGTTGTAGCTGTTATCACGCCCGATGGGTTACATGCCGTAGTTCAAGCAATCTGGCGTGAACTGATGGAAGGGGAAGCAACGGAACGCTCTTGGTTTGTGCGAGGCGCGCCGAATTTCTTTGCGTTTTACCCACCGATCATGTTCTCGCGTACAAACGGCATTACTCTCAACCCGTTCGCCTACCGCGACGAACAGGCGTTCATGGCTCATATGATGCAGGAATTGCCGCTCCTGTACCGCCGTCTTCAAACCGAGTCAGTCGCGGCGCGCACTCGTGCCGCGGAAGCGGAGGCGCTGGCAGAGGAAAAACACACGAAGAAAGTTGAGCGCGTCCTTACTACCCTTAATAGGAAGCCTACCACCGCATTACACAAAGCTTGGGAGAATGGAGACGCCATTCCAGACCCTTTTGCGCCATTGTGGCTTCGCGTTCTTCCACCGGACGACCGAGACCCAAGCAACTGGCGAGTGGGGCGGGACGACGCGGCAATGCGAGCGGCGCTAAGCAAGGTTGGGTTTTCCGATAGGCAGATTACTTTTGCGCTTCAATACTGCGTATATCACGTTCCAACGCGACGCTGGTACGAATGGACGCGTCGGGTTCACCGTTCAGTGGAAAATAATGAGTGGCGCGGCTCGCCCTTACCAGCGGACCTCAACGAGCGGGCCGCTGCTTTGAGGAAAGGGCGCATGAACCCGCTATCCGCCCTCGACCGGCACGCCCGCTGGTGGGCAGCACATAAGGTAGATGGCGTATCACAGCGCAAGATGGCAACCGATGAAGGGGTTGCCCGTTCCTACGTGAACGAGAGCATCCACAGCCTCGAACGCTTTTTTGCCGTTGTCTGACATCCCCTGTCGGACGTAGGCATCCCACTCAACATAGCCTAGAAACGACAACTTACACTAATGATTAGCGTGGAGTATGCTGGCATCCATGACGGATGGCGGCGTGCGCATGTTACGCCCCGTACATTACCAACTGAGGGGCAACGACCGAAGGACACATCTTGCCGGTGGTGTATTCACGAGCAACAGAAAGGAAACCCGATGACGGCAACGGTCATCCCGCGAAACCCAGTACGGCGCGTGTCGAATGAACCGGCACGGTATCTTACGCAGGCAGACATCGCGCACCTACTTGGCCTCAGCCTGAGCAAAGTGAGCGAGATGTCGCTGACGGGTGAGATTCCGGGTCGCATCACGTTCGGTCGCTCGGTGCGGCACGAGCGGGGTGCCGTAGACGCATGGCTCGCGGCACGGGGTGGTGACGATTGAGGGTGCCGCCTGAAGATGAACAGGCCGAATCGCCCGGTGACAACGGGCGGAACGGCGGCAATTGGTTGAACTGGAGGTTCGTCAACATGATCGCACGGATTGAGTCGCATCGCAAACCCACACCACTACATCCTGCATCTTTGTTCTATCACGAACTGGAGCGCGTTACTGCTGCATGGGACCAAGCACGCGCCCTCGCACACTACCCGCTTGCAGACACTCTGCTTATGCGGCGAAACGCGCTCATAGCGCAAATCTCCCGCTGCGATGAACAGACGGTGGCGCGATGATGACCGAGAACATCGGGGGGCATATGCCCCCCACCCTTGTTGCTTTTATCCACCGCATCCACCCGCGCCCCATCGGATTTGCGGTGCTCGCCGCTATTCGCCCGAAGCAGGGCGACGAAGCGCGCGACGATGTGCAGCATGGCTGGCTCAACTTGCAGCGCGAGGAATGGCATCACACTGCTGAACAATTCATTGTGCGCTACGCCCCTACTCACAACTTGTATGTTACCGTCGCGGATTACCGCGAGGTGGCGCAGCGCAACGAGGCGAATGTACTTGGCGTGCCGTGGCTCTATCGCGAAGCGGACGATGTGCCGCTCCCTGATTGGTTTCCGCCCCCGTCGGTCGTGGTGGAAACATCGCCGGGGCGGTTACATGAGTGGTGGCAACTCGTCGCCCCGCTGGATGTCCCGACCGCCAAGCGATACCTCGAAGCGATGGCAGATAGGTCCGGCCTCACCCACGCGGCAGTGGACGCGGCCCGGCTGCTACGGCTCCCCGGCACGCCGAACCACAAGCACGGCGGGTGCATGGTGCGCACGCTCGAAGACCATCCCGACCGGGTATACGACCTCAACGCCTTCGCGCCCATCCTCGCCGCCGCACCCGCACCGCGAACGCAACGGCAGCAGGCGGGGGATGATGAGGAACCGATCCTTCCCGGTGCGCGGCGACCGGCTTTGCTGTCACTCGCCGGGGCGATGCGGCGGCATGGGGCGGACGAAACCAATATCGCCCACGCCCTGCACGCGTTTAACGAGCGGCGATGTGAACCGCCCCTCGAAGTGGATGAAGTGAACGATCTTGCCCGCGATATTGCCCATCGCTACCCCGAAGAGCGCGAGGCCGTCCGCAAGCGCGAGGCCGATAGCAACCACACCGACGAAGACGACGGCGGCGCGGCGGGTGAGAAGAAGGGCAAAGGCCCGACGCAATCCGCGCTTCTCGTTGCCCTCACGGATGGTGCCGACCTCTTCCATGACGCGGGGGGCGAGGGATACGCGACGATCACGGTCAACGGGCATCGGGAAACACACGTCATGCGGCAACAGGCATATCGCCGCTGGCTCGTGGGGCAGTATTACACTCGCTATGCCAGCGTTCCCGGTAGCCAGGCGGTACAGGACGCTCTCGGTATCCTTGCCGCGCGTGCCCACTACGACGGCGAAGAACGGGCCGTGTTCGTCCGCCTTGCCGAGCACGAGGGGCGGGTGTATCTCGATCTGTGCAATCCCGCGTGGCAGGCAGTGGAGATTGACACGGATGGCTGGCGCGTCGTGGATGCCCCACCCGTACGGTTCAAACGCACGAAGGGCATGGCGTCGCTGCCCACTCCCGTAAGCGGCGGAAGCATTGCCGCGTTGCGCCCCTTTCTCAATCTCGCCGGGGATGATGCGTTCGTGCTCGTGATCGCATGGCTGATGGCGACGTTCCGGGCGCGCGGGCCGTACCCGATCCTCAACATTCACGGCGAGCAGGGAAGCGCGAAGACCACCACGGCCCGCGTACTGCGCAGCCTCGTTGACCCGCACACCGTTCCCATTCGCGCCCTGCCCAAAGAAGAGCGCGATCTGATGATTACCGCGACGAACACTTGGCTGCCGGTGTACGACAATGTGAGCGGGCTTCCGGGGTGGCTCTCCGATGCATTGTGCCGCCTCGCCACTGGCGGTGGATACGCCACTCGCGCGTTGTACGAGAACGACGAAGAGACGATTTTAGATGCGCAACGCCCCGTGATTCTCACGGGTATCGACGGAATCGGTGGCAGGAGCGACTACCTCGACCGCAGCATCATCATTGATTTACCGCGCATTCCTGAAGACCACCGCCGCACCGAGCGGGCCATCTGGCGCGAATGGGAAACGGCCCGTCCCGCCATTCTCGGTGCTTTGCTCACGGCGGTGAGCGGCGGCTTGCGCGATCTGCCGACGGTCGCCCTCAGCAACCACCCGCGCATGGCGGACTTCGCGGAATGGGCGACCGCGACGGAACGTGCGTGCGGATTCGCTCCGCGCGCGTTCATGCGGGCGTACACCACTGAACGAGAAAACGCGCACGCTGCCGCCATTGAAGCGTCACCCATCGGCGCGGCGGTGCTGCACTTTATGGATACCTTTACCGCGCCGTGGACGGGCACCGCCAGCGACCTACTCGCGGCGCTGAACAAGTGCGTCGGTGACGACGTGCGCCGCCACACAGGATGGCCCAAGAGCGGGCGCGCGCTCGCCACCGAGTTACGCCGCATTGCGCCCAACCTGCGGGAGACGCAAGTGTTCGTCACGTTTCTCCCGAAGGGCGCGAAGGGCAAACGGTTATTGCGGGTAGAACGGGCGGGGGAACCACCGCCACCTGCGCCACCCACGGACGGTGTACCGCGTGCGGATGTACCAAGAGCGGGTGGCGATGCATCGGCCAGCACCGCCACTCCACGGCCTCAATCGCCACCCTATCGCCACCCATCGCCCCCCGTACCGCCACCCGTGTTTGGCCTATGGGAACAGGAAAATCGCGCCAAGGGTGGCGAAGGTGGCGATAAACCGTCCTACGGTTCTGCGCATTATCGCCGCGTGGATGCTCCTGATATGCAGATGCTCACGAATTGGTGCGAGCAGGTGCGCGGCACAGCAGGCGTCCCGGCCTTTATCCCGCGAGGCGTGCGTGCGGTGGCGATTCGCTGCGACATCGCAGCACGCGACGATGAGACGCCCACGACCTTCGCAGACCGTCTCGCGGGGTGGCTGGAAGCACGCGCACGCGACGCGGCGTGATGCTGCGCATAACACGGGAAGGGACGAAAATATGCCCTTCCCGTGCCTAACCAGAGAGGCGAAGCGGGGCAACATCAAAGGAGGTAGCACAACGATGGCATGGGAAACACGCGGCTCAGGAATCTACTACTACCGTAAGCGGAAGGTAAACGGGCGTGTCATCAGTGAGTACATCGGTACGGGCTTCGCCGCACTCTATGTGGCGTCGCAGGAAGCGCAGGCGCGACAGGAACGCGCCGACGCTGCCGAGAAGGAACGCGCGGAGCAGGTGAAGACTACGGCGCACGAGGCGGAACTCGATTCGTTCTGTGGCCTCACCGATGCACTGGCATCGGCGGCACTACTGGAAGCAGGCTATCATCGCCACCATCGCGGCGAATGGAGGAAACGACGTGGGTAACAACGCGAAGGACACCACAAAGGCCATCACCGAAGGAACGACCGAGAAGGCGCTTGCGATGCCGGATGCGGACACGTTCATCAAGCTCGTGCGGCGAGCCGAGAAAGGCGATGAGAAAGCAGTCGCGGAGGTGCGGGCGGCGTGTAAACGCGACCCCAGGCTGTGGAATTGCATCGGTCTTGAATCCGCCGACATCACGCGCCAATCGCTCATCCAGTTGATCGTCGGTGAGAACCAGATTGCCCAAGACCTTCTCCATCGTGAGATGGATGCGATGCGGAAGGATTTGCTCGGTGCGTACTTCTCACCGCTGGAACGGCTGCTCGTGGAGCGCATCTGCATGTGCTATTTCCAAGTGCAGTACGCGGAGATTTCGTACGCGCAGAAGGCGAAAGGGAGCATCCCGCTCAGCTACGGGGACTACTTGCAACGACAAGTAGACCGCGCACACGGGCGGTACACGGCGGCGATACGGGTGCTCGCGCAAGTCCGGCGGTTACTGACGCCCGTGGTGCAGGTGAATGTCGGACAGAAGCAGGTCAATCTCGCGGGGCCGGGGGCAAATGTGCTAAACGCAGGGGCATCTGAGGGATTGTCCGCCGCAGGCGCAATGGGAGGGCAAAATGGGGCATGATGCGTCAGGTTTGCACGAGGCGTTACAGAACATTCCGGCGACGCTCCCCGGTGTGGTATGCGTCCAGTACGTGACGCGAGGGAAGAAGCGGCACGCCTACTATGCGCGCTTCTGGCGTGAGCGGGGGAAGCTCCACAAGCAGTACGTCCGCAGGGCGGATGTGGAAGCGGTGCGAGCGGCATGTGCGGCACGGCAAGAGCGGGAAACGGCGCGTCGAGAGGTCCGTGCGAAGATGGTGGAGGCATTCGGCGCAGCAGCGGTGAACGCGCAACGGCGAGCAATCCGAGCGATGATACGGGATGCCGTGGGCGATAACACCCCCGCCGCATACCGGCAGCGTGGGCAGTGAATCGTTCGATGCGCGCTACACTATTCCGCATCCATTCTTCCCCGCAATGCCCGGTTTTCGTGTATCCTCTTCGCTACGAGCAATGGCCAATAAACAAAGGGGCGAGACATGGGGCGGAAACGGAGCGGACCACGGACATCATCGGCAGCGACGCGCACGCTCACACTGTCGCTCGCGCCAACCGGTGACACGTCCCTCGACACCGCCGCCCTTGAAACATGGCTGTGGGATGCCGCCTGTATCATCCGTGGATCGCAAGACGCGCCGAAGTTCAAGGACTTCATCCTGCCGCTCGTCTTTTTCAAGCGCATTTCCGACGTGTTCGACGACAAGCTCGCGCAGTTCACCGCCGAGTTTGGCGATAACGCCAGCCTCGCCCGTGAGATCGTCGAGGATGACCATATCGCCGCCCTCGCGGAGAATCGCCGCAGCATTGCGGGGTTCTACGTGCCGGAGGGGTATAACTGGTCGGCGATCCGCAACCACCCGGCGGACGGTGGCCTCGGTGAGTTCGTCACGGAGGCCATGCGCAAGACCGCCGAGGCGAACACCGACCTCCCTGGCGTGCTCGACGTGCGCGACTACAACGAGCGGTATCAAGGACAGCGCACGCTCGATGACGACCGCCTCGTCGCGCTGATCGAAGTCATCAGTCGCCACCGCTTGGGATTGAAGGACGCAGAACCAGATGTGCTCGGTCGCGCGTACGAGTACCTGCTGCGCAAGTTCGCCGAGGGCCAGGGGCAATCGGCGGGCGAGTTTTACACGCCGAAGGAAGTCGGCTGGATGATGGCGGAGCTGCTCGACCCGTATCCCGGCACGACGGTATACGATTGCGCGTGCGGCTCGGCGGGCCTGCTCATCAAGGCACGGCTTGTCTTCGCGCAGCACCATCCTGAAAGCGACAAGTACCCCAAGCTCTTCGGGCAAGAGTTGAACTCGACGACCTTCGCGATGGCGAAGATGAATGCCTTTCTGCACGGTTACGAGGATACGAGCTTCGCCATCGGCGACACGCTGCGCCGACCCGGTTTCGCCACTCCCGGCGCGGGGCGCGTACAGCAATTTGATTACGTGGTAGCAAACCCGATGTGGAATCAGGACACCTATGACGACGCGCTCTACGACAACGATGGCTTCGGGCGGTTCGCGTACGGGCCACCGCCGAAGTCATCCGCCGACTGGGGTTGGGCCCAGCACATCGTCGCTTCACTCAAAGACCACGGGAGAGCAGCCGTCGTGCTGGACACGGGCGCGGTTTCGCGCGGTTCGGGTGGCCGGTCGAGTAATCGCGAGCGCGACATCCGCAAGGCGTTCGTTGAGGCGGACCTAATCGAGGGCGTGGTGCTACTGCCAGAAAACCTCTTCTACAACACCACCGCGCCTGGAATCGTGCTATTGCTCAATCGTGAAAAATCCGCAGATCGCAAGGGAGAAATCCTGCTCGTTAACCTGTCGGCGCACTTCGTTAGGGAAAAGCCGAAGAACGTGCTTACGGACTCGGGCATCGCAGCGGCGACTGGGGTGTACCGGGAGTGGGCGACACGCGAGAAGCTGAGCCGCGTGGTGACGCTGGACGAGGTGCGGGCTGCGGACTACAACCTCAGCCCATCGCAGTTCGTAGCAACGGCGGACACGGCGACGCACCGCCCCCTGCCGGCTATCCTCGCCGACCTCGACGCGGCGCGGGCCGAGCGCGAGCAGGCCGACGCCGAATTGCACCACCTGTTTGAATCGCTCGGTTTGAAGGTCGGCATGTATGGATGAACTGTCACTTCCCCCAAATTGGCAATTGCGTACAGTGCAGTCCGTGACGAAGGTGTTTATCAGCGGCGGAACACCACCTTCGGAGCGACCGGATTACTGGGGCGGCGCGGTAGCTTGGACGACGAGTGCCCCCCTCGCGGACGAGCAAGTTTTTCTCGATGTAGCGCAGCGATACATCACCGAGCAAGGCGTGCTAAAGAGTGCGACACATGTCGTTCCTGCCGGGAATATGCTTGTTGGTACAAGGGTGGGGGTTGGGAAAGCAGTAGTGAACCGACTCGACATTGCGATCAGTCAAGACTTGACGGGCATTGTTTTCGATCCCGCACAGGTTGAGCCGTCGTTTGTCGCATTTCAATTCAAGGCTGGACGGATACGACAGTACTTTGATAGTCGTAAGCGTGGCACGACTATCAAGGGTGTGTCCCGTCACGACTTAGAAACGCTTACTTTGCCACTGCCGCCCCTCGCGGAACAGCGGGCTATCGCCTACACATTGCGGACGGTGCAGGCAGCGGGAGAGGCACGGCGGCGCGAGATCGCGCTGGAACGGGAGCGCAAAGCCGCCCTGATGCAGCATCTCTTCACTCACGGCATTTGCAACGAACCTTGCAATCAGACCGAGATCAGCAAGATGCCGGAGAGGTGGGAAAGTGTATGCCTAGGGGATATAATCGTAAGTGGGCCCCAGAATGGGATCTTCATCGAGAAGCCATCATGGGGTACTGGTTACCCATTCGTCAATGTATATGACATTTACCAATCATCCATTGTTGACCTCACCAAAATCCAACGGCTTGAAGCCGATATTTCTCGCGTCGCCGGGTTCCTGCTGAATAAAGATGACATCCTATTTGTTCGATCATCGCTTAAACGACAAGGTGTCGGTCAATGCTGTCTAATTCGCGACATCGTTGAGCCGACTATTTTTGATTGCCATCTCATACGCGTGGTTCCAGATACTGCCCGTGTCATTCCTGCCTATCTCACTTACTACTTCCTTTCCGAGCAAGGGCGGAGCGACTTGATTTCGCATTCAAAGACGACGACGATGACGACAATCAACCAAAAGACGCTAACGCAACTACACGTTCCGCTTCCTTCGATTTCCGAGCAAAAGAGCATCTCAGAGGCAATCGATGTATGCGACACCAAAATCGCCGCGCTCGAACGCGAGGCAGGGCTGCTCGATGAACTGTTCCGCGCGATGCTCGAAGAGTTGATGAGCGGTCGGCTCTCCGCAATGTCGCTTATTCAAAACGATATGTTACCAATCGCGGCGGATGGTGCGGAATGAGCGAGTACACGAGTGTGCAGAAGCCGCTGCTCGCTTACGCGGCGGCGATTGGCTGGCAGTACGTATCGCGCGAGGCCGCCTTGAAATGGCGTGAGGGAGAGACGGGGCGCTTTTTTGCGGACATACTGACGCAGCAACTGCTCGCCCTTAATCCCGGCGTGCTCGACCATTCCCGCGCCGCCGAGGTCACCCGCGAGTTGCGCCTGCTGTCTGCCACGATCGAGGGGAACCGCGCCGCGCTCGCGTGGCTACGGAGCGAGCAATCGGTCTACGTGCCGGGGGAGCGACGGCAACGCAACGTGCGCCTCGTGGATTTCGACCACCCCGACCGCAACGTGTTCCACGTCACCGATGAGTGGGTGCAGAAAGGCGCGGCGGCCCGTAACCGCGCCGACGCCGTGTTCCTCATCAACGGCGTGCCCGTCGCTGTCGCCGAACTGAAAGGCCCTGCGGTGCCGAACGCTATCGCGGCGGGCGTGGATCAAATTCGCCGCTACCACCGCGAGACGCCGGACCTGCTCACCCTGCCGCAACTGTTCGAGGTCACGCATCTCTTGGATTTCTACTATGGCGCGACGTGGAGCCTCTCGCGCAAGGCCCTGTTCAACTGGAAGGACGAGGGGCCGGGGTGCGACGGCGACTTCGAGGCGAAAGTCCGCGCCTTCTTCGACCGCCCGCGCTTCCTCAAGGTGCTGCACGATTACGTGATCTTTCTCACGAACAACGACGAATTGACGAAGATCGTGCTTCGCCAACATCAGACGCGAGCGGTTGAAAAGGTGCTTGACCGCATCGCCGACCCGACGAAGCGGCGCGGCCTCATCTGGCACACACAAGGGAGCGGCAAGACCTACACGATGCTCACCGTGGCGAGCCGCCTCCTGCGTGAGGTCCCCGGCGGCGAGAAGCCCACCGTGCTGATGCTCATTGACCGCAACGAGTTGGAATCGCAACTGCTCCGCAACGTCAATGCGTACGGTATTACTTCCGTAGTGGTGGCGAACAGCAAGCGCGAGTTGCGCGACCTGCTCGCCGAAGATAGGCGCGGTCTGATCGTCTCGATGATCCATAAATTCGACGATGTACCGGCGAATCTGAACACGCGGGGAAGCATCACTGTGCTTGTGGACGAGGCGCACCGCACCACGGGCGGCGACCTCGGCAACTATCTACTCGCCGCCCTGCCGAACGCCACGTACATCGGTTTCACTGGCACGCCAATTCAGCGCATCTCCAAGGGGGAGGGGACGTTCAAGGTCTTCGGAACCGACGACGCACCGCAGGGCTACCTCGACAAGTACAGCATCCGCGAGAGTGTGGAGGACGGCACCACCGTTGCACTCAACTACTCTCTCGCCCCGTCGGACTTGCGCGTAGACCGCGACACGCTGGAACGCGAATTCCTCTCACTTGCCCGCGCCGAGGGGATGAGTGACATCGAGGAGTTGAACGCGGTACTCGACCGGGCGGTGGAACTCAAGGAACTGATGAAAGCCCCCAGCCGCGTGGACAAGATCGCGCGCCTCGTGGCGACGCACTACCGCGAGAATGTCGAACCGATGGGCTTCAAAGCGTTCCTCGTTGGCGTGGACCGGCAGGCGTGTGTGCTGTACAAGGACGCCCTCGACCGCTACCTGCCGCCGGAGTACAGCACAGTCGTCTACTCACCGGCGCACAACGACAGCGCGGACTTGAAGCGCTTCCACATTGACGAAGCGGAAGAGAAGGACATCCGCAAGGCGTTCGCAAAGAAGGACACGCTGCCGAAAATCCTCATCGTCACGGAGAAGCTGTTGACGGGCTTCGACGCGCCGATCCTCTACGCGATGTACCTCGACAAGCCGATGCGCGACCATGTGTTGCTGCAAGCCATCGCCCGCGTGAACCGCCCCTACGAGGACGAGAGCGGGCAAGTGAAGCCATATGGCTTCGTGCTGGACTTCGTCGGCATCTTCGAGAACCTGCAAGCCGCCCTCGCGTTCGACTCAGACGTGGTGGAGTCCGTGATTCAGAACCTCGACGTACTTCGGCATCTTTTCGCCGCACAAATGGCGAACGAAGCACAGCCCTACCTGCCGTATGCACGCGGCTCCGATGACAAGGCGAAAGAAGCGGCAGTCGCCCGATTCGCGGATAAGGGGGAGCGCGAAACGTTCTTCATCTTTGCAAAACGCATCCAGAGCCTCTACGAAATCCTCTCGCCCGACGCCGCCCTGCGCCCGTACATCGACGACTATACGGCGCTGGTGGCACTGTATGCCCTCGTCCGCAACGCCTACAGCGAAGGGCCGTACGTGGACCGCGACCTGACTGCGAAGACGCGCACGCTGCTCCGGGCGCAGATCACGAGCGAGGCACTCGCGTTACCGGGGGCAATCCATACACTCGGCGCGGAAGAGTTGGCAATGCTGCGGGCAAGCGACACGACGGACACCACCAAAGTGCTCAACCTGCGGAAAATCCTTGCCGAGACAGTGCGCCGGGACGCGGGCACGAAACCCTTCGCGCAGACTATCGGCGAGCGCGTGGAGGAACTGGCGGCACGATACGAGGAGCGACATTTGACGACGCAGGCGGTGCTGGACGCCTTCGAGCAACTCGCTCTCTCCTATGTCGAGGCGGACAGCGAGCGGGAGCGGCTGGGTATCGATCCTAACAGCTTTGCAATCTACCGTGAACTGCAACATGCCGCCCC
>JAABUZ0100008338.1_pt1 | contig 12215 bp, 9 predicted proteins | sample 5562091 | NCBI WGS metagenome assembly JAABUZ01 (sample SAMN12813069, study PRJNA571459) | rock metagenome | isolation source: Antarctica rocks | place: Antarctica: Victoria Land, Linnaeus Terrace sud | collected 2015-12-21
AGATGCAGGCCGAGCGGCAGAAGCGGGCCGCCATCCTGACGGCGGAGGGCGAGGCGCAGTCGGCGGTCCTACGAGCGCAGGGGGCCAAGCAGAGTCTGGTGCTGCAGAGCGAGGGGCAGAAGCAGGCGGCGATCCTCAGGTCGGAGGGCGAGGCGCAGGCGCTGGTGACGGTGCAGCAGGCGCAGGCCAAGGCTATCAACCTGGTCTTCGACGCGGTGAACAACTCGAACCCGACCAACGAGGCGCTGCTGTACCAGTACCTGCAGATGCTGCCGCGGCTGGCGGAGAACCCGGCGAACAAGGTGCTGGTGGTGCCGACGGACATCGCGGGCATCGTGGGGCTCGCCGCCACCCTCACCACCCTCACCGACGGCGTCGCCGGCAACGGCGCCCGGCCCAACGGCAACCGCCCGCGCGGTACCACGGCCACGACTCCAGCCCAGCCGCAACTATCCGCGCCACCGAGTGTATCCGCGCCACCGAGTGGGGGCGGGGCATCGTAGGTTCGGCAAGGCAAAGACTACCGTCTAGGCGGTAACGCATCAAAATGAGAGGGGCGGGACCTACATCGAGGTCCCGCCCTATAAAAACGCCGACAACGAGACCTGTCGCATAGTGTTCCAGTATACATGTAAGGCGAGGCGAGTGCGATCAGTGCCGTCGGACCCCGCCCTGCATGCGACCCGAACGGCTCGCGTCATAGAGTGCGGTACGGTTCTGAGGATCTAAACTCAGCGCATCGGCGAGCAGGTTAACCGTTTCCTTCTGGGGGCTGCGATGCAGGCCGCGCTCCAGGTCGCTGATGGCGCGCACGCTCAGTCCCGCCCGCTCGGCCAGTTCCTCCTGCGTCAGACCAGTTGCAAGGCGATAGCGCTTGAGCAGCGCGCCGAAAGATGGCGCCAGGGCAATGGATGGGGCCGACGCTGGCGGCACGCCTGTCGCCTCGCGGTTGCCCTGGTCATGCAGTTGATCCACTCCGGCGCCAGGCTCACCTTGTCGTAGCAGACCTACCCCTTCGCGGTTGCCCTGGTCCGTTGTGGTGTCGCCGCCAGGGACGTTTGTGGACATGCCTGTATCGGTGGTGACGGATGTGGAGGACGCGACGATGACCATATCGGTTGCGGCGGACGCCGAGGGTATCGTAATGGCCGCATCGGTTGCGACGGTAGGGCTCACGCACGGCGGGGTAGACCCCGTCGGTGCGGCGACAACCGGAAGGGACAGGGGCTCGACATAGGCGGTCAGCCCGCTGACCGCGGTGATCCGCACGTGGCAGCCCTCCTCGAGTCCGGGCGTCGCGACCGCCGGCGACGCTCCGGGCGGCCGGTCAACGGACGGCGCGGGGCGAGCCGTCCAGAACTCCGCCTTGCCGATGCGAATGGTCCCGCTCTCGGTGGTGACGGCATCGGTCACCGTGCCGATGCGGCCGGTCAGGGCCGCCACGTCGGTCAGCGCGGCCTCCTCCCGGCGCCCGGTCAGGACGCGCAGCATACGCGGACGCGCCAGTCCGATCAGCAGGAACGAGAAGGCCACGAAGACGGCCAGCTGTACCGGCAGCAGGGTAACGGCGAGGGCGAGCAAGGCGACGGCGAACGCGGCGAGGGCCACGTTGAGCAGGAACAGCGCCATGTGGACCGACTCGCCCACCAAAGCCACGACACCGAGTATAACCCATACCTACCACACCATCGGCCGTGTTCCCCCTGAGCCTTCTACAGAGGCGCCAGCGGCGTTGTCTCCGCCTCGCGGTCGCCGCGACCCAAACGGCGTCGGACCATGCCCCACGCCGTGGCCAGTTCGGGCGCGCCCAGGATGTGGGACCAGCCGGCGTAGACGGCCATGCCAACGGGGATGGCGATGGCCAGCAGCAGGAGGCTGCCGCGCACGCCGCGCGGTCCGACGTGATGCCACACCAAGAGTAGCGCAAGCAGGGCCACGGCCATGGCCTCGCTGGCCACCAACTGGCGCAAGAGGGAGACCGCCAAGTCGCGCAGGCCAAGGTTATGCACCCGCTGCCGCAACACGACGCCCAGCCAGACCGCCTCGAAGAGCACGGTGAGCGAGATCACGCCGGTCAGCACCGCCGCGCCGATGAGGCTGTTGCCGCGCGACAGCTTGACGCCCACGACGCTGAGCACGACCGCCGTGCTCAGCGTGATCAGGTTGATCAGCACGGGCGTCCAGGTGTCCTTGAGCGCGAAAAAGGCGCGCGGCAACAACTCAACCGCCACCAGCACCGGCACGCCCGCCGCGTAGGCCAGCAGCGCCGAGGCCACGAAGTCGCGATCACGGAGACTGAAGCTGCCACGGAACAAAATGACGTCGATGATAGGGTAGCGTAGCACCATCAGCGCGACCGCGGCCGGGATGGCAAAGAAGAGCATGCTACGCAGGGTGCGCGACATCGTCTGCCCGAGCGCGGCCAACTCACCGCGGCTGGCCTGCCCGGCCAGGGTGGGGAATGTCGCGGTGGCGATGGCGCCGCCGAAGACGCCGACCGGCAGGGCCACCAAGTTGGCGGCCAAGCTGATGGCGTTGCTAGGACTAGCCTGGCTGGCCGCGAATCCCAGATTGCCCAGCACGACGGTCACCAATATGGTTAGCTGGATGCCGGCCTGGCCCACGATGCGCGGAATCATCAGGCGCCCCACCTCGCCTACGCCGGGTTCGGACAGTGCGGCCGCGGGCGGCACGACAAAACGCCGGTAGAGAGTTAGCCCCGGCAGCATCACCACGACTTGCAGTAGCGCGCCCACGGTCACCCCCCACGCTGCCAGCGCGACCTGATTGTGAAAGACAGGGATCAGCAGCAACCCCACGATGTTGGCCAGATTGTAGACCAGTGGGGCCACGATCGGCGCGATGAAGCGGTGATACGAGTTGTACAGGCCCATCAAGATGCCGCTGACGGCCAGGAAAAGCGGCTGCAGCAGCATGATGCGCGTCAGGGTCAGGGTCAGATCCCCATCGGACGCCCGGACCATGTGCGGCACGAACAGGGGAGCGGTCAACTCGGCTGCCACGACGACCGCGGCCATCACGGCGAGCACCCCCGTCATCACGCCCGAGGCCACGCGCCAGGCGCGCGCCTCGTCGTCGCGCTCCAGCAGACCCGCGAAGACAGGAATAAACGAGGAGCCTAGCGCGCCGCCCGAGACGATGGTGAAGACGACGTTGGGAATAGTGATGGCCGCGGTGAAGGCCACACCAGCGTGACTTGTCGGCGGCAGCACCCCTGCCTGGATGGCCACGCGGCCCAACCCCAAGATACGGCTGAGTAGGAACCCGGCCATCACGATCGCTGCCGCGGAGAGCACGCTCGTGCGCCGCCGCGGGCGTTGCGCCACGGGCTTCCCTAATGTTTCTTCCGGTGCGGTGACACTCGCGTCCATAACGTCCATGGTAGCCGACACACCAGCTAGCCGCACGCGCCGCTGCTATATACTGCGGCTATGACCAAAGAGAGCACACCTATCCTGCCGGTCGAGCTGCCCGCGCGACACGAGCGGCCCAGCTTTGTCCAGTTCTTGCGCGGCCGCATCATGAGCCCCAACGGCGTCCTGAGCGGGCTCTATATCCTGCTCACGCTGTGGGTGCTGCGCTACCCCGTGCGGGCCGGCCGCCTATGGCGCTACGTCCAGGGGCGACAGGACTGACGACAGCGGCATGTTGTCGATCAGGCGCGTCGTCCCGATGCGGGCGGCGATGACAAGGAGAACCCCGGCATGGGCCGCCTCCAGTCTTTCCATCGTCGCGCCGTCGACGGCGTCGGCGTAGTCCAACCAGGCCAGGGGCTCCCCGGTGACGGTGTCGTGCATAGCGCCGGAGAGCGTCCCGGCGTCGCGCTCACCGGCGTCGTAGCGCGCCTTTGCCGCGGAGAGGGCGCGGTAGAGGATCGCCGCTGCCGCGCGCCCCTCGGGCGAGAGGTAGGCGTTGCGCGAACTCAGGGCCAGCCCGTCCGGCTCGCGCACCGTCGGCCCCACCACGATCTCCACGGGCAGGTCGAGGTCGCGGGCCATGCGCCGGATCACGGCGACCTGCTGGGCGTCCTTCTGCCCAAAGTAGGCGTGCCGTGGCCCCACCATGTTGAAGAGCTTGGCCACCACCGTGGCCACTCCCGAGAAGTGGCCCGGCCGGCTGGCCCCCTCCAGGATGGCGCCCAGCCGGCCCACTTCGACCCGCGTGCTGAAGCCAGGCGGGTAGACCTCCTCGACCGTGGGCATCAGCAGGATGTCGACGCCGGCCGCGGCCAGCAACGCCGCGTCCCGCTCGGGCATGCGCGGATAGCGCGACAGGTCTTCGCCGGGCCCGAACTGCGCCGGGTTGACGAAGACGCTGGCCACGACCACATCGTCGCGCGCGCGCGCCAGGCGCACCAGGCTGAGGTGTCCCTCGTGCAGCGCGCCCATGGTGGGGACGAGGCCAATCGACGCGCCGATGCGTCGCGACGGATCAAGCGCGCGGCGCAGGTCCTCCACGGTCTGGACGATCCCGATGCCCGCCTGCCGTTGTCCTTGCCGTGACGGAGGCGGTTGCTCCGGCCGCGTCTCTTGCCCCGTATCCATCGCGCGGACCTACACCCTACGCTCTGGCCGCGCGGTCGAGCAGGTGTTCCATCGCCGTCCCCCGCTTCCACTGCACCGTCACGCCCTTGAAGCGTCCGATCAGATCCTGCGCCTGTGCAAAGAGGGACCGCAGGCCGGCGGAGCGGACCTTATACTCCCCGTTGAGTTGCTTGACGACCAACTCGCGCCGGCTATGCACGGCGACGGCGCAGGCGTCGGGCTCGCGCCCCACGCGTGAGAGCCGGCCAAGGAGGTCGCTCAGGGCGGCGATCAACGTCAGATACTCCGCTTCGTCGGGCAGCCGCTGCCCCGCGTGCGTGACGGCGGCATAGTGTCTCGCGGCGCCTCCATCCCACAACAATAGGTAGTGGCCGCTGCTCGGTCCCGCTCCCGCGCCGGCCCGCGTGCTGCCGTCCATGCGCGAGGCCAGCAGCACGGCGCAATCGGCCCCGGCGAGCCATGGGGAGACGCCGTCCGTCCGCCCTGGCGCGGACGTATCCGCCGGGGTCGAGGGAGAGGTGGACAACACATCGGAGCCCTCCATAGCGTGGGAGGCGACGGCGGCTTTCGCCGCGGCGGGCGTGTCCGAGTCGAGCGCGGTCGCGGACACGCCCAGGCCAGGCGGAGGCGTAGACACACTTGAATCGGGCGGAGGCATGGACGTGTGCAGGGTCGCCAGGAGGGTAACGCCGTATTTGTGGAGGGCGGCGGGCGTCAGCATCTCGCGGCCGGTGGCGGCCTGCGCGGCGCGATAGCGGGCCAGCACCGCCTCGTCGAAGTTGAAGGCCGCGCGCGAAGCCAGCTCATCGGCCGCCTCGTTGTAGCGGTTGCCGGCGTGTCCCTTCGTCCACTGCAAGGGCGGCACGCGTCCCCACGACCGCTTGAGGTCGCTCACCAGGCGGTCGTAGGCAAACCAGAGGTCCACATTTTTCTTGCGCGCCCATGCGCCGTTGCCGCACTGCACCACGTACTGGCTGTCGCTCCAGATCGTCGCCCCTCCCGCGTCCGTCGCGGCGCCCTGCGTGGCGAGGTGTGTCAACACCAGCCAGGCGGTCAGCACACCGGCGAGCTCGGCGCGGTTGTTGCTCGTCTGCGGATCGTCGGTGCGGGCCGGGACGTAGCCACCGAGACCAAGGTGGGCGTGGGGCTCGGGACGCCGCGCCGACGAGGCGTCGATAGGCTCGGCGAAGCCGACCACCACGGCGGCAAAGCCAGCCTGCCCGCCCGGATTGCGCACCGGCGCGGAGCCATCGGTGTAGGCCTCGACGGCCTGGCACGACGCAAAGGCGGCCCACTCCTCGGGCGCCGCGGCAACGCTCGCCGCCACCACCCGTTGCACGACCTCCCACTCGCGCTCGACCGACGTATCCATGAACAATAGCCCCACAGTCGCTTCCTGGCTTGCTCAGGCGATCTGGAGCGCCGCCGCGCTCGTCTCGCCGTGGCCGTTGCGCGCCGAGAGGATGACGTCGTCAAGCAACTCGCTGTCGACAAACAACTCGCGGAGCACGAGGCAGGCCGCGCCCAGCAACGGCGTGCCTTCGCCCTGCGCGTCTTGCTCGATGGTGACCGCCCGCCCAGTCGCCGCGAACGCGCGGCGGGCCACGGCCTCGCGGATCGGGCCGATCACCAGCTCGCCGGCGGCCGCCAGTTCGCGCCCGATGAACACAACCTGGGGGTCGTAGCTGTTGATGGCGTTGACGACGCCCACACCAAGATAGTGTGCGCTCGCGGTGAGGGCCGTCCGCGCCGCGGCATCGCCGGCGTGGGCCGCGGCGATCAACCTCGCGATCCCGCTGATCTCATCGGCCGGCGTCGCCGGTCGCGACGCCTCGGGCCAGCGGGCCAGCGTGGCGCGCAGCGTCGTGTAGAGCTCGAGACACCCGAGGTTGCCGCAGGGACAGAGTGGCCCCGTCGCCTCGATCGTGGCGTGCCCGATTTCGCCGGCGAGGTCGTGCGCGCCCCGATAGAGCTCGCCGTCGATCACAATCCCGGCGCCGATACCCGAACCGGCCGCGACGTAGACGAAATCGCGCAGCCCGCGGCCAGCGCCAAGCCAGCGCTGCGCCAGCGCGCACGCGTTCGCATCGTTGTCGACCCGCACCGGGACGCCAAAGCGTTTCTCGAGGGCCGAACGCAGGGGAAGGTTATGCCAGTGACCGAGGTTGGTGGGCGCCAGGATCGTGCCGGTCGTCGTGCGCAGGGGACCAGGGGCGCCGACGCCGATGCCGAACAGATGTGTATACGGCCCGGCCTGCCCCAGCTGCCCCAACTGCCCCGCCAGCACGGTGGCGATGAGGTCCTCCAACCAGCGCAGATTGGCCTGGGCGTCGGCCGCGTCGTTCGTGGGGACGCTAACCTGGTAGAGGATGGCGGCGTTGAGGTCGGTGATGGCGACGCGGGTACGATGGCGCGCCAGGTCCACGGCCAGGATGTAGCCCGCGCCTTCCATGATGCGCAAAGAGGTGGCGCGCCGGCCGCCGGTGGAGCGGCCCAAACCGTCCTCGCGCACCAGCCGCGCGTCGCGCAACTCGCTGACCACGGCAGAGATGGTCGGGCCGGAGAGGTTGGTCAGGCGCGCCAACTCGACGCGCGAGACGGCGGGACGCTCGCGGATCGTGCGCAGGACGAGCGCGCGGTTATGGCGGCGTACCCCGGCCAGCCCCGCGCCCGTGCTCCCATGCGTTCCCCTGCGAGGCATAGCCACTCCTCTTTTTTATTATCGCCGCAACTCTCTTCGCAATCTAGTCGAGGAGATTGCACCTGTCAAGGCAACGTACTATAAAAAGGATAGCTGCCAATCGATCGCGGCCGCGGGCACATTTTGTGGCGCGGCATTGACAGGCGGTTCGCCCGTGTGCTACTGTAAGCGTAACTTCGGAAACAGTCCGAACTAACCGCCTATCCTCCTGGCGGAAGGGGGTGACGACACCAACCATCGAGACCGCCGGCGCGATCATGCTATCCCCCGGACAATGATCACAGGAGAGGAATTAAGAGCAATGATGCACTTCCCACGCAAGCTGGCGACACTTTGCGGCATCGCCGCCCTGGCCACCACCATCACGACGGGACCGGCCGCGCCATCGCACGTCGCGGCCAAGCAGCTCACCATCGCCTTCGTGCCCAAGCTCATCAACATCGACTACTTCAACAGCATGCGCGACGCGGGCGTCCAGGCCGGCAAGGACCTGGGCTTCAACTACGTCTACGAAGGCCCGACCTCGGCCGACGCCGCGGCGCAGGTGCGCTTCATCAAGCAGCTCATCGCGCAGCACGTCGACGCCATCATCATCGCGCCCGACGACCCCGCCGTCGTCGCGCCCGCCCTGCAGCAAGCCGAGAACCAGGGCATCAAAGTCCTGACCGCGGATACCGACGCGCCCAACACCGTGCGCCGCGTGTTCGTCAACCAGGGCCTGGATACCGAGATCGGCGGCGATACCATCGACATCCTGGCCAAGGCCATGGGCGGCAAGGGCGACTGGGCCATCGACTCGTGCGGCCCGGCGGCGCAGAACCTCAACAGCTGGATCGCCGTCGAGGAAGCGCGCGCCAAGAAGCTGTATCCCCAGATGCACGAGATCGCCAAGATCTACTCGGGCGAGAACACTGCCCAGTCCGTCGCCGACACCAAGGACCTGATCACCACGCACCCCACGCTGCGCGGCATCATCGGCCAGTGCGGCCTCTCGGCTCCCGCCGTGGCGCAGGCCGTGACCGACCTGCACAAGATCGGCCAGATCGCGGCAACCGGCGTCTCCTGGCCCAAGCTGATGAAGCCCTACGTGCTCAACGGCTCCTGCCCCGGCTTCGCCTGGTGGGACGTCTACAACCTGGGCTACCTGTCGGCCTGGGCCGCGCTGCAGGAGATCCAGGGGCATCCGTTCAAGGCCATGAACATGGTCCCCAAGGTGGGCAACATCCCGTACAACCCGGCGACCAAGCAACTGGTGCTCGGCCACCTGATCAAGTGGGATAAGAGCAACATTAACCAGGCCAGCCCCATGGGTCACAAGGGCTAATCGACCCCGGCGCGGCGCGCTGCGGGCGCGCCGGCGCTCTGGGGTGACGGCGCCGAGGAGGCAGGGATGGATGACGATGCCATGCCGCCTCCCCGGCGCCGCTCCACGGGATACCTGACACCGAGGGATGCCACACATGACCTCTGTACTGGCGATGGAGAACATTAGCAAGTCCTACGGCTCTGTACTGGTGATGGAGAACATTAGCAAGTCCTACGGCGGCGTCCACGCCCTGCGAGGCGTGGACTTCGACCTGCAGCGGGGCGAGGTCCACGCCCTGGTGGGGCAGAACGGGGCCGGCAAGTCCACGCTGATCAAGATCCTCGCCGGGGCGCAGCCACCCGACAGCGGGACGATCAGGATCGACGGGGAGGCCGTGACCTTCTCGTCGCCGGCCGACGGGCTGCGCCTGGGCATCGGGACCGTCTACCAGGACCCCCTGGTCTACCCGGAGCTCACGGTCACCGAGAACATCTTTATGGGGCGCGACCTCCGCGACCGCGTCGGCAATATCGACAAGCGGGCGCAGGTGCGGCGGGTCCACGGTCTGCTTCAGGACCTGGAGGTCGACCCCCACCTCGCCATGCGGCCCATCGGCGACCTCAGCATCGCCCTGCGGCAGTTGGCCCTCATCGCCAAGGCCCTCTCGTGGCAACCCAAGGTGATCGTGTTCGACGAGCCCACCGCCATCCTGACCCAGCGCGAGGCCGACACGCTCTTCGGCATCATCCGCAAGCTGCGCGACCGCGACGTCGGCATCATCTATATCAGCCACCGCCTCGAAGAGATTTTCTCGCTGGCCGGCCGCGTCACCGTGCTCAAGGATGGCGAGAGCAAGGGGACCTGGCCCATCACCGCCGCGGGGACGGTCATGGCCGACGGCACGGGCGGCAAAGCGGGCACGGCGCTCACGACCCCCCAGTTGATCGAGTTGATGGCCGGTCGCGCGCTGCTGGAGAGCGTGACCAACGTGGGGCCGCGCGACGAAGCGCCAATCCTCTCGGTGCGCGGGCTCACCGGACACGGGATGTACCATGGCGTGGACTTCGACCTCCGCCCCGGCGAGATCCTGGGCTTCTTCGGCCTCGTCGGCGCCGGGCGCAGCGAGGTGGCGCGCGCTATCTTCGGCGAGCAGCCGGCGGAATCGGGCGAACTGCGCATCGCCGGCCGCCCCACGCGCATCCGCTCCCCGCGCCAGGCCTTGCGCCTGGGCATCGCCTATCTGCCCGAGGACCGCAAGGGGCAGGGGCTCTTCGGCAACCTGTCCGTCCGCTACAACGCGGCGATCACCATCGTGCAGCGCCTGAGCGCGCTGGGACTGGTGGTCCGGCAGCGCGGAGAGGACGAGGTCGCCCGGGGTTACGTGCGCGACCTCTCGATCAAGACGCCCAACACGCGCGTGAAGGTCGCCAACCTGTCCGGCGGCAACCAGCAGAAGGTTGTGCTGGCCAAGTGGTTGGCCACGAAGCCGCGCATCCTGATCCTCGACGAGCCGACCGCCGGCATCGACGTCTCGGCCAAGCAAGACATCCACAATCTGATCGTCGACCTCGCCCGGCAGGGCGTGGCCATCATGCTGATCTCGTCCGAACTGCTCGAGGTGCTCAAGATGAGCGACCGCGTGATCGCGATGCACGAGGGGCGGGTGACCGGCGAGTTTGCGCGCGACGCGCCGGCCAACGCGGTGCTGGCGGCGGCCATGGAAATGGAGGCGCCAGATGCGCGGCACGCCACCGCTTGACTCAACCGCCGCCCCCTTCGACGACGCGACCGCCGCCCCGGTGGCCTCCGCGCCCGCGGCCACCGCGACGAGGACGCAGATGGGGCCGGCCGGACTGCCTGGAATGGCCGGCGTGGACTGGCGAACGGTGCTGCGCCGTCGCGAGGCCGTCGTCGCCATCATCCTGGTGGTGGGCAGCCTGCTGTTCGGCCTGACGCACCCGGCGTTCCTCACCTTCACCAACCTGTCGTCGATCCTGGTCAACTCGGCGGTGGTCGCCCTGGTCTCGGTCGGCATGACCATGATCATCGTCACCGGCGGCATCGACGTCTCGGTCGGCTCGACCCTGGGCATGGGCATGCTCGTCGCCGTCAACCTCGAGCTGGGGGGGCAGAACCTGCTGCTGGTCCTGCTGGCCTGCGTGGGCGTGGGCCTGCTGGTCGGCCTGGTCAACGGCTCGATCGTGGCGTTCGGGGGCATCCACCCCATCATCGTCACCCTGGGCATGCTCAATATCGTGCGCGCCCTCCAGATCCAGTTCCTGGGGCCGCTCTACATCACCGCCCCGCCGACGACGCAGGGCCGCGCCCTCGCGCTGAGCGCGATCCTGGGCCTACCCACCCCCTGGTGGATCGCCATGGTGGTCGGCCTGATCGGCAGCCTGTTCCTGCTGCGCCGCCCCCTGGGCCGGCGCATCTATGCCCTGGGCGGGAACCCCGAGGCGGCCCGCCTGGCCGGCGTCAACGTGCGCCTGGTCACCATCTTCGTCTATGCCATAACCGGCCTGCTGGTGGGCCTGGCCGCGGTGATCCAGCTTGGCCTCGGCGGGACAGTGGCGGCCAGCGCGGGCAGTGGGCTGGAGCTACAAGTCATCGCGGCCACGGTCATCGGCGGGACCAGCGTCCTCGGCGGCCGCGGCACGATCCTCGGCAGCATCCTTGGCGCGCTGCTGGTGGAGACGGTCCACAACGCGACGATCGCGATCGGCACCATCAGCCTGCTCGACGGCCTCATCGTCGGGGTATTGATCGTCCTGGCGGTGGGCCTCGACGTCGTGCAGAACAGGAAGGCGACGACGGTATGAGTATGGCGGCGACAAACGCTCCGGCCCCGCTGGGCGCGCCCGAGCCGGACAGGAACAGGAATCTGATACGCGCCATCGCGTCGGCGCGCAACGCGCTGCTGCTGGCCCTTTTCGTTCTGATGTTCGCCTACTTCTCGCTCGCCGTGCCCAGCTTCTTCGACGCCTACAACATCTACAGCACGGTGCAGCTGGGCGTGACCATCGGCCTGCTGGCCATCGGCGAGACCGTCGTGATCTTGTCCGGCGGCGGCGGCATCGACCTCTCGGTCGGGTCCATGCTCAGCCTCTCAGGCATGGTGCTGGGCGTGCTCAACATCGAGTACGGCGTGAACATCTGGGTCGCCGTGGCCGCCGCCATCCTCACGGGGATCGTGCTGGGCGCGATCAACGGCTTCCTGGTCAGCGTGGCCCGCATTCCGCCGCTGATCGTGACCCTGGCCACGTTCTACGGCTACGCCTCCATCGCGCTGCAGCCGACCAACACCAAGCCGCTGCCCGACGCCACGCAGCCGAACCTGCCCCAATCGTTCCCCCAATCGTTCATCACGATCGGCAACGGCAACGCGCAGGACACCGGTCTGTTCGCCTGGATACCCAAGATCAGCGGGCAGGGCATCCCGTTCCAACTCTTGTTGATCTTCCTGCCCGTGCTGCTGATCGTCGCCTTCGCCCTGCGGCGCACCATCGTCGGGCGCTACCTCTACGGCGTCGGGACCAACGCGCTGGCCGCGCGCTTCGCCGCGATCAACGTCTGGAACGTCCGCTTCTGGGCCTACGTCGTATCTGGGCTGCTGGCGGGGATCGCGGGCGTGGTGCAGGCC
>JAABUZ0100008342.1_pt1 | contig 12212 bp, 14 predicted proteins | sample 5562091 | NCBI WGS metagenome assembly JAABUZ01 (sample SAMN12813069, study PRJNA571459) | rock metagenome | isolation source: Antarctica rocks | place: Antarctica: Victoria Land, Linnaeus Terrace sud | collected 2015-12-21
TGGCTGGATCAATGGTGGGCATGTTTGTTTAGAGATGCGAAAGCTTTCAAGTGGTATCTGCTTGATAACCCTCAACTCTTTGCCATGATATTTGCAATTGTGCAAACAGCTCATTAATACAAATTGCAAAATTTGTCAAAATGTCATGCAAATTACGTCAAAGTTTCCAATGTCATGCAAAATATGTTTTGACACAACACAACACAATTTGATTTTCCTTTTTTTTAGTCACAAAATGCCCAATTTGGCAGTGTAAAATGGGCAGTTTGTGAAATCTTCCACAAACTGTTTTCCAGTAAATTAAGGGCCAAACAATCAACTGCGCACACCGTTGAAGCGCCTGGAACAGCAAATATCATTTTGCTTGTGCTGAGAGACAGAAATGCAAGCTATTCTGCAATTTGACTTCTTTGGCTGCTTTGCCTGGTTGTCAAGCGCTGGTCGCCCTCCTTGTCTGCTTGCTTGCTTGCAATCATAAGTTGATCTTGCTCATCAGTTGACAAAGCTTGCTTCAATGCATGCAACCAGCTTTGATGATGTTTGTGCTTGGAATACTTGCTTTCAAATTGCTGCCAGCACAACAACATGTCATCCAACCCTTTTTCTACAGAGTCTGCCACAGCTGCTTCAACCTGTTGTCTCTTGTATACAGGCACAAGATCAAGAGCGTTGTGCACCAAGTGCATCCTGCCAGTCAGCTTGGCCAAGCTTGGAGGTTCCACCACAACAAAGCCATCCTCCACGTCCTCACCTTCCTCTGTGGGCGCTTGTTGGATGTCCTCCTGAGCAATGGCTGCTGAGTAGAGGTCAGTATCCTCATCTCCTATGAGCAGCTTCTGCCTGTCCAACTCTTTCCTCCATGCACGTGGCAGCAAAGGCTCCACCAGCATGCTCAAGGCTGGATTGTCAGGCCCAGTTTGTCTCAGCTCCTGCAGCAGTGTGTACATGCAATGCTGCCTATACCCTGACATGTAACTTGACTTGTGCAAGAGCTTCTGTATGAAGACAGCACATGTTGCGAGCAGGAGTTGACATCGCAACTTTGTAGACCTTTGCAGCAGCGTGTCTTGTTGTGTCAGGACAACGCTTTTCCTGTTTATGTCTACATAAGGGCAAGCGTCATACATGTCCTCAAACTTGGTTTGAAGAGCCAGAGGCACATCTGCAGCATCCTCTGCCACTTTGTTGTACGTCTGCAAAGTGGCCATCTGTTTGTGCAGGTGACAAACTATGCCATCAAGGCCTGTTGCAATGCTCATGATCTCCTCCTTTTCATCATTGTCATCATCACTGTCATCCTCTGCTGCAGGGGTGCTGGCAAATTGGCGGAACGCATGTACTGCCACTGCAGCTGTTCCTAGTGTGTGGAACCGCAGGCCAGAGGTCATATGCAGGTAAGACAACCCCTGCTTGCCTGTTTGTACAGTCCATCCAGTCAGCGTTGAACAGTTGTGCAATGTTGTGCAATGTTGCTGCAGCACTTGAAAAGCTTTACTCGTAGTGGTGGTCATTGTGCAGTGTGCAAAGTTGAAGCGCCTCTTGGTATGCATGCAGTGTCGATTTTGCAGAAGGGCTGCAACCAGCCTGCCAAAAATCGATGCCTCTTTTCACTGTATCCTTTGTAGGGCCATACAACCAGCTTGTGTTCAGCTTGGGCATTTTCAGTCTTGTGTGCTTGCTCTTGCTCAGTCATCTGTGCACGTCATGAACAACATGTCAGCTTTGGAAGAGGCGCTAGACATCCTTCCCTTCACCGTTGATTCAAAAGCTGTGAAAGAAGCTGTCATCAACCAAGTTGCTCAGGAGCTCTGCACAAATCTGCGTCAACGTGAGTCATCATTCAATGTCACTGAGGATGCAATGAAGCAGGCCCTTGCATCTGCTCTGATTGAGACTCAGCGCAAGGTTGTATCAAACCCTCCCGCTTTTGTGAGCATATTCAAGAAATATGGCGCTCAGGTGCTTTGGGGAAGGCAAACAGCATGTCCAATGGCAGTGTGTCTGACGGTACCGCTGGTGCAGGTACACCAAGCAGAGCTGCAAGCCCAGAAGTCAGCAGTTCAGCCATGTCGCGCCCAGGCTCGTCAATGTCAGCTGGAAGCTTGGGCCTTGCAGACTTCATGGATCCCCATGTGCTGAAGACAGCCAAGATGTGGCGCTTTCAGAAGCTCTCAAAGGCTGAGCTGGGAGGGCTAGTGGAGCACTTTACCAAGTCCCTGCCGTCAAGCAGCGCCACCAAAGGTCAGCTGACACTAATGGACTATGCTGCAAGTGAGCTCCAGTAGGCAGGCTACCCGCCCTGTCTGGACTATCTAGGTGTAAGCATGTCTTTGGTGGAAGCATATATACAGGCAGGCTCCTCTTAGTGCTTAAGATGGTGCAAAATCGATGCGCCATATTCATTCCAAGACCTCTTCATCAGACAAAAGACACAAAGCTGCCTGGGCTTTCACCTGCACTGTTGGTTCGCCAGCGCTGCTGTTGAATGCTACAACAACTTTGATGACGCTGTCAACAGCCAGTGTGTTGACCTTGTTAGTCTCTTGTCTCCGGTATAATCATTGCATACACTTGCAGCCACTGGCAGCCAAGCAAGTGTTTGAAGGTTACACTGCACATTGCAAATCGAAAATTGTGAACGTGTCTCACCATGTTCACAATTCCCATTGTTGAAATGATCTTGGACACTTTGAGGCGAGTCTTACAGTCGGGCGCTCATGAAAGCAACTGGGCTTACATCTAATTTGCATCTATTCACTGCAACACATAGTCTATTACAATTGCATTGCTGCTCAAGGCGCTTTGAACAGTGGAGGCGCAAATTGTCACAGCAGCTGGCTGCTGTCAGATTGATGAAAGCAAATGATCAAGCTGCATGGCAAGCTAACAAATCACATTCTAAGATGGACTTTGGTCCAGTCTCAGCAAAACGTAGACATGCAATGTTGAGACAAGCAGTGGAATCACACATGTCCGTACATCTACTCATTGTCCATCATGCTATCAGTCTGCATGTCAGGGCCCTCAGGCGCATCCTGCAACACCTCAGGGTCTTGTGGCAGGTGAAAGTCGTCTAGCCTGCGTGTCAGCCAGCCCACTGCGCCATTGCTTTGGAGTATCTGGAGCTGTGGCGCTAGTGGGGTCACAGCACGTATCATCTGTGAAAGTAGGGGCAGTTTTTGGAGTGGCTCCAGGCCCCACGTGTACACCCTCACTTTTTTAGTCCCCCCCCCATCGCTGAGGAAGTCATGACCACTGAACTCCTTGAACACCAGACCGATCTGTTTGGCCAGCTGGTGTTTTTGTTGGCGGAAATCGAGCTCATCTCGCTCCTTCTGCAGTCTGTCCTTCCGCACCCTGTCGCCCTGCTTGCCTTTAGGACGCAGACCTTTCAAGGGTTGCAAGCATCTCTGCAGCCCTTCCTTGTTGGCCTCGAGGACCCGCTCTGTCACCCTGGCCTCTGTGTCATGACTGTTCGCCAGCCCAAGCATTTGACAAATATTGTCCACCAACACTAGCCTTCGGTGTTTATCACTAGGAATTGGTAGTAGGAGCGTAGCAGTTGTGGAGGGAGACCAGGCTGAAAATGGAAAGTCCGGCACATGTGAGTAGAGCGACTTGATAGCGTGCACGTCGGCGTTGGCCTCATGATACAGGTGATGAAGCCGGCCCCGGTCTTCCTGGTTTGTCATGACTCTTGTGTAGATCGCTTGGAGATCAGTGTCTGGCATCTGCGTGACGATCATTTTGTCGAAGTCGCTTCGCCGGAATAATGTTGACTGGACAGGCGTGAGCTGCTGCCCGCGCGGCACTTGTATGTACTGGTGAGAAACTTTGTGCGGGCCGAAGTGGTCGTCAGCAAGCGGGTCGTGCTTGCCGTCGACAGGGGAAAAGCTGTAGAAAGAATTCCATGTGGGAGAGCTGTGATTCATCACGACAAGATTGGAGGATGCTGAAATGCTGACTCAGGAGCGCAACGGCAAGTGATCGACTTTGAGCAGCCAGCCCCCTATATGCCCGACTTATGGGATCAAAGAGTAAATCAAAGACTTTAACACAAAATTAAAATACGAATTTTATGAAATTCGCAAAAACATGAATTTTGATCAAAACAGGAAAATGGCATGTCAACTGCTACACAATCTTGACAATCACAAGCTGAGGAACATTGAATCAGTACCAGCATTTTTGGTGCTGTTGCTTTTTATTTGTACATATATTGCACATATTACGCTAAGCTAGCTTGCTCTCTGGACCCAGTCAATAGGTCACAGTTGTCCGTATCTTGTGTTTGATGGACAACTGCGACACCTCAATTGGTTCTATTGTTCAAAGACTGAAGTGATTATGTATGAGCAGATTTTGCCCCAGTTGACTGTAAGTGACTGTGTCATCAGTCAACAGGTCACGGTTGTCCATATCTTGTTTTGCATGGACAACTGTGACGCTCCGTATTCATTCCATTGGTCCTAATGTAAAAAGAGTGTTGTGATGATGATAGGGCATGTCATTGCAAGATCACGGACCCAGCCAACATGTCGCAGTTGTCCATACCTTGTTGTAAATGGACAACTGAGACAGCTCAATCGGTCATACTCTTTCAAGAGCGGAATGATCCGTAAAAGACTGATGATCCAGTCAGCCCGTCACAGTCGTCCATGTCATTGCATGTTTGGAACACTGCAACACTTTAGTAGCGGTTGCAATAGTCCGCATCTTGTCATGACTAGACAGCTGAGACGTTGTTTTGAGCACCTGTACAAGTTCAAGATATGTTTTGATGATCCAGGAATGTCTCATGCTCAACAGCAACAAATTTTTGCTAAAACGGCTCAACACTTTTTGAATGCAAAGACCAGTCATCTTGTGAAAAATTGAAAGATGACTCGATCTTCATATTCATCAGATTCAAATTTGCAACATTGTCAAAAAGGAATGAAGCTTGATATGAATGGACAAGCCAGACACCTCAATTGGTCCTACTGTTCAAAGACTGAAGTGATCGCAATTGTCCATATCTTGTTTTGAATGGACAGCTGCAACACTCGATTGGTCCTGTTGTTCAAAGAGTAGTGCTCACTGGAAGAGTGATGACACTATCAACCGGTGGCAGTTGTCCATAGCTTGATTTGAATGGACAAGCCAGACACCTCAATCGGTCCTACTGTTCAAAGACTGAAGTCATCCTGTATGAGCAAGTCTTTGCAAGACTGATGACCCAGTCAACGTGTCGCAGTTGTCCACATCTTTTTTTGGATGGACAGCTGCAACAACTTGATTGGTCCTGTTGTTCAAAAAGTAGTGCTCACTGGAAGACTGATGATACTATCAACAGGTGGCAGTTGTCCATAGCTTGATTTGAATGGACAAGCCAGACACCTCAACTGGTTTATTGTTCAGGAGTAGGTTGATCATGACTGAGCAAGCTTTTCAGATACCAGGCTTTCATATCATTCGCCATTTCTATCGTGCCCATGTCAGATTGCAACCTTTTGCAAACAGGTGGGCAGACGCTGGATGCAAAGACCAATGATCATAACAAGCAGTATCAACAAAATCTACATGCAGCTGAGTTGATCAACATCTCTATCAGCTGGGGCAGGTGCCTGTTCTTCTTGTGCAGGGAGCTGTTTCTGGCGCCAACAGCCAGAGATTTGTCAGCCTTGATCAAAATGACCCGGTCTGCAATGGTGGCCTCCCCTGGGCCACACATCCACTCCTCCCAAGCCAAAGCAACTGGATTGGTGTTGCCTTCAAGCGCTTTGCTTCACGTGGGGTATTTGGCAGCATTAGAGCATGCTGAGGTGAGTGTGTCAGCGCCGATGCTGATGCTGATGCTGGCAACGCTAGGTCTTCTTCAAAGGTTTCATATGGGTCGCCTTGAGCTGAGCAAATGTTCATTGCTGTCATCTTCTCTGCGATTAGCTTGGCCACCGTCTCTGCATCACCCACCGCAGAAGCGCCACAGAGCTGCTTGAGAAATGCTTGCATGTCTGACAGCATGTCTCCCATAGCTGGACTGACATCCAGCTCTGCTTGCATGTTGGCTTTGTCATGGCTAGCAATGACCTCTCTTGCAAAGACAAGGTATTCTTGCGTGACGATGATTGCTGCAACGGCAGGCAACCTGTGCAAGACGTACGCCAGTCCATACCTGCATACAAGGTTGTCACTCAGCTCAGTGTCATCACTCCTATTTTGATTGACTATCACAGTCTCAAGTGGTATGCAAGCACATGTGGCTCACCGCTGTGTCTTGAATGGCAGGTTCTGCCAGAAGCAGATGCCAGAGTACAGGACAGTCTGCAAGAAGCCCTCAGCTGCCCTGTCAGAGACCCTGTCATCTGCTTGCCGCTTGCCAGACTGAAGCCGGGCATTCCTTGCTCTGAAAGCGTCAAGCACTTTGCGCACCCCAGGAAACAAGCTGAGGTCAATCAATTGCTCTGGCACCAAGACCTGTAGCCATTGTCAAGGTAAAAGTTGATAGGCCGCATGCATCTCTGGCTTCAGGCATATAAGCAAGCAACAATGCAACAGCTGGATCTTCAAACGTGTAAACAGCTCGGCCACAGAAGTGCCGCCTCATGAAAGACGTCTGGTCCCATCCACCAGCAATGGCAAAGGCTACAAGCGCTGAGAGAGGGTTCTTCTCCAGGTATGCCTGCTGAAGGGTCCCTGCAATCAAACACTGCAATGACCATTACAGTTTCTGCATCCAGCACGAACCAATTGCTTGTCACCTCGACCCATATGCTTAGCAGCTCACTGCCAGCCCCCCACTTGCCAGCAGTATGACTCCACTATCTCTGCAGTATCAATGTAGGCACGAGGTTGTCACCCACCAAAATGAGCTGTCTTTCTACACCTGAACAGGTGAAGCACTTTTGTCTTGACCACAGGGCTTCCTTCAACCTCTTGGAGAATGTTCTGCAGAGGCTTTGCAAGAGCGTTGCGATCCTGCTTCTTGTCTGCATGGTAGAGCAGGAGGTCGCGAAACAACAACCTATACTGCCACCTGCAACGTTGACAAGCTGGGTGATACAGGCGGATGTGCATGTGACACTTGCCATGGCTCACATGCAAAAGCGAGCGGTTGCAGCAATGTTGAGTGCAAGGATTACCACGGTGTCCTGAGACTCAATTTCTGCAACGACAAAACAGGTATGCTTGTTGAGCAATTGTACAAATTGCTCAACAGATAAAAATTCTGCAACATCCTTCCAGTGAGCCACATATGGAGTGCAATATGCTGTGCTCTGATAAGCCTGCTGTGCAGCAGTGTGTGTGTGCATGGGAGGTAAGCCTCACCACTGGCGTCAACACTGGCGACACTGGCGAGCAGACTTGGTTTTGCATCCATAAGGTCATCGCCTGTCAATGTCATACACTGCTGGAATGTATCCACATAGCTGATGACTTGACTTCCAGCAAGACTAACAGCACTACATGTACACACCTCTGAACCCCATTGCAGTCCCCAACAACACCATGGCTGCCACTTTGAAGCCGCTCCAATGATCACTATGCTTTATGCAGGCGTCCAGGATTCGCTCGACCTCATCTTGGTCTAGACTAGTTGCTTGAAAGCCATCTCTCAAGGGATCACTGTCAGGACCTGTGCAGAGAAGACGGTGAGCTATTTGGGGCAAAGCAGATTTGCAATTGCAAGAGCCAGCGCCACAAACACTTTGGGTTACCTATTCTGGCTTCTGTTGTAGCTGCAAAAGCTGTGCTGCTAGCTGATCGGATGAGAGTGCCTTTGCTGAACGCCTCTCCATAGGGTGGAGGAACGCCTCTTTGCAACTCCCTGCAACATTACAACAAGCTGATCAGCAGGCATGATGATGGCCACCTATCCGTGTGCAAGTTGAGGCCAGCAATGAGTGTCACACCTGATCTGAGACAAAGCTTTGCGTGCCACTCTGATTGTGCCAAATGAGTGTTTTGAGTTCTTGGCAACCATGTCACTGAGCAAGTCCTCCAGGAAGATCACACATTTTGTAATTGGGTGAATGACTGTGTCAAGGCCCTTTCTGTCACACCAAGCCTGCAGTTGTTGTAGATGACAGTTTGCATAGCTTGATCCTGCATTGGAGCAGCAGCTGCAATGTTGATAGGAAACACACTCGTTTGTACCAGCCACTTCCACAGTGCTGTGCCAAAGGAGTCTTTTCTTTTTTCTTTTTTTTTTGGTTCAAGTTTCTCCCACAATTCATGATACTTGCGTGCCCAAATGTCTTGAGCAGTCATTCTTTAGGCAAACCTGATCTGTTTTATTTGAATCAGACTGACACAAGGTTCATCAGCATGAAAGCAGCTTACAAGTCAGTGTCTTGCTGCAATGGCAATGCATCGCTTCCTGTGTATGCTACATGCATGAGCGCCATGATGTCATCTCTTGACTTAGCCCTGCTGCGGCTGGTCATATCGCCTCTTTGCAAGGTACGGCTGACTATCTAAACCAAGGGTTTTGCGTAATGGCAGGTGACATGCGGAACTGTGGTAACAGCTGATGCTGAGGGGCTGCTGAAGATTTCACGTCATTTCGTGTTCCGTGTTTCTCGCGCTCCGTGCCGCACCGTGCGTCGGCGGACTGCTCCGTACGCGCGGTGGGAAAGGGCGATGAGTAATTCCCAAATGCGGCTGGCTGTACATTCCGCAAAATTTGCAAAGCGGCTGACAGCAGATTTATGGGGGAATTTGCGTTCTGACTACTATACAACTTGAGCCCTTGAAAATTACAAATTGAAATAGATTATCAGTACCAGCAATTTGTTGACTGTCTGTTTCTCTTTTTACACAGGTTGATAGATTGTGTCAAGTTGCTAGCTTGCTCTTTGCGGATGAACCGAAAATGTGATTACACATGGAATGAGATTGGTACTGTGAACGTTCCAATGCCAGTCAGATAGACACAGGCAATGTAGCTTGCACGCTTGAGCCAAAGAAGCGTGTCTATCTGATTCTAGCTTGTGAGTCGCTTGAAACGATGAATCCTGGAGCGTTTCTACAATCCGGACCGGGAGCTATAGCTCCTGGTCAAGCACAAGCATGAGCGCATCTTGTGATTGTAAGCTATTCCACCAGGACGGTTCTATCATCTTTCAACTTTTCTAAAAGATTGTAGACTCCCCAGAAGTCATGAATGTCTTCGTTCGCCTCGTCGGATGAAGCATGTGGATATAGAACTTTGGTTAGAATCATTCTGATTATGATCTTTGGAATCATCTTTTAAGAAATTGAAAGATGATTCGATCTTTATGTCGAAAAGATCCAAAGTTGCAAGTTTGTCATAAAGAATGTAACAAACGCGCAGAATCGGCAGGTACTTGCCGTCTTCCGATCGGTCCCACTAATTTCGATCGGAAGTTCCGATCAACGTATCGGTTCCGGTCAAATCGACCGGAAGAGCCGATCGGCCAGCCCACCTTCCAAACCTCCCTACCTGGCGACGCTAGAATATTCTCTGAGAGATGTTTCTGACAATATCTGACACTCACTCAGAATATTCCATACTTACTTCATTCACGAGTTGTTACTACTGCTACTACTTGGATGTGCAACATGCATCTGTCCACATCTTGTCATGACTGGACAACTGAGACAACTCAAATGGTCCTACTGTTCAAAGTGGAGAGATCATGAATGGGGAAGTCGTTGCAAGACTGTTGACCCAGTCAACAGGTCGCACTTGTCCATATATTGTTGTAAATGGACAGCTGAGACAAGTCAATTGTTCAAAGAGTGCAGTGATCATGATAGGGCAATTTGTTGCAAGACTGTTGACCCAGTGAACAGGTCGCAGTTGTCCATATCTCGTTGTGAATGGACAGCTGAGACAAGTCAATTGGTCAGAGTGCAGTGATCATGAGTCGCTCGCCCCGCTTGTGGGCAAGTCATTGCAAGTCTGGTGACCCTGTCAAGAGGTCGCGGTTGTCCACATCTTGTTTTGAATGGACAAGTGAGACAGCTCAATTGGTAATACTGTTCATAGAGTGGAATGATCATTGATGACCCTGTCAACAGGTCGCAGCAGTCCACATCTTGTTTTGAGTGGACAGCTGAGACCTCTTTTTGTGGCATGACTGGGCAGCTGAGACATCTTTTGAAGCATGTGTGTACAGATCAAGAAGCGTTTGACAGTTCCAAGAATGCAAACCTGAGTCATGAGAGGGCAGGGCATTGCGACGCTCATGACATTGTCAGTTGGTCGCAGTAGTCCGCATCTTGTCATGACTGGACAAAGAAGACCCCTCTTGCTCAAGAGGAATCAGACATTGCTAATCCAAAACAGCTCAACAGATTTTAGAATGCAGAGATTAGTTTCAGGTGAGCAAGTAACGAACATGACTGGTCATCAGTACGCAATAGTCCACAGCTTACCATGACTGGATGAGTAAGATGCAATCTGGTTTGTACTACTGCTGTGGCTTTTCTGCATTGTCGTCAAGTGCTTGGCCTGGTATGCTGATGTGATTGGTAGCATTTGCTGCACTTGCCACATCATGTATCGCTTCCGATTGTTCAGCTGGTCCACGACTACAAGATGTAATTGGTGGGGCTGCTTCCGTGTAGCATTGTGCTGACGCATGACATGATTGCTCAACACTTGAATTTTCATTGTTGTTGCTGGGGTTTCGAGATCTACATTAGGCGCCTCTGGGATCTCCAACCAACCTCCAGTCCAGGTGGAGTTCTTTTCCTTGCACAACTGATTGGCAGCCTGAGACCCTCTCTCATGCAGTGTCCAGCCTGCCACTTGGGATTGATGCACCCAGCAGTATTTGACGCCTGAGGCGATACAGTTGTGCTTGGCCTTATGGAATATGTTGTTGCCTGCAGAAACCTTGCAGGCCTCGCCAGGCTTCCAACCAAGGTGCTTCGGACAGTCCACATTGCGACAAAACTAATACTTCTTTGTTGTCATTGCGTCTGCCCAGCAAGAGAGACAACTGTAATTTCAAACTGCAGGCGGAAAGCTGACCTTCGTCCCTTAATAGCTAGCTAGCCCTCGGGCCAGAAGAGCTAGCCCTCGAGGCAGAATGGCAAGCCCTTCGGGGACGATTTTTCATTTTTCTCATCCAGCCAGGTAAGGAGCGCGATGTCGCATTGCAGCGGCAAATATGTCCGACGAACAGGCAGCTGTAGCAGAGGCCAAAGATGCGGTCAGTGCAGTTTTATCTAGACGCGATCTACGGCTGACCTTGTGCAACTGCCCACTCATATGTTTGACCACACATGTTCCCCTAGAGCAGCGTGTACTGCGTCAGCAGTTCCACCACGCAAGTCTTGCCACCAGGCACTGGTTAGATCGTGGAGACGCTGACGAATCTCGTATTCCTGATGAGCCCTGCGTTCCTGGCAGCCGAAAGCGTTACTATACGTTTCTAACAATAAACAATACTCCAGTGGAAAAATTGTATTTGTCTCAGATGTATCATTACTTCCCTTTATGTGACTGAGTGCGACGGATGCAAAGAGCAACAAGCTATTTTCACCATCGCTAAAAATTTGAAGCCAATATGTTGATGACCATATTAGATTTAGTGTTTGAAGTCACACGTTGTCACGCAATTTGTTGTTGCTTCACGCTTGTAATTACAGAAATTTGCGTTGACTGCGCGTTTACTTTGACCAGAGTCGCTAATACCGTATAAGTCCCTGCAAGGCGCCCAACGAACTGTTCGCACAAGGGTGTTAACGTAGTTATAGAGCGATGACGGCCCAACGAACTGTTCGCACAAGTAATGATGGCCCAACGAACTGTTCGCACAGGGGCGCAGTTTGACAGGCTAGTCACTATGAAGAAGGAAGCTGATCAACGTTGGCCTTGCAGAGAGCCTGGATGCAAGGGAACTAACTATGCGCAAATATCTCAACTGCACAGACATTGTAGAGCTAAACATCCCGATGGTATTGTCCTCAAGCATATGAAAAAAGGAAACCGCCTGGATGAAGTGCGCAAATTTCACGCAGACTACCGTCTGGTCAAAGTAGGCAAAGATTGGGTAGACGGCAGCGCGCTATCAGTACAGGAGTATCCGCTCCCTGACAGGAAGGTGAGTGATCGCTGCTTATTGCTGTTGAGCGTGATCTTGCCTGACCTTCACGTCTGTGGCCTGGCAGCTTCGGACAGGTCAAGGAAAACGAAAGCGAGAGGCCGAGGAGGGCGATGCAGAGCAGGAACGCGCGCAAAAGGAAGCCAAGGTAGC
>JAABUZ0100008344.1_pt1 | contig 12211 bp, 10 predicted proteins | sample 5562091 | NCBI WGS metagenome assembly JAABUZ01 (sample SAMN12813069, study PRJNA571459) | rock metagenome | isolation source: Antarctica rocks | place: Antarctica: Victoria Land, Linnaeus Terrace sud | collected 2015-12-21
GACGACAAGTCCGATAGCCCCTGTGTCCGCGCAGCGGTGTAACGGGTCCAGCAGGTAAGCCTATGTCCGACGAATCCCCTCCCCCGCCCTCGACATCCGTCGTCCCCTTCCTCGGCGACGGCGACGAGGGCGCTGATGCCTGGGTCAGGATGCACACATCCGATCGCCGCCGCCTCGCCATGGAGGCGGCGCGCGACAAGGACGTGGCCGTGCTCCTGAGCCTGACAGAGGCGTGGCTGCGCACCTACAGCAAGGCGGGCGCGACCATCGCCAAGGGGACCATCGAGAACCACACGCACGGCGTCAGGAAGCTACTCGCCGCCTGGGCGGAGGAGGACTTGCTCAAGCCCGACACCGAGGCGGCGAACCGCTACGTGCGGATGATGGAGCGGCGGGGCCTCAAGCCGGGCACGACCGACGGGCACGACCGACGGGCGCGTGGCGGCAGCACGCGCCCTGTTCAGCGCTCTGCGCTGGGCGCGGGCGTCCCTGTACGACCCCTTCGCCGACGTGCATGTTCCCCATGACCCGACGCCGCCCTGGGAGAAGCGCAGGCCCTACGACAACGACGAGATTGCCGCGCTGCTCGACAGCGCCGCCGACCCCTTCGACCGCGTGCTGGTGCTCCTGGGCGCGCACGGCGGCCTCCGCGCCGGCGCGTGCGTGCGCCTGCGGTGGCGCGACGTGAACATGACCCGCCGCGACCTCACGATCCGACTCTCTAAGGGCGGCAAGACGCGCACGGTGGGCATGAGCGCCTCCGTGAAGCAGGCGCTCCAGGGCCTGTCCCGCCGCCCCGACGGCTACGTGCTACCCTATCGCACGCCGAAGACGGCCTGGATGCACATCACCACGCTTTGCGAAGTGGCTGGTGTGGCCCCCAAGGGGATGCACTCACTGCGCCATAGCGCGGGCACGCGCCTCCATGCGGAGACCGGCGACTTGGAGGAAACGGCCCGCCACCTGGGCCACACCAAGCTCGACACGACGCGGATTTACGCGAAGTGGAACGACCGCAAGCTCCGGGAGACCCTGAGCCGCTGGTAGGGTGATTTTTGCAACGGTGCGAAAATAACTTGTGAGGGGCGGTCACCCCCCGGCGTAATCCTACAGGGCAATGTTCGCGCCGGGCGCACGTATAACACGTGCTGCTTGGCTAAGAGGGCGAAGGTTAGGGGCGGCGTTCTATGCGCATCGTTGCCCGAGCCGGGCAGGAGGCTGACACGTGCGGTCGCATCGGGCAACACGAACCGCTGCGCGAACCCCTTGACGTCGTGGGGGAGAGCGAGGGCGAGTGGGGTTAGGTGTTGGAGCGGGTAGCTGTCTGGGGTCTCCCAGCCGCTGTTGATGAGGCCCGTGCGCGCGTGTGCGCGGACGGCCTGCGCGATCAAGTCGAGGGCGTCCCAGCCCATCGACGAGCCCGGCCGCCCACACCCAACGCCCACCCATGACCTACGCAATAGCCTGCACGAGCGGCGCGGCCACCGACCGCGGGGGCAGGGCCGCGCCACGGAGCACTGGGCGCAGTGGGGGAGGACGACGTCGTCCGCCTGTCTCCGCTCGAGGACAGCCCCGGCGCTGTCCCGGCCCGGTACCACGTCGCGCGGCCGGAGACAGGTACAGGCGGCAGGCCGCGCGCTCACGCGACCCGGCCGAGGTGGATGATGACGCGTTATGCGCGACGCGAGAGGCGTCGCGTACGCTACGGGCCCTAATGACAAGGGACACCCACACGCGTCGCGCCCTACGAGGTATCGCCATGCACCGTACAGGATGGCCTGCGAGCTATCGGCGCACAGCGTTGATGGGACGGCATGACGTTCGGCGCCGACAGAGCCGTGAGGGGCAGAGGGGCAGAGGGCAGACAAGCGGCAGCCCGACCATGATGCATAAGCATGCAGAGTTCCGGTAAAGTGATGACACTGGTAGAGTCGCGCAGCCGAGGGATTGCCGCGGTATCACCCGTACGCCCTGTTGCGCTTGCCGGGCGCGCATAGCTATCATCAGGCCGCCTGGGGGAAGCGACGCCGCTCCTCCGACGGGGTTATTCAGCCCGCCTAGCGCAGGGCGGCGACCGTGACGCGGGCGACGGCGGGCACAGGGGTCCTGCCTATGGCCCGCGATCCGGGTGGGGACGATCTCCTCGTGGGGGCCGTCGCGCCCGCCCACGAGACAGCGATCACACACGCGCCCGCGGCAGCACGGTGCTGCCGCGGGCGCGTGTCGTCCGTCCGCTGGGAGGCGGCCGTGTCCCTTAGACGACGGTCAGGGACGCGGAGCCGCTGGCCGTGTCGCCGGCCGTGTCCGTCGCCGTCAGCGCGACCGTGTACGCGCCGCGCGGCACGTACTTGCTGATCGTGAAGCTGAAGAGCTGGCCGAGCGTCTGCCCCGCCGCGAGCGTGACCGCGCGGCTGGACCCGCTGACGGTGACACGCTGGCCGCTCGGGCTGACGTAGGTGAGCGTCGCCGTGAGCGTGACGGCCTCGGCGGCCGTGCGGTGGTTGGCGAGCGTGCCCGCCACCGTGACCGTCGAGCCGGTCGTGACCGGGCCGGCCGGGCTGCTCGTCACGCCCAGGGCCAGCGTGAGCGGCGGGGAGACCACCCGATAGGTCACGCTCGCGCTCGCCGTGTTGCCCACGTTGTCGGTGGCCGTGCAGGTCACGCTTTTCGTGCCGACGCTGCTGGTGTCCAGCGACCCGCAGCCCTGCGCCGCGATGTCCGAGAGCGCGTCCGTCGCGTTAGGCGTGACGGTGGCCGTGCCGCCCAGGATGATCGGATTGGGGCTGACCACCGGGTTGAGCGTGGGCGCCGTCGTGTCGATCTTGACCGTGACCACGTTGCTGGCCGCGCTCGTGTTGCCGGCCGCGTCGGTGACGCTCTGGGCCGTCGAGCTGACCGCCGCGCCCTCGGCGCTGAGCACCTGGTCCGCCGGACATGCGCCCGCCGGGATGCCGGAGCCGCTATCCGCGCAGGTAAAGTGGACCGTGACGGCGCCGTTGTACCAGCCCGCCGCGTTGGGGGCGCGCGTCGCCACCGCGCCGATCGTCGGCGGCGTGGTGTCCAGCGTGTACACGATCACCGCCGCGCCGTCGCCCCCGCGGGCGCCCTCGGCGATGCTGGCCGTGGCCGCGTCGAACAGGGTCGGGTCCACATAGCTCGATCCGCCGCCGCCGCCACCACCACTGCTGGCGAGGTAGGTGTCGTAGTTGGCCCCGCCGCTGCCGCCGCCGCCGCCGCCGCCGCCCTCGCCGCCCAAGTGGAGCACGTCGGAGCGGCCGCCCTGGCCACCCTGGCCAGGCGACCCGGCCCCGCCGGGCTGCCCGCTATCGAAGGCGTAATCGCTGGCCCCGCCGGCCCCACCGGCCCCGCCGGCCTGGCCCGCGCCGCCGGCGGTGATCGCGGGCGAGAGGTCGGCCCCACGCCGTCCGTCCGTGCCGCTCGCGCCACCGCTCCCGCCGTCCGTGCCGCCGCTGCCGATGGGGCCGTTGCCCGCGCCGTTCCCGCCGGCCCCGCCGCCGCCACCCGCGACGAACACGCGGTCGCCCACACCACACGTCGCCGCGCTCGCGCACGTCCCCACGCGCACGTCCGTGGCCCCCCCGCCGCCGGCGGCCATAAAGGGGACGTTCCCGTCGTAGCCGCTGCCGCCGGTGCCGCCGCCGTTGAAGCCGCCGGCTTCATAATCGCCGCCCGGTGCCGCGCCGCCCACCACGACCTCCAGGGGCGTGCCCCCCGTCGCACCCGCCATCGTGCGCAGGGTCACGTGGATGTGCGCCCCCAGCCCGCCCTCCGCGGAGCCCGCATTGTTGCGTCCGCCTTGCGCCCCGTAGAGGTCGACGACGCCGGTCGCCCCCACGGGGATGCTCAGGGTGTAGTTACCCGGCGCGCTGTAGGTGCAGGTCGTGGTCGCCCCGCTCGTCGCGCACGGGCTGTCCGCATGGGCCACGCCCGCGCCGCCCGCGCCGCCCGCGCCCCCGGCGAGCGCGAGCCCCGTCGCGAGGAGCAGCGCCCCGCGTCCCCACCGGCGCCGGCCGCCGCCGCGCGCCCGCATCGTCGTGTCCATCCGCATCGTCGTGTCCATCCTCTCGTGTCCTCTCGTGCCTGTCCGCGGGAACGGCCCGCGGCCGTCTCTCCACAAGGACCAGTATGGGTCGGCAGCGGTCCGGCCACCAGGGAAAGTCGGTAGAGTTCCCCTGAGACTTACCCTGAGAGTTGCCCCGAACGTGGCCCGCAGGGGGGCCGCAGGGGGGCCGCCCCCGGTCGCGCCCCGTCTGCTATCCTGTGGGGCAAGGGAGGCGCGGGACCGACGCGCGGGCGACCGGGCCGCCGGGGCGCGCGGCGTGCAGGGGAGGAGCCGCGATGGGCGGGGCGAGCGAGGAGGGGACGGCGACGCCGGACCTGAGCGCGCTGGTGCGGGCCTACCGCCGCCGGCGGGGCCTGACCCAGGAGGGTCTCGCCGAGCGCGCGGGCGTGAGCGCGGATACGGTGGCCAGTATCGAGCGGGGGCGCAGCCGCGCCTACCGCCCGACGCTCGACGCGCTGGCCGATGCGCTGGGGCTGGATGCGGCGGAACGCGCCGCCCTCCACGCCGCACGGGGCATGCCGCTGGCGCCGGCGCCGGCGGACCCGGCGGCCATCCCCCCCGCGGCCGCGCCCACCGTCCCGGACCCGCCGCTGCCCCTGACGCCGTTGGTGGGGCGCGAACGCGAGGAGGCGGCGGTGGCGCACCTGCTGCGGCGCGGCGACGTGCGCCTGCTCACGCTGACCGGCCCGGGCGGGGTGGGCAAGACCCGCCTCGCCCTCCAGCTCGCCGCCGGCCTGGCCGACGCCTTCCCCGACGGGGTGGCCTGGGTCGACCTGGCCCCGCTGCGCGACCCCGCGCTGGTGCTGCCCGCGGTGGCCCAGGCCCTCGGGCTGCGTGAGCGGGGCGGCCAGCCCGCGGACGCGCAGCTCGCCGCACGCTTGCGGGAGGCGCGCCTGCTCCTGGCGCTGGACAACCTCGAACAGGTGGCGACGGCGGCCCCCGCCCTGGCCGCACTGCTGGCGCGGTGCCCCGGGGTGGTCGCGCTGGCGACCAGCCGCGCGCCGTTGCACGTGCGGGGCGAGCAGGAATACGCTCTGCCCCCGCTCGCGCTGCCCCCGCTCGCGCTGCCCGGCTCCGCGCCGGCGCCCGACCTGGCCGCCCTCGCGCGGGCGCCGGCCGTGGCGCTCTTCCTGGCGCGCGGGCAGGCGGTGCGCCCAGACCTGGCACTGACGGCGGAGACGGCGCCAACGATCGTGGCCCTCTGCGCGCGGCTGGACGGGCTGCCGCTCGCCCTGGAGCTGGCCGCGGCCGGGCTGCGCCTATTCAGCCCCCGCGCCCTGCTGGACCGGCTGGAGCGGCGTCTGCCGCTGCCGGCGACCGGGCCGCGCGACCTGCCGGCGCGCCACCGCACGCTGTGGGCGACCATCGCCTGGAGCGACGACCTGCTCGACCCCGGCGCGCAAGCGCTGCTGCGGCGCCTGGGGGTGGTCGTCGGTGGCTGCACGCTGGAGGCCGTCGCGGCGCTCGGCGTGCCCGGCGGCGTGGCGGGTGGCACAGGGCCGGACGGCGCGGTGCTGGAGGCGGTGGCGGCCCTGCGCGACCAGGGCCTGCTCCACCTGGGCGAGGACGCGGCGGGGGAGCCGCGGGTGCGGCTGCTGGAGACCATCCGGGACTATGCGCTGGAGCGCCTGGCGGCGGCGGGGGAGGAGGGGCCGGCGCGGGCGGCGCATGCCGCCCACTACCTGGCGCTCGCCGAAGCGGCGGCGCGCGCGCCGGCGGGCGCCGCACAGACGGCCTGGCTGGAGCGGCTGGAGCGGGAGCACGAGAACCTGCGGGCGGCCCTGACCTGGTGGCGCGCGGGGGACAGGGGCGCCGCGGGGCAGGGCCTGCGCCTCGCCGCGGCGCTCGCCCCCTTCTGGTGGGTCCGCGGCCACTATGGGGAGGGGCGGAACTGGCTGGAGACCTTCTTGGCCCGCGCGGTGGACGAGGGGGGGGTGAGCGCGTGGTCCCTGTGGGCCCGAGCCTTCGAGGGGGTCGGCCGCCTGGCGCTGGAGCAGGGGGACTATCGCGCCGCACAGCGCGCCCTGGACGAGAGTCTCGCGCGCGACGGCCGGCTGGAGGATCGCGCGGCGCAGGCGCGGGTGCTGAGCCTGCTCGGGCGCCTGTGGCGCGATAGCGGGCGCCTCGCCCATGCCCAGGCGCTGCACGAGGAGAGTCTGGCCCTGTATCGGGCGCTGGGTGACGACGACGGGCGGGCGTTCGCGGTGCTGAACCTGGGCCTCCTGGCGTATGTGCAGGGGGACTACGCGGCCGCAGCGCGCCGGCTGGGGGAGAGCCTCGCCCTGTATCGGCGCGCGGAGGATACGGACGGGACGGCGTTCGCGCTCGCCATCCTGGCGCTGGTCGCGCAGGCGCAGGGCGCGGCGGAGCGGGCCGGAGACCTGGGAGAGGAGGCGCTCATCCTGGCGCGGCGCGTCGGCAGCAAGCGCAGCGAGGGGGTGGCGCTCCTGGCGCTGGGCCAGGCCCGGGACGCGCGGGGCGCGAGCGCCCGCACCCAGGCCCTGCTGGAGCGGAGCGTCGATCTGTGTGCGGAGATCGGCTATCTGATGGGCGAGGGGCTCGCGCTGGCGGCGCTGGCGCTGGCCCTCCAGGCGCAGGGCCGGTCCGAGGACGCGCTGGCCCGCGGCGCGGCCGCCCTGGCCCGCTTCGACGAGGCGCGGCTGCCCTGGGGCCTCCTGGTGGCGCGGGAGGCCCTCGCGACGGTCGCCGCGGCGCGCGGCGATCGGGCGGGCGCGGCGACGCTGTGGCGGGAGAGCCTGACGCTGGCGCACCGGCTGGGGTCCACCTGGGGCGTCCCCGCCGCGCTGGAGGGTATGGCCGCGCTGGCGGCCACGGCACACCCTGCCGCGTCCGCGCGCCTGTGCGGCGCGGCGGCGGCGCTCCGCCAGGCGCAGGGGACGGACGGCGCGCCGGACACACCACCCCCCCACGCGTTGGCGGGCGCGCAGCCCTGGAGCGGCGTCCAGGCCGCCCTGGGGGCGGCGGCGTTCGACGTCGCGTGGCGCGCCGGATGGGCGCTGACAGCGGCACAGGCCGGGGGCGAGGCCCTGGCCCTGGAGGTCTGAGCGCGCCTAGTCGGCGATCTCCACTTCAGCCGCGATGGTCACCGCCGCATTGAGCGGCAGCGCCGCCAGGCCGACGGCAAGACGGGCATGCTGCCCGACCTCCGGGCCGTACAGCTCCAGGATGAGGTCGGAGAACCCGTTGATGACGTTGGTCGTCAAGGGATAGCCCGGCGCGGCGTTGACCAGGCCGGTCACCATCAACCAGGCAGCCACCCGCTCCAGGTCACCGACCTCGCGCTTGAGGCTGGCCAGGATGGCGAGGGCCGCGCCGCGCGCCGCCTCCTGGGCCGCGTCGAGCGACACCGCACTCGGCACCTTGCCAAATGGCCCGGCCGGTGTCCCATCGGGCCGCTGGGCAATATGGCCGGACAGGTAGATGCGGGCGCCGCGGCGGCGCGTCCAGGCGAAGGACACGGTGATCTCGGGGGGGACGGCCAGGGGGGCGGGCAGTACCAGCCCCAGATCGGTGAGCTTGTTCTCGATGTGCATGGGTAGTCCTCCTTGTAGACGGTCGGTGGGGGGTCTGCATACTCCCCTTACAAAGGGTGGTGGCACGCGAGTGTGCCACACCGTTCAGGCCCGCGTGGGGCTAGCGCCCGCACCCTGACGCGCCGCGCTCCGCGCTCCGGACCAGCGCGCCAGGCGGGGCGTCAGCAGCCCCGTCCCCAGGAGCAGGGTGAGGGGCGCCCACAGATGCACGAGCGGACTGACGACCGGGGCCACGCTGCACAGCAGACACACGACCAGCATCCCGCCCCAGACGTCGGACACAAACGCATTCCCCGCGCTGAAGGCCGCCGTCGTCCACAGGGTCGCATCGACGGAGCGGCGGGCGAACTGCGTCGTCCAGGCCTCGCCGCGCAGGCGGGCGCGCGCTATCTGCGCGAGCAGGAGCAGGTAGATGACCGTGTCGAGATGCTGCATGAGCGCATCGGTGTGGACCCCCCAGTGCAGCGCGGCGGTGGCGACGCCGAACAGGAGCGAGAGGGCATCCAGGCCCGTCACACCCTGCCGACGGACGAGGTGATAGCCGATCACCCCGGCGGTCAGCGCCAGGTTCGCGACGATGCCGAGCGTGTATTGGTGCGCGAGCAAGACCGGGATGGAGAGCGCCACCGGGAGCAGCCCGGTGAAGCTGAGCAGCATCCGGCGGCGTGTGGTGGCGTGCGTTATGCCGGCGGCGGCGGCGGCGGCAGACCGGCCGGTGGCCGGTCTGCCGCCCCGTCGCTCGGGCCGGTCCATGAGTAGCGCCTGTGCGCGTGTTGTCCCCTGTGTGCTCATCGCGATCCTCCTCCGTTCCGTTCCCTCCGATGTATCTCCCGTATCGGTCCATTCCATTATCTGCCAGGACCGGCGCGCGCACCACCGAGAGTTGCCCTGAGAGTTGCGCCCGCACCGGGCCGATCGGCCTGCGAGAGGCGGGCCGTGCCCGGCATGCCCGCGTGCGGCCCCGTGCCGCTCTGTGACACAAGAGCCGGTTGTAGGCGCGGGCGCGCCATGTGAGATAGCCGCACTCCAGCCAGTCGCACGACGTTGGCGTGCGCGTGCATCATGCGAGCGACCAGACCCTGCGGTGGGTGAGGCTGCGCCACTGTGCAGGGCGTCGGACGGAAACGATTCCGAGGCGTCGCCATCGTGCGGGTGAGGGGGGGCGTGCAACGCTGCACAGCGGCGGCTAACAGCGGTGCGTTGTCGGCCACCCCTATCGCCATGAGCCGTCAGTCCTCCATTGTCGAGGTCTGCGAGCTATCGGCGCCCAGCTCTTACATCGCATTACTAACTACGGTCGGGTGATAGGGGGTAGACACGATCGGTACTGTGTGTGAATACCGGGTCGAACATGGCTGAGAAGACCCTATTCCCGGTCATGGTGCACGCATCGGCCTGAAATGAATAAACAAGGAGGGCATTGGGTGGCGAGTATATCCGATCTACAGCTACTCCAGCTTCAGGCCGAGGCGCTGTTCACGCACGACGGACGCAAGCGCATCCTCCGCGTGAATGAGCCGGAGGGCGATCGCGCGCCGCGCTTCTTCTTCGCTCGCAGCCGCGAGGGCAACCTCTGGCGGCGCCGCGACGACGTGCCCGAGAAGACGGTGCGGGCACTGGACGCGCTAGCGGCCGCGGAGCCGGTCGGGGACGACGTGCGCGCGGAGCCGCGCAAACTGGGCGCGTTCCTGACGGCGCTGGGGGGCGATCGGGAGGGCGCATCGGTCGAGTGCGGGCCGGCCTACCGGTTCCCCGACGATCTACCCACGGCGGCCGGCGTCACGCGCCTCACACACGATGACCTCCACCTCTTGCAGGCGATGGTCCGGGACTTGGACTACACCGCGCGCTACGTCGAGGAACGCGAGCCACGCATGGTCGCCATTGAAGACGATCACGTCGTGTCCCTCTGCTGCAGTGTCCTCCTCACTGACCGCGTTGCCAAAGCGGGCGTGGAGACGCTGGAAGCGTATCGGGGGCGAGGCTACGCCTCCGCTGTCGTGGCGGCGTGGGCGCGCGCCATCCGCGCCACCGGCCGCATCCCGCTCTACAGCACGTCGTGGGACAATCGCGCGTCGCAAGCGGTCGCGCGTCGGCTCCGGTTGGTCCAATACGGAACGGATGTGAGCGTAGGATGACCATGCCCTCACCCATCGACGCGCTGCATGAGCATTGCGGCCGATGACACGTCCTCTAGTTCGAGGCCAAGTAATTCTTAACAGCTCGTTCGAGCCCAATGCTTACAGGAGGGGATGGGGATGACGGCAAGGCCGCCGACTGCTACGGCTTTAACAGGACCCCATCGGGACAAACAGTGGATGCGCTGCCCGGACAGGCGGACGGGGATGAGAGGCGGATGCGTGCCACCCGCTCGTCGGTGTAGCGTAGAGGGAAGGCGCGGGCGGCGAGAGACCCGACGACCGGGAGCGTGTACAGGCCATCAGAGAGCGTCGTTACCCGTACCGGCGGGAGCCACGTATTCCAAACCATCGCGTTCGGTGTCGCGGAGAGCAAGCTCAACTCTGGCGCCCCAGCGGGGGAGACGCTGGCGACGGGTGGGTCTCCGCCGACAGTGTAGGCATGATGCGTTTCCTGCGGGGCCAGATAGACCCAGGTCGCGAGGGGACATGACAAGGCGATGCGCCCATTGGCGCACACGTTGTACGCGCCGTTACCGACAATCCACCCGCGCACGTAGAAGGTGCGGCCGATCCAGGCGCGGGGCCGCTGGCGCAGTCCCGTCAGCACCTGTGCGAGGGGATACACGGCTGGGCCGGCTGCGGCGCGCGGGGCCAGAGCGGGAATAATGATTACACCCGCGCCGAGGGCGACGAGGGCCACTGCGCAGACGGCTACAAAAAAGAGGCGATACGTACGACGCACGTCCAGCAGTACAGCAGGTATAGCGTAACGTGTCAACGCCGTGTCGCCCAGCATCCTAGGGTAGACATCACCACTCTGCGCAGCTTAAGTTACTCAACAAGGGTGGCGAGTAGCAACGGAACAGAAAACCCGTCTAAGCTCAGTACCCCGTGTTATCAGAAGCAACTTTCGCCCTTTATTGTTGCCCTGGGAGCGTATTACCAGCAGCTTTGCGGAGGGAAACCTGCGTATAACAACAATTATCAGCAGACTTTAGACCCGGCTAAGACAGCATCCTCGGCTGCGTAGTCGAACAGCGCGGGCGGGAAGTCGGCGAATGGATGGGCGCATTCCCAAGCGACCGTACGACGTAAGGCCTCGTCGCGCGGGACGACCTCCACATAGCCCAACTCCGCGCGGATACGGGTCGTATCGACGGCCCACTCCTGCTCCATGGCGGCATCCCCCCACCAGCGCAACGACACGGGGAGGCGATCCCGTGGCACGACCACAACCTCGCCCCCCCACCCCACCGCATGCCCGATGGCGCGCACCCACTCCGCCTCCGTCAGCGCGTGCTCCTCGCCAACGTTGTAGACCCGGCCGCTGGCACGCTCGTCGGTGACGGCGAGCGCGATCGCGACGGCCACATTGTCCACGTACCCGCGCGTCCACCGCCACCGTGCAATCTGCGCATCGAGCACGATGGCGGGGCGGTGATCGTCCATCCGCTTGAGATAGGGGACCAGGCGGTGCTGGTAGTCGTGTGGGCCATAGACCGCCGGTAGCCGTAGGACAGTGCCGGGGAGGGCGGGCATGCCCCTGACGGCGCGCTCAACGAGGATGTTGTCGTGGTCGCGCGCGTCCGGGACATCGGCGGCGTCGGGGTAGAGCGAGGCGCGCAGCGGGGCGTCCTCCGTCAGAGGCACGGGGTCGGGGGGGCCGGGCTCGCTTCCTTTCACGCGCCCGTAGGCGCGGTACACGTCCATGCTGCTCAGCACGACGATCCGCCGCGCGACCCCCGCGAACGTTGCCATAACCATCTGCGCATCGCAGTCGGTGTAGGCGACGGTATCCAACACGACGTCGGCCGCGAGGCGCTTGAAGTCGGCGGTGAAATCCGCAAGATGCTGGCGGTCGCTGTGTAGGTGCGCAATGTCGGGCAGGTCGATAGACTCGGTGTCGCCACGGTGGAACACCGTCACGTCATGGCCCATCCCGTGCAGGCGCTTGACTGTTGCCGGGCCGATGAACTTCGTGCCGCCGATGACAAGAATTCGCATAACCCACTCTCCCATCCCTGTTGTGCGCATCGCGTCAATGTTCCTCATTCCATCGTAGATACTTTCCGCTTAGTCAAAGGCTTGAAAATATGCTTGTAGCGTAAACATGCTACGGGCATATAAAGAATGGGGCAGGCACGATCGGGGTTTGTCTAGCCGCGTACGTCTGCTATTTTTGCTCTCCTTAGACCGTGTTTCCATTCCAGTAATTGGGTTCCCAACTACGAGTGCGACCGGCTTAGACGGGTTTTCTGTTCCGTTGCTACTCGCCACGCAACAAGGTAAGCGTGCGGGACGAGGGTAACGTCCAGGGCAATGTTCGCGCCGGGCGCAAGTCTCTCGTTCCCGCGCGTGAGCGTGCCCATGCGCGTGCTGTCTGTGGCCCCTCAGGGTCTGTGAACTGTCGGGGTGGCCACGCTCGTCTGCCC
>JAABUZ0100008345.1_pt1 | contig 12208 bp, 12 predicted proteins | sample 5562091 | NCBI WGS metagenome assembly JAABUZ01 (sample SAMN12813069, study PRJNA571459) | rock metagenome | isolation source: Antarctica rocks | place: Antarctica: Victoria Land, Linnaeus Terrace sud | collected 2015-12-21
CGGCGCCTCAGTAAGGACTACGAACGGCTCCCGGCAACGGGCGAGGCACTCATTTACATCACCATGTCGCGGATCATGCTCCGTCGTCTGGCTCGCTCATGACCCTTTTCAGACAGTTTCTAGTGACGCCAATAGTTCTGCGCCGAGACCTCTCTTCCTCTCCTCCAATCCATGCCGTTGGCGACGAAGTGCGCCTCATTGACGCGCCTTGCTACGTACTCCTGCGTTCTGCTGGTCCTTGGTGATGGCCTTAGCCTTATCGAGTCGGGACAGTCAAAGTTCGGTCATCCTGCGTCGGCTGACCAGTCCCCGAGTCCGTAGTGGTCACCCAAAATTTATTGCTGCTTGGTCTTCTCGTGCCTGAGGGAAATACGTGAGCAAATCTTACGTGGGTACGCCTAATCTGTCACATTGGCACAGCATCTGATCACTCGGCCGGCTTGAGCCCATCTGCAATCGCGAGAATTCCAGATGGAGAGGAACCGGCCATTCGCCTCGCGGCCGCCGCATCCGGTTGTGAACCAGCAGCTCTGCTTGCTGCCACTGCCAGAACCTTCTTGTCTACCTCAGCGCTTAGCCAACGCGTGCCTCCGACTCCAATGAGGAACGCGCTCACGAGGGCTGAGAGGGGCAAATCGAAGGTCTCCGAAGCGGCGGTTGAACCTTGGGATCCAGATACGTTTGGAACCGAGGTAACCATGGGAGCGCTCGGTTTCCCGGATCTTGCTGTGACTATGGCATGTGTGGCGAATGTCCCGTAGAGTCCCCAGGAGGCGACGGCCGCGACTGCTCCGATCAACACGTTACCAAAGAAACCCGGCCTAATAATTACGGCGGCATTCTCATTCCCTCCTGTAGCGCTACGACCTGGCAATGCGAAGCCTTGATCGGAGAGGAGGGAACTGATTACACCGCCAAGCGCTCCACTGGCAAAGACGATGCTCATCAGTTGCCACAGCCCCGTTAAACGGTTAAAGGCGAGCCAGATGAAACCAACTGGGATGAGCACCGCGAAAACCGTAAGGATCCAGAGTAAGGGACCGCCGTATGACCGGGTACCTGGTGAGGTGCTGTTGGTTGCTGGACCTGTCATCACTCATCCTCTCAAAGTTCCTCTATTGGAATCTGTCATTCTCACGTGAGAATATGTGCCCGCGCCGCGCCGATTACGACATCAATCGTACAGCAAGGCCGTGGTGGAGCGCACGAGGTTCAGCCGCATTCCGCTACTCCATTCCAACCCTCAAGTAAGTGTTCCGCAGTCTGCCTTTTCCCTTCTCCGGCGTCTTCTCCACTCTTCCATTCTTCCTGCAATGGCCCCCTCCCCGCGCACGGGGAGGTCCCCGAACTCCTCACCCGAGGACGTTTCGTGATCGTACACCAGTGGTGTTCAGATTCGGCTGAAAGCCGACTTCCGTGAGGAGTTTGGGGGGAGGGGCAGTCGGGGCGAAAACCGCAGTTTAGCGACGAAGGAGTGATCGTCCCGACTGCCCCTCCCTTTCCTGGCCATTGCACTTTTACCCAGCTCCACGCCCGTTCTCCTAATTCCCCTCAACCTTCTAGGTCAGCCCACAGGAGATTGATCGCACAGATGGGTGTTGAGATCAGACTGAGGATCATTTCAACAGGCGTCGTCGGCGCGGTGGGACAATTTACACTCGATCACACCCCGTGTTCGAGGTGGTATGGAGGGATGTCGACACTGAATCCTCTAATCCCCTCCTCCATTCATCAGCCGTATCGGGATGTGGGACCAGGTCTTTCGATAGGTCTCAGACATCGTAGGATGCATTCTGAGGTACGTCTGCCCATCCCTCGGGCAATTTATTGACTGAGGATCCGCATCCGTCTCCTGACCCATCCTGAGCGGCCATCGGACCAGTCGCGCCTCTGCTCTCGATTGAGGCAGACAGATCCTCTCCATTCGATGAAGGCATTTCGCGAGCTTCGCTCTCGACGAGGCCGAGAAGATCACGGACCACACGGAAGAAATAGGGCATGGCATGCCGAACCGGTTTGCTGGCATCCGTGAGCCCTCCCCTCCTCTGCTGATCCGTGGTGACCGCCAGAGCCTCATAGAGCCGAGCGATAAACGCTGACTCCGAGAGACCGGATGTTTGACATAGTCGCAGGCATTGGCTGAGATTTGACCGCAGATGTTGACTATCACCCAGTCTCTGCGAGATGTCGGCGATACAGGCCGTAAGTGCTGGTGTTGCTTTTCCGCGGATTGTGGGTGTTGCATGATCCGTCCGTGACGTATGCGGAACGTCCGTCCGCCGGCTCAGCAGTGTTCTGAGGCCCTGGAAACCATTGGTGTGTGGAGGCGCCGCAGCCCCGGCCGCTTGCTCACGGCCATAGTTGCTGGATAGCGACGGACGGTGATCGGTGGTATCTGCTCCGTTGCCATGGGCCTCGTCGAGTTGCCGTGTCCTTTCCGAGGCATCTGCCTTCGAATTTCGAAGACTAAAGTCTCTTTCCTGAGTTTCTTTCTCTGATCGAGGTGCACTTGGTGCACCGCTGGGTGGTACATCCTGCACCTCGGGGTGCACGATCTGCACCCCTCCATGAAAGTCCTCATTCCCCTCTTCCCCATCCTGTCCACGCATCTTGAGTGCATAGAACTTCTTCACGCGTCCACGGTCGGCGGCGTCAACCTCTTCGACAATTAACCCGTCGCCGAGTGCTCGGCCCAGCCCGTAGCGCACCGCTCGTTCACTGAGACCGGTTCCCTGGTCCATGCGGCTGCCGTTCTGGCGCTTCCGCCCGCCCACGAACTCATCCACCGTGATGTGCTTTTTGATGCCGTATTCTTGATAGCCCCAGGTGTGTCGAAGAATGTACTCCACCACTTTGAGCTCAGACAGGTTATTGATGGCGGCGGTGATGTTGGTCCAGATCGTGGGCATACGGAAGAAGTTCGAGGTAGGCTCAGCGAAACCAGCAAAGGTCTGCTGCTGAGTGCTCTTCTGGCGGCTGGGGTTGTTGCTTTCGGGCATAGTTCTTCCCCTGCTCACCTGTCAGGCGGTGGGGTATGGACAGCATAGCAAACGATCACGAGTTCTTGTCAATCTACCTGTCGGAGCGCTCTAACCCTCCGAGCAATTGGATTCGTCCGTCGTATCGGACATGGCGGAGAGGTATGAGAGCCAGGAGGTCGCTGCGAGCCGTGCGAGACCAGAGGCAGCGGAGGAGTGGTATCACGTCGCTGTCTCCTCGTTGTGTGGCAAAGCCGCGGTGATCTCCGACAGGTGCTGGAGCCCGTGCTCAATCAGCGTCTCCAAAAACACCGACTTGCTCAACGAGCGGGGATACAATGTGTGATTCAGCGCCTTATATGCTTGGTCGAGCTGCGCAATCAGCTCAATATCTAGGTACAGACTGTGCCGTTCACGAGAGCGACTATTCGCGGGCTTGCGGCCGATGCCATGGGTGCGAAAGCGTTTTGAGAGTTGGGCAATGCGATCTTCAGTCATGCTCCTCCCGTTCCGCCTGCTCGGTGACAAATGTGGCCACCTGGCCGTAGAGCTTCATCAGTTCGGCACGAATATGGAGCTGAGCGCCAGACGAGGCTCGATAGGAGAAGATCGAACACCCCTTGCTCCAGGCAAGCTGGAGTTGGACCCGTTTGCGCAGTTCAAAGGGTGTAACCATGGGGACGGACTGGCGAAGCTCGGAGAGGATCCGCTTGGCCAGGGCCGAGTCCTGCACCAGGTTGGGAACCACTGCCAACACCCGAATGTGAATCGAGAGGCCCCGCTCAACCGATTCAATCTGATCAAAGAGGAGTTCCAGAGCCCGGACTGAGGTTGCCTCGGCCTGGATGGGGACCACCACTTGCCGGCTGGCGTTCAAGGCGTTGTCAGTCAAATTGCCTAGCGCCGGAGGACAGTCAATCAGAATCCAGTCGTACTGTCCATCAAGTTGGGCCAGCAGTGCCTTGAGTTTGTGCTCACGGTTACGGGCCATAAAGAGCGCTTGTTCGGCCAGCATGAGTTGATAGGTGGCTGGGATGACGGCAAAGCGCTCGCTGGGATGCTGCTGAATGAGGTCAAAGATGGTGACGCCTTTGGCATCGACCAGACAGCCATAGAGGGAGGGAGCACCGCGGAGATAGATCTCTTGGAGCCCGACACCTTCGGTGAGATGCCCCTGCGGGTCAAGATCGATGAGCAAAACCCGTTGACCTCGATCCGCCAACGCAGCTCCGAGATTGATAGTAAGGGTGGTCTTGCCAACGCCTCCTTTTTGATTACAGATCGCGATGATGTGAGCCATAGGTGAGGTCGGAGTTGTCCTTGGTATCCGACACGTCCTACAGAGCATACGCCCAAAATAGAAAAATGTCAATACTGTCGATGGAGACAGGGGAGAGAAGTGAGGGCTCGGTCGAATCAGTTAGATCGGAGAGAGTTGCAGAATCACAGAACGCCGAGGTGTCCGGCGTCCGGTACAGGCAAAGAACGGCGCCGGGCCCTGGCCGGCCATATCGTCCAGGATGGCTTCCGCCTCCTGGACGCGGTCTATGCCGCGGCCGCAAAACCTTTCCGCTCGCCAAAAGCTTGGCACGCCGTTACGGGGCAATAGTTGACGAGAAGGCGATAATGCGTCGAGCACAATTTGACGCGCGCGTTACGAGTGTTTATAATGCTGTTCAGTGGTGGTGGTGTCTTCCTGAGATGAGGAAGGGTGTCTAGATGGGGCCTCCTGAGTTCTGGGCAATAATTAGAGCGTTCTTGGGCTTTGTTCTCGTGATGTCCGGTGCCGGAAAAATGGCAGACCGAGAGGGTACCGCCCAAGCTAGCATCGCGTACGGAGTTCCTGTTCGATGGAGCCGAGCCCTTGCCACTCTACTCGGTCCTGTGGAACTGATCGTTGGGATTGGCCTGATCTGTCAAGCGGTGCCGCTGGTGACAGCATCCATCACTTGGCTCATTTTCTGCGGATCCCTTGTTGGAGTGTCTCGAGCTCTGGCGCATCACAAAGACATGCACTGCCATTGCTTCGGGCAGATCACTCAGGAGAAGCTGGGGGCATCGACTTTGGTTCGCCTCCTAATTCTCCTCGTGATAACCACGCTCCTAGTCGCTACCGATGTAGCGGCGCTGAGGGCGCACGGGCTTGTCCTCCGGTATAGCAGCGATGTGAGCGTTGGTTCGATTGTGCCGATTATCCTTGTGGGGTCGATCGCGAGTTTTGCGCTTATAGTCCTCGGTCAGATCGTTGCAACAGTGCGACAGGTTAGCGAGTTCTAAGAAGTTCCGCTATGTATGATGGCCGCTAAGCACTCACATTTGGAAGGAGCCCAGACACGATGAATGGACTTTGGTTAGTCAGTTACGTTGGTCTTTGGTTGATGGTAATGTTACTTGCCGTGGCTACGCTGGCGCTGCTGCGGCAAATCGGGCTGCTGCACATGCGGATACAGCCGGCCGGGGCGCGTACGGCAGATGCCGGTCCAGAAATTGGCGAACAACTGCCAGAAACTTCCATTGAGGACGTTTTCGGTGAGTTAGTCAGCGTTGTCAAGTATGGCAGGTCTCGATTGTTGCTCTTCGTAGCCCCATCCTGTTCGTCCTGTGAGCAGTTGTTGCCATCACTTAGGACCTTCGCCCGCCGAGAGACGGCTGTTGACGACGTAGTGCTTTTGACAGGCTCTGAGGACCAGACCGCAAACGAAAACTTTATCCGGCGTCACAAATTGCAAGACTTTCCATACATTGCGTCCTGGTCTGTGGCCAACAACTACCATGTTCGTAGTTCTCCTTACGCGGTGATCGTCGACACGACCGGTATCGTGCGAGCGAAGGGGGTGGTGAACCACGCCGAGCATCTGGAGAGCCTAGTGAACGCTCTGCACACTGGGCACGCCACTTTAGAGAGTTATCTGGCGGAGCAGAACGGAGTAACAAGTCATGCAAACTGATGCACCTTCTTCTGCAAATGACAGCGGGAATCCAGTCGACGTTCGGGTCGAAGCGATGGCGCGCGCACTATCGCAAAAAGCATCTCGGCGGAGTGTTCATTGGCTGGACAGGTAAAGCGCTCTTAGCAATGGTGGGCGGTGTGTTACTCGTTCCTACGCTGCCTGCGGACAGACGGGTGCCAAAGACCGAAGCGTCGAGCGATTGCAATTACTGGGAGTACTGCTATATGCATGGCGTTCCCTGCTCTCAGTGCGGAGCTACCGACACGACCTGCCCAAACGGATGCACGGCGCAAAGTTACTGGACCCAGTGCTGTCGGAATCCGAGTGACGGTTGTTATTACAACGTCGACTATGTTGACTGCTGCGGTTGCTCTCCAAGCTGTGATAACACGTGGTGCACCAACTCCAATCAGGGATCCTGGTGCAGCGGAGGTGGTGGCTACGGATGTACACAAGCTGTGGTTCATAGTAAGTGTCCCTATGCCTGTGTGATGGTACCGCCAGCCTAGAAGTCATCTGTAGCCAACTATGTGAAGGGAGTGAGCGATGAGCGATGTGTGGATCGCGGCCGTCCTGGCTGTGTATTCGGGCATTACCGCAACGTGGACAGGTTGAGGCGTTTCTATGGTGGCAACCATCCCTGCCGTGAGCAGGGCAGCACGCGGGCATCGTCTGGTTCCAACTGCGTTCGCTCACCTTGTCGGTTCATCATTGGGCGGCGCAGTGGTAGGTTCGGCTCTTGCTCTGATAGGATTTCCGCTGGCGCTACGGATGGGAGAGAAGCGGGGCCTCATCATTGGTATTGTCGCACTGATCTTTGCTCTCGGTGAGTTTGGGCTTCTGAAGGTGCCGAGACCCCAACGCCACAAGCAAGTACCAGCCGGGTGGCGAGCTCGTTTCCCTCCTGAGATCGTTGCCGGACTGTATGGCGTCATGCTCGGTACTGGCGTTATGACCCCAATCTGGTTTGCGACGGTTTACGTGATGTTCGTGTGGATGGCGCTGAGCGGGAATATGGTCCTAAGCGCGATGATCGGCGCCATATACGGAGCCACTCGAGCAGTACCACCGATTCTCGCAGCTGGCTTCATACACAGTCCGGAGGAGGCGTTGCATTTCGGTATGGCTCTTGGACGCCGTACCCCGTACATAACTCTGTCCACCGGAACAATTCTGATGGGCGTCGCGGCAATCTCATTACTGGTGGCCGCTCGGTAAACCATCCTCGCCGGTGATGGAGAATGCAGGTGTAATCATGGATGAGTTATCCAGTTACAGAAATTTACAGAGGTGGAGATTTACGTGGGTCCAGGACGTTGAGCAGCGATGAAGAACCAGCGATTGTTGCTGGTGTCCGGCCTGGGCTGTTGCGTGGCTGCCGCAGGTTGCCTTGCGGTCCTGCAGTTGGCTATGACAAAGCCCGGGCCGGGACTTCCAGCAGCTCGCCACATACCGTCCGGGTATGCATTGGTGGCCGCTGGCGATGATACCGCGGGGCTGGACACACTTGATGTGAGTCGTCCCTATGTTATCAGGAGCACGCCCATGACCTATCACCGCCAGTCGGAGGATATGCTTCTGTCCTCGGACGGGCGATTGTTATTTGCGCTCGGGGGCAGGTTAGGGACAACGGCGAGCGGCCCTTCGGACGTTCTAAGTCAGGTGGACACGCGGACGTGGAGAGTGCTCACGACTCGCTCCTTACCAACGCGTATGATGTACAACGGATTCGGCCCCTCCACGATGGTGTTATCAGCAGACGGCACTCGGTTGTTCGTATACCACTATAAAATCGATGCGCCAAACAAAACTGAATACTGGTTAGGGGGGCTTACAGCGAGGTCTCTACGGAACATCGGTCCACGGGTCCAGCTGCCTGATTGCGGTGGCTCATTTTTTGGGGCTTGGGGCAATGACATCGTTGTTCTGTGTAGTGATGCTGACGACCTCCGTTTGATCGATAGTAAGCGAAACAGAACCCTAGCCGTGATATCCTTACGGCGGAAAGCCGAGGAGGCGGTGCAACAGGCCTCGCCGGTTGGATTCGTGATCTCAAAAAAACTAGGCGAGGCCTACGTTGTCATGAGCGATATGAGAATTATTGCGGTGGGGTTGAAAAATCATGCAATACGTCAAGTCACATCTCTTTCGCGTCGTCTTCCACTGAGAGTTCCCACAACGGACGCAGTGGCCATCGATGCGCGAAGGAACGAGTTAATCGTTGGCGTGAAGGCCATGGCCAGTAGCGGCTCTTTTCGATTCTTGATCTATCGTCTATTGCTGCCTTCCGTACGGCTTACAAAAGTTCTGGCCTTATCGCGGTATTCTCATTTCATAGTGGACACGAAAGGTATAGTGTACACCTTTCCTACCCTTGATGCTCCGTGGAGTCCTGGGAAGGCGGAGGCACCAGCGCGTGGCAGCGATGGCCTTGTAGTGCCTATTCGACTACCCGAACCGGCGCTACGCGTGGTCCTTATTCCTCATCGACGGAGGTCAAACTGATACGATCTAACACACGGACGATATCTGCCCACCGAAGAAGGGGCGAAGAGACTCAGAGCGTGGGAGGCGGATGCATCAGGAAGCAGTTCATTCTAAGAAGGAGGGCCAGATGGGAACGCCAAGAACCGTTGTGGTGCGGGTGCTACTTGCCGGCCTGACCATCAGTATCTCACTGCTGGGAGCACACCGGAGTTCGCAGGCCGCTGCCGGCCAGCTGACGAAACACACCAGTCGAACCGTGTATCAAGCCAACTGGCGCCGGGGATGGAGCTGGCCAACTCAGAAGGGCATGCTGGTCTGGAACGGCCACGACCCGAGTGTCGCCGTGGCGCCGTTCAGGATCAATCATGTGCGCCGGTATGCGGTCGAAGCGGAGATCAAGAATCTCGGGCCTCGGTTCACACCGGGTGATCTCAAGGTAATTACCGCCGGATTCGGCATCGTGGTCCAGGAGCATTCAAATTCCATTGGCTGGTACTTCCCGTCAAAGGTGCAGGGCCTTCTTGCCGGATTCGTGCGTTCACCCGCAGTGCCCGGCTTCCGATGCATTGAAGCGCCGCAGGTTCCCTGCAGCTTTGACGATGCGGGTCTGGTGTGGGGACCGTATAGTGCCGGTCTCACCCGGTTCCATCCGGATCACCGGCCGCACCTGTTTCGGATCGATGTGGACGGTACCGTCTACCGTCTGTCGATTGATGGCATTCAGCAGGGTCCGCCGATCCGAATCAGTGGATACGGCCGGTACGGCCGCATCGGCCTGTGGTCGCTGTACTATCGGATCCAGGTGCGCAGCTTTCGGGTGATCGTCCCTCCGTCTGCCCAATCCGGCACGGCAATGGATGCGGGAAGCCTCGAAACCAAGGTGCTCACCTGGAGCGATCCGGTGGGCAAACTCACGTTCAACCCGCACTTCATGATGAACGCCGAATACGCTCGCGAGTACCACGTCTCCGCGGCTGCCGTGGATCAGTCTGGCCGACTTCTCTCCCGTAGTCAGGTGTGGGGCCAGCCTGCATCAGTATCCTTCCCCCTCAAACCCAAGGGCGTGTTTGCCGTCGCCGACTCCCTGACAGAATACCGGACGCCGGACGGGAGTCGCTGGGGCTTGATGAACGACGTGCAGGCGGATCAAGCAACAGCGATGAGTGGGGGCGGCGCGACGCCGATCGCGCTCCCAAAGGTCGGTGATGAGAGTAGCGGGATCAGCTTTGCCGCTCGGGATGCAAACGGCAGATCGCTGGTGGTCGATGAGCTGAGCTTCCGCGAGGGGAACTACGAAGGGCACTTTACGACCATTGGGTACACCGACATGACGGATTCGTCTGCGCAACGGGACGGACTGCTGCGCGTGGCACAGCTCGTGGCAGGGCGCATCTCCTCGAACCCGATACAGAGCCTCAAGATCGTCGGATTGGCGAGATAATCGTCTTGACAACCTGCCATAGGCTGGACGGCTTCTTGCCCTGGTTTTGGCGCATTCTTGCACGACCTACATTGTGCGTCAAGTAGCGGTATCATCTTCTTGCGGGTATACGCTACCGTCTTTACCTCGCGCTCTGCATGACGTAGACGCGAACGTCCGCTATCATGGCGTTGAGTAGCGGGGCTTGTGTCGTGTATGAGCACGCAGCGCCGGAGTTTCAGGGTGAGGATAGAGTGTGGTCAAAGCGGCAACGGCACAGCGCCACGAAAGGACAGCTGAACTCCTAGCGACCGATGTTGGCCAGCGGATCAGAGCCCTCAGGCTGGAGCGTGGTCTGAGCTTGGCCCAGCTCGGTGGCGACGACCTGTCACGCTCCTTTCTCAGCCTGGTGGAGCTGGGCCGCAGTCGAATCTCCCTGCGGGCGCTGGCCATCGTCGCCCAGCGGCTGGACCAGCCCATTTCGTACTTTCTGGACGGCACGGCGGACTCGACAGAAGCTCGTGCGGAGCTTCTGCTCGATCAGGCGGAAGCGTCGCTTCGGGAGCACGAACCAGGACGAGCTGAGCAGCTCCTGCGTGATATCGAGGTCCCGAACGCGCTTCGCGGTCGGGCGCTGTGGCTCACGGGCTGGTCCTGCGCCGACCTTGGTCGCCCGAGCGATGCCGTGCCTCTTCTCCAGGAGGGGCTTGAACTCGTGGACGCGGATGGCGATGTACGGCAGCTCGTTCAGATCCTCTATACGCTTGCCATGGCGTTCTATGCGAGCCACCTCTATGACGAGGCGATGCGCTACACGCGTCGGGCCTACGACGAGGCAGCGGAACATCTTGATGATGACTCGCTCATGGGCCGGTTGACAGTCTGCCTTGGGCACCTGTACTACATTCAGGGCCGGTTCGACCAAGCAGAAGCTCACTATGACCATGCGCGCCAGCTGTTTGGGGCGGTGAACGGTCTGGATAATATGGCGGCCACCTATACCGGCCTGAGCCGAGTCTGGGAACAGCGGGGCGATTTGCAGCAAGCCGTCCGGTATTCACGCATGGGTCTGGCCATCCTGGAGCTGAAGCACTACCGCCGGGAAGCAGCGCAGGAACTGAGCTACATCGCCGAGCGCATGTTGGCACTCGGCAAGCTCGATGCCGCCGTAGCCGACGCTACCATGGCGATTGCTCGCGCGCAGGAGAGCGGTGCGCACGATGTCGAGGCGCTCGCCTATAGTACCCGCGCCGCCATCTCGTTGAGTAGCGGCGACCTGGAGCAGGCCACCAGTGATGCAGAGCGGGCCGACACGCTGGCCGGCGATGGTACGTCCCACTCCCGCATCGAGGCCTGGATCGTTCTCTCCAAGCTTGCAGCGCAGCGCAAGGACTATGAGACCGGTGATGCGCTGCTGCTGCGGGCACTCGAGGCGCTACGAGCGAGCGGCCACCGCACCCGCTTTGCAGACGTGGCGCTGCAGCATAGCTTGGCCCTTCGTGAGCGCGGCGACATCGAAGGCGCGCTGACCTTTGCCCTGGAAGCAGCCCAGGTCAGGGCCGGCTCCAGCGCATAGCCGTTCCTGCTCCTACCCCAACGGGGTAGTGCCTTGGTACAGTGCTGCCTCCCATCGCATGGTAATCGTTGCAGCGAAGCCGCAGCCTGTGCCGGCGCAACCTGCTATCGTATGATGTAGAGTAATTGAAGACGAATAACTAGACGACCTCCTGTATTGGTAACCAATACTACAGGAGGTCGTCAGTGAACTCACGCGTTCAGCACCTTGCCCTGCTTCTGGCCTTGGCCGGCGCGGCCCTTCTTGGAGGGGTATCTCCCCTTCAGCAGGTCGGCATTCGCGGGCCACTTCAGGCCGCACACCATGTCGTGGCCGATCCGTTCTGGCCGCCACCACCTTCTCTTTTGGCACCACAGCGGTAGTAGAGCGAAGGAGGCGCGTCTAGCCTCATGACTAGACGCGCCTCTCCGACTGCGCCAAGAATGTGATGACCGACTGGAATCAAGTTCTAATTGACATCCAAGAAGAGGCGATGACCGCACAAAACAGCACTCCTCAGATGTCATGTGCCCTGCAGATCTCTGCGTACGAACACGGTAAAGGTGAGGTGTGGTTCGGGCTCGAACGGCGGAGCAGCATGCTGGTAGTGCTGCAGATACAATTCATGTTGTGTTTGGTCAGCGAATCCATGCGGCATGGCTCATGCATGGTTTGTCGCTTGCAGACCTTGGTGTAAATGCCGGTGAGGAAGTAGGCCAGGAGCCGGGATAAAAGTAGGCCAGTGCAGTCGATGCCGTAACGTAATCCCAGCATAAGAGCTGGGGGAAAAGGATGTTACGGCAGATGGAACGCAGTG
>JAABUZ0100008346.1_pt1 | contig 12207 bp, 16 predicted proteins | sample 5562091 | NCBI WGS metagenome assembly JAABUZ01 (sample SAMN12813069, study PRJNA571459) | rock metagenome | isolation source: Antarctica rocks | place: Antarctica: Victoria Land, Linnaeus Terrace sud | collected 2015-12-21
GACGAGAAGGAGACGGCCCCAAGCAATGTGATAGCGGATGGGTCGGAGGGGGCCGGTATCCGCGAGGGCGGCCCCAGGCTCATGCTAGCGACAGAGATGAGGAACGCCGCGACGAGGGCGCGCATACTATCCACCTTCCTACATGCGGGGAATGACAGCGGCAATCAGCGAGGCTGTCTGCTAATACAACGTTTGCCAATGGGTGAAGGATGACAGCATCAAAGTTCGCGGCCGTCGTATCGGGCAGCGCGAGACCCACGGCGTATTATAGGTTGCCCCGCGCATGTCGCGCGCGCCCGACGCTGTGGCGTCCCGACCCCGCGGGTCATCGACGTGGTGATCGTGGGTGCGGCGGCGCTCCCAATTGGGGGGGATGAGCAACACGGCCGCGAGGGACATGACGCGGAGCCGGTTATGCGACGACAGAGACGACGGATGGGCCGCCGACCGATCGTCCGGACGAGCGTGGTATGCTTTTTGCTTTCCCCTCTCAGGCGGTTGGCGCGTCATCCCCTTAGACGACACCTGCCATGAAGGACCGGCCCCGACGGATTGCCCCTGAATGAGCGAGGACGTAGGAAGGGAGATGATGATGCCTACCCCGCACCGAACGACCGCGACACCCCCCGCCATGCGCCCGCCGCGCCGCGCCGTGCTGCGCGCGGGCCTCGGAGTAGCCGCTGGGCTTGCCGGCGCCGACGCGCTGGCGCCCGCGCTCGCCCGTGCTGGAGGTCCCGCGCCGGCGCCGCCCGTCGTGGGCGTGGACACCGGCCGGCCCGACCCGCAGATGCAGGCCGTGCTCGATCAGTTGGCGGCCCTGCACCCGCTGCCCCTTCCCACGCTGACGCCCGCGCAGGCGCGCAACCTCCCCACCGTGGCCGACGCCGTGCAGGCGGTGCAGGCGGCGCGCGGGCTGGCTCCAGCCGTCGAGCCCGTCGGGCGCGTCGACCACATCCTTATCCCCGGGCCGGGCGGCCAGCTCCTGACGCGCGTCTACACGCCGCGCGGTATCGGCCCTTTCCCCGTGGTCGTCTATTTCCACGGCGGCGGCTTCGTCATCGCCAATCTGGACACCTACGACGCCTCGTGCCGCGCCCTCTGTAACGCGGCGCACGCTGTCGTGCTGTCCGTCGCCTATCGCCAGGCCCCTGAGCACCGCTTCCCCGCCGCCCCACAAGACGCCTACGCCGCGTTGCGCTGGGCCCAAGCGAACGCGGCGAGCGTCGGCGGCGACCCGCGCAACGTCGCGATCGCCGGCGAGAGCGCGGGCGGGAACCTCGCCGCCGTGGCCTGCCTGATGGCTAAGGCCCAGGGCACGCCTCAACCCGCCTACCAACTGCTGATCTACCCGCTCGTCAGCAACAGCGCCGCGCTCCCCTCGTACATCCAGGAGGCCCACGCCAAGCCCCTGGACACGCCCTCGGTCAAGTGGTTTGAGCGCTATTATCTGCGCACCCCCGCCGACGCGCTAAGCCCCTACGTCGCCCCGCTCCAGCAGGCGCGTGATCTGCGCGGCCTGCCACCGGCGACGGTCATCACGGACCAGTTCGACCCGCTGCGCAGCGAGGGTGAGGCCTACGCGGCGCGCCTGCGGCAGGCAGGCGTGCCGGTGCAAGCCACACGCTACAACGGGGTGACGCACGAGTTCTTCACTACCTCCGCGGTGGTGGACAAAGCTAGGCAGGCGGTGGCCGAGGCGGCCGCCGGGCTGCGCTCGGCCTTCCGGTAGGAGTTGGAGAGCGAAGAGGAGCGAAGAGAAAGGATGGGACACATGCGCGGTTTTCGTGTTCGCGCCCGGCTCGTCGCCGGCCTCTGCCTCGCCGCCGCGGTGGGCGCCGCCGTCCCGGCCGCCCACCACGGCGCTATCGCGACGGCGGCGGGGGGAACCCCGAACGGGGCACGCCTCCAGCTGGTCGCGCGGTTCCCGCACCAGGTGACCGGGGTCGCGGTCGCGCGCGACGGGCGCATCTTCGTCAACTTCCCGCGCTGGACCGAGGACGCGCCGGTCTCCGTCGCCGAACTCGGGCGTGACGGCCGCCTCACGCCCTACCCCAACGCGGAGTGGAACGCGTGGCGTAACACCAAGCAGGATATCCTCTCGGCCTCCGACCACTTCGTCTGTGTCCAGGCCCTCACCGTCGACAATCAGAATCACCTCTGGGTGCTCGACCCGGCCGCGCCCGCGAACGCTCTCGAGGTACCGGGCGGCCCCAAGCTCGTGGAGATCGACCTGGCGACCAACGCGGTCATGCGGACGATCCTCTTCGACAGGGCGGTCGCGCCGCAGGGCAGCTACCTGAACGACGTGCGCTTCAGCCCGGACGGGCGCCACGCCTACATCACCGACTCGGGCGTGCGCGGGGCCCTCGTCGTGGTCAACCTGCAAAGCGGCGCGGCTCGCCGCGTCCTCGACGGCGACCCGCGCACGCAGCGAGAGCCGGGGGTGGTCGTGACGGTCGACGGACAGGAGCTGCGCCGGCCCGACGGACGCGGCGCACAATTCTCCGCCGATGGCATCGCCCTTTCGCCCGACGGCCGCACGCTCTACTGGCAGGCGCTCACCGGCACGACCTTGTACAGCGTCCCGACCGCGGCGCTGGACGACCCGACGCTGGCGCCGGGGGCGCTCGCGGCGCGCGTGGCGCGCGTTGGCGTGAACGGCGTGGCCGACGGCCTGCTCATCTCCAAGGTGTCCAACCCCGGACGCATGTACGTCACTCAACCGGAACTGAACGCGGTCAAGGTGCGCGCGGGCAACCGACTGTCGATCCTGGTGCGGGACCCGCGACTGCGCTGGCCTGACACGTTCGCCGAGGGGCCCGACGGGTCGGTCTACGTCACCACCTCGCACATCCAGGACATGTCCTGGTACAAGCCCCAGAACGGCCCGCGCCTGACCACGCAACTCTGGCGTATCGCGGGGCCGGGCGGTCGGTAGGGATCAGCGCCACAGTCGTACACGTTGACGGAGAAACACTATTTTCAGAATTGGAGCGGAACGCTATGACTAGTTCATCGACCAAACCCCTCGCCGTCGTAACCGGCGCCTCCAGCGGCATCGGCTATGATCTCGCCACACAGTTCGCCCAGCACGGCTTCGACCTCCTGATCGCCGCCGAGGATCAGGGGATCGCCGAGGCCGCGCACGCCTTCGAGGGCCTGGGCGCGGGGGTCGAGAGCCTCCAGGTCGACCTCGCCACCTACGACGGCGTCGAGGAATTGTACGGCAAGATCACGGCAAGCGACCGCCCGGTGGAGGCCCTCGCCCTCAACGCGGGCGTGGGCGTCGGCGGCGACTTCGCGCGCGGGACCGACCTGCGGGACGAACTCAAGCTCATCGCCCTGAACGTCACCTCGTCGGTGCATCTCGCCAAGCGGGTGCTGCCGGACATGGTCGGGCGCGGGAACGGCCGTGTCCTGTTCACCGCGTCCATCGCGGCCACCATGCCCGCGCCGTTCGAGGCCGTCTACGGCGCCTCCAAGGCCTTCCTGCTCTCGTTCGCGGAGGCGCTGCGCAACGAACTCAAGGACACCGGCGTGACCGTCACCGCACTGATGCCGGGACCCACGGATACAAACTTCTTCCACCGCGCGGGCATGGACGACACCAAGGCGGGCGCGGGCAAGAAGGACGACCCGGCCGAGGTGGCGCGGCAGGGCTTCGAGGCGCTAATGGCGGGCAAGGACCACGTCGTCGCCGGCTCGCTCAAGAGCAAGCTGTCGGGCGCGGCGAACGAGGTGTTGCCCGAGACCGCTAAGGCCGAGGCGCACCGGCGCTTGGCAGAGCCAGGGTCGGCCGACAAATAGCCGGCCGTTCTCAACCGGACGCGGTGGTTTGACGGTGCGACGGTTCCAACGGAGTCGGTTTAGCCAACAGACGAAACAAAGGAGGAGCACGATGAGTTTTGTCGATAGGATGACTTCTACCGTCGCGGGCGTCGGGCGCGCGGCGAGCGGCGTGCGGGCGCGTGAGCCCGTCGGCGCTGTCCACGTCGTCGATCCGAGCCGGCTCAACTGGCTCTACATCACCTACAACACCGTCGAGGAGTTGGTTCGCGTCAATACCCTGGGCAAGATCCGGACGGCGGCGATGCGCCGCTACCGTTGGGTGGACGACCGCACGCTCGCGATCGAGGTGCGCGCGGGCGAGCGCTTCCCCGACGGCGAGCCGCTCACCGCCGCCTCGGTCAAGCGCAGCTTCGACGAGCAGATCCGCTGGGTGGCCCCGCACCCGCCGGGTACCGCCTTCAATATAGATCGGAGCACCCGCTGCGAGGTGACGGGTGAGCGCCAGGTGCGCTTCCACCTTCCCGCCCCCGATGGGCTCGCGCTCGGCAAGCTGCGGGCGACGCACATCATGAGCACGCGCTTCTGGGACGAGCTTGGCTTCGGGTACACCCGCAACGGCACGGGCGAGGGACGCTGGTGAAGTATCGATGCGCCGGGCCCGTGGGGCACCGGACCATTTACCCTCGTCGAGGGGCACTCCACGATCGATACAGAGAGGGCAACCATCAACGACGAGCCATTCGCCGCCACCTGGCTGTGGCGTGAGGATCGCACCCCGCGCGTGCGCCTCGTTGCCAACACGGACTACTGGGACAAAGCGCGCGGCCCGCGCCTGCGCGAGGTCGTCTTCCGCAACGATATCTCGCCGGAGCGGGCGCTCGACCTGGTCTGCACGACCGAGGGCGAGGTCGACATCGTGACGGAGATCGCGCCCGCCGACGCCGCGCGCGTCGAGCAATCTGAGCACGCCAAGCTCGTCTCGATCGACCCTATGCGCGCCGTCGTCGGGATCATCAACCGCGACGCCGAGGGCCTGCCGTTCGCGGACCGACGCGCGCGGCGGGCGCTGAATCTCGCCGTCGACCGGGAGGCGCTGGTGCGGGATGCCATGTTCGGGCGCGCCCGCCCGCTCGCCGGGCTCACCCCCCCGACGCCGCTGACCCGCGCGCAGTTGTTCCCGGACCGCCTCAGGCCGTACCCGCACGACGCCGCCCGCGCGGCCACGCTGTGGCGCGAGGCCGGCGGCGGAGGCCGCCCGCTGCGCATCGCCGCATTGGAGAAGCTCGAGCAGGTGGCGCGCGCGGCCGCCGCCGATCTGCGCGCGGCGCTCGGCCTCGACGTCGAGGTGACCGTCTACCGGGGCAAGGAGGAGGAGCTGCGGGCGCGGCGACGCCTGGCGGAGAAGACGCGTCCGCGCGAGTGGGACCTGTTCATCCTGGATCAAGGCACGCAGACCGCGGACGCGCCGACGCTCGAACTGCACCGCGCCGTCGTCGGCGAGACCGGCGAGTACCGCGCGGGTCCCGTCGTCCCGGCCTTCGAGACGCTGTACGCGGAGTTCACGCGCCAGACCTCGCAGGTACAACTGGCCCTGATGGCCAACCGCATCGACCGCTTCGTCTACAACCAGGATCTGGCGCTCTTCCTGTGCGCGCCGCGGGCGCTCTACGCGGTCAACCAGCATGTCGACTTCACGGCGTACCGCACGACATTCGAACTCGCCCAGTGCCAGGTGAGCGGCGCGCACTGGTCGCGCCGGTCGTGATGCCATCTCCAAAGACGCGCTGGCATGGGTAAACCGGACCTACTCACCCTGCTCCCTGGGCTTGTTCATGGATCTCGACAGCGCCAAGACCGCGCTGTCCAGCCGGGATAAACTGGCGACGCTGCGCGACCTGGCCGCGCGGGGCAAGCTACGCGCCGATCCGCTCCCCGAGCCGCTGGCGCGGTCGTTGGCGGCTTCCTAGCGTCAGCCGTCCGCGTCGACGCACGGACCGTAAGGCTCATGAATTTCGTCTATTTTGTCGGGCGCCCGCGCTCCGACAGTGCGCGGGCTATGCGCGTCACGGACCATGCGCGTCACGGGCCGTGGCTCGACACCACCAGCGGCTTCTCCTTGCACAAGGCGTCCAGCGCGGCCTGGTCCAGGCGCAGGTGGGCCTGCACCAACTCGGGCGGAGTCAGCGCCAGCCACTGGTTGAGTGACACGCCGGCGTAGCGGTCGCTCTTGAACAACTCCAGGAAGCGCAGCGTCGTATCGCCGGTGTTCTCGATGTAGTGGCCCATGGCGAACGGCACGTAGCCCACGTCGCCCGCTCGGTAGTCGAAGGTGCGCGCCTTGCCCCCGACGCGAACACGGTCATGCGCCCCTGGCCCGCGATCCAATACTGCCACTCGTCCGCGTTAGGGCGCCAATGCATCTCGCACATCCCGCCCGGCTCGATCTCCACCAGCGCCGCCGTGGTCGTGGAGGCGGGGAAGTTGGTCGCGTCGACGATGCGCACCGTACCGCCCGCGACCCGTACCGGCTCCCGCGCCAGCAGGTGGTAGGTGAAGCGTTGCGGCGCCGTGCCATGGGGATCCGTGCCATGGGGATCATAGACCGCGTCGGACGGCAGCGGGCCGGGGACCTCGCTCTGGAAGATATACAACTCCCTTGTGCCAGTGCAACTCGCGCACGCCGCCGGGCGTCAGGCGCATGTTGACGCCGGCGATGGCGGTGGCAATCGGCAACTCGCGCGCCGTCACCTCGCGCGCCCAGCCGCCCTCCTCCAGCCGATTGTGCGCGGCGGAGAACGAGAACCACAGGTTGGGGACCGTGCCGTGATCGGTCGCGGGCGGGGTCAGCAGATCGGGGTTCAGCCGATCCAGCGCCACGTTGCGTGGGCCGGGATCGGTCGCGCCGCGGCCAAGCGCCCCCGGCCCCGGCGCATCGTGGTCGGCCCGCGTGGCGGGCTGCTGGGACGGTTGTGTCATGAGAAAATCCTCTGCGTCATGGGGGACCGACGCCCGGCGTCGGTCCCCCATGGTGTTACTTAGCAGAAACCACAGCAGATGTGCGTCGGGACCGTCACCCGGTCGCCTTTCTTGACGGACACGACAGCCGGGCCGACATCCTCGATCACGCCGAGCGGCTCGTGGCCGATGACCATGCCAGCCGCGTCGCCCATGCGCCCCTCATAGATATGCAGGTCCGTCCCACAGATGGCGCTGGACGTGACGCGCAGTAGGATGTCGGTGGTCGCCTCGACGCGCGTCCTCGACCGTCTCGACCGCGACCTCGTCCACGCCGCGGACCATGACGGCTCTCATGGAATCACCTCCCGGCGCGCGGGGCGGCCAGGGGGGCGTGTCAAACAGTGCGGCGGTGAACTCCAGGTCATGATCGGCGCCTTGTCTCGTCAATGCGTGCGACGGAGTGTGCGACGGAACGTGTCCATCGACGCGACATAGGGGCTGCTACGCCGGACCGCAAAACCTATGCCACGGGCGGAGGCGCGCGTGGATCGCGCGTGGATATGGACAGCGGCGAGGTGCGTGTGCCGCGCCTACTCGGCGTGTTCGGCGTCGGGCGCAGCATGAACGCGAAGACGGGCCGCTCGCAACTCCTGGGCGGGATGACGATGGGGCTGTCGATGGCGCTGCACGAGGAGAGCGCCCTCTTCTCTCCGCCCCGGCTGTTCAGGTTCGCATCATGACCGGCTAGAATATGGATTATGGAGGGAACCTCGATGCGGGCTACGCCGCTAGCATGGACAGGGCACGGGAGGGCGACGACGGCGTTTGGCCAGCCGTCGAGATGTCGAGGGCACACGCGTTCGCGCGGGGGAGGATCGGCCGGCATGCCGGAGTTTGACCTCGAGGACCGCCCGGCCGCGTCGTCGTTGGTTGAGAGGATCTGGCGCGGGCACAGTGAGGACGGCGGCTCCTTCGTCTCACGCGCGGTGAGCCAATGGAAGACCCTGGCGGGGCCGAAGGCTTCGCGCACGGCGGGTGGACGAGGTCTTACTGGGATGACGGCATCGGCAAGGTCAAATTCGATGAACTCGTCGCGAGCGACGCGCTGCTGCTGGGGCGGGTGACCTATCAGGGGTTCGCCGCCGCGTGGCCGTCCTAGAGCGATGAGATGGGCTTCGCCGACCGCATGAACACCCTGCCCAAATACGTGGTGTCCACGACCCTGGACAGGGCGGAGTGGACCAATTCCCACCTGATCAGAGGGAACATCGTCGACGAGGTGTCCGCCCTGAAGCAGCAATCCGGTCAGGACATCCTGATCGGCGGCAGCGCCACGCTCGTCCAGGCGTTGATGCGGCACGACCTCATCGACGAGTACCGCCTGCTGGTCTATCCGATTGTCCTCGGGAGCGGCAAGCGTCTGTTCCCGGAGGGACGCCCGATGCCCCTGCGCCTGATCGACACCCAAACGTTTAGCTCTGGCGTCGTGGCTCTCACCTATCAGCACGCCCCGCAAGGAGGCAACGTATAAAACAGACGGGGGACAGTCACGGCCGGGCTAGTCGCCGTGACCCTCCTCGTCGGCGCTCGTGCGAGGAACAGGAAACGGCTGGCGGAGTATGTATACGCGCCGCGATGGTCGGAGGAGGGGACGGCGGCGGCCTTTACTAGGGGTGCAGCACTATCTTGCCGTGGGTGTGACGGTCGGAGAGAGCGCGGTAGGCCGCGCGCACCCGCTCCAGGGGATAGACGCCGGCGATCGGGATCTCTAGGTCGCCGGCCGCGGCCAAGGACGCTAGGTCGCCGAGTTCCGTAGCGCCGCCGGCATCGCCCGTCCCTTTACCCTGCACGCCTTTCTCGTAGGTAGCGGGGAAGTCGGCGATGGTGTTGATCCGCTCTTTCGCCACGCCGAGGGCGAGGGCGAGGTCGACGTAGCCGGAGCCGAAAAGATCGACGAAGGCGTCCACCTTGCCGTTCGCCGCCTCCCGGATGCGCTCCTCCTGCCGTTCGCCGCCTCCCGGATGCGCTCCTCCTGCCCCTCGCCGTAGAGGACGGGGACGACGCCGTGCGCCTTCAACCAGGCACGGTTGTCCTTGCCGGCAAGGCCGATCACCGTCGCCCCGGTCTGCTTGGCCAGCGGATTTACGCCGGCTCGTCGCCGCTCGGGACCAGTGTGCCGCGGTAGAGGCGCGCGACCGGGAGCGTCAGGCGCAAGCTCCGCAGTTCGAGACTGGCGTCGGGTCCATAAACCTCGTATTCCCAGATGTCCGCATCCCCGTGCCGCCGGAAAACTTCCACCTGCCGCCGGTCGGTCGCCACCAGCGCGTACTCCTCGACCGACACGCAAGCGCGGTACCAGCCGAACTTGCGGCCGCGATCGTGCGCCTCGGTACTCTCGGAGAGAACCTCGACAATCACGCGCGGGGCGACGATCTCGTCCGCCGCGCCTCGGTCGCGCTCGTCACACGTCACGGTCGCGTCGGGGAAGACCCACTGTGTCGCGGAGGGACGCACCCTGGCGTCGCTGTTGTACACCCTGCAGGGCGAGCCGTCGAGCAGATCGCCCAGGGCGGCGGTGATGGCGCCGCCGATCGCACTATGGTCGAGCGTCCCGCCCGACATGGCGTAGACATGACCATCGGCATACTCGTACTTGGCGTCGGGGTTTTCGCGTGCGAGCGTAAGGTATTCTCCCACCGTCATCGGTGCCGCGTCGATTCGTGCGACCATACTATCACCTCTTTATCGGCTGGTTCATGGCAAGCCCCGCGTGGCCCACTGTCCGCGTGGCCCACGGTCAGGGGAGCGCGAACACGTCGAGGGTGTCGCCGCGAGGGGAGTCGATGACCTCGTTGCCGCCGGCCGCGATGGCGACGTAGGCGCGCCCGCCGACGGCGTAGATCGACGGCGCGGCGTCGGCCCCCGCGCCCGTGCGGGAGCGCCACACCAGCCGGCCGTCCCGCGCGTCGCGGGCGTCGACGTAGCCGGACGATTCGCCCGAGAACACGACGCCGCCCGCCGTGACGGCCGAGCCGCCGTAGGCCAGCGCCGACCCCGGGAGCGGCGCGCGCCACGCCACGCGTCCCCGCGCCACGTCGTAGCCCACCACCGCCCCCTGGAACCGTACGTTGGGCAAGGCGGCCGGCGGGCGCTCGAAGCAGCAGGAGCGCGGCGTAGTCGAGCGCAGCATGGGGTAGGTGTTGGCCGCGATGTAGGCCAGCCCCGTGCGCGGGCTGTACGAGACCGGCGACCACGCCGAGCCGCCGATCTGGCCGGGCGCGATGAGCGTCGGCGTCTCGGAGGGCGGGGTGAAGATACAGCCCGCGCGCGGGTAGAGCCCCGGCGCGGGGCACTGTGGCGCGAAAGGCTCGTTGCGCGGCTCCGGCTGCGTCGGCCAGGCCTGCTGCCACGCGGGACCGGCCGGCGCCGGGCGCTCGGGGGTCGGCACCAGGGGGCGGCCGGTCCCGCGGTCGAGCACGTAGAGCCAACCCGTCTTGCCGGCCTGGATGAGGGCCGGCGCGCTTCGCCCGTTCCGGCGCAGGGTCAGGAGGACGGGCGGGCTGGCGGGGTCGGTGTCCCACAGGTCGTGGTGGACCTCCTGGAAGTACCAGGCGACGCGGCCGGTCGCGGCGCGCAGGGCGACGATACTGTTGGTGTAGAGGTTCACACCGGGGCGGGGCGCTCCGTTGAAGTCGGGCGACGGGTTGGCCACGCACACGTAGATCAGGTCGAGCGCGGGGTCGACGGCCGGGGTCATCCACACGGCGCCGCCCCCGTGACGGTACACGCCGGTGCGCGGCCACGTGTCGCCGCCGGGCTCGTCGGGGGCGGGCACGGTGTCGAAGACCCAGTCCTCGCGCCCCGTCCGCGCGTCGTAGGCGGCCACGAAGCCGCGGATCGCCTCGTCGCCGCCGGAGACGCCCACGACGACGCGCCCACGGTCGTAGAGCGGGGCCATCGATTCGAAGTAGCTCTGGCTGGGCGGGTCCAGTCGCGCTTGCCAGAGTTGGCGGCCGGTGGCGGCGTCGAGCGCGATGAGGCGCGCGTCGAGGGTGGCGAGGTAGACGCGTCCGTCGCCGTAGGCGACGCCGCGGTTGAGCTTGCTGGGCCAGGCGTCGGCCGCCAGGAGCGGGTAGAAGCGCCACAGGAGGCGTCCCGAGGCGGGGTCGAGCGCGAAGACCTCGTCGTTGGGGGCGGCGAGGTAGAGGCGGCCGGCCGCGACGACGGCCGTGGCCTCGAAGCTCGTCTTGCGGCCGGCCACGCCGGTGTGGAAGCTCCAGGCCAGACGTAACCGCCCGACGGTCGCGGGCGTTAGCGTGCCGGCCGCCGCGTAGCGCGCGTTGCTCCCGTCGCCCCCGTAGCCCGGCCAGTCGAGCGACGGCGCCGACGCGGGCGGCGCGGCGTGGGGATGCGGGGCGCGCGTCGGGCGTTGCGCGCGCGAGACGCTCGGCGCCAGCGCGGCGAGGACGGCGAGGACGGCGAGGACGGCGCAGAGGACAAGGCCGTGCAGGGCGAAGTGACGCGGACGCATCGATCGTCTCCCGTGAAAAGATGTGCTCGCCCTGATGCTATCACAGAGGGGGTACGTTGCGGCGCGGGAGGGTATTTTGGTACGATAGCGCCGGCCCTTCGATGCGCCCGCTCTTGAATCAATACATTATCATCTTGATCTTGACGACGCGGCACACATCCTGTGACACCGGGTCGTGATGACGGGATGAAAGGACGAGCAGCGATGGATGGAACGGCGCGCGGGCGACTCGTCGTTGGAGGACTGCTCCTGGCAGTTCTGGGCGGCGCCGCGGCGCCACGCGGCCGATGGGGGGGACGGCGCCGTCCCCGCGCCGTCCCCGGTCGTGCGCGCGCTGCCCCTCGTCGGGATCGGAGTGGCGGTGGATGAGGCGACCGGGCGGGCCTTCGTGTCCGAGGAGCGGGGAGCCGTCGCCGTGCTCGACGCGCGCAGCGGAGCGACCGTGCGTGAGGCGGACGTCGGGCAGATCCCGATCGGGCGGCCGGCCGTCGACGAGGGGGCGGGGCGGGGCGGGCCTATGTCCTGGTGCAGAGCGAGCCGGATAAGAACGGCAACCCGATAGCCCCCGGCACGCTCGCGGTGCTCGACGCGCGGACGGGGCGGGTGCGGCGGGTAATGTCCCTGCCCGACACCGTCGGCGGCGCGGCGGGGCAGCGCGCCTACGAGGTCGCGGTCGACACGCGGACGCGGCGCGTCTTCGCCCTGGCCGACGCCAAGGTCGTCGTCCTCGACGCGACGCGCCTGTAGCGATTGTGGTCCGCCGCCTGCCGCCACATCTCCTCGCCCCGGCGGCGGGGTGTCTTTAGTACTACAACGTTAGGTTAGTGTGGATGTGGAGTCGACTGAGGGAAGGAGGAAGGTCCATGATCGCTGCCTACGCCCCCTTGGTCGCGCCGCCCTCGGCGCAACCGCCCACGCCCAATCTGGCG
>JAABUZ0100008348.1_pt1 | contig 12203 bp, 13 predicted proteins | sample 5562091 | NCBI WGS metagenome assembly JAABUZ01 (sample SAMN12813069, study PRJNA571459) | rock metagenome | isolation source: Antarctica rocks | place: Antarctica: Victoria Land, Linnaeus Terrace sud | collected 2015-12-21
GGCGATGGCGCACAGGGTTTCGTAGCCACCCACGGTGTCGACGGCGGTCGCCCAGGCGTCCCACAGCAGGAACCACAGCATCAGCTTCTGCGCGAAGAACGATTTGCCCTGCCCCGAGCCGCCAAACACGTCGATCAACCTGTTTTTCAGGGAGCGGTCGCCGATGTCGAGGCGGACGAGCGCGCCATCGTCGGCGGCGCGGCCGATCAGCACGCCGGCGGCGGTGCCCGGTGAGCGCACGATGGCGGGCCAGGCGTTGCCCACGGTCTCGGCGTACATCTTGTAGGTTGTATAGCGCGGGGCGTCATTGCGACCGAGCGGGCGCGTTGCCCGGAGTAAGGGCTTCTGCACGCCCTTGGCGCGCGCGGCCTGGGTATCCATCGCCCCCGTGCTCGTCAGCAGGCCCCACAGCGCGTCGGCGCGCACGGCGAGCGACGCCCGATCGGGCGCGAAGACGGTCACGTAGATGCCGGCCCGGACGACGGCTAGGCCGCCGGTACGCATCTTTTGCGCCCGCGCGCCACCGGTGTCCACGTCGGCCTGGCGGCCCCGCACACCCGCGCCCACGATGAGGTCGCCCAGGGAGCGCCCGCGCTTCTTGGCCGTCGTGCGCTCCTTGTCCTGGTCGAGGCCCACGACGTGGAAGGCCACGCGTAGCGGGGCGGGGAAGGCGAGCAGGGGCGCGGGCCAGCCGGGCTGCGTGATGAGCGCGGGCACGCGGATATAGAACGTGTAGGCCCAGGAGCGCGCGCCCTGGCCCGGCAGATACGCCCCGTCGACGGTCTCCCTGGCGTTGGGGTCGGCGAAGGGATCGGGGAACTCCGCGACGAGCGCGCGCACGGCCGCGCCGTCGAGGCGATGGCCGGCGACGCCCAGGCGGTGCAGGGTGCGCTCGACCTCGCCCACGACGCGGGTCAGGGTGGCGCCCTGCGGTGCGCGGGCCGGGCCGGAGATCGCCAGCAGGAAGCGATGCGTCGGGACGTACGCGCCGCTCAGGTAGTCCTCCCACCAGGCGCGCAGGCGTCCGCTCAGGTCCCGGAGCGCGTCCGTGGGCGGGCGGGCGTCGGCGAAGGCGCGGGCCACGGCCGCCTCGGCCGAGGTCGGCGTGGAGAGCACGCTGATCTGTATCTTATAGGGGACCGGGGGCGTGAAGGCGTCGGCCGCGCCGTTGGTGAACGTGTCGAGCCCGTCGCCGGGGAGGCTGAACAACTGGACGCCGTCGAGCTCGATCCAGACGCACGCGTCCTTGCCCTTCTCGGTCCGGGCGCCGTCGTCCGCGATCGCCACGCGCTCGGGGCGCGCGGGACGTTCCCGTGCGTCTGTGCCCGGCATGACCTTTGTGCCGTCCGCGCGCGCTGGCGCCGACTGATCCTGCCGGAACAACGCCCAGCGCGCGCGACGCTTCGCGTGCATGTGTGCTGTCCTACCCATGGGCTACGTCCCCCATCGTCCCGACCACCTCCCAGCGGGCGGCGCGACGGCCGGCGCGGGTACGGCCGTCCATGTCCGCCTTGCGGACCAAGCCGGCCTCGACCAGCTCGCGCCGGCGCGGGCGTGCGGCCGAGGGATTCATGCCGGCGCCCTCGGCGATCTGCTCGTCGGTGACGCACGGATGGGCGGTGAGCCACGCCAGGAGGCGCGCGCGCTGGGTCCGCGCGACGGGTGTGGTCATCAGCACCGGCGCGACGTAGGGCGCCCGAGCCGGAGGGATGGGGCGGGCCGCCGTGTCCACGGGCGCGGCCTCCAGGGCGCTGGCGGCGGCCGCCTCGTCGGCGACGAGGACCGGGCCGTAGACGGCGGCCGGGGTGTGGCGGGCCGCGCGCGCGCGGCGGGCGAGCCGCGCGGCGTGATAGGCCAGACGGCGTGGGAGGATCAGGATAGCGCGCCACAGGTAGCCCGCGATCTGCCGCGCGTAGGGCTCGACGGTCCCGCTGCCGGCGAAGGTCACGACCAGGAGGGTCAGCAGCGCGGGGACGCCCACGATGAGCAGGAGGTGGAGTTGCCCGAGCCCCGATTGGCCGTACGGCAGCCGGCTCGTCGCGTTGATGAGGGGGTAGGTAAGCACGACGATCCCGGCGACGTACACCGCCTGCCGGATCGTGAAGACGCCGGCGACGATCTTCACCGGGTCGTTGATGAAGAGAGCGGTCTGACTATTGCGCGCCATCGGTCTCCCCCCGTCTGGTTGGCCTTGCGGCGACTGTCCCCGCGTGAGCGGCGGGGAGGCGCGCTTGCAGCGCCGTGGAGAGGACGGACCCGTAGAGCGCAAGGAGCGCGCCGGTGAACATCAGGCTGATGTCGCGACTGACGACGGTGAGCAGCAGGTAGCCGACGACGCCGGCGACGAGGAACGGATAGGTCACCCCGCACGCGAGGCCGACGAGGGCGCGGACGGTGCGTGGCGAGGAGGCCGCGACGGGCGGCGTGGGCGGCGTATCGTGGGCCATGGTGGTGCTCCCGGCGATAGACAAGACGAGGGCGCGGGGGAGGGCGATGGCCCCGGTGTCCGGGTGCCCCCTCCCCCATGCCGCGCGCACAGCGAACGACGGACTGTTACTTGATGTTGGCCTGGAGATAGGAGGCCATGCCGGTGGCCCCGAACATGAACACGCTGGCGAGGGTCGCGGTGATCCACGCGCCCGTTGCGCGCGGGTTGTGCAGGGCCTGCATCCCGCCGGCGATGATGAAGGCGAGCGCGGAGAAGGGAACCTTGATGGTGTTGGCGACGTCGAGGAGGGCCTGGGCGAGCCCGGTGAAGGGATCGACGCCGGCCCCGACGACCGGGGCGAAGGCGGCGAGGGCCGCGGGGCTCGTCAGGGCGAAGTGGGCGGACGTGACGGCGGCGACGGTTTCGTGCAGCATGATGAGGTGTCTCCCAACTGGCGTAAAACTTGCCCGGTCGGGGACCGGGCCTGACGTTTGACCTGTCGAATGGCGGCCTGGGCGCGCGGCTAGCTAGTGGATGTGGCGGCCGCGCGCTTCTCTATAGCGATCTCCCCTACGATAGCTCCCCTCCCCTGCCAACATGAGCATCGAACTAATCTTCGTCGAGGAGCAGCAGACGACCGTCGCTGCGCGTGTCCGCGGCGTCAACCCGCCAGGCCGTCGCGGCGGACCACGCGATGCGCACGTCGACGACACGGTACCCCTCTGCCTGTGTGACCCGCTGCGCCAAAAGGACCGCGAGATCCTCGTCCATCGGTAGAGCTGGTCTACTTGGGCGGCTTTCCTCTATCAGCGGTACCACCTCCTTGTCTCACTTCTGTCGGGCGACGTTGCGACTCTGCTGCTACCACAGCTTGAATGCCGACCAATCACGCCCTTATTGCCTATGGGTAGTATTTTAACCATAAAAACTACACTTATGCAAGATACTGTCCGCGCTCCCTGTCTACTGGTAGCGATTTGCGGCGATACACTTCCGGCAAGTCGGACTCATGCGGTACATTAGGATTGGTTACACCTCGCCTACATCGCCGGTAGCGGCCTGAAGGAGGAGTGCTCCACCTGACATGGAGAGATATTGATGTTCGCGGATCAGTTGAACCGCTTATTTGACCGCGCTCGGGCTCGGGGAGAGCCATTGACCAACGAAGAGGTGGAGCGGCGGACGGGCGGGCGGTTATCCGCGAACCATGTATGGCGGCTGCGCACCGGCCGCAATGCAAATCCCGGGTTGGAGACACTCGAACTCCTGGCCGGCGTGTTCGGCGTTTCGCTCGACTACTTTGCTGGTCGAGACAATGATGCCGACGAAGCGGCTATCCGGCGCGCGCTGGCACAGCCGGAACTGCGTAGCATCGTCACTCGCTTAGGGACATCGGACGTCAGCGCGCGCGATACGGCGCGATTGTCCGGGATTATCGATGCATTTCTCGACGGTCCCGAGGCCTCGTCAAGGGGGCTGCCGTCGGAGGGAGCGCCGGAGGCGCTACATGATGCTTCAGGCGAGCATCCTTCACAAAATCAAAAAACGGAGTAGCTAGGCGTTCCGGAGGCTTTCATGAGAGACGTGAGTATGCAAGCGTTGCGGCGGCTGCAGCGGCTGCTCCGCGCTCGACTCACCGACCTAATCGATTGGGATAACTTCTCGTTAGAGGCCGTCGTATCGGCCGTCGCCCATCGTGTTGGAGGGGAAATCCATGTGCATGCGTTCCATTGGGACCGCTATGCCTACTCCGGCTTAACCCTTGGTTGGGTCAAAGATGGGCAGAAGCAGTTTCTAATACTTTTCGAGGAGCAGGCCAGCGACGAGCACAGACTAATCATCATTCTGCATGAACTCATGCATATCCTCTTGGGTCACTGCACGGCGATCCTCGCCCCGCGCGTGCTGCGCCAGGTGCTCGTCGAGATCGGGTTCCTACCGGCCGATGTGCAACCGGTCATGCATACACGTGTCCTCCTACCCGTAGCCACCTCCGAGGTGTTGCCGGTTCGCTCCGACGACGACGAACTGGAGGCCGAGTTGGGCGCGACGATGGTTGTGACTCGCGCGCGCCAGGCCGGAACCTTACCCCCTGTGGGCCGCCTATTTACTCCCGAGCAAACGTCTATCAGCAGACTCTTGGGTTGTCTCGCGGAGGAATGACATCATGATAGGCGTCACCCCGACCCGTCCCACCGGCGGGACGCTAGCCTGGTTGGGATGTTGTGGGTTGGCGGCGGGGTCATGGATAGCACTTCGGCGCGACATGCGCCGCGGTCGCCCCTTGTCGTCCTCTCAACGACGCAGTGCAGTCCAACTCGGCCTCGCGTTCGTCGCCAGGCTCGATACGGTCCAACGGCGAATCGACGGCCTCGCAGGCATCCCGAACATCGGCCTGCTCGTCGGCGTCGCAACGACGCCGCTTGCACTCGGGAACTACAGGCGTGTCTACGACGATTTGGTGGGGGCGGCCGAGCGCCGCCGGCGTTGGCACCGCGTCTATCCTCTCGCAGTTGCAACCGCCCTCATCGTCGGCTGGGGGCCGGGTGTCCCGCACGATAGGCGACTCCTCTGGAACTTCAGGGGGGTTAGCCTCGAAGGCGGCGATGGCTGGCGCGATACGTTCGCTTTTCTGTCTGTGGCGCCGCTCTGTGAGCAATGCGTCGAGGGCGTACTGGATTCGCAGCGTATCGTGCTCCATCTCTACGCGACCGGACAGGATCGCGCGCTATGCCTACGCTCTCTGCTCTTCAGCGTTGCGTGGGCATCCTCGGCCGTGCTCACTCTCGGCAATTCAATCCCGCCTATCGTCCACTTGATAAGCGGGCGCGAAGTCGAGGTGCCGACCGCGGTGCAACAGGGGCTGCTCGTGGTAGCCCTATCCGCGCAGATGCTGGGCACGATCGCGCCGCGGTGGTCGCTTGGCCAGGCGGCAGGTCCTGCCCGTAACGAGGGGGAACGTCGGATCGAGCGTGTACTGCGGGCGATGCTCGTCCTGTCCTGCTATGACGACGTGCGCCGCTTGGCGTCTGCCCTGCGCGAAGTGGTGCCGGATCGCCCGATGTGGGTGGACGAGAAGCAAACAAGTTTGGGGCATGTCTACCGCCTTAGCGAGATCGAAGTCCTGCTACAGATGTTCAAGGGTACCATCAACGACGCGCGGGTCGCGCTGGCGGACTACGTGGACGTCGACGCTGCGAACCACGCCGCCGGTGCATCCGAGCGCGCAACTCAGGCGCTGGCCGACGCCCTCGACAACTTCCGACGGGATCGCAGGCCCAGCAACGCGGATGTACCGAACAACCCTCTGCGCGATGCCGCTCGCTTCAACGATGATCGTTTCCTCGCGGCGGTGTGGCGCACATATCGTCGCTATCACGCCGCCCGCATCCCTAGTAAGGGGGAATCGGGTGATCGGAGTTGAAGCGTCGGATGACTTACCTGCCCTCGACGAGCGGGCACGATCGCGCGCGTGGTGCATGGTTGGCCCCAGGTGCCGCCTTTTACTCGAAGCCTATCCTAGCGCTGTATGACATCAACGTACTTGGGTTCTCCAATGCATTCGTCTGGAAGTGCCCAACGCGGCTAATCGTCGATCATTACAACGCGCACGTCACCGGCCGTCACTTGGACGTGGGCGTGGGCACTGGTTACTTCCTAGATCATTGCACCTTCCCAGTGCGCCACCCCTCCCTAACGCTGATGGACCTGAACCCTAACAGTCTGTCCATGGCGGCGCAGCGTGTCCGGCGCTACCACCCCCTCGCCGTGCTCGCTGACGTTGCGGCCCCCGTGCGTCCGCCGACGACGCCCTTCGACTCTATCGGGCTCGGTTATCTGTTGCATTGCTTACCGGGGACCATGCACGACAAGGTGGCGACTATCGACCACCTCGCGGCGCTGCTAAATCCGGGCGGCGTTCTCTTCGGAACAACAATTCTCGGCACAGGCGTCCCGCATACGCAGCTAGCGCGCCGCTTCTTGCGCTTCTACAACCACCGAGGCGTGTTCAGCAATAGAAACGACAGCCGGCAGGCGTTGATTGAGGTGCTGGCTGCACGCTTCCGCCCGACGAGCGTGCATGTGCGCGTCGAGGGCTCAGTTGCGCTCTTCGCCGCGCGATGTTGAGCCGATCAAGGCAGCCAAACACACGTCATCGCAAACGACAATCACCATCACTTGCCGAGTGCATCTCGAACAGGATCTCAAAAATGTCGGCCACGGCTTCCGGGCTGCGCGCGAAGTGCTGGAGGGTTGGCACATACAAGCCACGCTTCGCGCGCAGCCTGCCAGGTGGATAGTGTCTGTCGAGCGCAGCAATTAACAACCGCGCCCAAGTGTAGCTTAAGCCGGCTACGCCGCACATTCGCTGCCAGGCGTCTTCATGGATGTAGCGCGACGTTGCCATGTGTGTGTCTAGCAGCGGCCCCAGCCGCCCTAGAGCGTCGCGCAAGGCTCGATCAATAGGCGAGAAGCGACTTTCCGAGATGGTCAATGACGCTATCATCCTGTTGGTTCTAGGTGGCGAAGTACCAACTACATCTTTCAATGTACAGATTGGCAAGATCGACTTACGCCTTTAGCCAGCTTGCGAGCAGGCGGCACCCGTCGGCGAGCGTTACATCGCGCGTGGGCAAGGTGCGCGTGGTCATCGGTCCCCTCCTGATATGCGATCGGGGCGTACAAGGCGCACCCCCTCCCCCCATAGCATAGTGTGTCAGGGGTAACTCTGTTGCCGTGCCCGATCCATGGCTAGAATTAGGGCGGCCAACACGGCTTTCTCGCGGTGAAGGAAGGATGTTCGTCGTGGGGCATATCCATCAGGCCGTGCCCGTTGCTGTCTTCCTGTTGTGTGCGGCGCTCATCGGGGCTGGGGTACTCGCCGCGACGGTCCGCGGGAGTATCGAGCCAGTCGACTACGCGACGTACCAGCGCGCGGCCGCCTCCCTGGCGCGCGGGGCTAGCCCCTACCAGACGCCGGCGCAGAGCCGCGCCCTCTGGCGCTCCTACCACCGCCTCGACGCGGCGGTCCGGGCGGGTCAGACCCTCCGCTCAGCGGGGGGCGACGTGCTCAGGCAGACGCCGCCCGGCCCCTATCTCTACCTGCCCACGCTGGCGCTGTTCGTGTGGCAGTTCCACCTCACGGCCGCGCCGTGGGAGATCCTGGACTTGGCCTGTGTCGTTGTCTTTCCCCTGCTCTGGCTACGCTGGGCGCGGGCCTCATGGTGGTGGCTGCCGCTCGCCGCGGGTTCGTGGGACGTGTGGGCCACGTATAGCGGAGGGAATGTTGAGGCCCTGCTGCTGGTGGGGGCACTCGTCGTCGCTCGACTGCTCTGGCCGCCGCGCCCGCTCGGCCCGGCCGCCATGCCGCTCGCCGCCGTGCTCGTCACGTTCGTCGTGCTGGCCAAGCCGTTCTACGCCCTCTTCTTCGTCGCGTTCGGCCTCGTGCTCCTGCGCGCCGGCGGCGAGCCGCGCCGCGTGACGCTGCGCATCCTCGGCGGCGTCGCCAGCTTGGCCGCGCTGCTGCTCGCGGGGGAGGTTGTCAGATGGGGGCCTGCGATACGCGGGGACGCCGTGCGCTACCTGGCGCACACCCTCGACGCGCAGTGGTTCATGCTGCCCGTCGCCCAGCAGACGCCGATGAGCGCGTGGAACCGCACGCCGCTGCAGGCGCTGATCGCGCTCGGGCTGCCGGCCGCGCCGGCACAGCTCGTCGCCGGCCTGGTGTGGCTGGCCGCGCTCGGCGCGTCGGCCTGGCTCGTGCGCGGCCGTCGGCTGTCGTTCGCGCAGGCGTTCGCGCTCGCGTTCGCACTGCTCTACCTCGGCCGGCCGGTGGGCTGGACGCTGGTGTACCTCGACCTGGTGATGTGCGTCGCGGCGTGGCCAGCTCTACCCCGCGCCGGCCACGCCGTCCTGCTCGCCGGGGTGCTGGCGCTGCTCGCGTCGCACTGGGCGGCGCTCGTGCTGACGGGCCTGGGCGACGGGCTGCCGCTGCTGACGCTGCAGCCGGCCGATCGGCCCTGGGAAACATGGGGTGTCCTGCCCCTTGCCTGGGCACTCGCCGCGTGGGCGGCGCGGCGGTTGAGCATCGATCGAGAGGTAGTCGGCACTGACGCTGCCTCGCGGACTATCGCCATCAGGCGGTAGGGCTGGAGTGGTAGCGGGCCTATCGGGAGAACGTGGCAGCAGGTGACGGAGACGTACCCGCGCGCCGAGGCCATCGTGCACGAGCGGCCCCCGACCGGGGCGAAGGACTGGAATGACGCACTGCGCGCTAAATCGGGGCGCGCAGATGGGCCGGGGCAGGAGGACGACCGGACGCCGGGACGCGGTAGGCTACGTGAGCGCCAAGACGCCGCAGGAAGCACGCGGCGACAACCAAGGATGGGCCACGTCTGAGATAGGTGGCGGGTGGCGATGCTAGTCGAGGTGGAGCACGGCAAAGGCTTCCGCCAGCGGCAGGCCGGCGTCCGCGCCGATGCGTACGGCGCGTTCGCGCCAGCCCGCGCGCAGGGCGTTGGGGTCGCGCGTCTGGCTGACGTGCGCCAGGCAGGCGGCAATCTTGCGGTCGAAGCCGGCGCCGATATCGACGTGAGCCGTGGGCCGGTCGGTGGAGAACAGCCACACCTCCCGCACGGCGTGCGGGGCCAGGCCCGCGTCCGCGTGCGCGGGGAAAGACAGGCGATCCCGCGCCAGGGGGTAGGCGGCGTCCAGGGCGGCGCGCCCCACCACGCGGTGGTCGCGGTGCGTGGTGTACGGCGGATAGGGGTGCGTGGGGTCGTGCGTGAACAGCGCGGCGGGTCGCCAACGCCGGATGGCGGCAACCAACTCGCCGCGCAGCGCGCGCGTGTCCTCCACCTCACCGTCCGGGTGGCGCAGGAACGCCACCTCCACGAGCCCCAGGCGTCGCCCTGCCTCCATGGCCTCGCGCTCACGCCGGCGGCCGACTTCGGCCGCTGTGTCGCGGGGGTCATCCGAGCCCTTGTCACCCGAGGTGACGAGCAGCAGCCGCACCGTCGCGCCAGCGTCGATGGAGCGCGCCAGCGTGCCGGCGCACCAGCTCTCGATGTCGTCGGGGTGCGCCGCGACGGCCATGATGACGCCGACCGACGGCGGGTCGCTGATCGTGGGGTGTGACGGCACTCCTTCCCTCCTTAGAAGCCGACGTAGGCCACGACGCCGATCGCGATGAGGACGACGGCGGTGATGGTGGTCGCGTGGCGCTCTAACCACTCCCCCTTGATCTGATAGCCGGCCAGCGTGGCGAGCACGGTCAGCCCGATGAACGTGGCCATGGTCACCACCGCGAACACGCCGATCACGCCGGCGACGGCGCCCCGGCCGACCGCGCTCGCCGCCAGGGCGACGGGGAGGATCGTCAAATCGGGGGACGCGGCGACCCCGAAGGGGACGGCGACGGTGGCCAGGCGGCGGGCCAGGGTCTGCTGACGTGCGGGCGCGACCTCGCCCGTATGGGTATGCTCCTCCTCGTGTGCATGCGCGGCGTTATGGTCGTGGTCGTGCCCATGGTCGTGGTCGTGGTCGTGGCTATGTCCGTGGCCCGTCACCCCCCAGATGAGGAAGCCGACGCCCGTCAGGATGAGCACTGCGCCCACGATATGCCCTTGCTGGGTCTCAAGTTGGCGTTGGAACTGGAGCCCAATGGCCGCGATGATGCCCGCGAGCACGACCGAGGCGACGACGTGCCCGGCGGACGCGAGCGCGCTCACGCGGGCAACCCGGAACAGGCCCCAGCGCTGGGTGCGGCCCACGACGGCCAGCGGGACCCAGTGATCGGGCAGGATGGAATGGAGGACCGCGACGGCGGCCGCGGCCCCTAGCAGGAGCGGGACGGAGGCGCTGGCCATACATCATCTCCTTTATCTGCGTATCCGTTTGTTTATGCATATAGCTACATGCGTAAGGTCACGTCGGCCTGCGTCGGCACGCTCACAGATGCGGGTGGTCGGGGAGCCCGTGTCGGACGTGATCGGCGTGGTATTCGGCTTCGCGGAAGAGCGCGGCGAGGTGCGCATCGTCCACCGCGTAGTAGATGATGGTCCCATCGCGGCGCGACTTGACCAACCGCCGATCCCGCAAGATGCGGAGTTGGTGCGAGACCGCCGACTCGGACACGCCGACGACGAGCGCCACATCCCGCACGCACAACTCCCCCACACGCAGGGCGTAGAGGATGCGGGCGCGGGTCGGATCGGCGAGCGCCGCGAACGTCTCCACGACGATGGTGAGCAGCTCATCGGGCGGGACAGCGGCGCGTCCTGTCTGCACCGCGTCGGGATGGATCGCCGTCGCGATCGGGTGTGTCGCGGACATGCCACCTCCGACTACATGAGTGTACGCTCAGATAGTACTCCCCTGTTGCACGCGCGTCAAGGTCTCGCACCGTCCCGCCACCCCTTGCCACCAGGGATCACACGTCCTATGCTCTTTGGTAGTACATAGTACTCGGGGAGGGACGTATGGCCGGACGGATACCCACGAGTTACGACGACGACAAAGAGGCCCTGCTGCGCCGCCTGCGCAAGATGGAGGGCCAGGTGCGCGGCATCGGGCAGATGATCGAGGACGACCGCTACTGTCTCGACGTGGTGCAGCAGCTCAACTCCCTCACCTCCGCCGCCCGCGAGGTCGCGCTGATTGTGCTACAGGACTACCTTAAAGGGTGCATCACCACCGCGATCAAGCAGGGTGAGGATGAGGGGGACGCGGCGATCAAGGAGATGGTGACGGTGCTGGGCAAGGCATTGCGGCAATAGGACGGGGGCGCGCGTCGCGCGGCACACGACACGGCCAGACCCGCATGGAGGACTGCCTCTCCTGCGCGGGGGCGCACAACACGGGGTCTCTACAATGTCTCAAGGATAACCCCCGCGACGTGGGCTACGGGACTGTTTAATGGCTTCTTCGGCAGTGGTCAGCGGGCGCGGATGAAGGCGACGTTTTTGTGACACGCGGGGATGCCCTCAACGTCGCTGAAACCGGCGTCCTGTAGCAGTGGCAGCAGCGTGTCGACCATGCTCTCGCCGCGTGCGTGGCCGATGATCGACAACAGATGGCCGAGCGGACGGCCACGGCCGAGGGGGGAGTGGCTGTGCGCGGCGAAGTCCATCGCCATGAAGCGGCCGCCGGGCTTGAGGACACGCCGTATCTCGGCGAGCCCCGTACGCTTGAGGTCAGCGGGCAGATGGTGCAGCATGAGGCTGCTGGTCACGAGGTCGAACGTCGCAGCAGGGAACGGGAGCGCCTCGATCAGGGCGACCTGGACATCAATCGCGCAACTGGCCTTCGCCGCCTTCTCCTTGGCGACTGCGATCATCTCGGGAGAGGCGTCAATGCCGTGCACCGCGCCCGTTCCCACGCGCGACGTGAGGGCGAGGGCGAGCGTGCCCGTGCCGCAGCCGACGTCAAGCACCGTCTCACCGGGCGCCGGCGCGGCTAACGCGATGAGCGTCTCACGAATCGCCTTGTCCCGCCCGAACGAGATGACGCGACCGCCAAGGTCGTACCAGCGCGCCCCGTGAAGGACGCGGCCTGCCGTGTGCGGGGCGTCGCCGGTCTTGTGGCGCCTGTTCGAGCGTCCTCTGGTCAGCGCCAGCAGCCCGATCGTTGCACCTCCAAGAAAGACGAGCCGTCTTGCGCTGTGACTCATCCTAGTACATGTTGGCTTAAATAGCTTGGCGGTATAATAAAAGGAGGAGGAGACGGCGCACGGGCGCGTCGCAGCCAGAGGGTACGGGGGATAGACATGCGGGCA
>JAABUZ0100008349.1_pt1 | contig 12203 bp, 10 predicted proteins | sample 5562091 | NCBI WGS metagenome assembly JAABUZ01 (sample SAMN12813069, study PRJNA571459) | rock metagenome | isolation source: Antarctica rocks | place: Antarctica: Victoria Land, Linnaeus Terrace sud | collected 2015-12-21
GACAACGCCTCAGCCGAACTCCGCCCAGTGCAGCCCATAATACATCGCAAAGAACCCGGTCAGCGCCACCACGTAGACCGACGCGATCGCACGAGCGCCGCTTTCTCCCAGAACCCGCGGCAACGGCGAGGCCCCGCGCAGGCACACCACCGCCAGGATCGCCACGATCGGCAGATGCCCCACCGTGTCCAGATGGCCGAACTCCGGCACCGCGGCGATGAAGATCAGCGCATACGCCGCCGCCCCGAACCGGACCAGCCCGCGCCCGGTCATGAGATAGAACGCCAGCGTGAACTCCACGAACCCGGCCACTACGGTCACGAACCGCCAGTCGAACCCGAACGCCAGCTCCGGATGTGTGGCGACCACGGCAAGCGTCCATTCCGGGTAGACGAACTTCTCCACCGCCGTCCACATCAGCCCGAACGCCAGCCCGCCCGAAAGCAACGGCACCCGCCACCGCAGCGCCCGCTCGGTGCCGACCGAGGTCAGCGCCAGATAGGCGGCAATCCCGGGAAAGAACACGTAATCCGTCATGTGGAACACGCCGAACCGCGCGATCCCGTAGCCATAAAGCACCATGATCCCCGCCCCGGCCAGGACGCACGTGCCGCGCCAGCCGACCAGCACCGCGACCGCAAGCTGCACGGCTGTGACCCAGCCGAGATCGGCCAGCAGCTCCGGCGTCAGCACCGCGCCCCCCTGCGTCCGCCACAGCACGACGGCGGTCTTGTCCCACAGCAGCAGGAAGTAGGCGCCGACCGCCAGGCGCACGAGCCGCTCCTCCAGCGCCGCGTGCCGCCGCCCGCTCGACGCCAGGCCCGGCCAGCGCAGCGCCACCGCGCGATCCAGCACGAAGCCGCCGAACACCAGCGCCACGAACACCACAGCGACAATGGCGAAGGTCGGCGTCAGCACCCGCGTCAGCGCGATCGGCGGCAACGTCACGTCCGCGATCGAGCAGAACATCCTGTCGCTGACCCGACAGTTACGGCAGCGCCCATACGTGCGGATGCAGCTACCCCGCCGTTATTGGCCGGAAAGCAGCCGATCCAGCCCGAGCAGCCGCCCCTCCCAGCTGTAATCCCGCTCGACCCGCCGCCGCGCCGCCGCGCCCAGCCCGGCCGCCAGCGGCCCCGCCGCGTCCAGGCAGCGCGCCGCGAACGACGCCGCGTCGTCGGCCAGCAGCACCTCCGCCCCCGGCGTCGCCTCGATCCCTTCCAACGCATCCGACGTCACGACCACCGGCCGCGCCATCGCCATCGCCTCGAGCACCTTGTTCTGGATCCCACGCGCGATCCGCATCGGCGCCACCGCCGCCGTCGCGTGCGCCACATAGGGCCGCACGTCGGGCACCCGCCCGGTCACGAACACGCCCGCCCCGGCGAGCGCCTGCACCGACGGCGCCGGGCTGGCACCCACGATGTGGAACTCGGCCGCAGGCGCCGTGGCGCGGATCAGCGGCAGGATCTCGGCGACGAACCAGCGCACCGCGTCCACGTTCGGCGGATAGTCCATCGTGCCGGTGAACACGAACCGCGGCCGGTCGGTCGCATACAGCGCCGCCTGGGCGATCGCCGGGTCGAAATAGTCGAAATCGACCCCGTTCGGGATCGCCCGCACCCGCGCCTCGGCCCCCGGCACTACACGCTGGAACAGCGCCGCCTCCTGCTCCGAGACGAACACGCTCCAATCGAACTCCCGCGCGATCCGCGCCTCCAGCGAGGCGACCTTGCGCCACTCGCGCCGATGCACCAGCCGCATCGGCCCGGAATCTGCCTCGGCATAGGCCCGCCACTTCTCGGAATCGACGTCCACCAGGTCGCACAGCCGAACCGCCGCCTGCGCTCCGAGCACATACGGCGCCATGTTCGACGAGGAGATCACGATCGCCTCCGGCCGCACCCGCTCCAGCGTCTCCCGCACCCAGCGCTGCAGCCCGCGGTCGCGATAGAACGTCACGCTCAGCGCCTCCCCGGTCAGCAGCCCGGAGAGGCACGTCACCTTGGCCCGGCGCCGATCGATCGCCGCGATATGCGCGCTCTTGCACATCGCCTCGACCGTCGGCACATGCGGCGCATCGGCCGGGTCGTCGATCAGGCAGCCGAGATGGACGTCATACCGCTGCGCCAGATGCCGCAGCACCTGGTAGGAACGGATCTTCTCTCCCTTGTTCGGCGGATAGGGGATCCGCTGCGTCAGGAACAAAAGGTCTGGCATGCCGTCCAATCCAGCTGCAATGGCGCCCGCACTGGTAGGCGCAAGCGCCGCACCCGACTAGTCTGGCGGCATGGACGTGCTCTCCGCCTACCTCGACCAGACCGCCGACGCCTTCATCGCGCTCCGCGCCGACACGGCGCTGGCCGGCGTGATGCACGCCATGGCCGGGCAGATCGAGGCCAGCTTCCGCGCCGGCGGCAAGCTGCTGATCTGCGGCAATGGCGGCAGCGCCGGCGACGCCCAGCACATCGCCGGCGAGATCGTCGGCCGCTTCCTGTACGACCGCCCGCCGCTCCCCGCGATCGCGCTCACCACCGACGGATCGGTGCTCACCGCGATCGCCAACGACTACGGCTACGACCAGGTGTTCGAGCGCCAGGTGCTAGGCCTCGGCAAGCCCGGTGACGTGCTGCTGGCCATCTCCACCTCCGGCAACTCGCCCGGCATCCTGCGCGCGCTCGACGCCGCACAGGCCCGGTCCATGCTGCGCCTCGGCTTCAGCGGGGCAGGGGGCGGCGCCATGGCCGCCAAATGCGACCACATCCTGCGCGCCCCCAGCCCGCTCACCCCGATCGTCCAGCAGATCCACATCACCGCCGCCCACGCGGTCTGCGCCCTGGTCGAGCGCGCGATGTTCCCGCAATGAGCTTCCGCGACACCCTGGCCGATCCCGCCCCGCCCGCCGACGCCGGCCTCGCCGCCCAGGCGCTGTGGTGGGCCGCCAAGGGCGACTGGGACGCCGCGCATCGCTGCGTACAGCAGGATGAGGGCGACCAGGCCTGCGATCTCGTCCACGCCCACCTGCACCGCTGGGAAGGCGACCTCGAAAACGCCGCCTACTGGTACCGCCGCGCCGGCCGCACGCTGCCCGAAACCCCCTTGCCGGACGAGTGGAGCGCGCTGGTGACGGAACTCGTACTCGCCGCATGAGCGTCGCCGGCATCGGCGCGGCATGAGTATCGCCGGCATCGGCGCGGCATGAGTATCGTCGTCATCGGCGCCGGCGGCGGCATCGGCACTGCGCTGGCCGACCGGCTCGAGCAGAGCGGCCAGCCCGTGCGGCGCCTCGGCCGCCGCTTCGAGCCCCGGCTCGACCTGCTCGACGAAGCCAGCATCCAGGCCGCCGCCCACGCCGCCGGCCCAGGCCTGCGAATCGTGATCGACGCCACCGGCTTCCTGCACGACGACCGCTTCCAGCCGGAAAAGAGCCTGCGCCAGATCGACCCGGCGCACCTGGCCCACAGCTTCGCCATCAACGCCACCGGCCCCGCCCTGCTGATGAAACACTTCCTGCCGCTGCTTGCGCGCACCGGCCCCGCCGTGTTCGTCACCCTCTCCGCCCGTGTCGGCAGCATCACCGACAACAAACTCGGCGGCTGGTACGCCTATCGCGCCGCCAAGGCCGCCCTCAACCAACTCGTCCGCACCGCCGCGATCGAGCTCGCCCGCACCCGGCCCGAGGCGGTCTGCGTCGCCATGCACCCCGGCACCGTGCACACGCCGCTCTCCGGCCCGTTCGCCAAATCCGGCCTCGATACCCAAACCCCGGACCAGGCCGCCGCCCGCCTGCTCGCCGCGATCGAGGCGCTCACCCCGGACCGCTCGGGCCTCCTGCTCGACTATCACGGCGCCCCGATCGCCTTCTGACCGTGGAGACAGTCCCTTTTGAAGATCGTGATCGTCGGCGCCGGCATGGCCTGCGCCAGCGCGCTCGTCGCTTCGGGCCATGCCGTCACCCTGTTCGACAAGGGCCGCGCGCCGGGCGGACGCATGTCGTCGCGCCGGGTCGCGACGCCGGCCGGCGAGGCCGCGTTCGACCATGGCGCGCAGTATTTCACCGTGCGCGACCCCGGCTTCGCCGCCTGCGTCGAGGCCTAGGCGGCCGAAGGCGCGGCCGCGCGCTGGCCGCAAGCCGGGCCTGACGCTTGGGTCGGCGTTCCCGCCATGAACGCGCCGCTGCGGCTGATGGCGTGCGCGCTCGACGTGCATTGGTTGGTCCAGGTCGACGCGCTGGAGCGGGACGGCGAGGGTTGGCAGTCGAGGGCCGCCGCTTCGACGCCGCCGTGATCGCGACGCCCGCCGAGCAGGCCGCGCCGCTGCTCCGCCCCTGGAACGAGGCGCTCGCCGCCCGCGCCGCGTCCACCCCGGCGGCGCCGTGCTGGACGGTCATGGCCGCCTTTGCCGAGAAGCTGCCCATCGCCGCCGACATCCTGCGCGAGCAGGGCATCATCGGCTGGCCCCTGCCGACGCCGCTGACCGCCACGGCGCATCGCTGGCGCTACGCCCGCTCCGGAGCCGCCGGCGACGGCTGCCTCTGGAACCCAAACCTCCGCCTGGGTGCCTGCGGCGACTGGCTGATCGGCCCTCGCGTCGAAGCGGCCTGGCGCTCCGGCCGCCGACTGGCCGCCGCCGCCTCGGCCTGACTACTGCGCCTGCGCGCTCGCGTCGCTGCGCGTCGCACCCACCCGCGCGGCCAGCGCGGCCGACATGAAATCGTCCAGCGCGCCGTCCAGCACCGCGGCCGGGTTGCCGGTCTCGACACCGGTGCGCAGATCCTTGACCAGCTGATATGGCGCCAGCACGTAGCTGCGGATCTGGTGCCCCCAGCCGATCTCGGTCTTGGCATCCTCCTGCGCCGACGCCACCGCCTCGCGCTTCTCCAACTCGCGCTCGTACATCTTCGCCTTCAGCATCGTCATCGCCGTCGCCCGGTTGCGATGTTGGCTGCGGTCGGTCTGGCAGGCGACGACGATCCCGGTCGGCACGTGCGTGATCCGGATCGCGCTCTCCGTCTTGTTGACGTGCTGCCCGCCGGCGCCGCTGGCGCGGAACGTGTCGATCTTCAGGTCGGCCTCGTTGACCTCGATCTCGATGTTGTCGTCCACCACCGGGTACACCCACACGCTCGCAAAGCTCGTCTGCCGCCGCGCATTGGCGTCGAACGGGCTGATCCGCACCAGCCGGTGCACCCCAGCCTCGGTCTTTAGCCAGCCATAGGCGTTGTCGCCCGACACCTGCAGCGTCGCCGACTTGATGCCCGCCTGCTCGCCGTCGCTCTGCTCCATCAGCTGGACCTTGTAGCCGCGCTGCTCCGCCCAACGCGAATACATCCGCGCCAGCATCTCCGCCCAATCCTGCGCTTCGGTGCCGCCGGCGCCCGAGTTGATCTCGAGATAGGCGTCGTTGCCGTCCGCCTCGCCCGATAGCAGGCTCTCGATCTCACGTCGCTTGGCGTCGTCCAGCAGTCGCTCGAGCGTGCCCTGCCCGTCGGCGGCCATGCCGGCATCGCCCTCCGCCTCGGCCATCGCGATCAGCTCGGCGCTGTCGTCGGCTTCCCGCTCCATCGCCTGGATGCCGTCGACCAGGCTGGCCAGCCGGTTGCGCTCCCGCATCAGCGTCTGCGCCGCTGCCGCGTCGTTCCAGAGCGCGGGGTTTTCCGCCTCGGCGTTCAGCTCCTCGAGGCGCGCAACAGCCTGATCCCAGTCAAAGATGCCTCCGCAACAGCGCGAAGGTGTGCTTGAGCTGGGCGTGCAGGGCGTCGGATTCAGTGGACATGGCGCAACCTCAATAGAGGCCGCCGACGCCGCTATCAATGCCGATACCCGGACCCGCGCCGCCCGCCCCGTCGTCGTTGGCGGCCACGCCCGTGCTGTCGGACCCGATCACGCCCTGGCTCACGCCCGGCTCCTGGCCCGGCTTGAACGCGTCGGTGCGCTGGCCGAACCCGGTCTCCCAGCTCGCCATCGTTACCCCGTCCGGCTGCTTGAAGGTCAGCATGGGCCGGTCCTTCAGCGCGATCGCCATATAGTCGTGCCAGATCGGCGCCGCGATCGCGCCCCCGGTCTCCTTCTCGCCCAGGCTGGTGCTATCGTCGAACCCGACCCAGACCGCGGTCACCAGGTCCGGCGTGAAACCGACGAACCACGCGTCCTTGGCGTCCTGGCTCGTGCCGGTCTTGCCCGCGATCGCCCGTCCCAGCCCGGCGCCCGCGGCATACCCGGTCCCCTTCGCCACCACGCCCTGCATCATCGTCACGAGCTGGAACACGCTCGGCGCGTCGGCGATCTGACGCCGGTTGTCGACCAGGCTCGGCGGCTGCGACGGGTCTGAGCAGCCGCGGCAGTCTATGCCGCTCGGCCGCCAGATCAGCTTGCCCTCCCGGTCCTGGATCCCGTCCACCAGCGACGGCAGCACTTCGCGCCCGCCCATCGCCAGTCCGGAATAGGCCGCCGCCTGACGCAGCACCGTGCTCTCCACCGCGCCCAGCGCCGCCGGCAGCACCTTCGGCATGCCATCCACCACGTGGAACGCCATCGCGTTCTGCGCCACCGCGTCGATCCCCACCTTGTCGGCCAGCCGGATGGTCACGAGGTTGAGCGATCGCTCCAGCGCGATCCGCATCGGCGTCGGCCCGTTGAACGTCAGCCCGTAATTGTGCGGCCGCCAGACGCCCTGCGACGTCCTCAGCTCGAACGGCGCGTCCAGCACCTTCTGGCTCGGCGAGAGCCCCGCCTCGAGCGCGGTCAGATAGACGATCGGCTTGAACGAGCTGCCCGGTTGCCGCTCCGCCTGCGTCGCGCGATTGAACTGGCTCGCCTCGAAGCTGAACCCGCCCACCATCGCCAGCACGCGGCCGGTCTGCGGCTCCATCGACACCAGTGCGCCCTGCACCTGCGGCACCTGGCGCAACAGCAGGTGTTCGCTCCGCGCCGGGGCCTTGCCCTGCGCCACCGAAGCGGCCATCGGCTCGACCAGCACGAGGTCGCCCACCGAGAGTACATCCGCCATGCGCCGCGGCGACGGCCCGCGCACGCCGCCCTTGACCGGCCGCGCCCAGCCCAGATCGGACAGCGCCAGCGTCCCCACCCGCGAGGCCCCGCCGCCATTCCCCTGGCCCTGCGGCCGCTCGATCCACCCCAGCTTGGCCTCGCGCGCATCCACTGCCAGCGCGACGGCCACCTGCCATTCCGGCAACGCCCCGGGCGGGCGGGCCACGCCGGCCAGCCGGTTGCTCCAGCCCTGCGTCATCGCCGCGTCGCCGTCCAGATGCCCGACCGGCCCGCGCCAGCCGCCGTGGCTGCGGTCATACGCCAGCAGCCCCGCCCGCAGCGTCCGGTCCGCGGCCGTCTGTAGCGCCGGGTCGAGGCTGGTGCGCACGCTATAGCCGCCGGTGGTGGTCAGCTCCGTGCCGAACCGGTCGACCAATTGCCGCCGCACTTCCTCCGAGAACCAGTCGCCTCCGGGAATCGGATCCTGCCGCCGGAACGCCGCCGGCTGGATCGGCGTCGCCTTGGCCGCCTGCGCCTGCTCGGGCGTGATCGCCCGGTCCTCGGCCATGCGCTCCAGCACCCAGTCGCGCCGCGCCCGCGCCGCCTCGGGGTTGCGGAACGGGTTGTAGTTGTTCGGCGCCTTCGGCAGCACTGCCAGGAACGCCGCGTCCGGCAGGGTCAGCTCGTCGAGCGTCTTGTTGAAATACGCCGCCGCCGCCGCCGTCACGCCATAGGATTGCTGCCCGAGGTAGATCTCGTTGAGATACAGCTCGAGCACGTGCTCCTTGCTCATCGCCTGGTCGATCCGCACCGCCAAGATCAGCTCCTTGACCTTGCGCGCGACACTGACCTCGTTGCCCAGCAGCATGTTCTTGGCCACTTGCTGCGTGATCGTCGACGCCCCGATTGGCCGCTTGCCGCTGCCGTAGCTCAGCACGTCGGAGACGCCGGCGCGCAGGATCGCCACCGGGTCGACGCCGCGATGGCTCCAGAACTTCTGGTCCTCGGCCGAGATGAACGCCTGCTTGACCACGTCCGGGATCGCCGCGATCGGCACGAAGATGCGCCGCTCGGTGGCGAACTCGGCCAGCAGCCGGTCGTCGCCGGCATAGACGCGGCTCATGATCTTCGGCTGATACGTCTTCAACCCGTCCAACGACGGCAGCTCGGCGGCATAGCGCTGGTAGGTGTGCCAGGCGAACGCGCCGGCGCCGAGCGTGCCAAGCAACCCGAGAAGAACCATCAGTCCGACCAGTCGCGTCAGAAATCCGGTCGAGCGCCTGCGCGGCCGCAACGGGGCAGGGCCCGTCTGCTTTGCAACGGTCTCGCGCGCCAGCCGATCCTGCGGCCGCGGCCCGCTCACCTCATCACTGCGTGCCATCTACTCTCGTCCCTCACCCGGCGGCGATATGCGCGCCCTGGCTGCGCGACGCCAGTGTAGCCTCGATTGATTGCCGCAATGCTAATGCGATCCGGGCCCGATACGCCGGCCGCCGCAGCGCCGCTTCGTCTATATAGTTGGACATGAACCCCATTTCGACCAGGACGCTCGGAATATCGGCAGCCCGCAACACCATGAAATGGGCATGCCGCGCCGGATTGGACAGCAGCCCGACCGCCGGCTTCAGCGATCCCACCACATGCCGCGCCATGCGCGCCGACCCGGCCCGCGTCTCGTCGCGCACCAGGCTCGACAGGATATCGGCCACCTGCGGCGGCAAATTCTGGAACCGCGGCCCGCCGAACCGGTCCGCGCTGTTCTCCCGCCGCGCCAGCGCAGCCGTCTGCGCGTCCGACGCCGTATCGGCCAGCGTGTAGACGCTCGCCCCCCGCACCGACGGGTCGGACAGCGCATCGGCATGCATCGACACGAACAAGGCCGCCCCCTTGCTCTGCGCGAGAGCGACCCGGTCGCGCAGCGGGATGAACACGTCGCGCGACCGCGTCAGCGCCACCCGGCAGCGCCCGCCCACAAGCAATTGGTGCCGCAATTCCTGCGCCGCGGCGAACGCCACATGCTTCTCGTAGGTGCCGCTGACGCCAATTGCGCCGGGATCGCGCCCGCCATGCCCGGGGTCGAGCATCACCAGCGGCAGCACTGGAGGCGGCGCCGGCCGTCGGGCGTGTCCCGCCGCAGGACCGAGAGACACCGCGAGCAGCGATCGCCGCGTGAGCACAACCGGATCAATCATGCTCCTGTTCTTATCATAGGAGTGTCGCGCCTGCACTTGCCACGCATGCTCTTGCAGCCCACGCGCGATTGCGTCATCTTGGCGTCCGATCCGATGGCGCAGACGTGCCGGGCCCGTCGCGAGAGTCACTCGCGCGCCTTGACAGTTTCGCCTTCGCCCGCGCCGCGCGGATCAGCGCGCCGGGGTCCGTTCGCCTCACCAGGGCGGCGTGAACTGGAAGCGGCGCGAGCCAGGCCTTCCCGGGAACGCTTCCCGCCTGCCAGGGATGTCCATGCCAGCCGCCGTGTTTGTTCCACCTCACTTCGGACCAGACGCGTCGTGCGCACCCCTGGCGTTCAGCGGAATGCCCGCCTTCCCAATCAATTTCAACCGCGCCCGCTGCGCGCCCCACTGCCGTTCATCCGGCCGGCGCGAGCACGCGGTCCATCGGAGTCACTCTGTTTATGACAAAGCGCATGCTGATCGACAGCACACACGCGGAAGAAACCCGCGTCGTGGTGCTGGACGGTAATCGCCTCGAAGAGTTCGACCTCGAAACAACGACCAAGCACCAGCTCAAGGGCAATATCTACCTCGCCAAGATCGTCCGCGTCGAACCCAGCCTCCAGGCCGCGTTCGTCGAATACGGCGGCAACCGCCACGGCTTCCTGGCCTTCGGCGAAATCCACCCCGACTACTACCAAATCCCGATCGCCGACCGGAAGCGCCTGCTCGAAGCCCAGGAGCAGGAAGCGCGCGAGGAGGAGGAACAGGCCGACCGCGAAGCCCAGGACCAGCCCGACGACCAGCCCGACGACGACATCGACGACGCGGCGCATGGCTTCGGGCCACACGACCCCGGCCACCAGCCGGTCGCCGGAACCGACGACATGGACGATCTCCCCGACCCGTCCCGCGTCACCCAGGCCGCCTCGATCGCGGCGGACATCATGGTCGCGCCGGACCAGGCCGCCGCCCTGTTCCCCGCCGACGCCGCAGACGGCTTCGACCTGGCCGGCGCCGACATGGCCCCGGAAGCCAGCGACGACGTGATCGGCGAACCCGCCGACGACCCGATCCGCGAGGCCGCACTCGATCCCGCCGAACCGTCGACCGCCTCCGACGTCACCCACGGCCACGCCGAAGAGGCGCTCGCGCCAGAATCCGCCGCCGAGGAGCCCGCCCCCGCGCCCGAGCAGATCGGTGGCGAGAACGACACCGACGACCAGAGCGCCCGCCGCGCCAGCTCGCGCTTCCTGCGCCACTACAAGATCCAGGAAGTGATCCGCCGCCGCCAGATCCTGCTCATCCAGGTCGTCAAGGAGGAGCGCGGCAGCAAGGGCGCCGCCCTGACCACCTACATCTCGCTCGCCGGCCGCTTCTCCGTGCTGATGCCCAACTCGCCCCGCGGCGGCGGCATCTCCCGCAAGATCACCTCCGCCTCCGACCGCCGCCGCCTTAAGGAGGTCACCGCCGAGCTCGACCTCCCCCGCGGCATGGGCCTCATCGTCCGCACCGCCGGCGCCAATCGCCCCAAGCCCGAAATCCTGCGCGACTGCGAATACCTGCTCAACCAGTGGGACCAGATCCGCGACCTCACTATGAAGAGCATGGCCCCCGCTCTCATCTACGAGGAAGCCAGCCTCATCAAGCGCGCCATCCGCGACGTCTACTCCCGCGACGTCGACGAGATCCTCGTCGACGGCGAGCAGGGCTGGCGCGCCGCCCGCGACTTCATGCGCATGCTGATGCCGACCCACGCGCGCAAGGTCCAACTCTGGAAGGACCCGCAGCCGCTCTTCGCCAAGGCCCAGGTCGAGCTGCAGCTCGAAGCCATGCTGACCCCCACGGTGCAGCTCAAATCCGGCGGCTACCTCGTCATCAACCAGACCGAGGCCCTCGTCGCCATCGACGTCAACTCCGGCCGCAGCACCCGCGAGCGCGGCATCGAGGAGACGGCGCTGCGCACCAACCTCGAGGCTGCCGAGGAGGCCGCCCGTCAGCTCCGCCTGCGCGACCTCGCCGGCCTGATCGTGATCGACTTCATCGACATGGAAAGCCGCCGCAACGTGGCCGCCGTCGAGCGCAAGCTGAAGGACGCGCTCAAGCAGGACCGCGCCCGCATCCAGGTCGGCGGCATCAGCCATTTCGGCCTGCTCGAGATGAGCCGCCAGCGCCTGCGGCCGTCGCTCACCGAGACGAATTTCGTCATGTGCCCGGATTGCGGCGGCGCCGGACACGTCCGCAGCACCGAAAGCGCCGCCCTGTTCGCGTTGCGCGCCATCGAGGAGGAGGGCGGCAAGCGCCGCGCCGCCGAGATCGTGGTCTACTGCCCGTCCTCGCTCGCGCTCTACATCCTCAACCACAAGCGTCAGCGCCTGACCGAGGTGGAAATCCGTCACGCCATGCTGGTGAATTTCGCCGCCGACGAGACGCTGCTCCCGCCCGCCTTGCGAATCGAGCGGATCCGCGCCCAGCTCCCCAGCGACGCGCCGGCCCCGGTCCAGCAACTGCCCCCGCCCGAGCCGTTCGAGGACCCCGACGAGATCGAGGCCGAGGAGCCCGACGAGGAGACCGTCGCCGAAACCGCCCCGGCCGACGAGACGACCGAGGAACGCGAGCAGCGCCGCCGCCGCCGCCGCCGCCGCCGTGGCCGCTCGCGCGACGACGCCGCCCGCCCCGCCGGCGACGAGCCCGCGCGCGCCGGCGATGACGACGAAGCCGGCACCGCTGCCGTGGCCGCCCCCACCAGCCCCGATCTCGAGACCGACCGCGAGACCGACCTGGAGACCCGCGCGCCCACGGAGCAGGACGCGGCCGGGCCAACCCCATCCGGAACAGAAGCTGCCGCCGAACCCGGCTCGGCCGACGCCGAAGAGGGCGAACGCCGCCGCCGTGGCCGCCGCGGGGGCCGTCGCCGCCGCCGCGACGCCGCCGACGATGCCGCCGGCCCGGCCGCCGACCCCGCCGGCGACGACGCCGTGCCAACGCCCGCCTACGAAAACACGCTCGTGCCGTCCTATGCGCCATCCTACCCGCCGGT
>JAABUZ0100008350.1_pt1 | contig 12200 bp, 10 predicted proteins | sample 5562091 | NCBI WGS metagenome assembly JAABUZ01 (sample SAMN12813069, study PRJNA571459) | rock metagenome | isolation source: Antarctica rocks | place: Antarctica: Victoria Land, Linnaeus Terrace sud | collected 2015-12-21
CCGGGTCGGCGGCGACGGCGCGGACCATGCGCGCGCGGTACTCCTTGTCGTCGGGGTCGGAGGCGAACAGCCACGCCTCCTCCGGCGACGAGGGCACGTTGACCACCCCGCGCGCCGGCCGGGAGGCCGTCTTGGTGGTGCGGATCATGAACATCTGCGCGTACTCCAGTCGTTTCTTGTCGGCGGCCTCCTTGCCGGCCAGCTTGCCGATTTGCGCGGCCTCGCCGTCGGTCAGGCGCAGCTTGCCCGCGATCCACTGCCGCGGATCGACGCCGCTCTCGTCGTTGGTGTCGTGCATGTTGAAGATGAAATGGAGCGAGGTCTGGTCGAAGTAGCCGGCGGCGGCGGCGTTGCTGGTCAGGTCGGAGAGCTTCTGACTGACGAACATGGGGACCATGCCGGAGTGCCGCCCGGTGCGCCCGATGCCCGCCACCCACTCCTGCCCGGCCTGGTGGCGCAGGATGCTCCACCCCTCGTCGATCGCCAACAGGTGCTGCACCGTGCCGCGCCCGGAGCGCCGGCCCCACGCCTGCGCGAGCGCGTCGCGGCGGTCGGCGATGTCGGTCATGGCGAACATCACGAAGGCATAGACCGGCGTGGTGGTCCCCAGGTCCCGCGGGTCGATGTGGAAGGCCAGCAGGCGCGTGTCGAAGGCGAAGCTGGTGGGCCGATCCACCAGGGGGGCGTAGCGGCCCCCGCGCGCGTAGGGGGCCAACTCGGCGGCCACGTCCTTGTACAGGCGGCGGTCCTCGTGGTCCTGCTCCGGCTGGCGGGCCCGCGTCTCCAACCAGGCCAGCAGGTCGCGCTCCAGCGGCGGGTCGGCCGCCGTGCGGCGCGTGCCGTCGGGGTGGCGTCCCGCGTCGGTCGCGTCGCGGTGGCCGGCGTAGACGGCGGCCACGCCCGCGTCGATGAGCCCGCGCACGCGCCCGGTGATGGCCTTGCCGCTCTCGGCCAATAAGACCTCGTGGGCCTTGCCGACGAAGTAGAGGCGCGCGGCGCGCTCCTCCTCCGTGGCGCGGGGGCCGTCCCAGATGTTGATGGCGGCGGTGCGCGGCCCGCCCAGGCGCACCGTCTTGCCGCCGGCGATGGCGCACAGGGTCTCGTAGCCGCCCACGGTGTCGACGGCGGTGGCCCAGCCGTCGCGCAGCAGGAAGGGCAGCATGAACTTCTGCACGAAGAACGACTTGCCCTGGCCGCTCCCGCCGAACACGTCGATGAGGCGGTTCTTGAAGGCGCGATCGGCGATGTTGAGGTAGACGAGCGCGCCGTCGCCTTCGGCGCGGCCGATCAGGACGCCGCCGGCGGTGCCGGGCGAGCGCACGATGGCGGCCCAGGCGTTACCCACCGTCTCGGCGTACATCTTGTAGGTCGTGTAGCGCGGGGCGTCGTTGCGGCCGAGCGGGCGCGTCGCGCGGAGCAACGGCCCCTGGACGCCCCTGGCGCGCGCGCCCCGCGCGTCGAGCGCGCCCGCGCCCGTGCCGGTCAGGAGGCCCCACAGCGCGTCGGCGCGCACGGCGAGGCTGTCCTTGTCGGGCGCGAACACGGTCACGTAGATGCCGACCCGGACCACGGCCAGGCCGCCCGCGCGCATCTTGCGCGCCTGGGCGCGCGCCTCGGCCCGCGCGTCGCCGATGTCGCCGTCGGCCTCGCGGCCCTGCGCGCCCGCGCCCACCACCAGGTCGCCCAGGGAGCGCCCGCGCTTCTTGGCGGTGGTGCGCTCCTTGTCCTGATCGAGGCCGGTTACATGGACGGACAGGCGGATCGGGGCGGGGAAGGCGAGCAGCGGGGCGGGCCAGCCGGGCTGCGTGGGGTGCGCGGGGACGCGGAGATAGAACGTGCAGGCCCAGGAGCGCGCGCCCTGGCCGGGCGTGTACACGGCGTCGAGGGGTTCCCGGTGGGCGGGGTCGGCGAGCGGGTCGGGGAACGCCGCGACGAGCGCGCGCACGGTGGCGCCGTCGAGGCGGCGGGCGACGACGCCCAGGCGGTGCAGGGTGCGCTCGACCTCGCCCACGACGCGGGCCAGGGTGGTCCCCTGCGGCGCGCGGGCCGGCCCCGAGATCGCCAGCAGGAAGCGATGCGTCGGGACGTACTCGCCGCTCAGGTAGTCCTCCCACCAGGCGCGCAGACGCCCGGCCAGGTCCCGGAGCGCGGCCGTGGGCGGGTCCACGTCGGCGAAGGCGCGCGCCACGGCGGTCTCGGCGGAGGTCGGCGTGGAGAGCACGGTGAACTGGATCGTATAGGGGACCGGGGGCGTGAAGGCGCCAGCCGCGCCGTCGGTGAACGCGTCGAGCAGCTCGCCGGGCAGGCTGTACAATTGGATGCCGTCCACCTCGAGCCAGCTGCACGCATCCTGGCCCTTCTCGGTGCGCGTCCCGTCGTCCGCGATCGTGACGCGCTCCGGCGCGACGCGCGCGGGACGCCCCGGTGCCTCTGTCCGTGTGCCCGCGCGGGGCGCGCGGCCCCCCCGGAACAACGCCCAACGGGCGCGGCGCTCCGCGTGTGCGTGTGCCGCCCTACCCACGCGCCACCTCCCCCGGTGTCCCCACGACAGCCCACCGCGCGGCGCGGCGGCCGGCGCGGGTGCGGCCGTCCAGGTCCACCTTGCGGACCACGCCGGCCTCCACCAGCTCGCGCCGACGGGGGCGCGCGGCCGAGGGGTTCATGCCGGCGCCCTCGGCGATCTCCTCGTCGGTGACGCACGGATGGGCGGTGAGCCACGCCAGGAGGCGCGCGCGCTGGGTCTGCGCGACGGGCGTCGTCATGAGCACCGGCGCGATGTAGGGCGCGGGGAGGGCGCGGATCGCCGTGGTTACGGGCAGGGCCTCCGCGACGGGGGCGGCGCTCGCCTCAGCGGCGACGAGGACCGGGCCGTAGACACGGGCCGTGCGCGGGCGGCGGGCGAGCTGGGCGGCGCGATAGGCCAGGCGGCGCGGGAGGGCCAGGGTGGTGCGCCACAGGTAGCCGGTAAGTTGGCGTGCGTAGGGCTCGACGGTGCCGCTGCCGGCGAAGGTCACGACGAGGAGGGCCAGTAGCGCGGGGACGCCCACGATGAGCAGCAGGTGGAGCTGGCCGAGCCCCGACTGGCCGTAGGGGAGGCGGCTCGTCGCGTTGATGAGTCCGTAGGTGAGGAGCACGATCCCGGCGACGTAGATGGCCTGCCGGACCGTGAAGACGCCGGCGACGATCTTCACCGGGTCGTTGATGTAGAGCGCCGTCTGACTATTACGCGCCATCGGTCCCCCTCTCGCGTGCGTCGGACGGCCCTTGCAGGGCCTTGCTCAGGGCGGCACCGTAGAGCACGAGGAGCGCGCCGGCGCACATCAGGGCGATGTCGCGGCTGACGACGGTGAGCGCCAGGTAGCCGACGCCGCCGCCGAGCACGTACGGGTAGGTCACGCGGGCCACCGTGCCGATAAGGGCGCGGGCATCTCGTGGCGCGAGAGGCGGCGGCGCGACGAGCGCCGGTGGTGGTGTGGGTCGGTCATCGTGGGCCATGATGGTGCTCCAAGCGGTAGGCGAGACAGGGGGGACGCTTCCTGTATCCGGGGAGCGTCCCGCCGTGCGATGGACAGGTCACTACTTGATGTTGGCCTGGAGATAGGCGGCGGCACCCGTCGCCCCGAACATGAACACGCTGGCCAGGGTCGCTGTGATCCACGCCCCGGTCGCTCTTGGGTTGTGGAGCGCCTGCATGGCGCCGGCGATGATGAACGCGATGGCGGCGAAGGGGATCTTGATGGTGTTCGCCACGTCGAGGAGGGCCTGGGCCAGCCCGGCGAAGGGGTCGGTGCCGGCGGCGAGGATGGGCTGGAAGGCGGCGATGACCGCGGGGTGCGTCAGGGCGACATGGGCGGACGTGGCGACGGCGAGTGTCTCGTGTAACATGGTGGGCTATCCTCCGAACGGTTCGTTGAGCAGATAGGTCGTGCCGTGTTGGCGTGCTTCTTGCCCCGATCCGGAGATCGGGTCTCGTGTGACCCGCGCGCGGCCGGCTAGTTGGAGCTGACGGCCGCGCGCTTGATTGTCTGGGCTGTGATCGGTTGGGCTGTCATGGGCCTGCCCGCCGCGAGGCGGTTATCGAACTGATCTTCACTGAGGAGCAAGAGGCGCTCGCCCGTGCGGCGATCCTCGGCCTCGACCTGCCGCGCATGCATGGCGGACCATGCGCGGTGGACATCCAGGTTGCGGTAGCTTGGCGTCCGTTTGACACGTGCCGCCAAGGCGTACACCTGCTCCCCATCCATGTGTCATCTCACCCCCTTAAGCATTCATGAGCCGCAGTTCTCGCTGTCCTCGTCCTCTGAGGGGCGGCCTTCCAGGTAGCGTACCACCTGAACCATCGTTACGTCAATTGACGCACGTCAGTTGACGTAAAACGGAGGGCTACGCGGTTGAGTACAATAGCGAATGGAGGGGCTCTGTGCCATGTATAGCAGGAGGAAGGGAGTCGTATGCCGGTGACGCCGAATCGTCAGGGATGGTTCCGTTTTACAGTCCGTATGCCGGAGGGCGAATACCACGCGCTGGAGAGCGCCTGCGTGAAGCTCAACGAAGCGCCCAATACGGTCATCCGCGCGGCTATCGCCAAGATCGTCCCGACGCTCGACGCGGTGGGCGACGCCCTGCCGACGGGGCCGGGCGAGTACCGCGTGACGGCGACGGAGGTCATGGAGGCCTTGGCCCAGGTCTACGATCAGCGGGCCGATGCCTTGCGCGCAGCAGTACGTTCCACCCAAGAGCGGGAGTGAATCAGGCACATGATCGCACCGTTCGTATTCTAATCTCGCTGCATATGCTAACCGATAAGACATGGGCCACGCCCCTTATTTCCCCGCCGTGCTTGCGTTTCATCGATGCGCCGATAGCGCGCTAATTGTGCCGTTCCTACTGCTAGTACTGCTAGTGTGAAGCGTTTTGCGCCGGATGACCAGGGAGAATTGGTAGCCAACTAGGAGAGCGACTGGTAGAATCGAGAAAATACCAGTCAAGCGGGCGCAAGGTGGGGGGTAGAATGGCTACGATGGAGCAGATAAGCTTCGGCGCACTCCTGCGGGCATATCGCTGCGAGGCCAAATTGACGCAGCAGGATCTCGCGGCGTGCACGGGGTTGAGTTCGTCAACGATCAGTAAATTGGAGCGGGAAGTGGAGCAACCGCGTCGCCATACGATCGGTACTATCTCGACCGCGCTCACTTTGACACCGGCGGCCACAGCTCGCCTGCGGGCGGTCGCACGCCTTCAACCATACCCTATGAGTAACCCAGCAACCGATGACAATCCCTTAGCCATGAACTATCGCGTCTCCGCAACATCTCTGGTTGGGCGTGAGCGCGAGGTCGAGGCTATCGGCGCATTGTTGGCCGATCCGTGCGTGCGGCTGCTCACCCTATCCGGCCCTGGAGGAGTCGGCAAGACGCGTCTTGCCCTTCGCGCGTTGGAGGAGATGCGCGAGGACTTGCCGTCCGCCGTGCTTGTCGTGAGCCTCGCGGAGGCGCGAAACGAGGCGGACGTGGTCGGAGCAATAACCCAGGGTCTCGGCGTGCCCAATGCGGGGCCGCGATCGGCCTACGAGCGCCTGATAACCCACCTGCGCGGGCATGACGCGCTCGTGCTCCTTGACAACTTCGAGCACCTCTTGTCCGTCGCCCCGCTCGTGGCCAGACTCCTATCTCAGTGCCCGCAGTTGCGGGTGATCGTCACCAGTCGGGCTCGGTTGCGCGTCTCGGGCGAACGTGATTTCGCGGTCCTCCCCCTACCCGTGCCACCGGAGGGGGCGCTCGCCGGTGACCACGCGACTGTCGGCTCCTATCCCGCCGTTCGCCTATTTGTGGAGCGCATGCGTTCCGTGCGTCCCGGTTTCGCTGTCACGGCCGGCAACGCGTCGGCCGTCGCTGAAGTCTGCCGGCGATTGGATGGATTGCCGCTGGCGATCGAGCTCGCGGCGGCGCGCGGCGGCCTGCTCGGGCCGGCCGCGCTCTTGGAGCGGATGGGCCGGCGTTTCGATATGCTCACGACCGGCCCCCTCGACGCGCCATCCAGGCTGCAGACGTTGCGCGCCGCACTCGCATGGAGCTACGGCCTGCTCGATGCCGACGAGCAGGCCGTCTTTCGCGCGCTCTCCGCCTTCCATGGAGGGAGAAGCCTCCATGCTGTCTCGATAATCTGCGCAGGCGTGGGCGGCGAACAGAAGATTTTGGACAGTATCGCCTCTCTCTTCGATAAAAGTCTCGTGCAGGTCTACGAAGATGCCGACGGTGGCGCGCGCGTCGGTATGTTGGAAACGATCCGTGAATACGGTCGCCTATGCCTGACCGCGAATGGGGAAAGCGAGGCCGTGAACGATCGTCACGCGCGCTATTTCGAGGCACTGGCGGAGGAGGGGTATGGCGCGATTTACCGGGCGGACGCCGACGCGTGGTTGGGCCGGCTGACGCGCGAACACGACAATCTCCAGGGGGCGCTGGCGTGGCTTGTCGATCAGGGTGAGATTGAGCGCGCGCTCTCGATGGCGGGCGGGTTGCACAGATTCTGGTTGCGGCAAGGATATCTGGATCTGGGTCTGGGTTGGCTCGACCACCTCCTGGAACAGCCTGCCGCGGCGCACCCATCCAGCATTCGCGCGCGGGCGCTCAACGGTGCCGGTGTGCTCAACGGAGAGCGTGGCGACCTTGTAACCGCAGCCGCCCGTTTTGCCGAATCTGCCGACCTGTATCGTCTATACGGCGATATTGAGAGCCAGAGCGCCGCCGAGGGTAACGAGGCTGAAGTTGCCATTTTACGCGGCCATTACGCCCAGGCGCGCGCGATCCTCGAGCGAAGTGTCGTCAATCTGCGGGCCTGTAAAAGCGTGGGCGTGCTCGGGCGCACGCTGGCCAGCCTGGCGAACGTCGCCTGGGAGCAGGGACGCTACGGGGCGGCGCGCGGATATTTGGAGGAGGGGCTGGCACTGGTACGAGCGTCGGGGGACACGCACGAGATTGGCAACATGATAGTCGACCTCGGCGGCGTGGCGGTCGATGAAGGCAACTATTCGTATGCGAGGCAGGCGCTTGGCGACGCGCTCTCGATGGCACGCGCCCACGGCTATCACATGATCATCATGGTAGCCCTGACGGAGCTAGGCCGTCTCGCCCTTGCGCAGGGGGATGCCGCGCAGGCTACATCGCTCTGCGAGGAGGCCTTGGCCGAGGTGCAGCAAGGTAACTACAGCGCCTCTTACGCCAACCGGACGATGCTTATCCTAGCCGTGTGCTTGCGCGCGCAGGGGCGCGCGGCGGATGCCCGCGCGCGCTACGGCGATGCGCTGATCGCGGGTCGTAGGCTGAGTTCCCCGGTCCAGATTAGCCGGGCCTTGCGCGGCTTGGCCACCTTGGCGGCGCACGACGCCCCGGATCGGGCTGTGCGACTTTGGGGGGCGGCGGTGCGGGTGTGTGACGGGGCTGGGCGATGGGACGCAGAGGACAACTGCCCCGAGTCGACACGAGACGTTCTCGGCGCGAGACGTTTCGCCGCCTTGTGGGACGAAGGCGCGGCGCTGGGCGAGAACGAAGTCGACGCCTATGCCATGGCCGGAGAAGGCTCGCTATGAGTATAGAGAGGGATTGGTACACAACCGAGGAGGCGGCGCGAGAGCTTGGTCTCGCCCCATCAACCATCAGGGGCGCGGCCATGAAGGGTACGATCAAAGTGGAAACGATCGCACCTCGTGTGCGGGCGATCATGCGCGAGGAGGTGGAACGCTATCGCCGCGAACACTTGGGGCGGAATTGGAGCGGGCGCCGTGTCGGCGTGGTCGATGAGAAGAATGCTGCCTACTACCGGGACTATCGGGCGCGCAAAAAAGCCGAGAATGCCGTCGCGGAGGCTCCATCGAACATAGCTCCGGCCGATAGCGCATCGGGCGAGTGACACAAGAGGCCCGTCGCCATGTGGCGACGGGCCTCCGTTGGACAACAACGATATTTCGTTACGTCCACTTCCAACTATCTCTGCCAATGCCGGAGGATGCTGATGTTGTGTCCGTGGAGGATGCCGCCGTTAGCGCACCGCTGCCGTGAGAAACAGTCATCGTTCCCATCGATCCCAAGAATGGGGTCACGGTCAGAGCGAGACCTAAAATAGCACAACGGGTCCATTTGTGGCTGTTCCGAATGTGAGTCCCTTTTCGCATAGTATGCCTCCTCAACAAGCGCCCTACTCTCGCGATATGCGGGTTTCAGCGTCCGCTTCCTTATCACGAACGGTAGCGTTTGTTAAAGCCATTATATCAGTGCCCTGGCGCGTTGTCAATGTCTTTATCGTTGCTCTTACGCGGCGATAGGGGTGTGGAAATGATGGGGGTACTTCGGCGTTATGGTGTGTCTCGCGCCTGGAGGAGCGTCGGGAGTTGGAGCGTGCCCGCGTTCAGGGCCTGCGTGAAGGCGGCCACGATTCTTGCGTCGAATTGTGTACCGCTCCCCTCGTGCAGGCGCCGGAGCGCTTCGTGTGTCGGTAGCGCATGACGATACGTGCGCGAACTGGTCATGGCATCAAATGCATCCACGACCGCCAGGATGGCCGCGTCCGGGGGGATGGCCTCGCCGGCGAGCCCGTCGGGGTAGCCGCGGCCGTCCCAGCGCTCGTGGTGGTGACGCACCGCCGGCAGGATCTCCGCCAGGAAGGGTAATCCCTGCAACACCCGCTCCCCGATCTCGGGGTGTTGCTTAATGACGCCGAACTCCTCGTCGGTGAGCGCGCTCGGCTTGAGCAGGATGGCGTCGGGCACGCCGATCTTACCCACGTCGTGGAGGAGCCCGGCCCGACGTACCCGTGCAATATCCTCAGGGGATTGGTTAAGAGCATAGGCGACGGCTGCGGCGTAGTCGCTGACGCGGCGTGAATGGCCGCGTGTGTAGGGGTCCTTGGCGTCGACGGCTGTGGCGAGGGCCTCGACCGTCGCTAGGTTGGCGTGCTCCAACTGGGCGACGAGGGCGGTAATATCATGGCCCTGGGCGAGCAAGCTGTCCTCTGGCCGTCCCACGCGTCCCTTGCCGGCGTCCTTAGCGCTGTACACGGCCTGATCGGCGGCACGGATAAGACCCGCCGACGTCACGGCGTGTAGGGGGAGGACGGCCACGCCGATGCTGGCATTCACACGGATGGCGGCACCCTCGTGGATGATGTGTAGCCCCGTGAGCGCTCCGCGCACGCGTTCGGCGACAGCCAGCGCCTCATCCAACTCGGTGCGTGGGAGGATAAGTGCGAACTCGTCGCCGCCATAGCGCGCGGGCACATCCGCGTATCGGGCGCTCTCACGGAGCACCATCGCGACGGCAACAAGCGTCGCATCCCCCGCCTGGTGTCCATAGGTGTTGTTGATGCGCCCGAAGTTGTCTAAGTCGATCATGGCGAGGGCGAGAGGCTCATCCTGCGCGCGCCCTGCGCGGGCCACCTCCTGCTCAATGCGCTTGTGGAAGGAGCGATGATTGAGGAGCCCTGTCAGGCCGTCCTCAGACGCCAATGCTTCGACGCGCTCGTGCATCAGCACGTTCTGCCACGAGCCCGCCGCCTGTGTTACCAGGATGGACAGAGCCTGCCGTCCAGCATGTCCCATCTTCGTGGGTATGCCGACTAGCGCGACGAGACCAATGACCTCCGGCCCATCCGGTGCGAACGTCATGGTCGCGGTCTGCCCGTCTTCGCCAATCATGAGGTCGGGCGTCGGCGACGGCATGGGGACATGCCGTGGTCCCGCGTCGGCCGTCACCGGCACGACGGCGACACGTTCAAGCTGCGTTGGGTCCTCGGGATCGCGTAGATAGGCTGTAGCGACGGATGCCCCGCTGATAGCGACAGCGGCGGTAGCGACTTCACGGATCAGGTCGGCAGGTTGCTGGTGCAGATGCTGCACGCGCTCGGCCGCCGCGAGGACGTGACCCAGAGCGCTAGCCCGTTCCTCAGCCTGGGCAATTCCTTGGAAGGTCGTATGTAAGGCGACGACGGGCAACACAAATAGGGCTAACAAAACCGGAGATACATGCCATGACGCGGCGGCTAAGATGCCGGTAGAAATTGTCGCCAGCTCGGGCAGTAGCGTCCGGCGGTACATCTCCCGCCACGCTGCCCAGGGGGATCGCCGCTCGAGGAGGCTGAACACGCCGATCACAAGGCCGATGTCGAGCGCATAATAGAGAACCGGCAGGAGTGCGAGGAGCGGCAATAAGGTCGCAACATGGGTAGGATTCAGGACGCGCGATGGCCCGGCGACAAGCGCGACGACGAGGCTGCAGACACCGACAGTGCATACTTCATGCGCGACGTTGAAAGCGCGTTTGTAGAGCGGATACTTAGTGTCATGTAGGCCGGAGAGTAGTGTTGCCAGGAACGTTACGAGGACGGGTATGGGGGCAGGGAAAAGTAGAATTGTCGCGATGTGGACGGTCGTAGCGAGGGTGAGAGATATAGATTGACCAATCCGCACCACCGTCCGCTCACCGACATAAGTCAACAGCACGAACAACGCGGCGGCCATCGGCAAGTCACGCGTCGGATGCCCTATCGGCAACAGCGAGACTTGTCCGACGACAAGGGCAACTGCGACCAGGAATAGCAGATAGAGATACCAGCGGAGCGTCAAAGGCAGATCCCGCACGTTATGTCCTCGTATTTGTTAAATGATCGTAAAAGATTAAGCGCTATATGCGCTTTAATTGTACAACGAGTGTTACGTCTCGTGTGGGCGGCGCTCGTGCTGACGGGCCTGGGCGACGGGCTGCCGCTGCTGCCGCTGCAACCGGCCGATCGGCCCTGGGAGACCTGGCTCGTCTTACCCCTCGCCTGGGCGCTCGTCATGTGGGCGGCGCGGCAGTTCATCAGCCAGGACCCGGCGGCGGTTCCCTCCCAGGACCCAATGAGTGGGGTGGCGACGACGGGCGGCCGCGCCACCGTCACCGTCCGCGATCGCCCCTGAGCGCGCTCCCCTCCCCCGTACCCTGTGCCCCGTCGCTGCGCGCGGGGCCGTCGTGTGTGGGGGCTGAGACCATGGGTGGTCCCCCATCGTCGTGGCCCCAGGACTACGGGTGGTCCCCACCCCAGGGTAAAGGCTGGTCCCACGCTGGTCCCACGGGGCCGATTTCGCGCGTCAAACGAGGGACCAGCGTGGGACCACGGCTCTGGTGCTAGTCCCCCGGTTGGTCCCACAGAAACGGCCTGTGTGGTCCCACAGAAACGGCCTCGTGGTCCCACAGAAACGGCCCTATAGGATCACGCCGGCGCGCCCTGTCGCCCCACGGTGAGGGCCGTCCCATCGCTCCTCTAACGGACTAGCGGTGGCCGTCCAGGCGGGGCCGCATGACGCGCAGGACAGCGACGATGAGCAGGACGGCGAGGGCCACGTACGCGCCGACGAGGGCGGCGGCGAGGAGCGCGGCCACGACATGAAGGGCGGGCGCGGGGGCATGGGCCAGCGGGGTGAGCAGGGCGGCGACGGGGCCGGTGAGGGCGCAGAGCACGAGGGCGTAGAGGCAGAGCATCCAGACACGGGCGCGGGCCTGAGCGTCGGTCATGTGTCCCTCCCCTGGCGCGTCTGTCCCGTGCGCGGCACCGCGCATCACACGCGCTCCCTGGCGGCGCGGGCCTCGCCCACAGTATCGCAGGTCGCGGCGTCAGGGGGGACGTGTCAGGAGGCGGCGGGGGTGGCGTCGTCGGCGAGCCAGTGGCGCAGGGCGGGGTCGCGCAGGCGCGTGAGCGCTTTGGCCTCGACCTGGCGCACGCGCTCGCGGGTGAGTCCGAGCTGCTGGCCGATCTCCTGCAAGGTGCGCGGGGGTGCCCCGTCGAGGCCGTGGCGGGCGACGAGGATAGCCCGTGCGCGGGGGTCCAGGGTGGCGAGGGCGGCGCGTACGGCGGCGGCCAGGGCGCGGGCCTCGGCCCGCGCGTCGGGCCGGTCGGCGTCAGGGTCGGGGAGGAGGTCGCCCAGGGTCGTGGACTCGCCGTCGCCCATGAGCTGGTCGAGGGGGACGGGGGCGGGCAGGGGCGCGGTGAGGGCGTCCACGCGGGCGCGGGGGAGGCCCGTCGCGGCGGCGAGCTCGGCGTGTGAAGGCGGATGGCCCAGTTCAGCGTGGAGGGTGTGGGCACGGCGGGCGAGGCGGGCGCGCTCCATCTGCACATTATCGGGGACGTGGGCGAGGGGGACCTGCTGGGCGAGGGCGCGGGTGACGGCCTGC
>JAABUZ0100008351.1_pt1 | contig 12199 bp, 9 predicted proteins | sample 5562091 | NCBI WGS metagenome assembly JAABUZ01 (sample SAMN12813069, study PRJNA571459) | rock metagenome | isolation source: Antarctica rocks | place: Antarctica: Victoria Land, Linnaeus Terrace sud | collected 2015-12-21
AGGCTCCGGTGGGGGCCGGCCTCCAGCAGGCGGCGCCCGCCACCGCCCGGGGTGGTGCCGCCCGCGCCGGCTGTGAAGCTGGCGGTGAACGACTGCACGTACATCTTGCCGGACACCGGCAGGCCCGGCACCTGCGCGACGGGCCACGCAGGGTTGTTTCAAATCCGTCATGGCATGCATGAGGCCCAAGCCGTCCACCGGAACGGGGGATCAGAGCGTCAAAGAGCCACTGCGACGGCTGCACAGAGCAACACTGTTGAGGGCGGCCAGGGTAGCGCAGGGCAGTGGGCCCGGGGGCGCACCATGGTAACACTCTGGGCCTCTGCGACGCACAGGGCCGCCAGGCAGGCCAGCACCACCAGCATCCCGCGGTTCGCCATTGTGCAAGGCCTGCGCGTGCGGCAAGCGGCTGGTCAGGGGCTGGCGCACCGCGCCGGGCACTCAGACGGTTTGAACACCTGTCAGGACACAAAGGCCCGCCCACCGCCTGACGCTGTGTCAGGCTGCAGGCAGACGCAACCACAGAGCAGGCAGGCGATCAGGTCAGGCGCCCAGGCAACAAGCCAGCCAGAGCCAACACAAAGTGACATCCCTACACAGGCACACAGCAGACAAGGGGCCGCACTTGGTGCAGGGGCAGGTGCGGCGGGAGGTGCGTGCGTGCAGGCCTGCTCTTTACTGCTGGGCGTCAGTTGCTGGAGAAGTTGTGAGCTCTCTGGCCAATTTGAATCCTTATAAGAACGGAGGGCATTAGCCCTAACTCCCTACCCCACCTCCTTGCAAGATCTTGTTGTGGCTGACACACGGGGTCTAACGACCGTGCTCTCATCCTTGCTGCATGCCACCAGGAAGATGGAAGAGCTCATAGCTGACTGGCAATGCTGCGTGACGCGCTCGATCGGGACAGCTTCACCACAGGGGTCAGAGCTTTTTAAACGCTGCAGAGCTGTGGTGTCACCGTGGCGTCCAAGCTGAGGCAGCTCTGGCCATTGGTATGACTGTAGTATGGCAATGTCCGTGGGTAACAGTGAACCTGCAGCACCCTAGTGGGTCAAGGCGTGAGCAATTTGGGAGGCCCTACTGCAGAGCTACCCCCGTGGCAGAACAGATTGCTACAGCTTGTAGCCGCCCCAATCGTCATGATGCTGCATGCGGCATGGGCCTTACATACGCGCAGTGTACGTGTGGTATTAGCAGGCTTCCTTTGTGAGTGTGCCAAGAGTCTCTGCCAGCATGCATGCTGGTGTACTCCCACATGTCTTTCATGCCTTGAAAGGCAGTGTGAGGGACATGATCATGAGCACACGGGTGCAGCACTCTGTGTGAGGATCAGCATACGTACACAACTGAGGTCTTCACCACTCACCTGGCATAAAGAGGAGCAGGCCTGCCGGGCCGCCCCTTCATGCGATGGAGTGGGTAGCTGTGTGGAAAATTTGCGCAGATAATGCAAAGAGCGGATGCTCCGCTGTGTGTTACATACACGGCGTTACATACACGGCCAGTGTAAGGTGCTGGCACGAACACACACATGCTTGTTGGGGAGGCTGCTTCACACCGCATATGTGAAGCAGGCTCACCAACACCCTGCTGACTGAGGCAGGAGGCAGCAATTTTTCATCACATGGAGATGCGCATGAACGGTCCACACAAGCTGTATGCACGCGCAGGTGTCAGTGTAGCCTGGCACCTGTCCAGAATTGACTGTGCATGCATGCTGCACAGTCAGCAAACTCAACAACCAGGAGGGCGCGCCGATCTGGCGCCAAAGCGCCCCGATCTTCATGCGCGCATATGCATGCATGACCGGCCGCCTTGCTGCAGGAAGCAAAGCAGAACAGCAATGGGCCTTTTTTTATCCAACATTTCAACATGGGGCGCAACGCACCGCGCCCTGAACTCTCAAACTCTGGCAAGCAGACTTCTCAGCATGACAGGAGGGACTGTGGCAGGACACAAAGGCCCAGCCGCAGCTGTGACTCGCAGCTTGTGATGCACTCACAAGCGCAGCTGTGCCGCACTCACAACAGCCCGGATTAGAGTTTTGACACTGCGGAGTCTGGTCCAGGGCGAGCCGCGGGGTGTGTTGGGGCGTGCGATGCAGGGCCTAGTTGAGGGTGTCGACCAGGCCCTTGACGGTGGGCAGGCCCGCCTTGTCCGGGTCCACCACGACGGTGGCCGCGTTGGCGAAGAAGAACGCTGGCTGCGGCGCGGGCAGGTTGGTCGCGTACTGCCAGCTAAACTCCAGCGGCGGCAGCGCGTCGCCGGCCAGGTCGAAGGACAGCCGCACGCGCACGACGCCGCCGGTCGCGGCCAGGAAGCCGGTCTTGCTGACGGCCACCGCGCCGCCGAGCGCGACCTCGGCGTTGAAGAAGGTGGCCGGCGGCGCGGCGGTCGGGAGCGTGAAGGCGGCTGCGGTGAGAATTACCGTGTTCGAAGGCGTCAGTTCCAGGATGGCCGATACTCTGCCGGTAATGGGATTCTTCTTCGCGCTGCGCGCGGCGCACTCTGTCTGAGATAACCAGACTTTTTTGGTCCCTTAATGGCGGTGATCAGTTGGGACTGCATGCAGGCAGCGCCGGCAGCACGGGCACAAGATTCCCAGGCGGGCAGGCAGCCGCACAGGGGCGGGCCGGCAGGGGGCACAGGAGCGTGTGCGGGCCGCGCACGCGTACAGCAGCTCCAGGCCGCCGGTCGGGGCCAGCAGCTTGCGGCCGGTGGTGGGGGCCAGCAGGAGGTTGAGGCCTTTTGTGATGATGGCTGCCTCGGCCTCCGCGGTCGTCAGGTTGGTGACGGAGGACTGCAGCAGCCTGCGGCCGGGGGGGACCTCCAGCAGGCGGCGGCCGCCGCCGCCCGGCGCGGTGCCCCCCGCGCCGACGGTGAGGCTGGTCGCGACCGATTGCACAAACATCCTGCCCGACACCGGCAGGCCCAGCACCTGCGTGCGGCTCGGCACGCCCGCGTGACACACGGCGCGGCAGCCCGCTGCCCCCCAGCAGGCATGGCGGACACGGACGCGCAGCTTCTTACACAGATCACTAACACCCACGGCGACGGTGATCACATGCTCCGGCGAGCTGAGCATCAGGGTGCAGGATCAGTTCCTGAAGCTGCAACGACAGCGGTGGCGCACAGAGCGCGACTATGCAGCTGTGGAACAGGCCGCGGACACTGGAAGTATACAAAATTTGGCACAGCGAGCCCGGCGCCCGACACCGCAAGACCGCGGTGCGGGCCGCATGAATCTGTGCCACAGGGTCAGCAGCAGGCAAGGCGGCCCTTGCCGCAGAGCGGGCAGGCGCACCAGCTTGACCTCCGCGGCCTGCACGGCGCACAGCGCTGCCAGGCAGGCCAGCGCCACCAGAACTCTGCAGCTCGCCATCCTCGTGCCTGCCAACAGAGAGGTTGCTGAGCAGTGCGACGCGGTGCAGCCCTAGCAGGCGAGCAATCAGCACTCTGCAGCTTTGATACTAGCCGCCCCATGCCTACGTAAGGTTTGTGACACACAGGACGGCCAAATCAGCGCAGGCGGCAGCTCTGAGTCCAGCAAGGCGCAACATGGCGCAACGTGGGCAGGCAGGCATGGGCAGGCTCAAGCAGGCCGTGCACAAGCACCCTGACTCTGTGACACAGTCCCGGGCCGTACGGGGTGCAGCGGTGCGCGGCAGGCTTTGCGCTGCGAGCAGGCTAGCTGTAATACCAGTGCTTGAGGCCGAAGGTGAACGGTGGAGCTGTGCTGCATAGAAATTAGAATTCAAACATGAATGCTGATAACCTGCTCGGAACCCCCAGCCCGGCATGTGAACAATAAATGGATAAAAGATGAAGGTGATGTGTACTGTTGTCATGCAGGCCAACAGTTCCTGCTTGTGTCGATGCCAGGCAGTGACGCTCGAAGCAGTGGTTGAGACAGCGACCGAATCGAAGCCTTGCTGTTACAGTTGGCAGGTGAAGGCGCGTCAACAGCTACAGGCAGCATGTCAGGCACGCCAAAGGTGCCTCACCCCAGGCTGCCTTGTTGAGCAGCCTTGCGGAGGCTGCTTCATGCCGCATGCATGAATCAGGCTCTCTGGACACCGCTGAACAAGGCCCGGCTGCGAGCACAGGAAAGCGGATAGAATGCATGGCAGATGCAACCCCGTACGGATGAGCCCTCCTGACGCCGCGCCTTCCTGCTGCAGGATCCATCCAGGGAGGCTATGCTGATGCCTTAATGAGAGCCGACGCAAGCGCGCTCAGGAAACAGGCACCCAGCTCTTCATGCGCGCACGCATGAAGAGCAAGCTGCCCTGGTCGTGTACTCCTGGATAATCTGACGCGCGCTGCGTATAACGGGCTTGAGTCACGCCCCATTGGACCCAGAAAAGGGGACGGGGGCTGCCTGCGCGCTCGCTGGCTGGCGGCTGCCGTGTTGGAGCCCTACAGGCTCATCCTCCACAAGCGCGCGCCGCCCAACTGTGCACAGGACACTCACCACAATCTCCCCAGCCACAAAAAAAACACAACCAAGGGGCGCACTCCCAAGGCGCTCTAGCCAAGCGCATCAGCCGGGTGCGGCTGTCGGAGCCTAGACAAGGGTCTCAACCAGGCCCTTGACGGTCGGCAGGCCCGCCTTGTCCGGGTCGACCTCGATGCCGGCCGCGTTGGCGAAGAAGAACGCGGCCTGCGGCGCCAGCAGGTTGGTCGCGTACTGCCAGCTGAACTGGAGCGGCGGCAGCGCGTCGCCGGCCAGGTCGAAGGACAGCCGCACGCGCACGACGCCGCCGCTCGCGCCCAGGAAGCCCGTCTTGCTGACGGCCACTGCAGAACCGAGCGCGACCTCGGCGTTGAAGAAGGCGGCCGGCGGCGCGGCGGCGGGGATTGTGGTGGTCGCCGCGGTCAGAATAGCCACGTTCCCAGCGGTATTCGGGATCTCGAGCACCACCGAAGCACGGCTGCCGACGTAGCTCAGCTTTGCCCTGCGCGTGGAATGCAAAGACAGGTTCGAGACATGGTGCGCTGACCTTGCGGGCTTTCCGGGGAGTGCGTGACCGCTGTTGGGATGCAGACACGCCGCGGCGCTCGACGGGCTGTAGCGCGGACAGGCGAGCTCAGCAGTCCAGACAGAGGGGCTGCAGGCAGGGCGCGCACGCGTACAGGATCTCCAGGCCGGTGCCCGGCGTCTGCAGCAGCTTGCGGCCGGTGTTGGAGCTCAGCACGGCGTTGAGGCCAGCGATGACGATGGCGGCCTCGCCCGCGGCGGTGCTCTGGTTGGTGGCCGCAGCCTGCAGCAGGCCGCGGCCGGGGCCGGCCTCCAGCAGGCGGCGGCCGCCGCCGCCCGGGGCGGTGCCGCCCGCGCCGGCTGCGAAGCTGGGGGTGACCGTCTGAAGGTACATCCTGCCGGACACCGGCAGGCCCGGCACCTGCGCATGCGCGAGCTGCCTTTTCAACCCAGGGAGCAGGCTCCTGACCAGCGGCTGCTGCACTTGTACACCAAGAGCAGCAAGCAGCCTCGCTGGAAAGGCCGCAGACTGCAGCGCGGGCGCTCACCAGGATGACGGAGGTTGCATGCACGGCGCCCAGAGCCGCAAGGCAGGCCAGAAGCACCAGCACCTTGCAGTCAGCCATCCTGTTCATAGGCTCCCTGCAGGGCAAAACAGTCGGTCCGCGCGCAGGCTGGCCAGCAGTCATAGGCAACTCTTGCAGGAGTGTGGCAACGGAGACGTCAATACAGTGTTCTCAGGCATGCCGTCTGCAAAACAACGGCACGGTGCACAATGCAGGAGGGTGCTGCCTGGGCTGCAAGCGTTGCAAGAACGCCGCGAGACGTGGCCTGCACCGCACTTGGCGTGAGGATGCGGTGGGTATAGCGTACCGCTGCAGTCTGTGTGTGTAGGTGGCCTGCGCTCTTTCAAATCCATAAATCAAAGGCGGGTAATGGCTGGACCCTATCCTAGGTCACGTGCACCGCCACACCACAGGCCCACTCTGCTGCTGCACATTCTGACTGCAGTATGCTTGCTTATATCCAGCACTCGGACACCCAAGAAGCGGCCCGCTGCATCATTCTTGCGTGCCTAGCTTCGCTTGAGCTGATCTTCAATACAAAAATCCCTGCTATTGGGCTGCGCTCGTAAACAGCCAGAGCTGGCTGATACACGGTTGTCATCCATTCTTCGTTCATTCATTCATTCATTCAGCCTACCTGTGGCTGCGCTTTATAATAGTCCACCGCGACGGTGCCATGCCTTCCTAATGCAGAACGCCTCGTGTGCTCAGCACGTGCATCATGCACTGTGCATGCCTTGGCCACTTCATGCATGTCAGTCGCGCACCCAAGTGTCAGCCAGTGATGCCACCCCGTATTGAGGTGTTGGGTACTGGAGAGGCTAAGCTAGGTAGCCCTGAAAATATGAAGATATTACTGTGGGTGCACACTACAAGCACCTGGACAACGTACGGCTCGAGTGCGCCAGCTCAAACCTCCTTGTTATACACTTCTGATGTGCAATGAAACTATGATACCGGCCATCGACAGCAGTGGACACACTCACACCCCCAGCTCCGGGAGGCAATCCGCGTTGAGCCCCAGCGAGCCAAAGCTGTGCGGCGCCGTGCGCCGTGCCTGCGCACACCCCGCCGCTTCAGGCGCCCGGCTCGGCAGGGACGGTCACGCACACGGCCAGCGACACGAACTCCTGATTCACATATCACTGCAAGAGCCAGCTGTGCGGCAAACGTAGGGGCTGACCGGCGAAAGCACGCTCACCTTGCATGCGGCACACCCTGTTCGGCAGCAGCGCGCGCCCGCGCTGAGCGCACGCAGTGACAGGCCCCGCCTTCTAACAGACCATGGTCGTCCCACAACCAGACTTCAAGACATCAGCGCGGTCAGCACGCCTGCTCCAGCTGCTCGGCGTATGTGCACAGCGGCAGCCGCACGCGCAGCGCGCGCGCGGCCGCGTCCAGCTCCGCGGACACGCCCGCGCCCGCGCACCGCACGCCCAGCGCCGCAGCCACCTCCAGCGGCGCATGCCCGGGCGCGCGTACACGGACGCGCCGCCCGCACGCGGCGACCTCGCATGCGCCGGGGCCCGCGGCAGCGGCGGCGGCCCCCAGTCGCACCGTGAGCTGCAGCGCCACCGCCGGCCGCCCCTCATAGGCGAGCTCATAGTCCGGCGGCGGCGCCGGGGCGCCGAGGCGGCCGTGCGGAGGCTCTACCGCGGCGCCATGCGCCGCGGCCCTTCCGGATGAGCCAGCGGCCTGGCGCACAACTGCGCAGCTCGCCAGAGCTGCCACAGCTTGTGCACGTAAAATGGAGCGAGAGCTGTGCAGGGGCGGGTGGGTGCGAGGGCATGCTCGCCTCGGGGTGTTCGGCTGCTCGCGCAGGCGGCGGCCGCTCGTCCGCACGTCCGCCGCCGCCGGCCCCGGTCGCCGCCGCGCCTTGCGTCCCCGCTGCAGGCGCGCTGGCGGCCCCCGCACCAGGGCCCCCAGCGGCGCCCGACAGCGCCGAGCCTGCGCTTTCGGACCCTGCCCCGGCGCGCGCCGCCGCCGCCGCCGCGGGCCGCCGAGCGAGCAGCGGGAAGGCGGGTGCGGCCCCGGGCGCCTCGGCCAGCTCAGTGACGAGCGGCCGGGCGTTCAAGCGCACGGCCTGCGGCTGCGGCGCGTCGCCCTTGTAGCGCATGCGCGGCAGGCGGTAGCGCCGGTCGAGCGCGCGCCCGCTCTTGGAGCCCGCCCAGCCGAGCGCCAGCTCCACCAGGAACAGCTTCAGGGGCCTGGGCGGGTCCGCGAGGCGGTATCAGGACCATAATAGGTACCGTACTCTAAGCGACCCTCACTCAGGGCACCATGCGTCGCAGGTGCTGCCTGACGAGCGCACGCAGCCGGTGCAGCGCCGGTCAAGCGCAGCAGCCGCTGCCAGGACCCTCCCGGCCCTGCGCCAGCTTTACAGGACAGCGCTGTGGCCGGGCTGCCGAGGCGGTAAGCTTGTCGGTTGCAGGCCTGCCCGTCAGGCTGACGTTGCAGGTACCGCGGGTGGGCGTGCGTTGCAAACAGCTGCACAGGTGATATTTACTCTGATGCGTAGTGTGCTTGCCCAGCCAACCCAGGCAGGTGCAGGGCCTGTGTCGCTGACACCAGCGCAGCAAGTCATGCTAACCACGCCTCCAAAACAGCTGTCGAAGTGATCATCCGCTTAAATTGGTGCCAGGGCGTGTGTTGCACAGCTGCACAGCTCTACGAAAGGTGTCCAGGCGCACCGCATCATGGCGGCCTGTGCAATGACGTCAGCGTTCAAGACACAGTCATAGACGGTGCATGGCTCCCCCTGCCGGTCTGCGCGCCGGCACAGCGAGTGAGCGCAGAGCCTGACTCACGGGGCCATCCCCACACGGGTATGGCACACCCCACAGGAGTCCACACACAGCAGGCACCTCGTGAACGGCGCCTCGGGACATTACTCGCTGTCAGTCTCAGTCTCGATCAAGCAGTCAAAGCGCGCGGTGTGGGTGTGCTGCACAAGCAAGGTCGTTGGTAAAGCGTGCATGCGCACACGCCAGGACGCTGTGAGGCCCTCTGGCGCACCCGCCTCCAGCCGCGCGGGGCCCATGGCCAGCGGGAAGCGCAGGGCCTCCGCGCTGCCTTCGCCGTCCGCACCGGCCGCAAACTCCGCCAGCGCCTCCTTCACGCTCAGAGGCACCTGCGGGTCGTGGTTTTACCGACCTGCGACTTGGGCCAGCGCAGTCGCTTTCGAGGACGCGCGGCGTCCCATAGCTGCGCCGTTGCCGTCAGCGCGAATACCGAACATGAAGGTGCTCTGCCCAACAATACATACGCCACAGGTGTCTGTCACCAGCGTGTGGCGCGCGCCTGCCCGCTCGTCCAGCCGCCCGGCGCGGGGATCTTCGCGGACCCGCACACGTTGACGAAGACCTTGCTGCCCGCGTCATCCGAGGTCTTCACGACAAAGCTGCGCGGTGCCCAGGCTGAGGACTCGTTCATGGAGCATGCACTGCCAGGTGCAGAAGGCACTGTGTGGCACGCCCGGGCTCTGGTATGACGGTCACGCCCTCCGTGGCGCCGCCCTGGGCCGCTGCACGCCCTCCCAGCACCTCTCCTGCCATGTCCTGCATACACAGACAAAGTTAGAGCACACAGGCCGTGCAGTTTCAGCACGCGCCAGCAACGTCCACGCTTGCACGTATGACTTCCCTGTGCGGGCACCTGTGCGGCTGGCTGCAAGTTCTCGTTTGAAATGCCTAGTACCTGGCTTGAGTGCTGCATGCTCGTGTACGACAATGGCTTGTTTTTAGGTGAACTTAACTGTATAGCGCCTGCATCTTGAACCAAATTATCACTGCAGACGCGGACGTACCTCTTCCGGCTGCGCAATACACATGCGCAGGCAATCGGCTTGTTGAACCAAATATAACAAATTTTTGCAGGCGTTCAGTTTGGCAAACCTACCCATGTCCCAGCAACACGGGGGGGCAAGATCACGAGCATGACAGTGACAAGCTCCCCCACTTGCACGCATGCTGACGCATGCGTGCAAGTGACTGTTTACAAGCAGAGCCCTAAGCTGGCATGCAGATTGCATCTCACAGACCAGAGCGACAACTGGCAAAAAGAAAAGAGCAGGCCCTACATCCCAGCACTCCCAAGCACAGCACAGTGTGACTCAAACTCTTGGCTCCAAGCTTCTGTCCTACGGCCTGCAAAGCCATCCACAACTTGGCGCACTGAAAGACTGCTCAAACCCCAGACTGAGGGCACCAAGCCAGAGCACCCGCCCACAACTGGATGTCAAGAAGCTGCAATAGTGCTGCTCGTGTCCCGTGCGAAAGCAGCAGGCAGCAGGGCTTCGAAACCATAGTGAGGCAGCATGCGTTGCTAACGAAATGTGCGGACAGTGATGACCGGCAAGCCCTACCCGGCCAGCACACTCTGCAGACTGCTAGGTCCTTCGTATACAGCATTGAAGCCACCCCCCGTGTACGTGCTTGGACAGCATGCCCAACCAGCTCCGTATTCGACTTCTGGTCGGTTCCCACACCGCAGTATCTACTTTGAGGTTGGGCAGTCCCAACCTTCAGGAATTGGGACATATGCTGTGCAGACACACGGCTAGCATGCTGCAGGAAAGCTGCAGGTCGATCACAGTATTTGCTAAAATCATTCGGTCGCCACCACACACAGAGCTGACGCTGTGCATGATACTGAAGACTTGACTGCTTGCACCTCGCGCGTTGTGACAGCGCGCCAACGCCCACTGGCGGCACTACCTATTTATACAGCCAAGTACAGCTAAAGACAATGAGGGAGATCGCTGTCATTGTGCTGACATCAGTAGGGCTCTAGCTACTGCAGGGTGATTCACACCAAATCCAGGGCCAGAGCGTAGCTAGTCTGTATCAAGTGCCAGTGAGCGCGGTGACGGCGGCCTACGCGCGACTGCGGCGCACAGGCCTGCGCGAGCGTCCTGCCAGATGCGCACGTTGCACGCGCCCGCGCTGGCCACGAAGGCCGCGAGCGGCGCGCTCCGTGCGGCGTCCAGCACCATGTAGCAGTGCGTCTGCGACGCCGACGGTCGCGTCAGCCAGTCTCTGCGCAGGCGGACGTCTTCCGGCCGTGCACCGCTGCGGCAGGCGAGCCACCCACTGACTGATGCGATAGCCCGCTCTCTGGCCTTTCCCCCCCTCTCTGCAAGGTTGGTAGACAGGCCGCCGCATCCAGAGGCGCTAGCGCACTCACCACGCCCCCTTGCACCCGCTCAGCAAAGCCATAGACTGCGTGACACCACAGCGCTAGGTGCGGCGTACCTCGAACGTGAGGAGCTCGTTGCGTCCTCCGGGGTCGATGCGGAGGCCGGGCTCCACGGCCACGCCTGCAGGAGGCAGCACATGTCTGGGCAGCGCCGGAGCAGGCACCCATGCACATGCATGCATGTGCACAGCACCCAGGCTGTCCGAGCGAACATGCAGCCAGTCGCCAGCACGGCCCTAGCAGAGGGCTTGCCGTCTGCGGCGGCCAGCATGCTCGCCTGCATGTTACGCTATGCCTGAGTGTGGGTGCAGGCCCCCACGGGCGCACCCTCGTAGTCGTGCCACCGCAGCTCGACGCATGCGGGGGACTCGTTGACGATGCTCATGCGGCACGCCGCGCTGTCGCGCAGGCTGCGGAAGCAGGGGGCTGGCGCGGGCGCCGCTGTGGCATGCGCAGGCGCCTCAGGCTCCAGCTGGGGCTCGATCGCGGAGCTGCACGCCGGCAGCCTGTGAGTCAGCGGGGCTGCGCGGCCACCGCGGCATGGTGCCACGGAAAAGAGGAAGCCAGGTACATCGCTGGTCAGCTGCAGTGGCATGTGAGCTGCGCACCGGTGCGCATCATGTGGGATACTGCATTTGCAACAAGAGACAGAGAGGGATGCGCAGGAGGAATGAACGGAAGGTATGTTGCGCAGCGCGGTGTGCAGCCTGGTGGGTCAGCCGGGCGCGCACCGGCCCCGGCAGGACTTGATACAGCAGCACAGGGCAGCGCCGCACGCGCATAGGAAGGTCAGGACGAGCGCCGCCTGCAGCGCGCCGCCCAGCAGCGCCGGCGGAGCCGGCCCCTTCGGCGCGGCCTCCTCGCCAGCGCCCCTCAGCTGCCGCCTGGCTGCTGGTGCGCGCAGGCTGCCTGCTCCGCGAGCCTGGAGGGCCTGGTCCTGAGCTGCAGAGCATGGGCCGGCCTGCAGTCGGCTGTGTGCTGCAGCTGCAGCCGCTGCGCCCGCACCGGCGGCCCGTCTACGAGCTGCTGCGCCTGGAGGCGAGCGACTGGCCTGCAACTCCATCTTCACTCCGACTGGCGCTGGCGCTCCTACACCAGCAGCACGCTCGCTCGCTTCATTTGCAGAATACCGCACGTTGGCGGACACATGAAGGCTGGCAGGCTGCGGCAGCGCTGCGCCGCCACTGTCCGCCCCGTTTGGCAGCCAGGCAGCGCGAGCACTGCTGCCTGTCCCGCACAAACAGGACAGTGTCAAGTACAGCATTGTGGACCAGGCAGTGCGCGTGGGCAGGTATGTTCCACACAGCTGCACTCGAATTGCCTGCCGAGAGGCGCGGCAAGCACTTGGCACGATGCACGCCTATGGCAGTGCATAAAGAGCGAGTGCAGTGCTTGCCTGTAGGGATGCTGAGTGCGCTACATGCGCTGCCGAAACAGCAGCACGCCAGCACGATTG
>JAABUZ0100008352.1_pt1 | contig 12199 bp, 8 predicted proteins | sample 5562091 | NCBI WGS metagenome assembly JAABUZ01 (sample SAMN12813069, study PRJNA571459) | rock metagenome | isolation source: Antarctica rocks | place: Antarctica: Victoria Land, Linnaeus Terrace sud | collected 2015-12-21
GATCCACTGCGCCGGAGAGGTCTCCTTCGACCCGCCGATCGACGAGGCCTTCGCCACCAACCTCGCAGGGCTGCGCGAGCTGCTGCGCGCCATCCACGCCACCGGCGCTTGCCCGCACCTCGTACACGTCAGCACCGCCTACGTCGCCGGGCTGCTGTCCGGGCACGTGCCCGAGGGGCCGGTCCCGCAGGCCGGGGACTGGCGGGCCGAGGAGGCCGCGTCGCTGCGGGCCCGGCAGAATGCCGAGGACGCATCACGCAATCCCGACACCCTGACCCGGTTCATGACCGAGGCGACGAGCGAGCTCGGCCGCGCCGGACTGCCCACCGTCGCGGCCGAGGCCGAGCGGCGCCGGGCGGCGTGGGTCCGCAACCGGCTGGTCGAGGCCGGTCGCGAACGGGCCCGCACCCTCGGGTGGACCGACTGCTACACGATGACCAAGGCGCTCGGCGAGCGCTACCTGGAGGAGCACCGCGGCGGACTGCCGCTGTCGGTGGTCCGGCCGTCCATCATCGAGAGCGCGCTGACCCGCCCGTTCCCGGGGTGGATCGAGGGCTTCAAGATGGCCGAGCCGCTGATCCTTGCCTTTGGGCGGGGCGAGCTGCCCGACTTCCCGGCCGTGCCCGAGGCCGTCATCGACATCGTGCCGGTCGACCTCGTCGTCAACGCGATCCTCGCCGCGGCTGCCGTCCCGGTGAGCGGCGACGAGCCCGCGCGGTACTACCAGGTGTGCTCCGGCACGGCCAACCCGCTGCGCTTCCGCGAGCTGTACGAGCACGTGCGCGACTACTTCACAGCCGAGCCGCTGACCGCGCGCGGGCGTGGAGCCATCGGGTTGCCGGTGTGGGAGTTCGCGGGGACGGCAGCGCTCGAGTCTCGGCTGTCCCGCGGCGAGCGGGGCGCCCGCTGGGCCGGTAAGGCGCTGTCGGCGCTGCCCGCCACGGCGCAGACGCGGAACTGGGGGCGCGACCTCGAGCGCGCCGACGCCAAGCTGCGCTTCCTGCGCCGCTACGCCGACCTCTACCACGCCTACACCCAGGCGCAGCTGGTGTACGACGACGCCAACACGCGGGCGGTGACAGCGGCGCTCGACCCGGCCGACCAGGCCGAGTTCCCGGTCGACGCGGCGGGCTACTCCTGGGGCGACTATCTGCACCGGCACTGCGCGAGCGTCACGGCCGGCCTTCGAGCTCTGTCGGCGAGGCCGGCCTGCCCCCCGGCAAGGCTCGCCGCACCGGCGCCCGTCAGCCCGTCCGACGAGCCCGCCGGGCCGGTCATCCTGGCAGCCTTCGATCTCGACGGCACGCTGGCCTCGACGACCGTCGTGGAGTCCTACCTGTGGCTGCGGCTCAGCGGTGCTCCTGCCGCCCGGGTGCCCGGCGAGCTCGCCGGCCTGCTGCGGGCAGCTCCGGGATGGCTGCACGCCGAGCGGGCCGACCGCGGCCGGCTCGTGCGGGAGGTTTACGCCGGCTACAAGGGCGCCGACCCGCAGGCACTCGCCCGCCTCGTCGACGAGGAGGTGGGGTCGATGCTGCTGAGCCGGGCGTCGGCCGGGGCGCTGCGCCGGGTGCGCGAGCACCGGGCCGCCGGTCACCGCACGGTCCTGCTGACCGGCTCCCTCGACCTGCTGGTCCGTCCGCTCGCCCCGCTGTTCGACGAGGTGGTAGCGGCCAGGCTCGAGGTCGGCGCGGACGGGCGGTGCACCGGCAACCTCACCGAGCCCCCCCTGGTCGCCGAGGCACGCGGGGCGTGGGTCCGGTTCGCCGCCAGGCGACTCGGCGCCGACCTGGCCGCCTCCTGGGCCTACGGCGACAGCCTGTCGGACCTGCCGATGCTGGAGGCGGTCGGCAACCCCGTCGCCGTCAACCCCGACCTCCCGCTGGGCCGGCTCGCCCGCCGGCGCCGCTGGCCGGTCGAGAACTGGCCGGCCACGACCGGCACCGACCGACTGGCGGGCCTGCCAGGCCTGCCGGGCCTTCCCGGCCCGCTGGGTTCGCGCGTTGCCGGAGCGAGCCGGTGAGGGCCGTCGAGCTGTACCGCTCGGTGCCCCGGTACGTCACCGCTCGCGCCCTGTCGCAGCGGCTGCCCGGCGTTCCGGCCGCCAGTGTCGCCTCGGCGCCGCTGCGCCTGGCCGATCGGCCCGGCTACGCGCCGCCGCAGGCGCAGGGCTGGGTCCGGGTGCGGCCGCGGCTGTCGGGCATCTGCGGCTCGGACCTGTCCACCATCACCGGCCAGTCGTCGTTCTACTTCTCCCCGCTGGCCAGCCTGCCCTTCACCCCAGGCCACGAGGTCGTCGGTGACCTCCTCGACGATGTCCCGGCCGATGTCGCAGATGTCGCAGGCCCCGCGGCGATCCCCGCGGGCACCCGGGTGGTGCTGGCTCCGGTGCTCGGCTGCGCCGCCCGCGGCCTGGCGCCATGCGCCGGATGTGCCGGCGGTGAGCGGACCCGGTGCGACCGCGTCACGCTCGGCCACGTCTCCCCCGGCCTGCAGACCGGCTTCTGCGCCGACACCGGCGGGGGGTGGAGCACCGAGCTGTTGGCCCACCGCTCGCAGCTGTTCGTGGTTCCCCCCGGGTTGCCGGACGAGACTGCCGTGCTCACCGAGCCCTTGGCCTGCGCAGTCCGTTCGGTGCGGCGCGCCGACGTCCAGCCCGGCGAGCGCGTCCTCGTCGTCGGTGCCGGCGCTGTCGGGCTGCTGACCCTCGTCGCGCTGCGGGCCCTCGTGCCCGGTGTCGACGTCACCGTGGTCGCCAAGCATCCGCGCCAGCGCGAGCGCGCATTGGCCCTGGGCACCTCCGCGCTGCTCGCGCCCGCGGACCTCGTGGCCGGGGTGCGGCGCACCACCCAAGCCATCCGGCTCACGCCCGAGCGCGGCGCGGACTACCTGCTCGGCGGTGTCGACATCGTCATCGAATGCACCGGCGGTGGGCTCGGCCAGGCGCTGCGGGTCACCCGCGCCGGCGGCCGCGTCGTCATGTCCGGCCTGCCCACCAGCACACCTGACCTCACGCCGCTGTGGTTTCGCGAGATCACCCTGCTCGGCGCCTACGCGGCCACGCCGGCCGACATGACGACCGCCCTCGCCGTCGCCCAGACTGCGAACCTCGACGGGCTGGTCGGTGCCGTCTACCCGCTGGAGCGCTGGCGTGACGCGCTCGACCACGCCCTGGCGGCTGGCCGGCTCGGCACCACCAAGGTCGTTATCGGAGGAAGGGAGACCCGGTGACGCGTCCCGGTTTCGTGCTCGAGGTCGACGAGCGGACTCCCCCGCTGCTCGTGCACTCCGGGGAGAGCCTGCGCCTGGAGCGCTTTCCGCACGGCACGCGGGTGCTCTACCCTCCGGAGTCGCTGCCGGGGCTGCCCGATGTCGGCGCCGCCATCGAGCACGCGCTCGAGCACCCCGAGGGCTGTGAGCCGCTGTCGGCCCTGCTGCGGCCCGGGATGCGCCTCACCATCGCGTTCGACGACATCTCGCTGCCGCTGCCGCAGATGCGCACTCCCGACGCCCGCCAGCGGGTGATCGAGGCCGTGCTGACCCGGGCTGCGGCTGCCGGGGTGGACGACGTCGAGCTCGTCGTCGCGACGGCGCTGCACCGGCGGATGACCGGGCCGGAGATCCGGCGCGTCGTCGGCGAGCGGGTGTTCCGCTCGTTCTGGCCCGAAGCCCTCGTTAACCATGACGCCGAGGACGCCGCGAACATGCTGCACGTCGGGGTGACCGACCGCGGCGAGGACGTCGAGATCAACCGCCGGGCCGCCGAGAGCGACCTGCTGGTCTACGTCAACATCAACTTGGTGGCGATGGACGGCGGCCACAAGTCGGTCCCCATCGGCCTTGCCGGCTACCGGTCGCTCAAGCATCACCACAACGCGCACACCATGACCCACTCGCGCTCGTTCATGGACCCGAACGCCTCCGAGCTACACTCCTCCGCCTGGAGGATGGGGCGGCTTCTCGCGGGCCACCTGAAGATCTTCACTATCGAGACCACGCTGAACAACGCCGCCTTCCCGAGCCAGTACGGCTTCTTGACCAAGCGGGAGTGGGAGTGGTCGCTGCGCGATCAGGCCGGCCTCGTCGGTGCGAGTAAGGCCTTGGCCCGCGCCCCGGCCGCGCTGCGGCGCCGCGTCTTCCAGTCGATGGTCGCCGACTACGACATCACCGGCGTGCACGCGGGTGAGACCGAGGCGGTGCACGCCAAGACCCTCGCCAACGTGCACCGCCAGCAGCTGGTCGAGGTCGACGGCCAGAGCGACGTGCTCGTCGTCGGCCTGCCCTACCTCGGCCCGTACAACGTCAACTCGGTGATGAACCCGGTGCTCGCCATGTGCCTCGGCCTGGGCTACTTCTTCAACATGTACCGCGGCAAGCCGCTTGTCCGCCGCGGTGGGGCCATGATCCTGCACCACCCCGTGCCGTACGAGTTCAGCCAGCTGCACCACCCGAGCTACGTCGACTTCTTCGAGGAGGTGCTGGCGGAGTCGACCGACCCGGCGACGATCGAGTCGAAGTTCGAGCAGCGCTACGCGACCGACCCCTGGTACATCCATCTCTACCGGACCTCGCACGCCTATCACGGGGTGCACCCCTTTTACATGTGGTATTGGGGCGCGCACGCACTCGACCACCTCGGGGATGTGATCTGGGTCGGTGGCGACAAGCGCGCCGTCGCGCGGATGGGCTTTCGGAGCGCCACGACGATGGCCGATGCCCTGGAGATGGCGCGCGACAGCGTTGGTACCTCCCCGTCCGTGACCTACCTGCACTCACCGCCGCACGCCATCGCCGATGTTCGATGAGCGCCGAGCTGACAACCCCGTGAGCAGCAGTGGGGTGTCCATCCGCGAGGTGGCACGCGGGTTCCGCTGGGGCTCGCGACCCCTGGCGCCCGCATCGGCCCAGCCGTGGGTGCCGGACGAGGATGCCGGCCGCGAGTTCCCCACCGCGTGGTCGCGCTCACCGATCGCCTGCGCGGTTCGTGCGGCCGGCCAGGCGGCGGTGCTCCGGCCGCTGGTGCACGCCGAGGTCGCGCCGACAGTCAGCGGCCTCGACGCGCTGGCCGCCGCTTCGGAGCCCTGCTTGCTCGTGGCCAACCACAGCTCACACCTCGACACCGCACTGCTGCTGTCTGTGCTGCCAGCAGGGCGGCGCTCCCGGCTGCTGGTGGCGGCCGCCGCCGACTACTTCTTCGAGTCCTGGTGGCGGGCGGTCGGATCGGCGCTGGCGTTCGGCACCCTGCCGCTGGACCGGACGAGCGGCTCGTCGGCAGTGACGCCTCTCGACGTGCTCGCCGACGGCTGGAGCCTGCTGATCTTCCCTGAGGGCACCCGCTCGGTCGACGGCCGGCAGGCAGGATTCAAGACCGGGGTGGCGCGCCTGGCAGCAGCGGCAGGCGTGCCCGTCGTGCCGATCGGCCTGCGCGGTGCGTACAACGCCATGCCGCGAGGACGCCGGTGGCCGCTCCCAGGCCGACCGCCGGTCGCTGTCCGCTTCGGCTACCCGATGCGGCCGGCGGGTGACGAGACTCCGAGGGCGTTCGCCGATCGGCTCGCCGCCGAGGTGCAGCGGTTGGTGACCGAGGACGAGACGACCTGGTGGGCCTCACTGCGTGAGCCGCGCGCCGGGGCTGAGCAGCAGGCCCCGCGCGAGGCTGCGCGCTGGCGGCGGACGTGGTCGGCGACCGCACCCGTGCAGGCGCCGCGGAGCCGCGACCCCTGGGCCTGACCGGCCGCCGCTCGCCAAAACTCGCAGCCGGTTGTGGATGGACCTGTCGGCAACCCTTCCTCGCCGGTGGATGGCCTGTGGGACGCGCCGGACCCCGCCGGCGGCACAAAGGTCAAGCCTTGTCCGCGCCGCCCGCAGCGCCGACCCTGGTGGACATGCTGCAGCTGCGCCTGGGTCCCTCGGTCCGCTCCCGCATCTCCGACCCGGTCCGGCAACAGTCCGCTGACCCGGTCATCCACCGCTGCGGGCCACTTCCACGGCGGGTGGCCGAGCGGGTCCGCGCCTCCGCCGCGGCGCTCGCGGCGCTGCTCGAGGTCGAGGGCCGGAGCACTGCCAGCCTCGACGACCTGGAGTGGGCCGACGCCGTTGCCGCCCGTCTCGTCGCCCGGCAGGACGCCAGCGGTCGCTGCGCCTGTGTGTGCGGACAGCCCTGCGCACCGGGCCGGCTACATGGCGCGGTTCGGCTCAGGCGGTTTGCCTCAGGCAGTTCGACTCAGGCGGTGTAGGCCACCACGCCGCGCCGTAGCTCGTTGACCGCACGGCGGGCGGTGCGGCGGACCGGCTCGTCGGCGACCCCGGCGATCTGGTCGAGCAGGTCGATCAGCTGACGGGTCCAGCGGACGAAGTCGCCGGCCGACAGCTCGTCACCCAGTACTAGGTCGAGCGCGCTGCCTGCAGCCCACGCCTGCGCCGCCCAGACAAACCCGGCATCGGGCTCGGGCAGGAACGACAACCTGTGGGCCGCCTCCGCCTCGGACAGTTCTGCCCAGCGCCGCACTGTCGCTGCCAGCGCGTCGCGGACGGCGACTCCGCCCGGCTGGCGGGGCCCGGGAACGTCGTCGCGCCGCGAGCTGTAGACCAGGCAGGACACGACGGCGGCGAGTCCAGGCGCGTCGAGCCCGTTCCACGTCCCCGCCTGCAGGCACTCGGCGACCAGCAGGTCGGCCTCGGTGTAGACCCGGGCGAGCCGCCGCCCCTCTATCGTTACCGTCTCCTCGTGCAGGTAGCCGCGCTCCTCAAGCAGGCCGCACACCCGGTCGAAGGTCCGAGCAATGCTGCTGGTGCGGTTCTCGACCCTGCGCTCGAGGTTCGTCGTCTCCCGGCGTAGTCGGTCGTAGCGCTCGGCCCAGCGCTGGTGGTCCTCGCGGTCGGAGCAGCCGTGCACGGGGTGGGCCCGCAACTCGCGGCGGAGCCGGGCGATGTCCCCGTCCTCGCCGGGCGTGGCCGACTGGGTGCGGGAGCGCGGGCCGCGGCCGCCGGAGGTTGGCGGCAGGTCGAGCGCCCGCAGCGAGGAGAGCAGGTCGCGGCGCGATGCGGGCAACCGGGCGTTGAACGACTTGGGCACCTTCAGGCGCCCCACGGGCTCGACCTCGATGGGGAAGTCGAGCAGGGTCAGCCGCTTGACCTGCCCTGCGTCGGTCAGCACGACGAGGCGACCGGAGTCGGTGACGTCGACACCCGGGCTCAGCGTCACGGCGAGGCCGGCGCTCTTGCCGCGGGGCACTCGGACCACGTCGCCCACCCGTAGGCGGGCGACGGAGTCGGACGCGTCGCGGCGGCGGCGGTCGGCGCCTTCGCGGGCCAGGGCTGACTCGCGCTCGGACAGGCGCCGGCGCAGCTCGGCGTACTCGGCGGCCGAGCCCAGGTGGCACGTCATCGCCTCGGCGTAGCCCTCGAGGGCAGCCAGGTTGCGCCGGATCTGCCGGGCCAGGCCCACGACGGCGCGGTCGGCCTGGAACTGCGCGAAGGAGGACTCGAGCAGCGCACGTGCGCGCTCCCGGCCGACGGAGCCGACCAGGTTGACGGCCATGTTGTACGACGGGCGGAACGACGAGCGCAGCGGGTAGGTGCGCGTGGAGGCCAGCCCCGCGAGCGCCACGGGGTCGAACTCGGTCTGGTATAGCACGACGGCGTGACCTTCGACGTCAATGCCGCGCCGCCCGGCGCGCCCGGTCAGCTGCGTGTACTCCCCAGGGGTGACGTCGGCGTGGGTCTCGCCGTTCCACTTGGTCAGCCGCTCGAGCACCACCGACCGCGCGGGCATGTTGATCCCGAGGGCGAGCGTCTCGGTTGCGAACACCGCTTTCACCAGACCTGCCGCGAACAGCTCCTCGGTGACCTCCTTGAACCGCGGCAGCAAGCCCGCGTGGTGAGCGGCGAGCCCGCGCTCCAGGCCCTCGGCCCACTCCCAGTAGCCGAGCACCCGCAGATCGGGCTCGGGCAGGTCGCTGGTGCGCTCCCGCACGTGAGCCCGGACCTGGTCGCGCTCGGCCGGCGTCGTCAGGCGCACGCCACTTCGTAGGCACGCCTCGACGGCGGCGTCGCAGCCGGCCCGGCTGAAGATGAACGTGATGGCGGGCAGCAGCCCTGCCCGGTCGAGCCGGTCGACTACCTCCGGCCGCGACGGCACCCAGGCACGGCGCGGCTGCCCGGAACGCGCCCCGCTGGGACTCCTGCGGCCCGACACCTGACGCAGCCCCTGCCGCTCGCGGTCGACCAGGCGCATCAGCTCGGGGTTGACGGCGCGTTCCAGCGCGGCGGTAGGCGCATCGGGGGGGCCGGTGGCGGGGCCGGCAGCGGGGCCGGCGGGGTCGACGAATAAGTCGTAGAGCCGTGGTCCGGCAAGGACGTGCTGCCACAGCGGCACCGGCCGGTGCTCCTCGACGACCACCCGCGTGTCGCCGCGGACGGTGACCAGCCATTCGCCGAACTCCTCGGCGTTGCTGACCGTGGCCGACAGTGACACCAGCCGCACCTCGGCGGGCAGATGAATGATCACCTCTTCCCAGACCGCTCCCCGGAAGCGGTCGGCGAGGTAGTGCACCTCGTCCATCACCACGTGGGACAGGCCGCGCAGCGCGTCAGACCCAGCGTAGAGCATGTTGCGCAGCACCTCGGTCGTCATGACGACGACGGGCGCGTCACCGTTGCGGGCGGTGTCCCCGGTCAGCAGCCCGACGTTGTCCTCGCCGTGCAGCGAGACCAGGTCGGCGTACTTCTGGTTCGACAGCGCCTTGATCGGTGTGGTGTAGAAGCACTTCGTGCCCTGGCCGAGGGCGATCCAGACGGCGAACTCCCCGACCACGGTCTTCCCTGCGCCGGTTGGTGCTGCCACGAGCACGCCATGGCCCTCTGCAAGCGCCTCGCAGGCCTGCCGCTGGAACGGGTCGAGGCCAAACGGGTAGCGGGCGGCGAAACTGTCGACAGCCCCGGCGTGCACCTCATCAGGCTAAGGCCGCAGCCCCGGCAGTGACCGCGGCCACGCCCGCGGGTGCGCCGCAAGTGCGCGAGCGATGGGCTAGCCTCTCGCCGCGCTCACGTGGCATCGTCATGCAGCGACGCGCCCGCGCCCTCGGCGCCCGGTCCGACGCGCACCGCCCCCTCCAGCTCGACGGACGGGGGCGCTGTCAGCGGATGGCGCTCAAGCAGTGGTGCCGGCTCCGGCAGTGGTGTCGGCTCGGCCGCCGGGGTCGGGGATGTCTCGTCGTCCCCCAGCCCCGACCACTCGGACTCCGCGTTCTTGCGGGCCCGCCGCTTGTCATTCCATCGCGCGAACAGCACCGACAGCTCGAACAGCAGGCACAGCGGTAGGGCCAGGGCCAGCATGGTGATCGGGTCCTGGGTCGGGGTCGCCACCCCCGCGAACAGGAAAAGCAGGAAGATTGCGACGCGCCGCGACGAGCGTAGCCGCTCGGACGACAGGACCCCGGCCAGGTTGAGCAGCACGATGACCAGGGGGAACTCGAACGAGACCCCGAAGATGATCAAGATCGTGGTGATGAACGACAGGTACTGCGTCACCTCGAGCAGCGCGGTGACGCCGTCGCCGCCGAAACCGAGCAGCACGTCGAGCGCCGGACGCAGCACGAGGTAGGCGATGGTGCTGCCGAGCGCGAACAGCACCAGCGATGCCATCAGGAACGTCGTCGCCCACCGTCGCTCGTGCCGGTGCAAGCCGGGGGTGATGAAGCCCCAGATCTGGCTGAGCCAGATGGGCGACGAGAGCAGGACCCCGGCGATCAGCGAGACCTTCAGCCGGATGAAGAAGGCGTCGGTGGGATGGGTAAAGATCAGCTGGCAGCCCACGCCGCCGGTGCGCCGACTGGCGGGCAGGTCGCAGTACGGCTGGCGGAGCAGGTGGAAAATCGGGTGGTAGGCGAACACCGCCACCACCAGGGTTACGGCGACGAGGGCCACGAGCGACACCAGCAGCCGGCGGCGCAGCTCCTGCAGATGCTGGACAAGCGTCATCCGGCTGTCTTCAACGACCCGAGGACGCCGGCGACGAGCACCCCGGCGGATGCGCGAGACGGTCGGCTTGCTGCCTGTCAACGGATCATGGGCCGGTTGATGGCGGGTCACACGGACGCATCTCACACGGACGGGTCACTGTCGGCGGCGGGACCCGGCGCGAGGCGGTCAGCAGCGGAACGTCAGGAACGTGGTGACTCGACCGCGTCGCGCGCAGGCTCAGCACCTGAAGCCGGCAGAGGCGAGGCGGTGGGCTGCGGGGCCACGACCGAGTGCACTGTCGGCTGCACGGTCGTCACCGGCTGGCTCGTGGTGACCGGCTGGCTCGTGGTGACCGGCTGGCTCGTGGTGACCGGGGCCGCCTCGACTGCGCGGACCGGCTCGGTCTCGCCGTCTTCATGCAGGCCCCGCGTCTCGGCCTTGAGTATCCGCAGCGACCGCCCCAGGGAGCGGGTGGCCTCGGGCAATTTCTTGTAGCCGAAGAGCAAGACGAATACGGCCGCAAGGATCAGAAGGTGCCATGCGCTGAACTCACCCATGCCGGTCTCCTCGTGTCGTCCTCGGCTGGAATGCTACGCGCCGGGGTGTGGGTGCGGGTGTCGCGCCGGGCCCCCTGAGGGGCCGTTGGGCGCCCGCTGTGGTCACGGGCGGCCTTCGAAGCGGTGCTGCTGCAGGCGCACGGACTGCCTGCTGGTGTCGTCCTCCAGGGCTCCGACCCGGGCACCTACGTCGGCCGTTTCGGCCCCGAGTTGTGCTGTCCGGTGGGCGAGGCGCCTGCCGGCACGCCCCATCCGTCGAAAGCGCGACCAGGTGTCGAAACCACTCAGCGCGACCAGCGCCACGCCCAGCAGGACCAGCGTGATGTCGAGCACGAGCCACACGCGCAGCGACACTACGGGCCATATCGCCGGGGGCGGCCGGTGCGGCCGGGGGCACGGTAAGTGTCCTGCCTACTAGAACGTCATGCTCTGTGAGACCCGCCCCGCGAGGAGGTCCTCGTCGGTGAGCTGGAGGGCGAAGTCCAGCAGGTCGTCGTAGCTGAGCGGCGGCCCGGACTTGGCCTCGAGCGCCTCAGCGGGCAACTCCCACACCTGAGCGCGCACGCCACCGCTCATGAGCAGGCTGATCACGTGGTCGTCGGCCGGCTTGCGGACCTCGTCGTGACAGTCCGGGCAGTCGAAGGAGTAGTAGGACAGCGGTGCGTGGCTGCACACCATCAGCGCGACGTCGCGCGATGTCATCTCCACTTCACCGCAAGTGGGGCACGACGCCTTGATGGTGGTCATGGGTTGTCCTCTCGGTCTGCCCCGCCTCCCGTGGCGTGACTCCACAGATGTCGGCGGCCACCTCCTATCGCCTGATAGTCCGTTCGGGCTAAGCGTCAGGGGACGCCAGTGCGCGTTCGGCGGTGTCCGCCACCCGTCGCCGCAGCTCGGGCGGACCGAGCACCCGGCCTGCGCCCCCGAGGCGCAGGACGAGCCCGACGACCCATCCCCAGTCGGGGGTGCGCAGGCTCACCCTCACCTGCGTGACATCGTCACGCGCCTCGGTCGGGTGAGCGATGACGGCATCTCGCGGACCGCCCACTGAGCCGGGCAAGGCGATCCCCGTCTGCGCGGGGCTCACCGGGTAGTAGTCGGCCACCCAGCGAGCCGCTGGCCCGAGCTCCAGCAGCACCTCCAGGTCGCCCTCGGATGGCTGGAACAGCCCCTCGGCGAGGTCTCGGCTTCGCGCCTGCGGCGGCGGTGCGGCCGGCACCTCCAGCGTGTCGACGGCATCAATGCGGTCGAGCCGGAACAACCGCACGCCCTCGGCCCGATGGCACCAGCCCTCCAGGTACCACCTGCCCTCGGACGACAGCAGCCGCATCGGGTCGACATCACGCTCGGTCAGCTCGTCGCGTGACTCGACAAGGTAGCGCAGGTGCACCCGCCGCTTGGCGTCGAGCGCGTGCTGAAGCGGCGCGAGGACAGCCGCCTCAGCCTCCAGCGCCACCTGCACCGGCAGGGTCGTCGAGCTGCCGCCGACGACCGGGGCACCGGCGCCCGGCGGCCCGCCGGCTCCGAACGCGGTCTCGAGCTTGACGAGCGCCCGGTCGAGTGCCTCCCTTTCAGCCAGGCCTGGCACGTCGGCCAGGGTGCGCGCGGCGACGACGAGAGCCAAGGCCTCGTCGGCAGTCAGTCGCAGCGGACAGTCCAGGGTCTGCGGGTCGAGCAGCGTG